>Ga0206865_1008_pt1 | contig 72634 bp, 72 predicted proteins | sample Alteio_BWOrgCont_39_FD_152628 | JGI IMG/M metagenome (GOLD analysis project Ga0206865, IMG submission 152628) | Enriched cells from forest soil in Barre Woods Harvard Forest LTER site, Petersham, Massachusetts, United States -... | ecosystem: Environmental > Terrestrial > Soil > Temperate forest >...
TCGGAAAAGTCCGAAAGTCCGAGAGAGAATCTGCAATAACCTAATCAACCCAATCAACCACTCACAAAAAAAAATCAAAAAACACTTGACTCTTACCTTACGTCATAGCATAGCTTTGTAATCACAAATAACACAACGGGGAAAATGAAAGTTAATTATGCGGTAAAACAATTGGCTAAGCTAGCGGGGGTAAGTGTGCGCACGCTTCACCTGTACGATCAGATTGGCCTATTGAAACCATCGGTACGCACTGCATCGAGATACCGCCAATATGGCGAAGCTGAACTGCTGCGGCTGCAGCAGATCCTTTTTTATAAAGAACTTGACTTTCCCCTAAAGGAGATCGGTAAAATACTGGACAGTCCGGATTTTGATCTGGTAAAGGCGCTTGAGGGCCACAAGGCTGCCTTGCTTGGACGAAAAGAACGGCTGGAAGTTTTACTGAACACCATTAACAAAACGGTTAATCATTTAAAAAACAAAACCATGCAAAATTACGAAGAACTATATGAGGGCATGCCCGCCGAACAGGCGGCGGCTTACAGGAAAGAGGCCATTGAAAAATGGGGCGAAGACACGGTGATACGGTCGGAAAAAGCCCTGCTCGAAATGCCCAAACTTAACCTGGAACAATTAAAAGCCGATCAAAAGACGATCAAGCAGGCATTAATAACCTTGGCCGACCAGAATCCGGAGAGCGACGTGGTACAGGAACAAATTGCCCGCCATTACGCCAATATCCGTGCATTTTGGGGTGTGAGCGATCCAACTGATTTAAGGGCTGCGACCTATAAGGGCCTGGCCGAGCTGTATATATCCGATGAACGCTATACGGCTGAAGATGGAAAACCCAACCCTGCATTTGCTATGTTTATGCGCAATGCGATGATTTACTTTGCTGATAATAAGTTGGTTGGGTGAGTTGATTGAGTACACACTTGAAAAATTAATCAACTTCTCCGAAGTTCCAATACATTATATTTGATAATGAGAATTCCCTTGACAAACATAACTCAGAATCGTTATTATTTTCCTTAAGATATGGAAATCATTTGATTTTTAGTGTTCAATAAAATCGTAATTTCAACGCTACGTAATCAATATCACTAAACATTGAATGATTCAAAATACGGTCGATCCAATTTCCAAAAAGGAAGTATTAAAATTAATTGTTAACGAACGAATCGAAAGGCAACTAGGTTTATTTATCGGCGCTGGATTCAGTATGGCACTGTTAAATAAACCTTATGAAGCTGTTGCTTTGTCTTGGCCCAGGCTTTTATCGTTAGCCGCAGATCGTCTCAACGTTGGAGACGAATTTGATTTTAATCAACACGTCAGTTTGCCGGACCTAAGTAGCAAACTTTGTTTTGCACTTTCAAATGCAAAAAACAAAGCGTATGATGAGTGTGTAAATGATTTAAAGGTTGCGATATCAAATATTTGCTGCTGGCTGCCGGATTTAGAAACGAGAAAAAAATATGAGCAATTACTGAGCACCGTTAATCCGGCTTGGATAATAACAACTAATTACGATCTCGTAATAGAATCTTTACTACCAGGAAAGTCAAAATCGCTAGCGCCAGAAGATCTGTTTGTTGCACCTCAAGGCTTTATTCCAATTTACCATCTACACGGTTTAAGAACAATTCCTTCATCAATAGTTGTTACTCAAGAAGATTATTTATCGCTATTGAGACCAAATGAATATCGATATACGAAGCTACCCTTGCTATTTAAAGAGTCGTTGATACTTATGTTGGGATATGGATTAGGGGATTTTAATGTATTGATGGCATTAGATTGGTCAAAAAATGTCTACACCTCAACTAACAACACAGGATCTAGTCATAACGTTATCCAAGTAGTATATAATCCAAACGAACCCGCAAACGATTGCCAAATAGATAGAAATGGGGTAATTATTTGGGAAACAGACAGTATTGAAGCTTTTTTAATTGATCTTTCTAAGGAATTTAATATCCGAGAAAAGGAAATTCTTAGGCTTAAAGAAGAATTGGCGCTCATTAATGATTTACTGATTGCCTCATCACCAGAGACAATTAAGTCATTTTGTAATGAAAAGGGGTATCGGGAAGTAATAATTGGATATGTTAACTCATATAATGAATATCTAATCATTCCTTTTATTGAATTTTTGGAAAAATGCCTAAATAATGAATGGTTAAACACAAGCCGCGCTGGAAACTATGGGGCTTATGATAACATTTTAAATATCGTTATGGATGTTTTATATCTATTTGACAACCTGGAACCAGCGATAACTTATTTGACTGTAAAAAACTTAGATTCTGTATTGGGATACGTATCTGATAAAAAAATAATAGGTAAAAGCTGGCAGACAAAAAAAATTTGGGACGAGAGAAAATTTGAATTAGATCAAAAACAAGAATTCTTATTTTCCTTTGCAAGAACTTATCATTTTTACTATTTAATTCAGAGGTTGTATTGATCAGTGACTAGTTTAAAACAAAAAAAAGAAAGCATCCTGAAATTCAGGATGCTTTGCATTTTATATTTTGATTTACAGATTGAGCGGCAAACTTAATCAACCACTCACTTAATCAACCCAATTATTGATTCACAAACTTCTTGGCGTTAATTTTCCTTTCGTTTTCGTTCAGGAATATTTTACGCATGCGGATGCTTTGCGGGGTTACTTCGATGTATTCATCAGCCTGGATGTATTCCATTGATTCTTCCAATGAAAATTTGATAGCCGGTGCAATACGTACGTTGGTATCACTTCCTGATGCACGCATGTTGGTTAACTGCTTTCCCTTGGTAAGGTTAATAACCAAATCGTTATCGCGGATGTGTTCGCCTAAAACCTGACCTTCGTAAATATCAACTCCCGGATCAATGTGGAAACGACCGCGGTCCTGTAATTTATCAATTGCAAAAGCAGTTGTTTTACCGGTATCCATCGATACCAATACACCATTTGAACGGCCAGGGATATTACCCTTCCATGGTTCGTATGATTTAAAACGGTGAGCCATAATAGCCTCGCCGCCTGTTGCGGTTAAAACGTTGTTACGCAAGCCGATGATACCACGGGCAGGGATTTCAAATTCCAAATGCTGTAAGTCGCCTTTTGGCTCCATTACTAACAAGTCGCCTTTACGCTGTGTTACCAATTCAATTACCTTTCCGGCAACTTCTCCGGGAACATCCACGATCAGGGTTTCAACCGGCTCGCATTTTACACCATCAATTTCTTTGATGATTACCTGCGGCTGACCAACCTGCAATTCGTAACCTTCGCGGCGCATGGTTTCAATTAAAACTGATAAGTGAAGGATACCACGGCCATATACTAAATAGGAATCCGGCGATTCGGTTTCAATAACCTTAAGCGCCAGGTTTTTTTCCATCTCTTTATATAAACGATCGCGCAGGTGGCGTGACGTTACAAACTTGCCTTCTTTACCAAAAAACGGTGAAGTGTTAATGGTGAACAGCATGTTCATGGTAGGCTCGTCGATATGGATAACTTCCAGTTGCTCCGGTTTATCAAAATCGGCAATGGTATCGCCAATGTCAAAACCTTCAATACCTACAACTGCGCAAATATCGCCTGAGCTTACTTCGGTAGCTTTTACCTTACCCAAGCCTTCAAACGTATATAGTTCTTTAATCCTTGATTTCTGGATAGTGCCATCGCGTTTTACAAGCGATACAGCCATGTTTTCTTTAATGGTACCACGGGCAACACGACCGATGGCGATACGGCCAACAAAGGATGAGTAATCCAATGAAGTGATCTGCATCTGCAATGTACCTTCGCTGATAGGAGCCGGAGGGATGTTTTCCAGGATGGCATCCATTAATGGGAAAATATTATCAGTAGGCACTTTCCAGTCGGTGCTCATCCACCCTTGTTTCGATGAACCGTAGATCACCGGGAAATCCAGTTGCTCTTCAGTAGCTTCAAGGTTAAAGAAGAGTTCGAAGATCTGTTCGTAAACTTCTTCAGGACGGCAGTTTTCTTTATCTACCTTATTAACAACCACAATTGGTTTTAAGCCTAAAGCCAAAGCCTTTTGTGTTACAAAACGTGTTTGGGGCATAGCGCCTTCAAATGCATCGCAGAGCAGCAATACGCCGTCGGCCATTTTCAATACGCGTTCCACCTCACCGCCAAAGTCGGCGTGACCCGGAGTATCAATGATGTTGATTTTAACATCCTTGTATCTTACCGATACGTTTTTGGAAACGATGGTAATACCCCGTTCGCGTTCCAGGTCATTATTATCCAGTATCAATTCACCTGTTTGTTCGTTATCTCTGAATATCGAACAACTGTGTAATATTTTATCAACGAGGGTAGTTTTACCGTGGTCAACGTGAGCGATGATCGCTATATTTCTAATTTTTTGCATTAAATGCGCCTCTAAATTTGGCGCAAAGGTACGCTTATTTAGCGAAAATTTAAATAGTTAACAACTTATTAGCCGAAAAATGATTTGGGCTTAACAATAGGCCGCCAATTCCTCCGGAAAGAGGTATCGCAAAAATCAATCAGCAAATAACCAAAAAATCACATTTTTTTATCAAAAAAATCCCATTAGCTTTAGCTTATGAAAAATATATACCTTGTTCTAATTAGTTTAATTATCAGCATAAGTGCCGCAAAAGCGCAGGATGGCTGGGTAACCCATAAAGGCGATAACCGGATATCGCTTAAATTCCCTACAGAACCCAAAGAACTTACACCCGGAAGTTTTATTGCCGTGGATAAAGACAGTGTCGCCTATGTTTTTACGATGGTTGATTTCAAGGTGGTAGCGAATATTGATTCAGTAGCTTTAGCCCCCATGAAGGCCACTCCCGAATTTGCTGATCAGCTTAAAATCGGCATGAAGCAAAGTCTGCCGGATGTGGACTTTCCCGATTTTGCCATTGGCACATGGAAAGGATTTACCAGCTATAGTTCAACAGGATTTGATTCAAAAAAGAAAAGATACGATTTGTTTATGTTTATTATTGGAAACAAACTGTACAGCGTATCAACGGTTGCATTGGCAGGTGCAAGCGGCCAGGGCCAAAATAATTTTGTTAGCTCCATTGTGCTGAGTAATTAAGCTGCGACGTAATTGGGGATAAATACCCAAAGGTTTACGCCACCAAAGGATAGCTTGTCACATTCTATCTATAAATCTATTTATAAATGCGCAAGCAGTTTTATAAACACGGCGGCCGCTTACAGGCTTCCGCCGTGTTTCATTAATAAAATTCCCGTTTCCTACAAGCATGGCGGCAGATTAGGTTGTCCTGTGTCATCCTCTTAAGCCTTTGCTAATAAACAAGTTATTGCATAGCTTTACTAAGTTTCCTTTAACCCCTTACCAATTATGCAAAAGTCAACTTTCATCCTGCTGATTGCAGGTTTTTTATCGGCATGCAGTTCAAAAAACAAACCAGGCTACGCTACCGACACGCTTAAATACCCCTACAAAGCCAGCTATTCTTCGGATATTACCGTCCCCGGCAATCCTGTGAATGCACAAAAAGTGCTGACAGTTTGGAAAATGTTCGAAAGTAACAACATACAGGGCATGAAACCCTATTATGCCGATACGGTTACCTACAACGCTGCCGACGGCACACATTTTCATGGGCCGATTGATAAATTACTAGCTTATGCCAAACAGGATATCGACGGCCTGGACTCCATGCGTTTTGATATTTTGATGTGGCAAAGCGCCCACATTAATGATAAAAACGAGGATTTGGTGAGTATTTGGTCGCGGGAGCGGCGGTACCCCAAAAAAGGTGGTAAACCCGATACCGTGTTAATGCAGGAAAACTGGCAGGTAAAAGATGGTAAGGTGGTGGCGTTTGATCAGTATACGGCGAAGAAGTAGGTGGATGGTTGACCCGATAGCTATCGGGTGAGTTGGATTAGGTTGACTAAGTTGATTAGGTTAAAAATAGAAGTTGTGGTTAAAACCATTTGAAAAAAAAGTTAACATGGGTTAACACTTTTCAATGTTAACCCAAATAAGTGTATATAAATCAGATAGTTATAAAAATACAGGGTTAACATGGGTTAACATTGTGACAGGAATTGAGGCAAATTTTCTAATTCACAATTTACTAAACCATCCCTTTTTCCAAAAGATAACTACTTGTATAATTCCAATCAACAGCATCCCGCCTAATGCATAAAAATAGCCGTGGGGGTTGTACAGTTCGGGCAGGTTATCGGGCATTACCTTGTTGGTTACCGGGTCCACCCGCGAGAAATTCATGCCGTAAACGCCTGCAATAAATGTGAGCGGGATAAAGATGACGGATATAATGGTGAGCACTTTCATGATCTCGTTCATGCGGTTGCTCACCATAGAGAGGTAGATGTCCATAATGCTGGAGGTGATTTCCTTATAACTTTCTATCAGGTCCATTATCTGGATGCAATGGTCGTAGGCATCCTTTAAAAACATTTTTACTTCGGCACTTATCAGCGGGCTTTCGGTACGCAGCATGTCGTTTATTTTGTCGCGCTCGGGCCAGCAGGAGCGGCGCAAAACAATCAGCGTGCGTTTTAGCTGCTGGGTTTGAAACATCACACTTTTATCTACCTGGCCATACAGGCGGTCCTCCACCTCGTCGAGTTGGTCGCCAAGCTGGGCCAGCAATGCAAAGTAGCGGTCGAGGATGGTATCGGTAAGGGCATAGCACATATAGCCAGCTCCGCCGGTGCGGATGGAGCCTTTGCCGCCCGACAGCCGGTTTTTTACGGCTTCGAAGTTTTCTTCGTGAGTTTCTTCAAAAGTAATAATAATGTTGTCCTTCACCAGCGCCGAAAACTGGTGATTGGTAAGTTCGTAATCTTTACTGAAGCTGATCATTCGGCTAACGGCAAATACATAACCTGCGTATTCATCAAACTTGGGGCGTTGGTGGATATTGGTGATATCTTCGAGCACCAGGGGGTTAATGGTTAATATCGCGCCCACTTCCTCTATCAGTTTGGCATCACCAAGGCCGCGCACCTGGATCCAATGGGTATGGTCGGTACATTTTTTAAACTGATCCAGCACCACTTTTATGCTTTTTCCTTCGCTGGTTACCAATTCTTTTTGGTTGTACGAGAATACGGAGATCAGCGGTTTTACCGCGTCTTCAGGAATAACAATGGCGCCGGGCGCATCGCCTATATTGCCGGCTTTGCGGCGGGGGTTATAGCGGATGCGTTTTATGGGTAGATTCATTTGGTGATGTTACGTTTATAAAATTGAAATGTAGGTTTTTTATTTCCTTAACTTATTAATGACCGATAATTGATCGAAAAAGTTTTAACAGGTAGATAGATTCTGCTCTACGTCCGAAATCATTACAGCATTTTGTTAGTTTGCAGACTGAAATAGCCAGTGTAGAGCCCATCCCACCCTGCCAAAAGGAGGTTTTTTAGCGACAAGGTTTATTTTTGCGCGATGATATCTACCGCATTACCCAATGTTGATAATCATGGCAAAAGTCAGCCGGCGCAAACTGGAAATGTGCCACTGTGCCGCTGGAACGGAGTGGCACAGCGTGGCACAGTTAGCGGTGTATAAATTTCGTCAAAAAGTTCGTTTACGGCCCATTATAGCGGTTTTATTCCCGATCAGCACTGCAAAAAATGCGAAAAGTACTGACAAAACACTGTCACCAATTCCTTCATTTTAAATGCCTATTTTTTCAGCGTCGTAAATTCCTTAAGAAAACGACATGGAGTGGTGCGCCTAGACTAGCGCGTAAATGAAAAGAGATTAGTCATTCAGGCGAATTCGTTTATTAAACTGTTCACCTGATTAACTAACCTCTTCTATATAAATATTTATTTTTCCCGAAACTTCAGTTGCAGCTTCTTTCGGACTTTCCGACTTTACTGACTTCCGGACTAATGAATAATTAACTAAAGACCAAACGCCGCCTTTACTTTATCTACGTAGTCTAATTTTTCCCAGGTAAATAGCTCAACTTCCTTAACAATTGTTTGGCCATCGGGGCTTACAAATGTTTTGGTTACGGTTTGGCTTGGTTTGCCAAAGTGGCCGTAAGCAGCAGTTTCGCTGTATATTGGGTTACGCAGTTTAAAACGGGTTTCAATTGCGTACGGGGTCATGTTAAATATCTGCTCCACTTTTTTGGCAATCTCGCCATCGTGCAGTCCAACTTTGCCGGTACCGTAAGTATTTACATAAATACCCATTGGCTGTGCAACACCTATAGCGTATGATACCTGTACAAGCACTTCGTCGGCTACGCCGGCAGCAACCAGGTTTTTAGCAATGTGGCGTGTTGCGTAAGCAGCAGAACGATCCACTTTCGAAGGATCTTTACCCGAAAATGCGCCACCGCCGTGTGCACCTTTACCACCGTAGGTATCCACAATAATTTTACGGCCGGTTAAGCCGGTATCGCCATGCGGACCGCCGATAACAAATTTGCCGGTAGGGTTAATGTGGTATTTAATGCCATCACCAAAAAAGTGTGCATATTTTGGATATTTAGCCTTAACACGCGGGATAAGGATGCTGATGATATCCGAGCTTATTTTGGCCAGCATTGTTTTTTCTTCGTCGAAATCATCATGCTGGGTTGATATTACAATAGCATCAATACGTACCGGTTTGTTATTATCATCATACTCCAGCGTAACCTGCGATTTTGCATCCGGGCGAAGGTATTTAATGTCGGTCATTTCGCGACGGATAACAGCAAGCTCCAGTAAAAGGGCGTGGGCAATATCCAAAGCCAATGGCATATAGTTATCAGTTTCGCTGGTAGCGTAGCCAAACATCATGCCCTGGTCGCCGGCGCCTTGTTCTTCTTTCGCGGCGCGGTCAACACCCTGGTTAATATCAGGCGATTGCTCGTGAATAGCCGATAACACGCTGCATGAGCTGCCATCAAACATATACTCGCCTTTGGTGTAGCCAATTTTATTTATTACCTCACGGGCAATTTTTTGAACATCAAGGTAAGCTTTTGATTTTACTTCGCCGGCTAAAAAAACCTGGCCGGTGGTAACCAGCGTTTCGCAGGCTACTTTTGATTCGGGGTCGAATGCTAAAAAGTGGTCAATCAAAGCATCCGATACCTGGTCGGCAACTTTATCCGGATGTCCTTCTGATACGGATTCTGAAGTGAATAAATATGACATAGTTCGCTTTAAAGTAGTTTTAAAATGTTATTAATATGTAGATTTTAATAAATACTGCCAATAAACGAAGGAGATAAATTTAATGGATCGTAGTAAAAAGAAGCAGGGTTTTAGCACTTTTTTACGTGGTTGCAATCCGGGCCTGTCTGCATCCCGTAGATATCGGGGGTTGCGACGGGGTCAATTAAATCAGTCCACATTCAGGGGGCTAAAATAAAACAATTTTTACAAAGTCGAAAATACATTTACTTTTGGCGCAGAAAATATATATAGTTGAAAGGGAAAGCGTTATTTATAATAAACCCCATATCGGGCGGCAAAAACAAGGACGGTGTACCGGACCTTATTGAAAAACACCTCGATGCCGGAAAATTTGAGCCCGTTATTCTGTTTACCGACAGCGTTTCGCACGCAAGGCAGCTTGCTAAAGAAGCTGTAAACAAATTTGATGTGGTGGTAGCCGTGGGTGGCGATGGTACGGTGAACGAGGTGGCGTCGGCCATTGTGGGCAGCAATACGGCGTTGGGCATCATCCCTTTTGGATCGGGCAATGGTTTGGCGCGTTTCCTCCAGGTGCCTATGGACACTGTGGAAGCTATAAAAACATTAGGCAAAGGCCATATTGAATCCATCGACTCAGGCACACTTAACGGAAACCCGTTTTTTAACATGGCCGGCATGGGTTTTGATGCGCATATTGCCGAAGTATTTTCGCATAATAAAAAGCGGGGCTTTATTTCGTACATCAAATCGGCTTTTGAGGAAATAAACAAATACAAGCCGCAGCTGTATAAAATTGAGATTGACGGAAAAAGTTACGAGCGTGAAGCGTTTATGGTGAGTTTTGCCAATTCATCGCAATATGGCAACAATGCACATATATCGCCGCATGCCTCGGTGCAGGATGGTTTGCTGGATGTTTGCGTGATCAAACAGTTCCCGTTTTGGCGGCTGGTTGAAATGGGCATTCGCATGATCACCAAAACTGCCGACAAGGTAAAGTTCCTGGAGATTATCCGCGGCGCGGAAATTACCGTAAAGCGCACGGGTACCGGGCCAATCCACCTGGATGGCGAGCCGCAAATGCAAACCGCGGATATTCATGTTAAGGTTATCCCGGCCTCGCTGAAGGTAATTGTAGGAGCCGAATATAAAAAGTAAAAAAAAATCCTCCTGTGTTAGATTTTTAACCATTCAGAACATGGCAAAAAAGAACTTTACCGGCATAATGTATTCCACGGATCCGGATTTCCAGTACCAGGAAGATAACGGGCAATCGCAATCTACCCTCCCGCCACAGCAGCAAAACCTTAAAATTTATCTCGACCGCAAAGGCGGCGGTAAACTGGTAACCCGCATCAGCGGCTTTATTGGTGCCGATGACGACCTGGAGCAGATAGGCAAAAAGCTAAAATCAAAATGCGGCGTTGGCGGCTCGGCAAAGGATGGCGAAATACTCATCCAGGGCGATTTCAGGGACAAAGTCCTCGGCCTGTTAACCACCGATGGCTATAAAGCTAAGAAAGCGGGGGGATGACGGTTAGAGATTAGTTAATTGGAGACTAGAGATTAGTTAGCACATCCTGATGAACCCGCTTGACTATCAACTTCAAGTTTCTAATTCCTAACCTCTAATTAACTAATCTCCAATTAACTAACAAACACTTAGTGTATCGAACTATCTTCACAAATAACTATATATCAATAATTTACATAATGTGTAAAACATACATTATGTAAAAAAATATCCTCATTTACTTGGTTGTTAGGTTTTTAAAGCAGTAATTTTGCCACAAACCAATTTTAAAATTACTTAATGAGGAACCGTACTAACCACTTACCTGATCTGGCCTATCTGATGCCTGGTCGGGCGGGGAATATTTATTTCCAGTTAACTCCTGCCGAACTGGTTGAAGAGGCTTTAAAAAGGAAAGAGGGCGTTTTGGCCGACACCGGCGCCCTGGCCATTGATACCGGTGAGTTTACCGGCCGCTCGCCAAAAGACCGCTTTATTGTTGAGGACGATGTCACCAAAAACACGGTTTGGTGGGGCAACGTAAATATTAAGTTTGATAGCGACCGTTTCGACTCCTTATATAAAAAGGTGACCGCTTACCTGGCCAATCGCGATATATTTGTGCGCGATTCATGCGCATGTGCTAACGAAAAGTTCCATATCGATATCCGGGTTATCACCGAAAACGCCTTCCAAAACCTGTTTGTGCATCATTTATTTTTGCGGCCCGATGTTATAGATGCGGATTCGCGGCCCGAATGGACCGTTATAGCTGCGCCAGGCTTTAAAGCCGACCCTAAGGTGGATGGCACTCGGCAGCACAATTTTTCGATCATCAACTTTACAAAAAAAATTATCCTGATAGGAGGCACCGCCTATACGGGCGAGATAAAGAAGGGCATATTTTCGGTATTGAACTTTATTTTGCCGCTTGAACGTAATGTGCTGTCCATGCACTGCTCGGCCAATACGGGCGCCAAAGGCGATACCGCTATCTTCTTTGGCCTCTCGGGAACGGGCAAAACCACCCTCTCTGCCGACCCCGAACGGGGTTTAATAGGTGATGACGAACATGGCTGGAGCGATTATACCATCTTCAATTTCGAAGGGGGCTGCTACGCCAAATGCGTCAACCTCACCGCCGAAAAGGAACCGCAGATATTTAATGCCATAAGGTTTGGCGCCCTGCTGGAGAATGTTAACTTTATAAAAGGCGGTCGCACGGTAAATTTCTCCAATATTGATAAAACAGAAAATACCCGGGTAGCATATCCTTTATATAATATCGAAAATGCAGTTATGCCGTCTATCGGGGCATCGCCAAAAAACATATTCTTTTTAACGGCCGATGCTTTCGGGATACTGCCGCCCATAGCTAAACTGACGCCCCAACAGGCCATGTATTACTTTATTTCGGGCTATACCGCCAAAGTAGCCGGAACCGAAACGGGCATTACCGAGCCTAAAGCCACTTTTTCGGCCTGTTTTGGTGAAGCCTTTTTGCCTTTAAACCCGGTTACCTATGCCAACCTGCTGGGCAAAAAATTAAAAACGCACCAGGTAAACGTGTGGCTTATTAATACCGGCTGGTCGGGCGGGGCCTACGGAACCGGCAAAAGGATTAAGCTCCAATACACCCGTGCCATGATATCCGCCGCCTTAAACGGCGAACTTTGCAACGTACCCTACATCGAACATCCTGTATTTAACCTGCACATGCCGGTAACCTGCCCTAACGTGCCCGATCAGATGCTTGACCCCAGGAATACCTGGGCCAACACCGAACTTTATGCTGAAAAGGCACATGAGCTGGCTATTGCATTCAACAAAAACTTTGAACAATATGCTCATTTAAGCGATCCGGAGTTAATTGAGGGCGGCCCGAATATGGCCCTTAGTGTTTAATGCTTTTTTTGTGGTAAATCTTGATTTACAGGCGATACCCGCGCCTGTAAATCAAGATACAAAGTGTACATTGTTAAAAAACCGTGCATATACCTCAAAACGGTAACATAATTTTTATATGTTATTGTTTGCTATTATTAAAAAATTTAGGTTTTATTGTAAAAAATTGTATCTGTAAATATAATTTTCCAATTTCGTAACGTTAAGTATCTGCCCTGAATACTAACCGAGTGAACTTTTTATTAAAAAATTATAAAGATTAGCTTAAATAGTTTTTTTAATTCATTAAAATTCTATTTTTGTTATTCGCTTATTATTACGCATTTAACAAACTTATATTTATAACTAAAAACTAAAACTAAAAACTAAAGTAATGGCAAACGCACCAACAAAACCAACTACTCCTGTAAAAAAAGACGGCGCAAGCGCATCAGGCTTGTTTGCAACGCTGACGATCCCGATTTGTATCGTGGTAGCAATTTTAATCTACATTTTTATATTAGGAGACCCAAGTCACTACACTGGTGGCGATGTAACCGCAGAGCCGGTGGATTATTACGGAACTGTACACCGCGGAGGTACCATTGTACCGTTAATCATGTCGTACCTGTTAATTGTAATCACCTTCTCTATCGAGCGTTTTGTGGTTATCGGCAAAGCTTCAGGTACTGGCAGTGTTGACGCATTTGTACGCAAAGTACAAAGCGCGCTTAATGCAGGCAATATTGATGGCGCAAACTCCGAGTGCGACAAACAAAAAGGTTCGGTAGCAAACGTTATCAAATCAGGTTTGAAAAAATACAAAGAAATGGACGCCGACCAAAGCCTTGATGTGGATCAAAAGACTATGGCTATCCAAAAAGACATTGAAGAAGCAACTGCGCTTGAAATGCCAATGCTTGAGCAAAACCTTACTGTTATTGCAACCCTGGTATCTATCGGTACATTAACAGGTCTGTTAGGAACGGTTGTGGGTATGATCAAGGCCTTCAAAACCTTAGCTTCATCCGGTGCTCCAAACACTACCGAGTTATCAACTTCAATTTCTGAAGCACTTATCAATACCGCTTTAGGTATCAGTACTTCGGCTATCTCGATTATCATGTATAACGTGTTTACATCAAAAATTGACAAACTGACCTACGCAATTGACGAAACAGGTTTCAGTATTGTTCAAACATTTGCTGCATCGCACAAAAATAAGTAAAGGCCCGCTATTGCTTAGTTTTCACCCCGGTCATCCGCTTGCCCCAAGTTAACGGCTGACCGGGGGTAGTATAATCCACTTATACATCATATATTTAAAATTAACAATTATGCCCAGAGTAAAAGTCGCCAGGAAGAGTACAGCGATCGACATGACTGCCATGTGCGACGTAGCTTTCCTGTTGCTTACCTTTTTTATATTAACAGCAAAGCCTAAGATAGATGACCCGTCGCATGCGGTAGTACCGCCATCAACACAAATGATCCCCGTGGCAGATGCCAACATGATGACAGTTTCTGTTGGTCAGCACAAGTTCTTCTACTCGGTTACCGAGCAGGATGTACGCAGTGAGGCGTTGAAAGCCATGGGGCTTAAATACGGTGTTACCTTCACTCCCGAAGAAACACAAAGATTTTCGCTGACACAGGTATTCGGCGTTCCGATGAAACAGTTAAAATCGTTTCTGGATACCGATCCCGATCAGTTGAAGAACTTTAAACAAGAGGGAATCCAGGCTGATACTACCAACAACAACGAGTTATTTAACTGGATATACACTTCGAGGCAAGCTGAAAAGGCACTGCATGATAAAGATCTGCAGATGTCAATTAAGGCCGATTCGAAAGAAGAGTATCCGGAAATCAATACGGTAATATCCTGTTTAGAGAAGCAGAAGCTTTTTAAATTCGATTTAATCACATCGCTGAAAACAGCGCCAAAAAAATAAAAAAATGGCAGAATTAGATACCTCCGGCGGGGGTAAACATAAAGGCGGGAAGATCAGGAGTAAAAAGTCGTCCACGCGCGTCGATCTGACAGCGATGGTTGATCTTGCGTTCCTGCTGATCACGTTCTTTATGTATACCACTACGCTACAAAAACCAAAGGCGATGAACCTCGCCATGCCTGATAACTCTGTGAAGACAACCCAGCTTGCGGTTGCTGCGAGCCGAACCATGACGATTGTTTTGGGTGGGCACAACAAGATAGAATGGTATATGGGCGAGCCAGGAAAAACGGCTCCTACTGTTGACAATTTTGGCGCCAATAACATCAGGAAGGCCATTATTGACAACGCAAAACAAGTTGCCGCAACACACTCAGGCGATGAAGCTGCTATGGAAGTAGTGATTCACCCGAGCGACAAGTCAACTTACGAAAACCTGGTTGCTATACTTGATGAGATGAGCATCACCAACATCAAAATTTACGCGATAGTTAAAATATTGCCGATGGAGGTTGATGACCTTAAAAAGAATAACAACTACTAATAAGTAGCAATACTTAACAAAAACAATTTACGTTAATTAATATTAAAGCCTAAAAAAATGTTAGGATCAAAATTAGACATATTCAATCAGCAATGGATTGATGTTGTATTTTCGGATCGTAACAAGGACTATGGTGCATACCAATTAAGAAGGGACAACGGTCGTAACGCACGTACCGCCCTGATTATAGCAGTTATAGTTTTCGTTGCTATTATTTCCGCAAATACGATCATCAACTTCATTACCGGCTTTATCCCTAAAGCCAAAGAAAAGGTGAAGATCACCAACGTGGTGCTGGCGCCACCGCCGGTGGACATTAAAAAACCACCTCCGCCACCGCCACCTGAACCACCAAAACCAAAAGTTGACCAGGTTAAATTCCCTCCTCCGGTTGTAAAACCCGACGTTGAGGTGAAAGAAAAACCACCAACCATTGAGGACTTGAAGGTTGCCGATCCGGGCCAAAAGAACCTTAAAGGTGATAAAAACGCCGATGTGAGCATCGACGAGCCCGTTGGTAACTCCGAAGTGAAAGTAACCGAAGATGATGGTAACAAAATCTTCACCTCGGTTGAGCAGGTTCCTGAGTTCCCCGGAGGTTTGGATAAATTTGCTGCTTACCTGTCAAAATCAATCCGTTACCCTGCTGTTGCAAGGGAAAATGGTACACAAGGCAGGGTTATCGTAAGTTTCGTTTGCGAAAAAGACGGATCACTTACCGATGTTAAAGTAGCCCGCGATATTGGGGATGGATGTGGCGATGAAGCTGTGAGGGTGATTAAAGCGTCACCACACTGGAAACCAGGTATCCAAAACGGCCGTCCGGTGCGTGTGGCATACAGTGTTCCGGTAGCTTTCACGCTGTCCGAATAAAAGTAAAAAACCAATGTTATCAAACAATAACTGGCAAAAATCGCCCTCAAGGCGATTTTTGCTTATTTTAGGGTCTGTACTATTTATCTGTGTTTTTGGCTGGGGAGTGCTGATAATTTTTGATGATAGCTTTTTTGCCAATTTGCCCAAAACACAAAAAATATTGTTTGGTGGCCTGATCATCATATACGCCGTGCTACGGTTTTGGAGGATAGTTTTTAAAAAGCAGGATGAAATTTAAATTAAACAGGGTATTATGGGCAGCGGCCTTATGCTTGCTTTTCCAAAGCTGCGAGCACAAATCAAAGGCTACCGAACGTTCGGCCCGCTTCACATCCGATAGTTCGATTTTCGCGGTTGACGAGTCGCTGCAGCCTATTGTTGACCAGGAACTGTATATTTTTAAGGCGCTAAATGCCAAAGTGCACCCTCAAGTGGTGTATGCCCCTGAAAATACGGTGGTAAACCTGCTGTTGAGCGACAGCCTGCGGTACGCCCTGATTTCGCGCGATTTAACCAAAGACGAAAAAAACCAGTTGATAAGCCACCAGCTTACACCACAGGTAAACCGATTTGCAGTTGATGCTATTGCTATTATTGTTAATAAAGCTTCGGCCGATACCAACCTGACGGTGAGCGAAATAAAAAAAATGCTTAACGGCCAGGCCAAACAGGACAAGAACATTATTTTCGATAACCCCAATTCGGGCCTGGTGAGGTATTTAAAAGATTTTTCGGGTAGTAAGGACCTCAAACAGAAAAATATATTCTCGCTGAAATCAAATATCGAAGTTATAAAATACGTGGCCGCTCACCCCGATGCTATAGGGATAACCGGCTTCTCGTGGCTTAACGAACCCACTAAAGATTATGCTGCCGACGTTGATAAAATTAAAATTGCGGGTGTTAAGGACGATACCGGCAAGGATACTTCGGGGCAATATTTTACGCCATCGCAAACTACGCTGGCTTTAAAGCAATACCCGCTAACCCGCAACCTGTATATTGTAAATTGTACAGGCCATATGAGTTTAGGCATGGAATTTGAGTTCTTTGTACGCAGCGACCAGGGACAGCGGATTATAGTAACATCAGGCCTTTTGCCGGATAATATTCCCGACCGCCAGGTTTCAATCGTAACAAAATAAAAACAATATTGGCCCATAATCATTTTGTATAAACTTGTTTTAACTTGTTTGTGCAAATTCAAGCAAAAAAATATATTATTGCAGAATGAAGCATGTGTAAATCAACATGTTTACCAAATAAAACACGATAAAACAAAAAATTAAAGAAACATTGTTGCAATTAGGCGCAATTAAATTTAATTTTAACAGTTAAATAATTAAAATTGCAAGGGTTATAAACAAATTAGTAAACAAAATTAAACAGCGCAGCCTTTACAGTTGCCATTAAAAACCACTATAACGAATAAATACTCCAATGAAAATGATCAAGAAAATAGCCGCCGCGGGGTTGGGACTGTTATTTATAGGTTCTTCAGTTTTTGCGCAAAGCCTGGCCGATGCCAAAAAAGCAATTGGCGCCGAGCAGTATCAGAAAGCAAAATCGATGCTGAAAAACCTTACAGTTACGCAAGCAGATAAAGACGAAAACTATTTTTACCTGGGATGGGTGTATCTGAAACAAGATTACCTCGACTCGGCTAAGGCAGTATTTACCAAAGGGCTCTCCGTTAATCCAAAGTCGGCCCTAAACTTTGTGGGTATTGGTGCAGCCGCCCATATCGAAAAAGATAATGGCACCGCAACAACAAACTTTAATACAGCCGTTTCGCTGGCAGGCAAAAAAAACAGCACCCCCTATCTGTACATCGGTTTATCGTACCTGCTGCCAGTAAGCGGTAGCGCTACCGGGCCTAACGGTTCGGCTGTATCACCTGCCGATGCTAACGCAGCTATCGCCGTATTAAACCAGGGCGTTGCCGCCAATCCGAAAGATGCTGAAGTACTGATTGCTTTGGGTGATGCCAATCGCTCGCAATTAAAAAGTACTGATGCGTACAATGCATATTCATCAGCACTAATCCTCGACCCAAAATCGGCCGCCGCCAACGTTGCAGAAGGCGTTTTATGGAAATATGCCGATAACTACGATGATTCGCAAAAACAATTCCAGGCCGGTTTGGCAATCGACCCTAATTACGGTCCCGCTTACCGCGAATGGGCTGAGTTGGATATCCGCTGGGCTTCGTCAGATCCTGCACAGCACGATGCCAAAACACAGGAAGCTGCTGAGAACTATAAAAAATATATCAGCTTAACTGATTATTCTGTTGAAACGCAAATGCGTTATGCCGACTTTTTGATCCGCGCTAAAGATTATACAACCTTGCAAAAAGTAGCAACGGACCTTACCGCTTCCGCAAATAGTAACTTAAGGGTTTATCGCTACTTAGGTTATGCTGCGTATGAAAATAAAGATTATCCTAACGCCCTTAAAGCATTAAACAAATGGGTGACACAAGCGGACGCAAAACGCCTTATCCCACTGGATTATCTATATCTGGGCCGTATTCAAATCGCCTTGAAAAGTGATTCGTTAGGCATACTTAGCCTGCGTAAAGCTTTAACTTTAGATACCAGTCAGGTTGATATATATGGTGAAATAGCGAAATCGCTTTACACTTTAGGTAAGTACCAGGAAGCCGGCGACGCATATAGGGTCTATGTTGACGGATCGCGCCACGCAACTTTGCAAGATCACTTTAAGGAAGGATTTAGTTATTATCAGGCCTTTAAAAGCCAATTAATTCAACAGCAAACGGTAAAAACTACAAAAGTTGATTCATCGTTGCTTGTGAAAGCCGATTCGGCGCTGTCCTATCTTGAGCGAAAACTTACCAAACCAAATGCTCAAATTATATACTACCACGCACAGGTTAAGGATTTTGAAGAGGTTGGCGACAGAAACAGCATCAAAGGCTTAGCAAAACCGTTTTATGAGCAATACGTTACTTTAGCTTTAGCCAAAGGTGTACCTACCACAGATGATGATAAAGGAAGACTTGTTGACGCATATGTATATTTAGGTAACTATGCTGAATTTAAAGATAATAACCACACCGCGGCATTAGATTACTTTAATAAAGCCAAGGATTTGGTACCTACAGAACCAAGGGTAGTGTACTATTTTGCTACCAAAGGCGCCGGAAAAAGCAAGTAAATAAATATTTTATACATAGAAGCCCGCTGATATTAACGGCGGGCTTTTTTATTATACTTCCGTTTGTATATTTGCAGCATGGAAGTACATAGTTTGCCCGTTAATTTTTTGCCCATCATTTTTCAAATGATAGTGGCCGGGGGGTTTGTGGTTGGTACCATGTTTGTAACCCACAAAATAGGCCCCAAAAGAAAAACCAAAGATAAATTAACCCCTTTTGAATCGGGTATCGAGGTTATTGGTAACGCACGCACTCCCATCTCCATAAAATACTTCCTGGTAGCCATACTGTTTGTGCTGTTTGATGTGGAAGTAATATTTATGTACCCCTGGGCCGTAAATTTCCGCGAACTGGGCCGGACAGGCATGATAGAGATGTTTATCTTTATGGGCACGCTGCTGCTTGGCTTCATCTATGTTATTAAAAAAGGCGCGCTGGACTGGGATTAAGGCCTCACCCTGCCCTCTCCAAAGGAGAGGGTTCAAAAGAAGACGCTTATTTCCGTCTTTTTTAAAGGAATAGACAATGTGCCAATATTCTATTTAGACAGGTTCTAAATATATTTACCTTCTTGCATAGTGTATCTCTTACATAAGTATTTTGTTGTAAATTTGTCAGCTATAAGTAAGCATATAAACTAATATGCAATCTTGTTTATCGGATCCGGTTAAAAAAGATCAGGATAATACTTGAAACTACAAACTGTTGACTTCGAAAGATAGATCATGAGTGATATTCAATTAGTTGATGCCCCTGCAGGGGTTGAGGGTGCCGGATTTTTTGCCACCCAGGTTGATAAAGCAATGGGCATAGCCCGCGCTAATTCATTATGGCCCCTGCCCTTTGCCACTTCGTGCTGTGGTATCGAATTTATGGCTACCATGTCCCCGCATTATGATTTGGCCAGGTTCGGCGCAGAGCGTTTAAGCTTTTCGCCCCGCCAGGCAGACCTGCTGATGGTAATGGGAACCATTTCAAAAAAAATGGGGCCGGTTTTACGCCAGGTTTACCTGCAAATGGCCGAGCCACGCTGGGTAATGGCCGTAGGCGCATGTGCATCAAGCGGCGGTATTTTTGATACCTACTCGGTTTTACAGGGAATTGATGAAGTAATACCTGTTGATGTTTATGTTCCCGGTTGCCCTCCGCGTCCCGAAGCAATTATCGACGGCTTTATCGAAATACAGAAATTGGTGAAATCCGAAACCCTGCGCCGCAGAAACGAACCCCAATATCAAAAACTATTAGCTTCATACGGAATACAATAATGGCTAAACTAACAAACGAAGAGCTGTTAAATAAAATATCGGCAAATTTCCCCGACAAGGTGAAATCGCTTGGCGAGCCATTTGGTTTACTGACCCTGGAAACAGAGCGCGAGGATATTATGGACCTGTTATATTTTTTGCAGACAGATCCGGCCCTTGAATTCACCTATCTGACAGACCTCACCGCCATCCATTATCCCGACCAGGAAAAACAAACCGGTGTTATATATCATTTACACAGCCTGGTAAACAATGTGCGTGTACGCATAAAAGTTTGGCTACCCGATGATGACCGCCATATACACACCGCATCTGTTTTGTGGAACGGCGCCAACTGGATGGAAAGAGAAACTTATGACTTTTTTGGGGTTATTTTTGACGGCCACCCCGACCTGCGCAGGATATTAAATGTTGACGACATGACGGCGTTCCCGATGCGGAAAGAATTCCCGCTGGAAGACCCGAACCGTGTTGATAAAAAAGATTATTTTTTTGGTAGATAACAGCAATGCAAAACCATCCGGTATATACAGATAACGATCCGCAATCAGAGCCATCAACGCTCAACCTGGGCCCTACGCACCCTGCCACGCATGGTGTTTTTCAGAATGTGCTCCAGTTGGACGGCGAAAGAATTATAAGCGGTGTTTCAACCATAGGATATATACACCGTGCATTTGAAAAAATTGCCGAACACCGGCCATTTTACCAGATCACCCCGCTTACCGACCGGCTAAACTACTGCTCATCGCCCATAAACAATATGGGCTGGCACATGACAGTTGAAAAGCTATTGGGCATCCAAACGCCAAAACGCGTTGATTATCTCCGCATCATCATCATGGAACTGGCGCGCATATCCGATCACCTGATTTGTAACAGCGTATTGGGTGTGGATACCGGCGCTACCGCAGGCTTTTTTTACCTGATGGAGCAGCGTGAACACATTTACGAGATATACGAAGAAATATGCGGCTCGCGCTTAACTACCAATATTGGCAGGATAGGCGGTTTTGAGCGTAATTTTAATACAATAGCGTTCGCCAAGCTGCGCAAGTTTTTAAAAGAATACCCGGTTACTTTAAGAGAGTTTGAATCACTTTTAAAACGCAGCCGGATATTTATGGACCGCACCAAGGATGTTGCGGCGGTTACCGCAGAAGACGCGTTAAACTTCAGCTGGAGCGGCCCTATTTTGCGTGCCACCGGCGTTGATTACGACGTAAGGGCGATGAACCCCTACTGCTCATACGACGATTTGGAATTTGAAGTGCCCGTTGGCAGCAACGGCGACGTATATAACCGCTTTTTGGTACGTAACGAAGAAATGTGGCAAAGCCTGCGCTTAATTGAACAAGCGCTCGCCAAAGTGGAAAAAGAGCCTTCGGATGTTTTTCATGCCGATGTGCCTGATTTTTACCTGCCGCCAAAAGAAGAAGTTTACAATAACATGGAAGCCCTCATCTATCACTTTAAAATTGTGATGGGCGAAATACCTACCCCAACAACCGAAGTTTATCACTCGGTAGAAGGCGGCAACGGCGAGTTGGGCTTTTACCTGGTAAATGATGGCGGGCGTTCACCGTATCGCTTGCACTTCCGCAGGCCAAGCTTTATCAATTACCAGATGTATGCTTCCATGAGCCGCGGTATGTTATTGAGCGACGCAATTATTAACATGAGTAGTTTAAACGTTATTGCCGGAGAATTAGATGCTTAGAGTCGAAGAAACGCATGAACCGGTTACATTTTCGCCGGAGCTCATCAAAAAGTTTGATGATATTGTAAGCCGTTACCCGGCCGGGAAACAAAAATCGGCTTTGTTGCCTATACTGCACCTGGTACAGGCCGAATATGGCTGGTTAAGTTCGCCGGCGATGGATAGCGTAGCCGAATACCTGAAAATAAAGGATATTGAGGTTTACGAAGTGGCCACTTTTTACAGTATGTATTTCATGCGTCCGCAGGGTAAATATGTGTTGGAAGTTTGCCGTACCGGCCCTTGTTGCCTGGTTGGCGCCGAAAAGATAATGGACCACCTGGAAGAAAAACTGGGGGTTAAGGAAGGCGAAGTTACCGCCGATGGCCTGTTTAGCTGGCGCGGGGTTGAATGCCTTGCGGCCTGTGGCTACGGACCTGTTTTACAGATTGGCCCCGAATACACTTTTTACGAAAATTTAACTAACGATTCGGTTGATAAATTAATAGGTGATTTGACGCGAAAGGGCCATGGTTAACATACGGGCAACTTTAATTGTAGCGGACTCATTGCTTGTGCTTACAATAGCAACTATGCATTTCAATGGGGGCTTAGACTCCAATCCGTTATTTTTAAACTTTTTGCTTGTGGTAGCTTTTGCAACCTGCGTTATCAGACATATTAACTATTATAAATTAACCAAAAGGATATATTAAACAGCAATGGCACGTAAATTACTGTTGGAACATATTAACGTACCGGGCATCAATACATTTGATGTTTACCGCTCAAAAGGCGGGTATGCTTCGGTTGAAAAAGCTTTGAAGACCATGTCGCCCGACGATGTGGTTGAAGAAGTAAAAAAATCGGGCTTGCGTGGCCGTGGCGGTGCGGGTTTCCCTACGGGGATGAAATGGAGCTTTTTGGCCAAGCCGGAAGGTGTTGCCCGTTACCTGGTTTGCAATGCCGATGAATCGGAACCCGGTACTTTTAAGGACCGGTACCTGATGACCTATATCCCCCACTTGTTAATTGAGGGGATGATCACATCAAGCTATGCGCTGGGTGCAAAAACTTCGTACATCTATGTCCGGGGCGAGATGATGCCCCAGATCAGGATCCTGGAAAAAGCCATCGCCGAAGCAAAAAATGCCGGTTTTTTAGGTAAAAACATTTTAGGCAGCGGTTACGATCTTGAACTTTATGTTCAACCCGGTGGCGGCGCCTATATCTGCGGCGAAGAAACAGCGTTGCTGGAATCATTGGAAGGTAAACGCGGTAATCCCCGTATTAAACCACCATTTCCGGCTATTGCAGGTTTATATGGCTGCCCTACCGTAGTCAACAATGTTGAATCGATTGCGGCAGTTGTTCCCATTATAAACGAAGGCGGCGAGGAATACGCTAAAATTGGTATTGGCCGCAGTACCGGCACCAAATTGATTTCGGCCGGCGGCAATGTTAAAAACCCCGGCGTTTACGAAATCGACCTTGGTCTTCCGGTTGAGGAGTTTTTATATTCCGATGAGTTTTGCGGTGGTATAGCCAACGGCAAACGTTTAAAAGCGGTTGTTGCAGGCGGTTCATCCGTACCCATTCTTCCGGCTAATCTTTTCCTGAAAACGATAAAAAATGAGCCGCGCCTCATGAGCTACGAATCGCTGTCGGACGGTGGATTTGTAAGCGGCTCGATGATGGGTTCGGGTGGTTTTATAGCCTTTGACGAAGACCAGTGCATTGTGCGCAATACCTGGAACTTCACCCGTTTTTACCATCACGAAAGCTGCGGTCAATGTTCGCCATGCCGTGAAGGTACCGGCTGGATGGAAAAAGTATTACACCGTTTGGAACACGGCCATGGCACCATGAGCGACATGGACCTATTGGTTGATATATCGAAAAAGATTGAAGGAAATACCATTTGTCCGCTGGGTGACGCAGCAGCATGGCCGGTGGCCAGTGCGATCCGTCATTTCAGGGATGAATTCGAGTGGCATGTTACTGATGCGAGGGAAGCAGTATCCAGAAATTTTGGCTTGGCACATTATGCTGATCCGCTGCCGAAACTGGAAACGGTTAGTTAATTAGGAGTATTTTTGTTTATGAAAAGCATTGATGATTTAGACTTCTCGAAAACTTACACCTACGCGGATTATTATTCGTGGAAGTTTAAGGAACGTGCAGAACTGTTTAATGGAAAAGTGCATCTGATGGGTGAAAGCCCCGGAGTAAATCATCAGCAAGTACTTGGCAATGTTGCTTGCGAATTCCGTGAGTTTCTAAAAAATCAAACTACAGCAACTAAAGTTCTAATGGCACCATTGGATATTAGACTGGTAGATACTACGACGCGAGATGAAGATATAATAACCGTAGTGCAACCTGATGTTATTGTATTTTGCGATAAAAATACATTGGATGATCGGGGTGGGATTGGTTCGCCAAGCATCGTAATTGAAATATTGTTGCCGGGTAAAAATTTTAAGGAGATATCTTTAAAATACAAGTTATACGAGAAATACGGGATTAAAGAATACTGGATGATTCGTTTGGATGAACAATCATTAACTCAGTATATTTTAAATGAACGAGGAAAATATGTCGGCGGACGCCCTTTAATTGAAGACGAAAAGGTAAAAACCGACTTGATTCCGGGATTTGAATTAGCAATTTCTGAAGTGTTCCATAAATTTGAATTAGAGTATTATTATTCACCTTTTCAAAAAATATCACTTCAGTAAAATGTTCAACCGGCAGGCGGTTATAATAGCATTTAATTATGGCCTCGAAGACGATGAACCTTTTTATGATTTATCGGACAAATTGAGATCTGTAGTTGATGAAAGTGGAATAGGCGAATACGACGGGCACGAAATGGCAATGGACAATAGTGATGGCTCATTTTACATGTATGGGCCTGATGCTAAGAAAATATACGAAGTAATAAAAAACACAATAGAAAAAACACCATTTATGGCAGGTGCACAAGTGACATTAATACTTGGACCACCGGAAGTTGGCGTTAAGAAAGTTAGTTTTATTTTGAATTTAAATTAATGAAAGTAACCATAGATGGCATTGCCGTTGAAGTAGAACCCGGAACAAGCATCCTTAATGCCGCAAGGCAAATAGGTGGCGACATTGTTCCGCCTGCTATGTGCTATTATTCCAAACTGAAAGACAGTGGCGGTAAATGCCGTACCTGCCTGGTGAAGGTGAGCAAAGGATCCGAAAAAGACCCGCGTCCTATGCCCAAGCTGGTAGCATCGTGCCGTACCACCGTTATGGATGGCATGGAAGTACAAAACATCACCTCGCCCGAGGTAATTGAGGCGCGTAAAGGTATTGTTGAAATGCTCCTGATCAATCACCCGCTGGACTGCCCTATTTGCGATCAGGCCGGCGAGTGTGACCTGCAAAACCTTGGTTTTGAACATGGCGCAGCAAAAACCCGCTATGAGTTCGATCGCCGTACATTTGAAAAGATTGATATTGGCGATAAAATTCAGCTGCACATGACGCGTTGCATCCTATGCTACCGTTGTGTGTTTACTGCCGATCAGATTACTGACAATCGTGTACATGGCATTTTAAACCGTGGCGATCATTCGGAGATATCAACCTACATAACAGCTGCAGTTGATAACGACTTTTCGGGAAATGTAATTGATGTTTGCCCTGTTGGCGCCTTAACCGATAAAACATTCCGTTTTAAAAATCGTGTTTGGTTTACCAAGCCTGTTGATGCACATCGCAACTGCGATCATGAAAAATGCAACGGCAAAGTAACCCTGTGGTATAAAGGCGAAGACGTGTTGCGCGTAACTGCCCGAAAGGATATTAACGGCGAGGTAGAAGAGTTTATTTGTAACACCTGCCGTTTTGATAAAAAGAAAACCGCAGATTGGGTAATTGAAGGACCGCGCAAAATATCGCATAAATCGGTTATAAGCTCCAATCATTACGAATTTATACCTTTGCCGGTAGTTAAAACCAACCCGGTTTTAATTGAGGCCAATAAAGAACAATTTGAACGAGACACACGCTTATAATGGGAACTGCAGACATAATAATTAAGTTTATCCTCATTGTGGTTATTTTCGCCATCAGCCTCCTGATAGCGATGTATTCCACCTACGCCGAACGTAAAGTTGCGGCCTTTTTGCAGGACAGGATAGGTCCGGATCGTGCCGGTCCGTGGGGTATATTTCAGCCCCTGGCCGATGGTGGCAAGATGTTCCTTAAAGAAGAGATCATCCCAACAAATGCAAACGCATTTTTATTTATTGCCGGCCCTTCTCTGGCTATTCTTACAGCCTGTATAGGTTCGGCCGTAATTCCATGGGGACAAAAAATCGTGATCGCCGGTCATACGGTTGATCTGCAGGTGACCGATATCAACGTAGGGGTCCTTTACATTTTTGGCGTAGTTTCATTAGGCGTTTATGGCGTAATGATAGGTGGCTGGGCCTCAAACAATAAGTACTCCTTACTGGGTGCTATCCGCGCAGCCTCGCAAAATATCAGCTACGAAATTTCGATGGGCCTTTCCATCATCGCGCTTTTAATGGTTACCGGCACTTTAAGCCTTCGCCAAATAGCCGAGCAGCAGCATAGCTGGCATTGGAATGTGCTATATCAGCCACTGGGCTTTTTACTGTTTATAGTATGTGCCTTTGCAGAAACAAACCGTGCACCGTTTGACTTGCCCGAATGCGAAACGGAACTGGTTGGCGGCTATCATACCGAATACTCATCCATGAAGCTGGGTTTTTACCTGTTTGCCGAATACATTAACATGTTTGTATCCAGCGCGGTAATGGCTACCCTTTACTGGGGCGGTTATAACTATCCGGGTATGGATTGGATGGCAGCAAATACCGGCCCAACTATTGCCCCGCTGATTGGCGTTGCCGTATTATTTATAAAGATTTTTGCCTTTATATTCTTCTTTATGTGGGTACGCTGGACCATTCCCCGTTTCCGTTACGATCAGTTAATGGATCTGGGTTGGAAAGGCCTTATCCCACTGGCTATAGCCAACATTATTTTAACCGGACTTTTTATTACTTTTAAATAGATTGGAGTTTAATTAAATGGAACCACTAAGTAATAAGCGAAAAGTGCTTGAATCGAAGCCGATGAATTTTTGGGAGCGGATTTACCTTCCTTCCATTCTGCAGGGCCTCGCCATCACCATGAAGCACTTTTGGAAAAAGCCTGCTACAACCCGTTATCCGGAAGAAAGGCGCGAATATTCGGAAAATTTCCGTGGAATGCACTCCCTGAAAAGGGATGAAAACGGCAAAGAACGCTGTACAGCCTGCGGTTTGTGCGCACTATCGTGCCCGGCTGAGGCCATCACCATGATAGCTGCCGAACGCCAGAGAGGCGAAGAACATTTGTACCGCGAAGAAAAATATGCCGCTGTTTACGAGATAAATATGCTGCGTTGTATCTTCTGCGGACTGTGCGAAGAAGCCTGCCCTAAGGAAGCAATTTACCTGGATGGCGACCATGTACCGGCCGACTATCTGAGGAAAGATTTCATATACGGAAAAGACAAATTAGTTGAAGCGCCCTTAAATCAATAAAGAAGTTTTATACCTTTGCCCTACTCTTTTAAGGGGTAAAGGTATTTTGAAATATAAACCATGAGTACATTTTACTTCATCGCATTTTTGTCCATATTTTTTTCAATACTGGTTATAACTGCGAAAAACCCTGTACATAGTATATTATATCTTATACTAACCTTCTTCACTTTTACCATTCATTATATTTTGATGAATGCTGAGTTTTTGGCCGTCGTAAATTTTATAGTGTACATGGGCGCCATCCTGGTATTGTTTTTATATACCCTGATGCTCATCAACTTAAATAAAGAATCGGAGCCGCGAAAATCAAACATTGTAAAAATTGCCGGTTTTATTGGTGGTGCCTGTTTTTTGATCACCATAATTGCTGCCTTAAAAGCCTTTAATGTATCGCAGCCGGTTCTGTTGAATAACCCCGACCTTGGCCTGGTAAAAAATCTTGGAAAAATATTGTTTAACGAATATTTGTTACCGTTCGAAGTATCGTCCGTTCTGTTGTTATCGGCAATGGTAGGCGCGGTGTTATTGGCAACAAAAGACCCTAAAACAGCCTGATGGAAAATATAACCCACAGTATGCAAGGCATACCGCTTAACCATTACATATTACTCTGTTCTATCATTTTTTCGATAGGTGTTATCGGGGTTTTAATACGCAGAAATGCTATCGTTATTTTCATGTCGGTTGAGCTGATGCTTAACTCGGTAAACTTGTTGCTCACGGCTTTTTCGGTTTACCGTGGCGATGCCACCGGACAGGTTTTTGTATTTTTTATTATGGCACTGGCCGCTGCCGAAGTAGCAGTAGGATTGGCCATTATCGTGATGATCTATCGCAATACCAATTCGATAGACATTAACGTGTTGAACAGGTTGAAATGGTAAACCTCGCCCCCTATGGGGTTTGTGAGGCTTAAATTATATATTAAAAATAACTAATAATTCCCCATTTAGGGGATTAGGGTGCATATGGACAATTACATCTGGCTTATTCCTGTACTACCGTTAGCCGGTTTTATTATTAACGGCCTTGGTCGAAACACCTTGTCAAAAGGCATTATAGGCTTTTTAGGCAGCTTTTTGATATTGGCTTCCTTTGGTTTAAGTATCGCAGCTTTTTTACAGGTAAAATCTTCGGGTAAAATTGAAGTTGAAATATTTGAATGGTTTGCGGTTGGAAATCTTAAAATCCCTTTTGCTTTTTTGATTGATCAGCTAAGCTCCATCATGCTGCTGATCATTACCGGCGTTGGCTTCCTCATCCATCTGTATTCTGTTGGTTACATGAAAGATGACGAAGGTTTCGGCAAGTTTTTTGCCTACCTCAACCTGTTTGTATTCTTTATGCTTCTGCTGGTGATGGGGTCAAACTACGTGATCATGTTTATTGGCTGGGAAGGTGTAGGGCTTTGCTCTTATCTGCTCATCGGTTTCTGGTACAGCAACCCCGATTATGCAGATGCCGCAAAAAAGGCTTTCATCATGAACCGCATAGGCGATTTAGGCTTTATCATCGGCATATTCCTGTTAATTAACTTTTTTGGCAGTACCAACTTCAACGATATTTTCCCGAATGCAGGTGGCAGCAACCATACAAATGTACCCTACGTACTCATCACCCTGCTGCTGTTTGTTGGCGCGGTAGGCAAATCGGCACAATTACCATTGTTTACCTGGTTGCCCGATGCGATGGCCGGCCCAACCCCGGTATCAGCACTGATACACGCTGCAACAATGGTTACAGCGGGTATTTATATGATTGCCCGTTCAAACGTTTTATTCACCCTGGCTCCCGATACACAACATGTTATTGCTATTGTTGGTTTAGCCACTGCATTGCTTGGTGCGCTGATAGCCCTTACACAAACTGATATTAAAAAGGTGCTGGCTTACTCAACTGTTTCGCAGTTAGGCTATATGTTTTTAGGCTTGGGTGTAGGCGCTTACACCGGTGCATTTTTCCATGTATTAACCCACGCATTCTTTAAAGCTTTATTATTCCTGGGTGCAGGCTCTGTTATTCACGCGGTAAGCGGCGAGCAGGATATGCGCAAAATGGGTGGACTTAAAGGCAAACTCAAAATAACTTTCGCCACTATGCTTATTGGCACACTGGCTATATCGGGCATCCCGCCGTTTGCGGGCTTCTTTTCAAAAGACGAGATATTGGCTGCTGTATTTGCACAAAGCCCCGCCATGTACACTATAGGCGTTATCACAGCGATGTTTACTTCGTTCTACATGTTCAGGATGCTGTACCTTACTTTTTACGGCAAGTTCCGCGGAACGCACGAACAGGAACACCACCTGCACGAATCGCCTTCAACCATGACTATCCCGCTCATCGTTTTGGCTATATTATCGGTAGTAGGTGGTTTTATCGGCTTACCTGAATCATTAGGCGGTCATCACTGGCTTCATGAATTTTTGGGGCCGGTGTTCCATAAATCAGCCACTATGGTAACAACACCAGAACTAAGCAACCATACCGAATGGATGTTAATGGGCATATCGGTAGCCTGCGCAGTTGTAGCCTTATTTTATGCTTATTCAAAATACGTTACCAAAGCCGATATCCCGGTTTCGGATACCGAAGAACGTCCGGCGTTGGTGGATCTATCGTACCACAAATTCTATATTGACGAATTGTATGATAATATTATCCGCAAGCCCTTGGACGCCCTGTCAGTACTCTTTTACAAGGTGATTGATAAATTAGGTATCGATGGCATTGTTAACGGCTTGGGCAAAGGCTCTATCGAAGCCAGCAAAGGACTGCGCCTATTGCAGACCGGTAATGTGGGTTTTTATATTTTCATGATGGTTTTGGGTATCATTTCCATCCTATTGTGCATTGTTATTAAGTAATAAATAAACGATTAGCGTTTACAACATAAAAATGACGGTTAGTATTTTAATTTTTTTGCCGGTAATTGCAGCCCTTGCTGTCCTGTTATTTAAAAATAGCGCAGCAAAGCATGTAGCCTTAACTTTTGCAGTAGCCGAACTGGTGGTTGCCGGATGTTTTCTATCGAAATTTATCCCCGATGCTACGTTTCAGTTTGTGACTGATCTCCCGTGGATTCCTAAATTGGGCATCTATTTTAACGCAGGGATTGATGGTATCAGTATGATGATGGTATTGCTAACCACCTTGCTGGTTCCGCTTATCATTTTAACCACCTACAAGCATCAATACAAAAACGCCAATGCATTTTACGCGTTGATATTGTTTATGCAAGCCGGCTTGCTGGTGGTATTTACTGCGTTAGATGGGTTTTTATTTTACGTAGGATGGGAAGCAGCGCTGATACCCATTTATTTTATATGCTCGTTATGGGGAGGTGAAAACCGTATTAAAGTAACTATTAAGTTCTTTATCTACACTTTTTCGGGTTCGCTGATCATGTTGCTGGCTATTATCTACCTGTACCTGCAAACACCCGAAAAAACTTACGATATTTTTCATTTTTATAAGTTAAGCCTCACCGCTACCCAGCAATCGTGGGTGTTCCTGGCCTTCTTCCTGGCTTTTGCCATTAAGATGCCGTTGTTCCCATTCCACACCTGGCAGCCGGATACTTATACCGAAGCACCTGCTGCAGGCACCATGATGCTTGCGGGTATTATGCTAAAAATGGGTATATACGGTGTCATTCGCTGGTTAATTCCAAACGCACCGTTGGGCTATACGCAATGGCTAAATGTGGTGATGATACTGGCAGTTATTGGTATTGTTTATGCGTCTATTATCGCCTTTACACAAAAAGACGGCAAACGTTTGGTAGCATATTCATCCATAGCACACGTTGGTTTAATTGCCGCAGGCATATTCTCCTGGCAATACCAGGGTATGCAGGGCGCAATGATACAAATGCTTAATCACGGTATTAACGTTGTTGGTTTATTCTTCATTTGGGATATCATCAGCAGTCGCTTAAAAACCCGCGAAATAAGCCAACTGGGCGGCATTGCCAAAGTTGCGCCTAAATTTGCAATTGCGTTTTTAATTATCGTATTAGGCACAGTTGCGTTACCGTTAACCAATGGCTTTGTTGGCGAGTTCCTGTTGTTGAATGGTGTATTTTACACCGGTACAGCTGGTTTTTGGCTGATGATAGTTGCCGGTTTAACTATGATATTTGGCGCCGTGTATATGCTGCGCAGCTACAAATCAGTTATGCAGGGCCCGGTTAATGCCTTAACAGCCACATTTACCGACATCAGCGGGACCGAAACATTGGTGCTCGGCATTATTTGTGCTTTGATCATTGCGATAGGCATATATCCGCAGCCTATACTTCATATCTCCGATGCTGCGGTTAAAAATTTATTCGATACTATAAGCATTAAAATTTCACAGGTAAAACCATGAGTACTTTAATAATCCTATCTATTCTGCCTATATTATTGTTGTATTTAGGTTTATATAAAGCCCAAAAGGCATTGTTGCCGGTTACTCTTATTGGCTTGCTTGCGGCTTTGGGCTGTGCCATAGCAGCACATACGCCACAAGACCAGGCTGTGCCTATTTATAGCGGCATGATGCTCTACAACAATTTTTCGGTTGTATTCTCCGCCATCACTATCATTTCAACTATACTGATCTTATTGCTTTCAAAAGGATATTTTGAAAAAATAAGCAGCCACATTGCCGAATATTATGCCATCATCCTGTTTGCTTTGGCAGGCATTATTGTAATGGTATCTTTTTATAACCTGGTGATGCTTTTTATCGGTATCGAAATTATGTCGGTAAGTTTATACATACTTGCAGGTATCAAGAAAACAGATTTTGCCTCGAACGAAGCTGCCTTAAAATACTTCCTGATGGGAGCGTTTTCCACCGGGTTTTTATTATTTGGCATCACGCTTATATACGGTTCGTCGGGTTCATTTAACCTGGAAACTATCCGCAATTTTGTAGTAAGCCACCCGCACAACATCGATCCGATGTTTTATGCCGGTATTTTGCTCATCATTGTTGGCCTTTGCTTTAAGGTTGGCGCCGCGCCTTTTCATTTCTGGACACCGGATGTTTACGAAGGCTCCCCTACCCTCATTACCGCGTTCATGTCAACAGTTGCCAAAACTGCTGCGTTCGCCGCGTTTTTGAGATTGTTCAGCGCATGTTTTGCCCCCGTGTCTGATTTTTGGGTACCGGTGTTATTGGTTATAACCATTATTACTTTGTTCATCGGCAATATTACCGCCCTGTACCAGCAAAGCTTTAAACGCATGCTGGCTTTCTCGAGCATCTCGCATGCCGGATATTTGCTTTTCGCTATTGTGGCTTTGGGCGCAAGTTCGGCCAATTCGGTGTTTATGTATGCTACAGCATATTCAATAGCCTCAATTGTAGCCTTTGGCACACTGATACTGGTTCAGCAACAGTCGGGCAGCGATAACTTCGATAGCTTTAACGGCCTGGCCAAAAAGAATCCATTCCTGGCGCTGGCGCTTACTGTGGCTATGTTATCGCTGGCGGGTATCCCACTTACGGCTGGCTTTATCGGTAAATTCTTTATGTTTTCGGGTGCGCTGTCGCAATATCATGTGGTTATGGTAATACTGGCTGTTGTAAACGCCGTGATCAGTATTTTCTATTACTTCCGGGTTATTATCGCCATGTATTTCCGCGATGCCGATCGTGCAGAACTTTCTGTACCTGTTTATTACAAATTGGTTTTAGCCCTTGGCGCATTAGCAACTATACTAATCGGTGTTTATCCGGGTTTTATTTCGAACCTGATATAAGATAAGGTTTTCAGAAAACCACCTCAATAAAAAACCATCTTCCACCTCCGGGAGATGGTTTTTTATTGAGGAAGATATTGTACCAAATCCTTCTTCAAGCAACGAGCGACCGACTTTTATTATTCTGTAACACCCCTATTACAAATTCATTAAATATTTTGTAGTTTTACAGATATAGTGAATGGACAATTTTTGGGAACACCTGCGAAATTTAACCGAAGCTCAATCCGTCATAAGCTTAGGGTTTTACTTTTTGCTTATTGTTATTTTTGCTGAGACAGGTCTTTTTTTCGGTTTTTTTTTGCCGGGAGACTACCTGCTCTTCCTGGCAGGCCTGCTTTGCGCCAGCGGAAAACTCGATGTTTCTATCTACACGCTCGTGCTATCGGTAATAGGGGCAGGCATTTTGGGCAATTACACCGGCTATTGGTTTGGCTACCGCGCCGGCCCAACATTATTTAAGCGGGACAATTCTTTCTTCTTTAAAAAGGCCCACATGGCCGTGGCCGAGGAGTTTTATGCCAAACATGGTGGCATGGCGTTGGTTTTAGGCAGATTTTTCCCAATTATTAGAACTTTTGCACCTATCTTTGCAGGTGTTGTAAAAGTGGACCTAAAAAAGTTTACCATTTACAACATCATCGGCAGCGTAGCCTGGGTCTGCAGTTTTACCCTCGCCGGATTTTTTTTAGGGAGAAGATTCCCGAATCTGAAAGAATACATGCGCTATATAGCGTTAGGATTAATATTGATAACAACATTACCGTTGATAATTGCATTTTTAAAACGAAAATTGCAACGCAGCGAAAATGTTAAAGAGTTAAAATAAATTTGTAAATGAGTACACAGCATCCCTGGCACCAGGTTTCGCCCGGCGAAGATATTCCCGAAGTTGTTCATGCCATTATTGAAATCCCGAAGGGTTCAAAGGCAAAGTATGAGATTGATAAAGAATCTGGCTTGTTAAAACTCGATCGCGTGTTATTTTCTTCGGTGATGTACCCTGCAAACTATGGATTTATCCCGAAAACTTATTGCGACGATAATGACCCGCTGGATATCCTGGTACTTTGCTCAATCGACGTTTTCCCGATGTCGATCATCGAGGCAAAACCCATTGGTGTAATGCACATGGTTGATAACGGCGAGCAGGACGATAAGATCATCGCGGTAGCAAAAAAACGACATGTCGGTTAATTATATCAATGATCTTGCCGAGCTTCCGCCACACGCCATGACGGAGATTGTACGTTTTTTTAAAGATTATAAAAAATTGGAGGGGAAAAATGTCACTATTGAGCATCTGCTCGGTAAGCGTTATGCTTACAAGGTGATAAAAGAGGCGATGGAATTGTATAAGTCTACTTTTCCTGTTTACCAATAATTAATATATGGGGCCCGAACTTGAAATAAACGGTTATTATCTTTTCCTTACCTTATTCCTGGTTTTGCTGAACGGCTTTTTTGTTGCCGCGGAGTTTGCTATGGTGAGGGTTCGCGGCTCCCAGGTAGAAATTAAGGCCAAATCGGGCAGCCCCGTTGCAAAGGTAGCGCGCGGTATTTTACATAACCTTGATGGTTACCTGGCTGCAACGCAACTGGGCATCACCATCGCCTCGCTGGGCTTGGGCTGGGTTGGTCAGGATGTGGTAACAAAGCTGATGCTAAACCTATTCCTGCTTTTGGGTGTCACCATTAAATCAACTTTCATTATCAATACCAGCCATGTGGTTGCTTTTGCATTCATCACCATATTGCATATTGTTTTTGGAGAACTGGCGCCAAAATCAATTGCTATTCAGCGGTCGGTACGCACGGTGATGGCAGTTTCATTACCGTTACGTGTATTTTTTGTCATTTTTAAACCGATCATCTGGCTCCTGAACGGCTTCGCCAATTTTATCTTAAAACTATTTGGCATCAACCCGGTACAAGGCGAAACATCGCACAGTTCCGAAGAATTGCAGTACCTGCTTGACCAGGGTAAAGAAACCGGCGCATTGGATTCAACCGAACACGAACTGATACAAAACGTATTTGATTTTAATGAGCGCGTGGTAAAAAACATCATGGTGCCCCGCACTAAAATCTCGGGTGTGGATATTAATACTACGCAGGATGAGTTAATTGAAATAGTGATCACCGAAGGCTATTCGCGCATCCCGGTTTATGATGACATTATCGACAAAATAGTGGGCATAGTACATGCCAAGGATATTTTACCGCTGCTTGCACGCAACGAAGCCATCGTATTAAAAAACATCATCCGTAAACCCTACTTTATCCCGGAAACCAAAAAGATAAATGACTTGATGGCTGAATTGCAGCAAAAACGCATCCAGATAGCTATAGTGCTTGATGAATTTGGCGGCACCGCAGGCATGATTACGCTGGAGGATATTGTTGAAGAACTTGTTGGCGAAATACAGGACGAGTACGATGAAGAAAAGCCAATCGTCGAAAAAATAAACGACCGCGAATTTATTGTAAACGCCCTGGCTCCCATTTATGATGTAAACGGACACCTGCCGCATGACCTCCCCGAGGACGGCGATTTTGAAACTGTATCCGGATGGCTGGGTGACATATTTGGTAAAATACCCGATGTAGGCGAGCAAAAAGAATCAAACGGCTACAACATCACCGTTTTAAAAAAATCGGACCAAAACATTGAATCCGTTAAACTAGAACTGCTGATAAATGAAGAAGATGCTGTAGATTTACATTGATCTGCAAAACCAATGCAACTTTTTTACACGCCCGATATCGATCCCTCTGTTAAGCAGTATTTTCTGACTGAAGAAGAAAGCAAACACTGTACCCGCGTGCTCCGGCTGGAAAAAGGCGATCAATTGCAATTGATTGATGGCAAGGGCGGACTATACCAGGCTACTATACTGGATCCTCATCCAAAGCGGACCTTGCTCAATATAGCATCAGTAACTACAGGCTTTAATAAACGGAACCATTATTTGCACATCGCTATAGCACCTACTAAAAATATTGAACGTATAGAGTGGTTTTTGGAGAAAGCGACTGAAATTGGGATAGATGAAATATCATTTGTCATTTGCCAACGGTCCGAAAGAAAGGAAGTAAAGGTGGACCGGTTAAACAAAATTGTGACCTCGGCGGTAAAGCAATCCATAAAAGCATATCACCCTATATTAAACGAAGCAGTAAGCTACAGCAAGTTATTAGCTAAATCATTCAGCGGGCAAAAATTCATAGCCCATTGTGAAAAATCCGACAAAACCAACCTCCGCAATGAACTGGCGCCCGGCGGCAATTACTTAATAATGATAGGCCCCGAAGGCGATTTTACCCCGGCAGAAATTGACGACGCTTTGCATAATGATTTTAAAGCAATAACTTTAGGCGATAGCCGTTTGAGGACAGAAACGGCAGCATTGGAAGCCTGTTTTGAAGTGAATTTTTTGAATAGGTAGCCCGCGAGCGTCCACTTGTTTTAAATATGCCAGAATAAATTGTAATTATAATATAGTCGCAGATGTTTGACTTTTTTAAAAAGAAAAAGCCGGAAACGCAAACTGAAAGTGTAATAGTTACGCTTGAGGCTGACGATACTACTGTGAAAGCCTTTCAGATTAAAGCGCAACAAGAGCTTTGGTATTTGATTGAATTCATGGGCGCACATGCGAAAGATGATGAACTTTTCAGGTATGCTGTAAAAACCAAGTTTACTGAAAATGGCAAATCCGAGCACATGTGGGTTCATGTGAATGAGTTCAAGGATGATTATTTTTTGGGGAAATTGGTCAATAAACCATCAACCATGCGTTTAATAAAATACGGCGATACGACGAAAGTCCATAAAGACGACGTTGAAGATTGGCTATTGCAGGATTTTTTGACAAACACACATGTAGGGAAATTCTCCAGTGAATATATTAGAAACTCAAAGTAGAACTTCAAATCCCCATTTCTAATCCACATTAATAATAACTAACTTTCAAAAAAGAACATGAAAAAGGCGATATATACGATTGGTGCATTTGTGCTGTTGACGCTTGTGAGCAGCTTTCATGCCCCGACCTATAAAATGGCCAAGCTAAAGTATAATGGCGGCGGCGATTGGTACGGCGACCGCACAGCCCTGCCCAATCTCATCAAATTTTGCAACGATAATTTAAAAACAAATTTTCAACCTGAAGATGATGTAGTTGATGTGGGCAGTGCGGAGTTGTTTAATTACCCGTTTATCTTTATGACCGGCCACGGCAACGTGATCTTTAGCGACCAGGAAGCGCTTAACCTCCGTAAATATTTAACCGGCGGCGGTTTTTTGCATATCGACGATAACTACGGCCTCGACCCCTACGTACGCCCGCAAATGAAAAAGGTATTTCCTGAACTGGATTTTGTTGAATTGCCCTTGAATCATCCCATCTATCATCAAAAATTCAGTTTCCCACTTGGACTGCCGAAAATACACGAACACGATGGTAAACGGGCGCAAGGTTTTGGTTTGATATACAAAGGCAGGCTCGTTTGTTTCTACACCTATGAGTGCGACCTGGGCAACGGCTGGGAAGATTTTGGCACCTACGCCGGCGACACCCAGGAAACCCGCCAGAAGGCGCTTAAAATGGGCGCAAACCTGGTGCAATTTGTATTAACGCAACAATGACAGCTGATTTAATGGATTACGCAGGTTTCGCTGATAAAAAGGCTATGACCGCCGATTTAAATGATTACCCCGGTTTCGCTGATAAGAAGGAAAAAACTAATCTCTAATTAACTAATCTCCAATCACTAACCTATGCTCCAGGTAAAAGTAAACGACAAATACAATTTTGAGGTTGATAAACAAGGTGACAAACTGGTTATCAATGAGGAAACTATTAGCCCTGATGTGAAGCAATTGGCCGCCACTGCTTATCATATCATCAATAACCTCCAATCTTACAATGTGGAAGTAGTGAGCTTTGACAGGGCTGAAAAAAAGGCAGAGATAAAGGTGAATAACAACATTTACAGCATATCGGCTAAAGATCAGTTTGATATCCTGCTGGATAAATTGGGGTTGAGCAGCCTTAATGCAACCAAAGTAAGCGAAATAAAAGCCCCGATGCCTGGCATGGTATTAAAGGTATTTGTAAACGAGGGAATGGAGGTTAAAAAGAATGACAACCTTTTTATACTGGAAGCCATGAAAATGGAAAACATTATAAAGGCCCCGGCAGATGTTATCGTTAAAACCGTTAAAATAAAACCCGGCGATAAAGTTGAAAAGGGGCAAATACTGATGCAATTTTAATCTGCAGTTCGGTTACCCAAAAGGTATAAATGAAAGAGGCCCTTCGGAAATCCGCAGGGCCTCTTCGTTATTATAAGATCAGTAACTTATTGTTTTGCTTTAAATGCTTTGGCTTGTTTAATAGCGTAGTGTGGCTTGCCTTCCGGACTAATTTCAGGCTCACCTACCAGTGTCATGGCGCAACGGAAACCAACTGTTGAGCTTGACTCATCCTCATCCATAAAACGACGGGTGGCTGGGTTTAACCAAAATGCCATATCATTCCATGAACCGCCTTTAAATACCTTGGAATGGTTATTTACCAGTGTTGTGGTACCATATAAGGTGGTGTTTACGGTATCGCCATAACCACGCGCATCCGGGCTGTATGGTTTACCATCCAACGGGTTCTTTTGAACCGGGATAGCCGGAGCCGCAGCGTTTGCACCAACTGCTGCACCCGAAGTAGCTGTATTTGGCTGGTTAGGGTTAGCATTGGCTGCCTGTTGCAAGGCCAGCAAATCAGCATATTTTAATTTTTTGTTTGATACTGATGGATCTTTAATCGGACGGCCATATTTGTCTTTGGCATAAAGTCCTTTTGAAGCATCGGCCAAACGTTTGTTGCTGAATTCGTTACCACGGAAAGGGTTAAAATCTTCAACATCCTCAAATGAAGTTTGGCGATAGGTATCCTCAACCCACTCATTTACGTTACCGGCCATGTTATACAAGCCGAAATCGTTAGGTGGGTACTCTCTTACCGGTGCGGTAATGTCTGCTTTATCATTCAGATAACCGCCAACACCCATGTTATCGCCCAGCCCGCGTTTAAAGTTGGCCAGTATTAAACCACGCGTAACTCTTTTTGACGAACGAACGCCTAAACCATTCCACGGATATACTTTGTTATCATCAATATTTTCAAATTGAGTATTGCCAATAAGCGCTAAAGCAGCATATTCCCACTCAGCTTCTGATGGCAAGCGATAAGCTTGTTTCAAAATACCGTCTTCCATACGCACGTGTCTAACAGGTTGTTTGCCGCCTTTACCGTTTGCGCCGGTAGTAACCTTTGCATTAGGGCTTAAGTCAACAATCATTTTTTTACCGTCGATACCTGCACCGGTGTACTGGCCATTCAGGTAAATATCAGTGTTAAACGGCTCTTTGTTTGAAGGTGCCGGCGCCTGGCCTTTGCCTTTACCGTTTCCGTTCAAATCATTCCAGGCAACCATGCGGCCTGTTTCGCGCAAAATATTTTCGTTAACCCTGTCCGTACGCCAAACGCAGTAATCCTGCGCCTGATCCCAGCTAACGCCCACAACCGGGTAGTCCTGGAAGGCCGGATGCCTTAAATAGTTATCCACATAAGGCTCGTTGTACGATAGCGGGTTACGCCATACCAAAGTATCGGGCAATGCATTATAATAAAGTTCATGATCCTGCGGATAGGTAACGCTTATCCAGTGCAGGTAATCGAGCCAGTCCTGGTTGGCCACTTCGGTTTCGTCCATATAAAATGATGGCACAGTTACCCTGCGGCGCACGTTGTTATAATCGTATGTAACGTCCTGATCTGCACTGCCCCCCATCACAAATGTACCACCTTCAATAGGCACCAGACCCGGGCCCGGAGTCGGGTGGGTTTTTCTGAAACGTTCGTAGCCGCCTGTCTTTTTATCGTTATAGGTTATACCGGTTTTGCTGGATTGTGCGTGTTTTGCACATCCGCTCATCAAGGTACCCAAGCCTAATAACACTACCGCAGTTTGCGTAAAAAGTACTTTCATTTTTCTACTCTTATTTTTGGAAGGTAAATTTATAACATTTTGCTTAAAATGCTAATTTTTTAACCTTAATCTTTTAAAGATACTAAACTTTTACTCGCTTTTCAACGCAAAATTGGCTTAAAATGTTGCACAAACCAAAAATATTTTAGTGGAAAACTTATTATGCTTCTTATTCGTAATAGACATCTTTTAACCTATATTTATTATTTGAAATAGTAATATCAAATTTCTGTATGAAGTTTTTCTCTCATTCTTATAAAACTGTCTTTTTCTTAAGTGCTATATTTTTGCCCAGGCTGGCCATATCACAAAAAACAATTGGCACCAACACCAACGGAACCAGTACCTCTGCTATACCTACAGCTGTGCCGTTTTTGAATATTACTCCCGATTCGCGCTCCGGAGCCATGGGTGAAGCCGGTGTTGCCATCTCGGCCGATGTGAACGCAAATTACTGGAACCCGGCCAAACTGGTTTACCTGCAGGACGACGACAATGTTTCATTATCCTACAGCCCCTGGCTGCGCCAATTGGTTCCAGACATCAGTTTATCCTATTTAAGTTATGCACATAAGCTGGATGACCGTAACTCCATTGGTGCATCGTTACGTTACTTTAATTATGGCACCATACAGTTCAGGGATGCCAGTCAGAACGATTTGGGCACTTATTCGCCAAATGAGTTTGCACTTAACGGGTCATTTGCCCGGAAGTTTGGCGAGAGCCTGTCCCTGGCTTTAACCGCCGGCTTCGTTCACTCCAATTTATCAAATGCTTTCTTTTCTTCCGGAACAGGTGCACAGTCCAAGGCCGGTAATGCGCTTTCGGCCGGCGTATCATTGTACTACAATACAAAAATACAGGAGGCCGGCAATGAGGGTACCCTGGCCATCGGTACCAATATCTCCAACATTGGCTCCAAGATCAGCTATAGCAACAACGGCCCGCAATATTTTTTGCCTGCCAACCTGAAAATCGGCGTAGCCAATACCATAAATCTCGACGATTACAACCAATTAACATTTACTGTTGATTTTAACAAGTTGCTGGTACCCACCCCACCTATCCGCGACTCGTTGGGTAATGTAGTAAAAGGGAAAGACGATAATGTTTCCGTGCCAACCGGTATTTTCCAATCCTTTAGCGATGCCCCTGGTGGTTTTAGCGAGCAATTGCAGGAAATAACCGTTTCAACCGGTGTTGAATACTGGTACAATCAGCTGTTTGCACTGCGGGCCGGGTATTTTTATGAAAACCCCAACAAAGGCAACGCTCATTATTTAACGCTGGGTGTCGGTTTTAAATACGACGACTTTAACTTCGATTTTTCATACCTGGCTGCAAGCCAGCAAAACAGCCCGCTGGCAAACACCCTGCGCTTTACCCTGATTGCTACTTTTGGAGGGAACAAGAACTCAAACAAACGGTAATGGCTAAAATTAAAGTTGGGTTTGGGTTTGATGTTCATCAACTAAAAGAACAGCATCCTTTTATTTTAGGCGGCGTTAATTTGGAGCATCATGCAGGCGCTTTTGGACACTCAGATGCCGATGTGTTGCTGCACGCTATTTGCGACGCCCTGTTAGGCGCCGCCAACCTACGCGACATAGGCTTTCATTTTTCAAACAAGGACGACCGATGGAAAGGCATCAGCAGCCTGGTTTTACTGCAGCATGTTGTAGCTTTGCTGAAGGAAAAAAACTGGGAAATCGGCAACATAGATGCCATGGTATGTTTGGAAGCGCCGAAAATAAATCCTCATATCCCTGCAATGAAAGTTAACATTGCGAAAGCTGCCCGAATCAGCGAAGAGGACATCTCTATAAAAGCCACTACCAATGAGCAACTGGGTTTCATAGGCCGGGAAGAAGGTGTTGTTGCTTACGCGGTGTGTTTGATAGAGCGGATTTAGCTGCCGGAAAACACCTCCAATTTACTAATCGGATAACGACGCAATGGGCTCATGCCTACGCGTGGTTATTGTCCCCCGCCCGATGTCCCTGCTACTGCTTCTTTTTTCATCACCACATTACCCGTACGCTTTAACGCGCCCCAACCGCTTAGCTCGCCTTTAAGCGCCTTGCGGATTGATTTAAACAGCACGTAATACATCAGCTGCCGCCATATAAAACGCTGAGGGATAATGTAAACCAGTTTTTTATAGCTTTCTTTTTGCATCCAGAAGGCTAAAATGGCTACCACAAAATCTATCAATACAAAGCCTACATAGTAAGCAATTATTTTGCCTGGCTTATCGCTGAACAAGCCAAAGATCATCATCAAATCCGCCAGGGGCGAAAACAGTGGCAATATGATCTGGAAGACTAAAATATTAGGCATGCCCACCATACCGAAGTATTTATACCTTTTATTAAACAGCGCATCTTTGTTTTTCCAGAAGCTTTGCATTACCCCAAAACTCCAGCGGAAACGTTGTTTCAACAGGCCATTAAGTGTTTCGGGCGCTTCAGTATAAGCTATGGCTTCGTCGCAATTTCTCACAACATAACCCTGCTTTAAAATACGCATAGTCAAGTCGCAATCTTCGGCAAGGGTATCATAAGTAAAACCACCTGCTTTATATATGGCTGCTTTACGGAACGCACCAATAGCCCCCGGAACAACCGTAATACTGTTGATCAGGTCGAAAGCACGCCTATCCATATTTTGTGCCGTGATATACTCAATCGACTGCCACAGCGTGATCATGTTACTTTCGTTACCTACTTTAACGGTGCCTGCAACTGCGCCAATTTCCGCATCGGTAAAAAATATCATCATGTGGTATATAGCGTCGCTTTTCAACTGCGTGTCCGCATCAATACAAACTACAAATTCATGTTTGGCATGGCTTATACCAAAGTTAAGCGCCGATGCCTTGCCACCATTGGGTTTGGTAAGCACCTGTACCAAAGGATGGTTACCATATGCATCATTTACCAGTTCAAAAGTTTTATCTTTCGATCCATCGTCAATAAAGATAATTTCGAACAGCGGATATTCGGTTTTTAATAAACTTTGGATGGTTTTTATAGCAGTAACCTCCTCGTTATAACCAGGTACAATAATGCTTACCGCCGGCAATGTTGATTTATCAATAACCGCCCTTTCAATTTTTTTATCATCAGCAAACTGCCGTATAGCCAGCACTGCAATTAATAACACGCGGCCAACAGCAAGGAAAATTGCCGAAAGGAACAGGTACAGCAAAAACCAGTTGCCATAAAAATAAAACTGTATCAGGAAATTATACAACGAACCCAGTACGCCCGAGTTGGCATCGTCCTTAATGGGCGGCATCAAGTCGGCTTTGTCTTTGTGCAAAACATCGGCTATGGTTGTAAACTTATAACCATGGCTTTTAAAATAATGGATGATTCGGGGGAGCGCTTTTACCGTTTCCTCGCGGGTATCGCCACCGGCATCATGCAGCAATATCATGGAGCCGGCATCCTTTTGTTTTATAGCACGGGCAACAATACTATCAGCCGTTACGCCGGGCTGCCAGTCCCAGGGGTCAATTGATTCGCCAATCGTAATATAGCTCTCATTACGGCTTTCTGCTACCGGTATAACTTCCGCAAGGGTCTGCGGCTCGGCATCCGCATTAAACGGAGGTCTGAATAATATGGTGCTCCTGCCGGTTACAGACTCAATCAGTTTCCTGGTGGCGTTTAACTCCAATACCACCCTGGGCAAGCCAATGGTCGAAATATCGGGGTGAAAAAATGTATGGTTACCAATCTCGTACCCTTCTTCATATTCGCGGCGTAATATGGGCACATTTTTTTCGGCCATTGATCCTACCACAAAAAATGCAGCCGGAACATGTTCCTCTTTCAGGATATCCAGTATACGCGGCGTGTAATCGGGGTCGGGGCCATCGTCAAATGTCAATACAACCTTTCCGGGGGCATATCCATACCTTCGGATAACATATTTTGTAGGCAGGGTGATATATTTCTGATCGGTAATAACAAAGTCTTTGGGGTCCATGGTAACCTTAATCTTGCCCGCATTTGGGGTGGTTATCATATCCAGCACCTCGCCATCACCATCATAGTCAGGCTTATTACTTAAACCAACGGTGGCCAGCCTTTTCAGATCGATCCCGGTTTTCCGCAGCGAATCGATGGAAAGATTCTTTTGAAAAAACGACCACATTCTCGGATCTTCAGAACCCAGCCGCCATAATGATACCCCGCCGGTAGCCCAGTCATCTGCCATCCTGATGATGTTAAAGTTGGTTACGGCATCTGTAAAATAAACAGTGTGCTGCAAGCTGTCATCATCAAAATAAGTATAATGCAGGTTGGCTGAATTTGGGTCAAAAGTTGGGATAACCTCATTTTCCTGCGCTGTGCTGATTGCCTGGGTATAACCTATTGGTTTCCCTATACTGTTTTCGGGCCAATCGTATGCGCCGCCTGCTATGGTTAGTATTACTTTTTCGCTGGGTATTCGGGTGCAAACATCATCCAGTATTTGTTCAACCCAATGCTGATTGGAAAGATCGCCGGCGTTGCTTCCTTCGGTATGCTGGTCAATCGCCATCACAAACAAAAAGTCGTTTATGCGCGCAAGCCGTTCCAATTGGTATTTTTCGTCATCGGGCGAAACGTTTTGGGTGACCAAAAAGCCCATCGGGCTTAAAATATTATAAAGGTCGTTTTCAAAAGCGATGTAATTTTTGCTGTTGATGTCCTTTATCTCATCAAAATCAAGATTTATGCCTTTAAACTTATAATGTGCAAGCTGCCGCCCCAGGTTAAGGATAAACTGCGTCCGCAATTTTTTATTTTTGATGATACGTTCAACATCCTTACTATCATAACCGCCCTTACTCTTGTTTTCATCGACGTAATTGGAGAGCGAGATTAGTACCGGCTTTTTATATTTTTTATTGAGGTTGATGAGGCCGGTATCAATATTTGCGGCCATCGTGTCGCGGCCTGGCTTCAGAAAAAACCCTTCGCTTACCACCATATCCAGCTTGCCCATATTGGCGGCAAGCGAGTTATAGGCCTGCGGCTCCCATGGCCTGTAATAAGCCGCATTTATCCGGTCCTTATTATTGGGCAATTTTAACTGGTGCAGGTGCCTGGCCTGGGAAAGTTTTTGAATGCCTGCTTTATCAATCTTAAAGTCCTTATACTTTTTTGAGTGCTTTAAATTATCGAGCTCTTCCTTGGTAAGCTTTTTAGGAGCAGGATTTAAGTTCGGCAAACTTGGGTACTGCTTCGAAGTCACCGTGATGATAGCGGCCAGAACGCTGCATATCAATACGATGATCAGTGCCCTGCTGATCCATTTAAAGCGCGTCCACCTGCCAGGAGTATCAGTTTGGAAAACCTGTTTATCAGCCATTAAAATTTTCTAAAAAGGTAATTTATCAAGGTATACAAAGGTCAATAAGGGATTTGAGGCTATTTTTGGTGATTAACCTGTTCGATTGCCGAAAAATCGACACCGCATTTGCAGTTACTACCACAGCTTTTTTTTGCAAACAAGTTTTTATACACCAACCTGCCCACGTAAAACACGGCTGCCGCAAAAAGTATAGCTATTATAATTATCTGGATATTCACGTCACAAATTTAATACATTTTATATATATACGTATAGACAATGGAAATAGTATTTGGTTTAAGGGAAGGTGAAAGCTAAAAGGTGCAAGCCAAAAGCTTTTTTTGCTTTACGCTTTTTGCTTTACGCTTCCGAACGCATAAATGCTATCGTCCCTCCTACCCAGTCAAAATCCTGGTTATAGCGTACGCCAATCATTTTTCCACGGCTTAAACGGGCCAGGTTTATTGCTAGTGTTGGTTTTTCGTCGCCATTGGGCCACAGGTACAGCAGCCTTATTTCAACTTTTACGCCACCGTCAGGTGCTTGCACAACCGGCTCATAATTAACTTTTTGTTGTAATATCCAGTTCTCCGGATCTTTTATATTCTCAATGTCACTTTTTGAAACATCAATAATTACCCCTTGTCCGGCAAATGAAAACAGCGGTTTTAGTACATAGTTTTCCAAATCGCCCGGGATTTCTTTTACCTGGTGCAAAAATTGCGTAACCGGGATATAATCGCCTTTTAAAAAGGGCATGGTAAACTTACTCACGCGGTAAAACCAGTTAGGATGCGTTATCCATTCAACATCAAGCGGCTGCCTGATGTCCACAACCTTGTTAAATATATCCGGATCGCCGTCAATCTCATCAAATATCAACCGGTTGTAAATCCGTTTAATCAATTTTCTTTCGCCGTTGGCGCGATAAAAAAGCTGGTTCCCTTCCTGCTCCAGGTCTTCCAATGAAACAACCGGTGTGCCGATATATTTTTGCGTCAGGAAAAAATCAACGGCAGTTTTTTGTTCCGGTGCGTTTACATCCATTAAAACAACTTCATCCGGCTTGTGATCGCCCACGATAGTTTTTTTGAGGAGGCTGATGTATTGCGCCTCATCCATCCCGTTAAAAAACACAGTCCGGTCTTCATCTATCCCGAAAACCTCCCGGTAATTTTCCGCCAGTTTTACCTGGAACCCATAAAGAGAAGGAAAGCCCTGCAACTCTATTAATTTCGGGACGATATTGCCTCCAGTATCCCGGCAAACGCCAAAATCAAGTGCAATAAAGTGTGGATGGTCATTTTCATTAGCTACGCGCCACTTTTCGGGGATGGCTCGTTCGGTAAGTTGCTTAAAATCGGGCTGTAAAATGGTGTTTACGATATCATTCCCCGCGCTGATAAGCTTATCGCGAAAATCATCGGTCAAAAAAACCGGCGTTTCGGCCACGCGAAAAGCAATTTCATGGTTGTCATCCAGGTTCGACAGAAAGCGTTTGTACTTTTCTTCGGTAAAATTGGCGTTATAGCTTTTTCTGGCAGATGGGTCCATATGGTTTGATGTTTCTAATTTACCGGTTCACCACTGTACTTCCTTTAACACAGCTTGTCATTTCGAGCGCGAGCGAGAAATCTTCGCCTGCATAACACCCCGGTACTCGATGCAGAAGTTTTCTCCCTACGGTCGAAATGACATTTTTTTTAACTCATCCTACAATTCCTGCAAACTCAACACAGCCTGGTCCAAAAAGTTAGGGATAATGGTGTTTTGCGTCAGCATTATTTTATCGGGATCTTCCAGGTGTTCCATCATTTCGTTGTATTTATCCAGGCCATGTTCGTTCACTACTTCCTGTTTTTTTTCTTCGCCCAATAAATAAGCCCTCACGCCAAGCGCATCGGCTTCGGGGTGAAACTGGGTGGCAAAAAAATATTCGCTGAACCTGACGGCCATCATGGCGCGGGGCAGATCGATATGCGGCCGCTCCTTTTCAATAGCCAGCAATTGCATGCCCAAATCCATAAACCGTTGTTCGTTAGGGTTAATCACTTGCCAAAGGCGCGAATCAACCGCATAAAAGGGGTCGGCAAGGCCTTCAAAAACAAGTTCATTATGCGCCACAGGTGTTTCGTGAATTGGCAATACCCCAAATGAACCCGATTTACGCATATTAATGTATCCTAAATCGTATTTGCGGCACATCAGCTGGAAGGCGTGACAAACAAAAAAGCCGTATTTTTTTTGTGAAGTATTGGATAGGTTATGGTCCTCCAAGTTGTCCATCAGCTTAAAATATTTCTTTTCCCACTCTGTCCCCTCGCTATCTATCGGACTGCCGGGCCCGCCGCTTGAAATATAAATATCAAAACTGGTATCAGGCACTTCCACCTTACGGCGAACGTCGAAAACCTCGTAGCTTAAATCCAGGTCGTTTTTTATTTTGTAACGATCCAGTATTTCCCTGAAACCCCGCATTCCCTGGTTTTCAATCCCGTCGTAAAGGTCCAGTATGGCTACTTTTAGCTTCGGCTTGTCTGTTTTTATCATTCTTTTTTAAATTCCTTTCAACGTTTGCGACGTAATATAGTCAACAACATCTGCAAAGTTATTATTTTGCTCGTAAACTGCCAGTTGCCTGTCGGCGCCGGTGCCATTTTCCAGTATTTTGTGTACATATTCCAGGTCGTTCCGGCTACCTAATTCGTCAACTTCGCTATCAACAAAGTCAAGCAGCTCCAAAATCAGGGCACGGGTGTTCACTTCCATCTCCTTACCAAAATCGATCATTTTACCGTCGATCCCGTACCTGGCGGCCCGCCATTTATTTTCATTAATGAGGGCGCGGTTATAGGTCATGAAGGCCATGTTTTGCAGCCGCATTTTATACAGTTTAGCACACAGCGCCTGGAAAAGTGCTGTAAAGGCCATGGTTTCGTCAATCAGCATGGGGCAATCGCAAATGCGAAACTCAATGGTCTCGAAAAACGGATGCACCCTGATGTCCCACCATATTTTTTTGGCGTTATCAATACAGTTGGTTTTTACCAGCAGTTTAATATACCTGTCGTACTCCTCAATACTGGCGAAATAATCGGGGATACCGGTGCGTGGGAACTTATCAAACACCTTGGTGCGGAAAGATTTAAACCCGGTGTTACGCCCCTCCCAAAACGGCGAATTGGTAGACAGTGCATATACGTGCGGTAAAAAATAACGCACCTGGTTGGCAATATGCACCGCCAAATCGCGCGACTGGATGCCAACATGCACATGCAGGCCAAAGATTAGGTTTGAGCGGGCGGCTTCCTGCATTTCATCCACAATTTCAAAATACCGGGGATGATCGGTGATCAACTGGTGCTGCCAGTGCGAAAAAGGGTGCGTACCCGCAGCGCCTATGCGCAAACCTATATCCCCAGCCAGTTGAGCAACGGTGCCGCGCAATTTGGTTACTTCCTTGCGGGCCTCTTCGGTATTCTGGCAAATATGGGTGCCCACTTCCACTACGGCCTGGTGCATTTCGGCCTTTACCTGGTCCTCGTGGATCTTTTGGGCGCTTTCAACAATTTTTTGCTCGTGCGATTTTAACTCCCTCGTTACGGGGTCAATCACCATAAATTCTTCTTCAACACCTAAGGTAAATTTGTTCATAATTGATGTTTTTTATTGATCTGATGTTTAGGTATCACCCGAAATCAAACAGGGCTTTCCAAATAGCGATGGGATTATAAACCCATCGCTATAAGCACTTCTCTAGTCCAATTATTTGGTTGTTTTCTTTGCGCGTGGCTTTACACCTTTTTCCTTTATGGTCCCTTCGGCCAAAATTTCATGGTCAATGGCGCCCGAAGTAGCCTCTTTCTTTTCAGCTTTCTTTTCTACCTTTTTTTCAGATGACAACAAATGCTGACCTGCGGCGCCTGTCTTCACAAATTCGCCCCAGGTTAAATTATCCGCATCGTCTTTTTGCTTTTTGGCGCGCTCGATGGCGTAATCAGCAGCGGTTTCAACCACCCATTCAAAGTTATCCTGGCCTACGCTGGTTACCTCGGCATCGGGCGCGGGGTTGCAAAAATCAATGGCATAAGGCACACCGTTACGTATAGCAAACTCAACGGTATTGAAATCGTACCCCAAATATTTATTTAGCTTGATAACATAGTTTTTAACCAATTCCAGCAGTTTCTTTTCGGCAGGCGCCTTGCCATGTTCGTAACGCAAATGATGCGGGTTACGCGGCTCATATCGCATAATGCGCACATGCTTGCCGCCAATGCAATAGCAGCGGAAGTAATCATCAAAAGTTACCTCTTCCTGCAGCATCATTACATATTGTTTGGTTTTGCTGTATTTGTCGAAAAAATCTTCCTTATCGTGCAGTTTGTAAACCTCTTTCCAGCCGCCGCCGTCAAACGGTTTCATATAAGCCGGGAAACCCACGTAATCAAATATCCCTGCCCAATCCAACGGGTAAGCCAGGTTGCGGAACGACTGCCCCGTGGTATCATCGGGCATATCTTTCGAAGGCAGGATAACGGTTTTAGGTACTGGCACACCAATTTTTACCGCCAGGGCATTGTTAAAAAACTTTTCGTCGGCACTCCACCAAAAAGGGTTGTTTATTACTGCTGTACCGCATATCGCCGCATTTTTTAACATGGCGCGGTAAAACGGAACATCCTGCGAAATACGGTCGACAATTACCGAATAACCTGAGGATTCTGCCTGCATTACTTTATCAAGATGTACAAATTCCGCTGTGATATTTTTCTCGGCTTTTTGGTTGATACGGTCAACAAAAGCATGCGGAAATGAATTTTCCTGTCCGAATAAGATGCCTATTTTTTTCATGGTAGTAGTGTTATGTTTATTTATTTAGCCAGTTCGTTTTTAATTTTAACTATTCTCGCAATCCCTTTAACAGCAAGCTCCTAAACTTTATCCATCCTGTCTTCCACTCCTCTTAGTGACCTTCGTGCCTCCTTTGTGCCCTTTGTGGTTTAAAGCTTTTCGACATCCTTACCTTATCGTCGACAAATAATGCGGAAACATCTCTTTCCATACCGGCCAGTCGTGCGTTGCATTTGGGCGCACATCCAACCAATGGTTAATATGTTTTTGGCTCATAATGTTTGCCAGTCGCTCATTATCACCCCTGCAAATGTCATGTTCGGCTGTTCCCAGTATAATATTCATTTCCCAAAGCCCCGGTTGGTTGCTGCCGGGCAAAAAATCCATGGGATTATTATAAAATATATCGTCGTTATAAAAACCGTCTGTAAATTGGGTAATATCAAATGCGCCGCTCATGCTAAACATGTTGCCCACCTTATCGGGATGTTTGAGCGCAAAATTTGCTGCGTGATAGCCGCCGAAGCTGCAACCCGCCGTAGCTACTTTGCGTACCCCGGTTTCGTGCATGGCCCAGGGCGCCAGTTCTTCGTTCAGCATTTTATCATACCATGCGTAACGGTAAGCCCTACCGGCCGCGTCGGTGCCTTTGTTGTACCAGGTAAGCCAGTCGAAACTGTCCGGGCAATAAATTTTCACCAGGCCTTCCTCAATAAACCACCTCACGCTTTCAATAAGCCCTTCGTCTTTATTCTGGAAATAACTACCCTGCGAAGTGGGGAAAAGGATAACCGGGTAGCCGCGGTCGCCAAAAATCAGCATTTCTACGTCGAGGCCTAAATTTGGCGAATGCCAGCGTTGATATTTCTCTGTCAATGTTGTGCGGGTTTAATTGATGAAGGTAAGTTATAGAAATTATTTCAATTTGAAGATTTGTTAAAATGAAAATTTGACTATTTGAAAATTAGATAATTTGAAAATTTTATTGTGAACCATCTTCACATTTTCAAATCTTCAAATTACCAAATCATCAAATTAAAAAATCGTACTTTTGCAGCTTTTATTATTTGAATACCCGAGATGTACTGGAATTTGCCGGAGATGGAAATAGCAATTGCTGAGAAAAATATAACCCTAAGGTCGGAACAGCTGAAACGCGATGTTAACTGCACCCTGTTGCTGCCCGAAGAGGACTACTTTGCCGAACCGTTTAACCTTTTGTTACTTAACGACGGGCAGGAACTGCAGGCCCTCCGCTTAAAAGAAACTATTGAAGAACTAACCGAAGCCCGCCGAATAAAGCCGTTGTTGGTTGTCGCCATACATGCTAATGAGGAGCGCCTGCAGGAATACGGCACCGCTGGCAAACCTGACTTTAAAAAAAGGGGATCAAAAGCGTCTTTGTACACCGAATTTATAAAAACGGAATTACTCCCTGCTATCACAAAGCTAACAGGCATCGAAAATTTCGCATCAACTGCTTTTGCCGGCTTTTCTTTGGGTGGATTATCTGCCCTGGATATTGCCTGGAATAATGCTGACTTGTTTGATAAAGTTGGCGTATTTTCCGGTTCGTTTTGGTGGAGAGGAAAGGATTTAATGAAAGGCTATACCGATAATGACCGTATTATGCACAGCATTATACACGACACCAAAGTTAAGCCCGATTTGAAAATATGGCTGCAAACCGGAACCAGCGATGAGACAGCCGACCGTAATAAAAACGGGATCATCGATTCCATTGATGACACTATCGACCTGATAAAAGAACTGGAACTTAAAGGTTTTAAACGCCCTGATGATATCCGTTACGTAGAAATGTTCGGCGGCCAGCACAACACCGAAACCTGGGCCAAAGCCATGCCGAAGTTTCTGCTTTGGGCTTTTGGCAGGTAAGGGCTATTTTGTAGCTTTATCCCAAAAGCTTTACCATGTTGTTTAAACGTGTTTTTCTTATTTGCCTTGTTGTATTTTCGATGCAATGTGTTTCCGCGCAGCTATATGTAAAGAAAATAACTGCTGAAAAAATTCCTGTTCCCTACGCGGGTAAAGTTTTGGAAGCCTATGAATACAGCGATGCTGCGGGCCTGCACTATTACCTGGCTACGGATGTGAGAACCAACAAAATGGACTCACTTTTCGTGCGCTGTTATACCAAAACAGATACCGGTTTCAGGCAGGACTGGCAAATAAGGGACTTTTCGCCGTATGGCATTACCTACGAAACATGGCTCAGGATAACTGATATTGATAAAGACGGTATTTACGAAACCGTGTTTGCCTATCGCGTTGAAGGCGACGTGTTGAAACACGGCGATTTAGTTATAAAACTGATGCTGCATTACAAAAACCAAAAATTCGCCATCAGGAACTGGACACATTATGGCAACGACGAAAACAAGCTAACCATGGATCAATCATTTAATACATTGCCCAAACTGGTAAAGGTTTTTGTGGTTAACCTGTGGAATAAAGAAATTGCAGCGGGTGACCTGGTGAAACACATTAATTGAATAACAGCAATGTTGTAAATCCTGGCTTTTGATTTGCGTTGCAATAATCAATTTAACCTCTCAGCAGTAAAAAATCAATAAACTTGTACATGCATCATCCCAAAGAAAATCCCTGGAAAATCACTTCCGAAAAGAACGTTTACGATAATCCCTGGATAAATTTAACTGAATACCAGGTGATCAATCCATCGGGCAACCCCGGAATTTATGGGAAAGTGCGTTTTAAGAACATCGCCATAGGTGTATTGCCTTTGGATGATGACTTAAATACCTACCTGGTAGGCCAATACCGCTTTGCGCCTGATATGTACAGCTGGGAAATGCCCGAAGGCGGCGGGCCGGTTGGCACCGATCCCCTGGCCTCCGCACAACGCGAATTATTGGAAGAAACCGGACTTAAAGCTGATAGCTGGACTGAAATTCAGCGGCTGCACCTTTCCAACTCGGTTAGCGATGAACTGAGCATATTATACCTGGCCCGTGGACTTCAACAATTTGAGGCAGAGCCGGAGGATACCGAGCAGTTGATTGTTAAAAAGTTACCCTTCGAAGAAGTTTATCAAATGGTTTGCCGCGGCGAAATAACCGATTCCATGACGGTAGCCGCTGTTTTAAAACTACGCCTGATGCTTTTAGAAAAGCTTTTATAACCGTTTCGGTTTCCCGAAAAAAACCTAACTTTGAGCATTTTATGAGAAAGTTCTTAGGATACATCCTGTCGCCATTTGTAATAATTGCTTTTTTTTTAACGCTGCTTATCTTTCAGCCTATCCAATGGATATGCTATAAATTGGGCGGATACTCGGCGCATAAAAAATCGGTGGACCTGTTAAACCTCTGTCTTTTACGGACGGTTTACCTGGCAGGCAATACGGTTAAATTTACCAACAAACAAAATTTGCCCCTGGGCAGGCCCATGATTTTTTTGGCGAACCACCAGAGCCTGTTCGATATCCCTTCGCTGATATACTATTTGCGTAAATATCATGCTAAATTTATCTCGAAAATCGAGTTGACAAAAGGTATACCGTCCATTTCCTTCAATTTAAAATATGGCGGCGGCGCCAATATCGATCGCGGTGATTCGCGGCAATCAGTCGGGGAACTCATCAAGCTTGGTCAGCGGATGAAGGAGAACAAATGGTCGGCCGTAATATTTCCCGAGGGCACCCGGTCAAAAGACGGAAAAATAAAAGCATTTCACGTGGGAGGAATAGCAACCCTGCTAAAAAAATGCCCGGATGCCCTACTGGTGCCTATAGCCATCAATAATACCTGGAAAGTAACCCGGTACGGTTATTACCCGCTGTGTACGTTTGAAAAACTCACCTGGGAGGTGCTTGAACCCATTGAACCGGCAGGGAGGCCTATGGAAGATTTAGTTTTGGAGGCAGAAAACCGGATAAAAACTCACCTTCACCAGGCATAAGATGAAAAAAATCAGCCTGTTGCTTTTATGTATTTTAATCATTTCATGCAACGAGCCGGAGCGGTTAAAGTACAAAAGTATTCCGCTGGACAATAGTTTATTGTGGCAGATCAGCGGCAATGGGCTGGCTGCACCTAGTTACCTCTTCGGCACAGACCACCTGATCGGCGGAAATTTTCTGGATACTTTGCCCTATGTAATGGACAAATTCAGGCAATGTAAAGCAGTAGCTACCGAGGCAGACCTGGAAAGTGAACCCGATGAGTACAAATCGCATATCGTACTAACAAATGACTCCCTAAGCCATTTGTTCACTGCCGTTGAATTTACCGAAATAAGCAAAGCGCTGGTGCCGTATGGCAAATGGCAGTACAAAACGCTCAACCGCTTAAAACCAGCCTACCTCTATGATTACCTGTATACCGCCATTTCAGCGCGAACCGCATCAAAGACAAATCATCATCTAGATAAATACTTCCGCGAGGCAGGCCGGGTGATGGGATATAAAATAATTGGCCTTGAATCTGTTGCGTTTCATGATAGTTTGCTATTTGATGCACCTATGGCTAATCAGAAAACTAATTTACTTTACCTGGTAAGGCATATGGATCAAACTCGAAAATTAAGAGGAGAAAACTTTAAATTGTACTATCAGCAAGATTTGAATGGTTTGGAAAAACACGAAAGTTTAAAAAATGGCTATACTGATAAATTCCTGTACAAATATATAGCATCCCGAAATTCAAACTGGCTGCGCGAATTACCCGCTATAATGAAAGAACAGCCCACCTTTATTGCCGTAGGCGCAGCACATCTACTATGGAATTGCGGACTCATCAACCAACTCCGTTTAAAAGGCTATACTGTAACGCCCATAAAAAATTGAAACATTTTTCAACTCCTCCTTTAGGGGGCCGGGGGGTTAAATATTCTTCCCGTCCACAATCTTAAAAAACTCATCGCGGTAGGTATCTCCTACGGGTATAATTTTATCGCCGATAAATATCCGGCTACGTTCAATACTGTCGATTTTGCTGATGGATACGATGTACGATTTATGTACCCTTATAAAGTTCCGGGCGGGCAGGGCATCCTCCATCTTCTTCATATTCTGTAGCGTAATAATCCTTTCGGCCGGGGTAAATATCGAGATGTAGTCTTTCAATCCTTCAATAAACAAGATATCGTTCAGGTAAACCTTCTGTATCTTATGTTCGGTTTTTACAAAAATAAAGTCGCTTAAAAAATCCTGTTTAGGCTGTTGTGCCAGTTCGGGTTGTATGGGTTTTGCTGTAGGCTGCAAAACTCCCTGAGCCTTTTGTACCGCTTTAAAAAAACGATCGAAAGCGATGGGTTTTAGCAGGTAGTCAATTACATCCAGTTCATATCCCTCGAGGGCGTATTGCGGATAGGCCGTGGTTAAAATAACCTTGGCTTTGCCGTTGGCAATACGTAAAAACTGTATACCGGTAAGTTCGGGCATCTGCACATCCAAAAACACCAGGTCAACCTCTTTTTCCTGCACCAGGGTCAGTGCCTCAATAGGGTTGGTGGTAGCTTTTACCAATTGCAAAAACGGTATCTTGGAGATATAGTCTTCCAAAATATGCAATGCCAAAGCTTCGTCGTCAACTATCAAACATCTGATCATGCTATAAAACTAATGATAATTCAACAGTGTAGGTATCTGCTTCGTCGCGAATATCCAAATTATATTTCCCTTTGTAAAGTAAATCGAGCCTGCGTTTTACATTATTCAAGCCAATTCCGCCCGATTCGTCGCGGTTATTGGTATGCTTTTTATTCTGCATATAAAAATGCAGGTGCAATTCTTCTACATCAATTAACAGCCTTATAGGCGTTAGCGGGTTATTGGCCACACCGTGCTTAAATGCATTTTCAACAAATGCCACCAACAGCAAAGGTACTATCTGCTGCGTATCAACCTTACCCTCAACTTTAAAATCGATATAAGCCTTGTTGGCAAACCTTATTTTTTGCAGATCGATATAGTTCTGTAAATATTGCAGCTCCTTTACCAGGTCTACTTTGTTATCATTACAATCGTACAGCATATACCGCATAATTTCCGCAAGTTTCAATATCGCTTCGGGTGTGGTTTCAGAGCGTTGGTAAGCTAGTGAATAAATGCTGTTTAAGGAGTTAAATAAAAAATGTGGATTGATCTGTGATTTCAGGAACGCAAGCTCGGCGCTTAACCGCTGATTTTCAAGATCGCGCTGGATCCTTTCATTTAAAAACCAGTCGCCGGTAAATTTCAACACGGCGCTCAAAAACAAAAACACGATGTTGGTGAGCGTGGTGCTTAACATATACTGGCCGAAAGTAATTTCCGGCATTTTGGGCCGCATAAGTACCTGCGGCTTAAAAACAACAGCAAAGCCATATTTCACCAGGGCATAAGTAATGAGGGAAATTATAATAGAAAGCACATACACACGGTACCGCTTTTTATTTAAAAATCGGGGAATCAGCCAAAGGTAATGCACATAAAACAGGCTGATATCAATTGCAAAAAACAGTGTAATTACAAATAACTCGAGCGTTGTTAATTTTGCGCTGCTTTTGGCAACAAATAAAATAAGTGTGGTTAGCGCAACCCAAAAAAGCGTGTGCCAGAATATTTGCCAGCGTAATTTCATCAACTAAAATTAATATTTAAATAGCTAAGCAGGGTATAATTTATATATAGATGGGTGCTTTGTCGATAAACTGCCTTTAAAACCCGACGAACAGGCAATTTGCGTTAAACAACTGTTCATCTATGAATCCCGTGTGTTGGTCTAATACTTTTTAGCAGGCAAATTATTTGATATTCCTTTGTATCATCAAATCACAAAGCAATGAAGAAGCTGATCACAAACTCAAATCCTTTTATACTATTACTGGTTCCGGTAATGTTTGCCTTAATAATGGGCGTTGGTTACCAGTTAAAACACAAAAAGGAAGCTATTTCTGGTACCACAGTACAGGCCACATCGCTTTTCTACAAAAGTGTTGGCGTTGTAAAAACTGTATGTGCAATAGCTAAAGAAAAATTATGGTAATCAGTACCGAAGGGTTAACCTTTAACTTCGGCAATCAAACCGTTGTAAAGTCGCTTTCGCTGCAAGTTCCCGAGGGCAGCATATATGGTTTCCTGGGGCCAAATGGCGCCGGTAAAACCACCACCATAAAATTGCTGATGAACCTGCTGAAAACACAGCAGGGCAGTATCCGCATTTTTGAGAAAGACCTTCAAAGTAACCGCATCGAAATACTTTCGCAAATAGGCTCGCTGATTGAACAGCCGGCCATTTATTTGCATATGAGCGGCAAAGAGAATTTGCTGAACAGGGCGTTGTTGCTCCAAATACCAGAAGAGCGGGTTGATGAGATGCTAAAACTGGTGCATTTAACCGATGCAGCACATAAAAAAGCAGGGCAATATTCGCTCGGCATGAAACAACGCCTTGGCATTGCCCTGGCCTTATTACCCGACCCCAAACTGCTGATACTGGACGAGCCGACCAACGGCCTCGATCCCAACGGCATTATTGAGATTCGTGAACTGCTGATCAGGCTGGTGACCAAACATCAGAAAACTGTTTTTATATCGAGCCACCTGTTGGGCGAAATTGAAAGAATGGCTACCCATGTTGGCATTATTAATCATGGCGAACTATTATTCCAGGGTAGTATAAATGAACTGCAAACCCTGAGCCAGCCCCTGGTGCAAATTGAGGCTGAAAATACTGTTGATGCTGCCAACTTTTTAACCCGCAACAACTATGAGGTGACTGACATTACCGATCATAATTTTTACGTTCCTTATACCAGTAAACAGCAAATGGGCGAATTAAACACTTTGTTAAACAAAAACGACTTTACCATTTACAGCATCAGCAAACAACGGCAAGATTTGGAAAAGTTATTTTTAGCCATTACTCAACACGCCTGAGCCATGAAAGGATTTATACTGTCATTCCGGTCCGAATTTTACAAAACGCGTAAAACAATGGCGTTTTGGAGCGCTGTATTGCTACCCCTTTTACTAACGCTGCTGGTAACTATTGGTTTTTACTTTCGTAAAGATGGTAACCTGGCGCAAACACCTCCGTTGATGTTGTGGATTGAGTATGTGGTCCTTATTCTGGCGCCCATGGGTTCACTTATATTGCCTATGCTGGTGGTATTTATCGCATACTCCGTAAATAGCATTGAACATAGAGCAGATACATGGAAAACGTTGTTCAGCTTACCAATTCCAAAGCTTTCGGTTTATGCGGCCAAATATTTTTATGCGTTTTTTTTAATCCTTTTATGCCTTTCGCTATTTGTGCTTTTCACAATAGGATTGGGCAATTTTTTAAGCGTGATAAGGCCCGAGTTAAAATTTAACGATTACAGCGCCGTCGGAATACTTACAAAACTCTATTTTAAACTGTTTCTCTCTTCGTTGGGAATTTTATCTATCCAATTTTTGCTGAGCCTCTTGTTTCGCGATTTTTTAAAGCCAATGGGAATTGGTTTTGTATGTACGATAACGGGGGATATCATAGCTAATAACTGGAAATATTCATACCTTTTTCCTTATTCACACCCTTTCCTGGCTATTCAAGCGCTGTTAAATGGAAAAAAGGCGGCACCTGGGCCAGATGGGATGCCACAAATTACGGTTGATTTTTTCACCAAAGATATTGGAGTAAGCCTGATAGTAGCTATGGCGGTTTTTGTAACCGGATACTTTATTGTATTAAAGAAAAGTGTAAAGTAGATTTGAGATTAGATGGCGGAAAATTTATCTTACAAACATCACAATTCCGAATTTTCTGTTTGCTCCTTCCCGTATTTTTCGGGGAAATATCCTGATAAGCAGATTCCATGGAAAATTCAGTGGCATTTTTCGCCCAATCCGGTCGGCTTCATCAAGCATTAAAATATTTTTATTTACTTCCCAACCGTCGCGCATAAAAAACGCAATGGGGTCAATTACAGTAAAACGAAAAGGTGTGTTTCGAAGTAATTCTCTTCCTTTCTTTGGATTGCCGTTATTACGATACCCTCCGTTTAAATATTCTTGTATCCAAAATTGAAAGCTTGGTACCGCAAAAATATCTTTTGACAATTGTGAAGCCTCGTCATTATCCAGGTAGGTTATAACGCCTTCCGTTATAACTAATGCTTTCTTTGAACGTCCACCCAAGTCATTCAAAAGTTTTTGCCTGTCTGTATCAACCGACAAATCTGCCGTTATGCGACTAAGCCTACAGTTTGGCCGCTCATTAGCCAGGGTGTCATTTTTATAATCAATTACGTGGTCATAATCCACTTCTATCCAATTAAGACTGGCCGGCAACTTCATTCGATATGGCCTGGTATCGAGCCCGGCCCCGAGATTGATCACCATATCGATTCCGTATCCGATGGCGAGGTTGATCAACTGGTCTATTGCGGTGGTCCTTATCGTAACACTAAAGTGCATCAACGCGGCATTCGGTGTAATATCAACCATTTCTATACCACGTTGTCCGGCAAGTTTCTTTGCCAGCGGGTCCTTGAAGACAGCATCCGGCCGTTCCGTTTCCTGCGCACGGAAACCGGCAACCCAAAATGCCGTATCGGCTATATGTTGAAATGGTGTTTCCATGATCCTTGGCTTTCTGGGAATATTCAGTAGCTAATATTAAACATTAATTACCTGCGCTTAGTATTCTGTGCCTATCTGAGCGGTTCCGGAAACACCGGCAAACTCTCGTGATCGTCGACTTCTGTTTGGTCATCATTATCTTTCTTTGATATAAAATAATGCACCACTGCAAATGCAGCTGAATAAGCGCCCGCCTGTAACAGGTAGTCAATAGTCGAAAATCCCGAATCTGCATGCCAATTCAACGGGTCTATAAAGAATTGAAGAAAATTCGGAGAGATAAAAATGCGTGTAACCGCCCAAACTCCCACAATAAATACAAGACTCCACAGCCGCTGCCTGCGTTTTTTCAACCAAAGGAACTGCGGCAGCAATCCGAAAGTAAATGGCCATGCCCCCAACATGATTACCAAAAGCCAAAGGTTGCCGTTTTTTAATTTAAAACTTCCGTAGTTAGGATTTGAATAATAATTTACATAGAGTTCTGCTGCTATTCTTAAAAAATAAAACAGTGATCCAAAAAGCAACAATGTACTAACAGATATAATAATTGCCGGACGGATTTGAAGTTTTAGGCGAATTAATTGCATTACCAACAGCACTGCAGTAATGCCACATGTCCCCGTAAAAATTGAATCTGTTACAAATTTCATAAAAACGATGTTGACTGGATGCTACCTCAACGGCTTCGGAAATACCGGCAAACTCTCGTGCCCATCTGCATCAACCGATTGTACCGCAAAAAGATAATTATCCTTTGAGTAATCCATTGTAGCCGTATTATCAGTTACAAAATATTTCTTTTCCCAATATGGGCTGATGGTTTCGCGCATCAATACGTAGTACCCGGTAGGTTTTTTTCCTGTTTTGGGGGCATCCCACTTTAGAATTGTTTTATTGGTTAGTCCGCTGGTTACGATGCCCACATTTTGCGGTTCGGCAGGCGCAGTCGCTAAGTTTGCCAGTACCGACAAATTCATTCGGGCTACTTTTTGCACGTAATTAAAATCTACAAAATCAGGCAAATCGCCATAGTCAACCCCATTTTCGGTGCGGATATCCTGGTGCTGGCGGGTAAAATCCTCGTTCATCTCGGTAAACCTAACTGCGGTGAATCCCTGCAGCAAAAACGAAACGTGGTCGCCGCCTCGCAGGTAACGGTCGCGTCGATACACCAGTTTAACATCTAACTGATCAACATAACGTTCGCCGATTTCTTTGGTGTACCGGGCCAGCTCACGTGATGGGCTGTCGTTTTCGCCACCTAAGGCTATCAAACCGGCCACCTGTCGCTCATTGCCCGCGGCTACCGAGGGCACTCCTTCACTAAATACCCTTACGCTGCGGTTATCTTTTAAATCGGTCTCCATACCATGGGTATTGCCAACAATATCATTATTCAGCATCGCGTCAACGTTCCAGTTTTCGGCTTTTGCACGTTTGGCTACATTGGCTGAACCGTATAAACCCTGTTCCTCGCCTACTACCGACATAAAAATGATGGTCGCCGGAAACGAACGTTTCGCCATCACTCTCGCCAGCTCCATGGATACAGCCGTACCGGAAGCATCGTCATTGGCGCCGGGTTCAACCGCATTAGGATTCATCACATCGCTTACCCTGGAATCATAGTGACCGGAGACAATATACACCCTCGTATCTTTTGGATCAGTCCCCTTCAAAATCGCAAGCACATTTTTGAGGTGAATGGGCTTATCAACCCGCTCGCTTTTGGGCTGGGTAAACGTGTCAAACTGGACGGTCATTCTGCCGCCTGAGGAGGCCGCGTATCGTTCATATTCGGCCTTTATCCAGTTGCGCGCAGCGCCGCTGCCTTCCGTGGCGCTGGTAGTGTCGCTTAATGTATGCCGACTTTTAAAGCTAACCAGTTTGCGGATGACGGTTTCGATGTTTTTTGATGAAACCTCATCAACCATTTGTTTAATAGCAGCGTCCTGTTTAATGGTTGTTTGTGCCGATGCCTGTAAAACAAGTATAACGGGAATAATAAATAGCAGGGGTTTCATATAATGTAATTTTTCATACGGGCGTTTATATATGTATTCCATTGGCAGATTATTGCTGTTCTTCTTCCTGCATCACCCCGCCAACCTGTTTAAAATTGCTTTTTACAAAATGGCACCAATCGCATTCTTTTTTACCGCAGCCCGTGTTAAAATCATGGGCCAGTATTTTTTGATAAACCGTTTTAATTTGTCCGATGACGGTGTAAGTATCTTCCGGCGTAATCGCAATTTTCTCTTTGTGATATTCGCCATCGCTTATGGGCTCCACAAAATCAAATACCGTGCTAACCACATCCCAGTCGAGCGAGCGATCGTTATCGATCAAAATCTTATAAAAAACAGCCTGCCGCCAGTAATCGCCGCCATCAGGTTTCTCGTCAGTAGGCCGCAGCAGTTTGTCTTTTGCATTTTTTAATTTGCCGGTTTTATAGTCAACTATGGTTACCTGTTTACCGGTAAATTCCACTTTATCCAGGTTACCTTTTATGGGTACACCGTCAACCTCTACATTTTTGATACTGCGCTCGGTAACAGCTATTTTATTCCAGGTTTGTATGTTTTGATCATAGTACGGGGGCAAAATCTTTTCGCCATAATCCAACCGGAGTTTAAATTCCTCCTTAGTAAAAGAATCCCTGTTGCGGTACATATACCAGCGGAATTCCTTCATAAAATCCTCCGTTAACGGGAACTCATTGCCATCATCCTTTAACTGTTTAAAGGCCTTGTTTAGCGCCCAGTGTACTGCCTGCCCAAAAGTTGCTGCGGGGCTTTTGCCTGAAGGCACCCTGATTAAACACTGAAAATAAAACCGGAGCGGGCAATCCAGGAAGTTACTCAAATGCGTTACCGACAGCGTGTAGTTTTGTAATAACTGGTCGATATAGTTTTTATCCAGCAATTCTACCTTAGGCTGTATCGTTTCCGTAAACCGTACGGCCAGGAAATCAATCATCGCATCCTCGTTTACGGTGGGATGCTTCAGTTGCAGGTGCGTCTCAGCCAATATTTCGCCGACAAATTGCGAGGCTTCCTGTTCTTTTCCGTTTTTATCTTTCCCGGCAAAAGAGATAGAAAGGCATTGTTTTGCCCGGGTGATGGCGACATAGAACAGCCGGCGCGATTCTTCTTTTTGGGCAATATCATCGTCGCCCGACTGGGTTAAGGTATCAGGATAACTAAAGCCGTTACTACGGCCCTTGGCATCCCATATTTTTTTGCTGCAGCCAATCAGGAACACATGCTCAAACTCCAGCCCCTTTGAACCGTGCGCAGTTAAAAAGTTCACACCGTTGTCCGAAAATATCACCTGGTTAAGTTCAAGCCTGATCTGGTGATCCTTCATCAATTTAATAATGGCGATCAGTTTTGCCAGGTTGATTTCAGGATCTTTGCGGCTTTCATCCTTTATAAAATCAAAAAAACTGGTCAGCACCTGCATGTACCAGCCTTTATCGGGCTGTTCCATGATAAATTTAAGGATACCCATTTTGGCAATTACCTGCTCAAAAAGTTGCTGCAGGGTATTGCTGACCGAATATTTCAACAGGTAGTCAATATCGTTCACCAAAAACTTCATGCCGTAGTCGGGCGTTTTGTCAAACAACCCGGCCTGGGCAGGGGTACGCATCTGGCTTATATAATTGCGGAGCGATGTTTTAGGATCGTTGTTGCGGGCGGTCGCAAAATTTTCCTTTGCTACTGCTACGCTTGCCCTGGCGATTTCAATTGGCGCAATATCAAAAAAATCATAATGCATGATCTCGAAAAGCAACTCATCGCCGCTATAGGGCGAATCCATTTCCATGGCCAGATAGGTCAGGATATTGATGATCTTTTCGCCGAAAGGCAAGGTCAAAATATCAATTTTTCGTTTGGAATTAACGGCAATGTGCTGGCTATCCAGGTATTGGAGCAATTCCTCCACCTGGTTATGGTTGCGGTATATCACCGCGATTTCGCCCGGTTCGGTACCTTTAGCCAGTAATTGCTTTATCTGGAAGCCGATATCCACAATTTCCCTGTCTGGATTCTCGTATTCACAAATAACAGGTTCAACTACCAGGTTGTTAAACCGAGGGTGTGCCGATTCCAGGTTCTTATCGAGCGCCAGCTGTGTGGTTAAGCGTTCGCGATTATTTTCGATGAGTGATTTGGAAATATTAAGAATATGCTGATTGGAGCGGTAATTTTGTGTGAGCACTACCGTTTTAAGGCTGTGGGAGTAGTCGCTGGCAAAATCGAGGATGTTCTTCATATTAGCCCCCTGGAATTTAAAGATCGATTGATCATCATCGCCCACCACAAATACGTTTGGCGTATCCCAGTAGTTGAGCATAAATTTCAGCAATTCGTTTTGCGAACCACTGGTATCCTGGAATTCATCCACCAAAATATATTGGTAGCGCTCCTGGTAGCGGCGCAGGATATCTTCATTTTCGCGAAAAGCACGTAGCACCCAAAGGATCATATCGTCATAATCGTACCGTTTTTCGGAATCCATTATGGCTTTAAAGTTTTTAAACTCCCCTACTGCAGCCAGCAGTTTTTCCATCTGGTCTTTAACTTTATCAATATCCTTTTGCTTAAGGTCGCCTACTTTTACCCCAGTTTTTGCGTTGGCGCGTTTGTATATATATTTCTCGCGGTTGGGTAAATCGTCTATGTAGTCTTTTACGGCCTGCAGGATATCTGCTTCGTTCCAGCTTTCCTTTTTCATGTCCGAAAAAAGAAACTTCAGATTTTTTACATCGTAATATATCTCGCCGGTAAACCGCTTTAACAGGTGATCGTTGGGGAAGTTATCCACCAACTTTCTAAAAAACATGGCCGATTCCAGGTCCGATAATGCATCGAGGCTCAGTTTGCCAAAATAGTCGAGGTTTTCCTGGATAATCTCGTTACAAAAGGCGTGAAAAGTATAAATATTAACCCGGTAAGCCTCGGGGCCTATAAAATCAAACAGCCGTTTGCGCATGGCAACGGCGCCGGCATCGGTATACGTAAGGCATAAAATTTCGCGGGCGTCGGCATCCGTATCGGTTAATATTTTACCAATACGTGCGGCAAGTATCTGCGTTTTCCCGGTTCCGGGGCCGGCGATCACCAAAACAGGGCCGTCAATTTTGTTAACGGCTGCCAATTGTTCGGGATTTAGCTGCGCCAAAGCCTCACGGAATTTTTCGTTGTATTTGTTGGGGGTAAGATTTTGCATGGATAAACAAATTTATGAATTAATACGCTTATCCATGGGCTGATTATTTTTGGCCTCTGCAGAAATGACCTTCAATTTTTTTAATTATTGAAGAAAGTATCGGCCACGCGGATCAATCGGAAAAGATAACAGCTTCTGTATCGTTACGGCTGCTCCCTTCTTAGCTTTGAACAAAAGAACTGGACCGAAGTTATAACGATTATTTGAATGGTGTTGGTAAGACCGTAGTTCTTAAACAAACCGTTGCGATGGTGGATATAGCGATGAAAGAGAGAAAAAAAACTTGTCGCCCCAATCGAAATAAGCCTATTTTTTCTTTCTTAGTTTTTCCAATTCATTTACATCGCTAACATCCTGTTTTCGGCCGCTCACCTGTTTGTTTTTTATCAAATCGTCCAATCCGATATAGTTAACAAGCAAACCGTCAACATCAATTATCAACTTGTTGGGATAAGCATCTTTAAAATTCACGCCATCAATTTCGTTTAAAATATCTATTCTTAAAGGTGGATAACCAATTTGTGTGATGCAGCCATTTTCTAAAAAATCAGATTCCTTCAGACCTAATGAGGCCATGCCAAAATCGCTGATTAGTTCAACCATTTTTCGTGCATTTTCCGCCGAAATATCAATCCAAATATCAAGATCGCCGGTGTGCCTTGGTTTCCCATGGAAAGCCAGGGCATATCCCCCCACAACCATGTAAGCAACCCTATATTTATTCAATAAAGCAACGAAGTCCTCAAAATCCTGATCAAGGGTCATGGATGTAACTTTCTTTTTATAACTACCGTTTTATCCAAACGTTGTCCCGGTTTCAAAAAATGTGATCGTAATTCGGTGACGGCTGCAATCCTGTCTTGCGGAGGCCGCGATAGCCAATACAACATATCCTCGTAGCTTTCGTCAATATCTTTTAATCTGGCCTTCCTTACAACAGGGACAATTTTCATAACACAACAATTGATCGTTTAAGTAAATATACGAAAATAAGACCACTTTTTTACCCTTTCAGCACCGCCCGCATAGGGTAATATTCATAAGTGTTGATCTGGCCAGCAGGATCGCCGGCTATCAGCGCCTTTACTTCTTCTTCGTCCTCGGTGAGTACAATACCCATGCCGTACACGGCATTTGGGTCCATAACGGGGCCATATACCAGCACCTTGCCTTCGTCCAAAAAGCCTTTCCAATAGGCAACATGCTGCATCATAATTGCCCGCTCATCGGGCGTCATGTCTTGTGCAAACGTTGGCCGACAGGGTACCAGCTTTAAAAAGAAAGATCGTTTTTCCATAGTTTTTATTTTATTAAAGATAAAATAATCATTCCAATTTTGCCAGTGCAACAATGTCTTTCACTTCAATTATTTTAGTTTGATAACCGAACCGGGTAGCGTTTATCATAGCCAAACCCAGTTCGGCCAGGGTGCTTACCATGTTGGGGAAAAACTTTCGGAAGAATGGGTACATCCAGCTGATGTACTTATAGTATTTATTGACATTTTTAAGCCCGGGAGTAGGATGCATATAGCCCGGCCTGAATGCAAACACCTGTTTAAAAGGCAGCTTCATCAGGTCGTTTTCGGTTTTGCCTTTTACCCGCGCCCACATCGATTTGCCATCTTCGGTACTATCGGTACTCGCGCCCGAAACGTAACAGAAAGTCATACCAGGGTTTAATTTGCTTAATGGCGTGGCAATATTCAGGGTTAAAGTATAGGTAAGGTTAAAATACTCCAGCTCTTTCATGCCTACAGAGGATACCCCCAAACAAAAATAACAGGCATTGTAACCGCTAAGTTGATCTTCGATGCTACTGATATCAAAAAAATCCTGGTGGATAATTTCCTTTAGTTTGGGATGACTCACGCCGCCGGGCTTCCTGTTAATTACCAGTACGGCTTCAACCTGCGGACGCAATAAGCATTCGTGCAATACCCCCTCGCCAACCATACCCGTTGCACCGGTGATGATTGCCCTTATTTTTGTTTCCATGATGTAAATATCGCTGTTTTTAACAAGATTCGGGGTTGCGCCCAGCCGACCCCGAATTTTGTTTCCCGGAATGGGTTTAATGCTTGCCCAGCCAAAAGCTGTAACCAACGGTGACGGTGGCGGCGCCGGTTTCATTGCTGCCGTCGGCTGCAAAAATCTGGATGTTCCGGAAACCATAATTTCCGCCTGCCTGTATAAACAGATAGCTTTTATTTAATTTATAAATAAGCCCAACATTTCCTTCGACGCCAAAATTGACATGGTGAATATCGTGATTAATATCCGTAGTGTGATCAAAGTTTTGGGGGGTTGGCGATGTAGGCTCCGTTTCGGCCTTATCGGCGTAAACTAAACTCGTTCCGCCCGTTACCTGCGTTGCCGATAGCCGGTAAGCCAAAAATGGCCCTGCATCGGCGAAAAACCGTAATGGCGAATTGTGAAAATCCCAGCCAAATTTTGCCAATACTGGTAACATCAGGTAGTTTAGTTTGGCTGTGCTGTTATAGTTTGCATAAAGATATGGCGGCCCCTGGGGGTTGGGATCGGGCAACGCTTGTAACCCATTCTTTTTACCGCCTTGCGCCGAGTATTCCAGTGCCGGTTGAATTGAAAATAAATTGGAGACTTTAAACTCAGCATAAATTCCAAAATCGGGGCCTGAGCGTGAGCTGTAACCAGTGCTTAACGGCGTGGAACCACTTCCGCCCGCGCTTAAGTTGGGAATACTTATGCCGCCCTGTAAACCTAAGGATACGTTTTGAGCCTTAGCACAAAAAAACGACAGCATAAAAACAAAAATTGATGAGTAAAAGATTAATTTCTTCATGGTTTTAATGAATTGTGGGTTAAACAAAAAACAATTAGAAGATAAAATACAATGGGATGTATTTTTAAATTAACACGATATACTCACAAAATTAATCTTAAATAAAGCCGCACAAAATTTTCAAATAAATATTACGCTGGGATGAAGAGCCGATATTTAATGCAATTTCCGGCTATCCTGAAGCCTTAAACCCAACCCCGTGCCAAATAGCGCATTAACCTTTACTGGTAAGCTGCCGATAGGGTTATTTTGCCTGATGATTACTTTTACAGCCGAGCGTTGCAAGTCATCGGTCATTTGGTAGCAAGCAAGCAATGCACCGCATTTTTCGATGCCTGGCAAGGTTGATATAGTGTAAGCATTTGCAAAAACGCTGATCACGGTATTAGGGCGGGCAGCCAGGCGGGTGATAAACGATTTTACATCAGCGCTATAATCCAGCTTGCTGGCTGGGCGCAGACGGGTATCATTTATGCTGATAAAAACCTGGTCATATTGATTTAATGTTTCAGCCAATGCCCTTAATTCAATTTCAGGACTATCTTTTGCTATCTGGAAAAGTGTATGATTGATGTACCACGTGGACAACTCCTGCTGAAAAACAGTAGAATGCGTTACCCCAATACTGATGATAGCCGTTTTTGCTATTGGATTCATCTGCAACGAACCGGCATTCCCTTTTAAAAGGGTTACAGCTGCATCGCTTAGCTGTTGCACCAGTTCTTTAGATTTAGCGCTATTCAGATCGGCAACCAGGTTTTCTATTTCAATCTCGTGATAGTGATTTAACCCGGCCCAATATTTGGCTTCGAGCACTCTCTTGACCCGCGCATCGAATTCCGCACCAGAGATCTGATCCTTGCGTACCACTTTCCTGATCAGCTTAATGGCCCTTTCAGAGTTTTCGGACAACTCGATGACGTCATTACCGGCTAAAAATGCTTTCACATCTGCCTCGCCTTTCGGAAAATATTTTACAACGGCTTTCATTTCCATCGCATCCGACATGATAAGTCCTTTAAATCCGAGCGAGTCTCTTAAAACGCCCGTAATTATGGGCCGGGATAATGTTGAAGGCAACTTTTTCGTGCTATCGAGGGCTGGAATATCCATGTGCGCAATCATAACACCGCTAATGCCCGCCTGTATCGCTTCGCGGAAGGGGTATTCTTCCAGCGAATCGAGCCGCTTACGGCTAAAGGGCAGCAGCGGCAAATCAAGATGCGAGTCCACATTGGTATCGCCGTGACCGGGGAAATGTTTTGCTGTAGTTAACAGGCCCATGCTTTGCATGCCCTTCATATAGGCAATTCCTTTGGCCGCTACGTTGAATTTATTATCGCCGAACGACCGGTAATTAATAACCGGGTTATCGGGGTTATTATTGATATCCATATCGGGGCCCAGGTTTATCTGCATGCCCATGCGCTTAAATTCATCAGCCACCTGCTCACCCATTTTGTAGATGAGCTTATTGTCCTGAATAGCACCCAAAGTCATTTGAAATGGATACGATATAGTTGAATCAAGCCGCATGCCAAGGCCCCATTCGCCATCCATGGCAATTAGCAGCGGCACTTTTACTAATTTTTGATAGCGATTGGTTAGTTGCGCCTGCCTCACCGGGCCGCCCTGGAAAAAAACAAGGCCGCCTATCTGCTCATCTTCAATCACCTTAGCAACCGAATCCTCGTAGGCTTGCCCCAAATTAGTATTGGCCCTTATGAAGAATAATTGCGCGATCTTTTTGCGCCGGTTCATCTTGTTAAATACAGAATCGACCCAATGATTTTTGTGATTTAGTGACTCAATAAAACTTTCTTTTTGCGCAGAAACGCTTAGGACAATAAGATTTAAAAAAATAATTAAAGTCCATTTAAAGGACGGTTTGGGCAGTTTCATGAGCCAAATGTAAGGTAAATCTGTTCCTGATGGCACGGTTTTTAAGGTTGATTTTATAAAAAAATTCAAACCCGAATAAACCTTTGGTTTAATTTTTACTCTATAGCAATATAAAAACTCAATTAGTTATGAAAAAAATTCTCTTTTTAGCGATATGTCTGCTGGTAGTAGCAGGCTCGGTAAGCGCGCAAGGTTACTATGGTCCCCGTCGTGTAAGGCGCCCCCCTCCCCGCAGCGGATTTGACGATTTTTATAAAGTGCGGGTGGGCATCACAGGTGGTTTAAACGTTGCCAATACCATCAGTGCCTACAATCCAAATTTCAGCACCGGCGCCATAGCAGGTTTTCATGCAGGTTTAACATTGGATATACCACTTATTTATCCATTGTCATTTGCACCTGAAGTATTGTACTCACAAAAAGGTTATGCGGCGGTTACGCAGTATGGCAATTTTACGCAACACGCCAACTATATCGACGTACCGTTGCTGGCGAAATTTAAGTTGTCGCCAACCTTTAATTTCCTCATTGGCCCGCAGTTATCATTCCCGGTAAATACCACCAATACGTATGATAACGGCTTTGCCCAAACTGCCGAGACATATTATAACACTTACGGCAATGGTGTAATACTTGACGGGGTTGTTGGTGTAAGCTTTAATTTAAGCCGCGATGTTGAATTGCGTGCCCGTTACACCCTTGATCTTCAACAAAACCAGCAAAATGCATCCTACGGTGGCGATTACCGCAATCAGGTTTGGCAAATTGGCTTAGGCTTTAAATTCGAGTAACAAAACAAAAAACTACCTGTAAAAAGGGCCGTCAGTAAATACTGATGGCTCTTTTGTTTTTTACAGGTACACCGCCAAAAACAATATTATCGCCAAAAATCCGGTTTGTTTTGTAAATTTAGGGGCTTTACAAAGGCTACCAACTTTTTAATTCATTATGCCAAAAGATATATACGTATTTGAAACCAGGCCTGTAAACTACCTGCAACCCTACATGGATAAAGCAACATCTTTGGGCTTTAATTTTACGGTAACCAATAACACGAACCTGGAAAATAACGACCGTTTTAATGAATTTTTAAAGGTTTACAAGCACTATAGCGTTAACACACCGGAATTTGAAATTGCCTGTTTTGCCAGGTATTTTGCCATTGCATCGCTTTTAAAAAACGACGATGCTTTTTTTTTAACTGATACCGACGTTTATATTACCCCGGCATTCCGGGATTTACAGGATCATGATTTTAAAGGTGCATTTGTAGGGAGCGAAGGCTTTGATGGTAACGGTATTTCGGAAGGACAGATATCACCGCATTGCACGGTTTGGAACAAAAGTTTGCTTTTTGATTTTATTGATTTTATAGTCGACACCTATAAAAAGAACGCGGAAAACGATTTCCTGGAAAAGTATTACCAGCAACAGGTAGCCAGGTTAACACACACGGGAGTGTCGGACATGAACCTGATCTATTTATGGATAAAGGCGAATAATATCCCTTTCATCAATTCAAACTCCACAAAATTTGAATTTGGAATTGATCATAATATTTCGGCCCTGAGATGTGAAGACGGCGAATTTAAATCATTTGCCGACAGAAAATACCTAAAGATAAGAGGTGGTGATAAGATCAGTTGTTTTTTAAAGGACGGAACGGAACAGAAAATGGCATTGCTGCACTTCCAGGGAGCTTATAAACCCATACTGAAAAGGTTCTACATGGGCCGGTATGCAAAGTTTATCTATTATTCGCTGCGGAACAACTACCGGCGGAACGGGAAAATATTCGGGAAATAAAATTCTTCCCGCTATGTTATAAAGAAAGCCGCTTTATTCATGAGCGATTTTACCCATTTTTTCATTTCGTACTTTAATGCATGTTGCCTGCGCCTTTTTTCATCAAGATTAAAGTTATGGTTAATGATGAATAAATCTGCCTGCTTCTCAGGTAAAATGAACACCGGGTGTGTTATTGTGTCGATCTCGGATAAGGGGATATGATCAAAAATACTTTTTTCGAGCGTAACGTTAGTCATTTCGGAGCCAAAGCCAATATTCGAAATCAGGTTTTCATTGGGAATAGCAACCAGGCCGTTATTAAAAAAATTAATGAAATCAAGCGGATAGGCCCATGAATTTATCACGCCTGCTTTTACCTGGCTAAATATTTCGGCCCAGCCTTCGGCAACCAACGTATCGTTGTATATGTTAAGCAGCCGCTCCTTTATGTCGTCTTTATTATATTTACTTAAATTGAGGTCGTAATCATTCCAAACTCTTTTCCAGCTTGCCCAGCCCCAAACATGTGTCCGGTTCGGGAAATAGTAAGTCAGATTGACTGGGATTGCGAAATA
>Ga0206865_1009_pt1 | contig 66671 bp, 53 predicted proteins | sample Alteio_BWOrgCont_39_FD_152628 | JGI IMG/M metagenome (GOLD analysis project Ga0206865, IMG submission 152628) | Enriched cells from forest soil in Barre Woods Harvard Forest LTER site, Petersham, Massachusetts, United States -... | ecosystem: Environmental > Terrestrial > Soil > Temperate forest >...
CATTCCAAATCTGAGCCACGATCATCAGAAAATCAAGGTCAAAGGCCAGCACCAATTTAATACAGCACTATGCCCCGATATTATAGGAACGATGTCAATTTTTTGGCGAAACAAGCGGGATTGAAAAATGGTATGTCCCGGCGGCAAGCGTGACCGCGCCGTTCGTCATGTTGAAGCTTTGCGATAATATCGGAAGAAGGAGCGTGGCAGAACTGTTCGGCGGAATCGTAACATCGTAAAGCACCTTGTCGCCTTTATTGCGCCAGGCCGAGGCAATCGTGCCGTAGGGGGTATCGCGCGTGGCGTGAACATAAGCCAGCCGCGTGGTGAACTGCGGCGCCAGGAAAAAATGTTTGTAGCCGGGAGCGGCGTCATCGGGCTGGATACCCGCCGCGCCGGAGTAAAGCCACGAGCCAACCGAACCCAGCGCGTAATGATTAAACGAATTCATGGAGGAATTCTCAAAGCCCTTGTTCGGCGTCCAGCCATCCCAACGCTCCCAAATGGTGGTGGCGCCATTCTCCACCGGGTAAAGCCACGAAGGATAAGTATTGGTCAAGAGCACATCCCAGGCAAGGTCCGCGCGCCCGATCTGCACCAGCGTCGGGCAAATACGTCCCGCCCCTACGAAGCCCGTCGAGATATGGCCGCGTTGCTCCACGTTGTTCGCGAGGCGTTGCGCGGCCGCAGCGCGGAGATTGGGCGGCAGCAGCCCGAACTGCAGCGCCAGGATATATGCCCCTTGCGTGTCTCCCTCAACCATGCCGTTCGTGGAAACAAACTCCCGGTTAAAAGCATCGGCGATATCGTGAAACAGCTTGTCGTATTTGGCCGCGTCATTCGTATTGCCAAGCAATGCCGCCGCACGGGCCACCAGATGAGCGGAATTCGCGAAATAAGCGGTGTCCACCACAGCAGTCGGCGTCGGCGCCGGCGCCTGTTCATCGGCGACACCCCCGCTCAAAATGAGATTGCGCGAACGGCGTTCGTTGAAATCGACCCAGCGCGCCATGTACGGATAATTATTCGAGAGAAATGAAATGTCACCGTAGGCGTTGTACATCACCCACGGGATGATGACGCCGGCATCGCCCCAGACCAGCATCGCCGGTTGCGGACGGGCCACGCGCGGCGAGATATCCGAAAAATCGCCGTTGGTCCCCTGCCCGTCATCCACATCGACCATCCACTTCGTAAAAAAAGCAGCCACATCGGCGTTATCCACGGCCGTGGGCGAGAACACCTGCGCGTCGCCCATCCAACCCTGGCGCTCATCGCGCTGCGGGCAATCCGTGGGCACGCTCAGATAATTCCCGCGCTGGCTCCAGACGATATTCTGGTACAGGCGGTTCAGGGCCGGGTCCGAACTCTCGAAAGTCCCCGCCCGCGGCGTGTCTGAGCTGACAACAATAGCCCGCAGGTCGCGCGCTCTAAGCGCGCCCGGATAACCGGTGATCTCCACGTAACGGAAGCCATGAAAAGTGAAATGCGGCTCCAATGTTTCGCGCCCTGCCCCGTCCAAAGTGAACTTGTCCGTGGCCAGCGCCGTGCGCAGGTTTTCTGTATAAAGCGAACCGTCGGGATTCACGCTCTCACCGTGGCGCACGGTGATGGTGTCGCCGGAGGGACCGTTTGCCGTCAACCGCACGTGCCCCACGAGGTTCTGTCCAAAATCAACGATCCATGCCGCGCCATGGCGTGTGATTTTTTGCGGGGCCAATTCCATCAACGCGCGCACCGGCGGGCCTCGTTGCGGGTCAAGCTCGACGGAATGCTGTTCCAACACCGCGTTTGTCCAGGCCGAATCATCGAAAGACGGTTGGTCCCAATCCGCCACCGCTTTTCGCTCGTCGAGGATTTCGCCCCATTGCTCATCCGAACCGGCGATTTCACCCGAACCGGCTTTCCACGAATCGTCCGTGGCGATGACGTCCCTCGTGCCATCGGTGTAGGTGATCTCAAGTTGGGCGTTGAAGGAGGGCCGGGGGCCGTATTGAGCCAACCCCACCCATCCCAACCGCCCGGAGTACCAGCCATCGCCGAGCATGGCGCCGACGGCGTTGGCGCCGGGATGGATCAACGCAGTGACGTCATAAGTCTGCACCATCACGCGCTTGTGGTAATCGGTCCAGCCGGGAGCCAACTGGTCATCGCTGACGCGCCGGCCATTGATCGATGCTTCGTAAACGCCCAGCGCCGTCGCATAAAGTCGGGCCCGCGCAATCGGCTTGGAGACCGTAAAATGCGTCCGCAGATATCGGCCCGGTCCGATGGTCGTGTTCGAATATTTGGAAGGTTCGTCCGCGTAAGGCGCCAGCACCTTGGCCGCCGCCCAAACGGAATCATCGAAACCGGCCGTGAACCAATTATCGTCGGGGTTTACGGCTGCCTTCCATGAACCGTCCGTATTGAATTCAATGCGCCGGCCATCCCGCAATTCAATGACCCCGCTGGCAACAATAGCGTTTCTGCCGGCCTGGCCGCGATCACGCCGGATGCCGTTCCGCACCGCGGCGGACCCGATGGCAATGATATTTGTGCCAGGCGCCAACTTATCCGCGATCTCCGCATGCAATGGCGCGGTAAGGCTGGTGAAACCGTTCTGCATGGCATGGCCGTTCACATACACAGTCACACGCCCGTCACCCTGCGCATCAATCCACGCCGCACGGATGGCCGCGCGCGGGGGAAGTTCCACAGCCAGCCGGATGGCGGCGACCTGGCCGGCAATCGAACCCCCGCTGATCCAGGACGCCTTTGCCAGGGCAGACCCCTCGACGTCATAGCGCGGCAAATCAACCGTGACCCATTGCCCCTTCCATTCATTCGTGGGGTCAAGCAATCCCAGTTCGAATGACGCCGCGTCGCTCCAGGCCGTGGGCACCCCATCCTTGTCCCAAACGCGCACCTGCCAGAAAACTTGAGCGCGTGAACCGGACGCCTTCCCACCCCACGGCACCAAAACGGATTGGTCGGAAACAACTTTGCCCGAATCCCAAATATCGGGCGCCGTTGATGCCAGGCCAGTCATTGAAGAAGCCGCGCGGACTTCCCAAGCCGTCTGGACTTCGCCCGCGCGGTCCGAATCGAGTTTCCACGACAAGCGCGGGAACGGGTTGCCGATGCCGATGGGATTCGTGAGATGCTCGCAGGTGAGCGCGGAAATTTTTACAGGTGAAAGATTTTCCGCGCGCGCTGAGATCATCACCAACGACGCGGCAAGAATGGTTAAGAATCGTTGCATCATAAAATTGAGGGTGAATGCGCGCTGCGACTTCATGGTAACGTACCCATAGATAAGCACGGCTGGAAATGGTGTCAACGGCAGGAAAGTCAGGCGGTATCACCATTTAAGTGGATGGGGCCCGGCCCCACTCAAACCTGAATACAAACGAATACCTCCTGTCTGACAAATGCAAAATGCTCGCGTGTTCCGGCGCGTTCGGCTAACCTGTTTTTTCACGTGATGACCAGTTCACAGATCCGACAATCGTTCCTCGATTTCTTCAAATCGAAGCAGCACACCATTGTGCCGTCTTCGAGCCTGATGCCCGATTCGCCGAACCTGCTGTTCACGAACGCCGGCATGAACCAGTTCGTACCGATCTTCCTGGGCCAGACGAAATGCCCCTACACGCCCGGCCGCGCCGCCGACACCCAGAAATGCATCCGCGCCGGCGGCAAACATAACGATTTGGATGATGTCGGCCTCGACACCTATCATCACACTTTTTTTGAGATGCTCGGCAACTGGAGCTTTGGCGATTATTTCAAGAAGGAAGCCATTGAGTGGGCGTGGGAATTGGTGGTCGTGAAATGGAAATTTCCGCCCTCGCGCCTCTACGCCACAGTCTATTCACCTGACAAATCGAAAAACGATCCGAGCGAATTCGACCAGGAAGCGTGGGACCATTGGGCGGAAAAATTTCGATCCGTGGGGCTCGACCCGCAGATCCATATCGTCAACGGCAATAAGAAGGATAATTTCTGGATGATGGGCGAGACCGGACCATGCGGGCCATGCTCGGAATTGCACGTGGACCTGACTGCCGACGGCAATACCAAAGGCTCGCTGGTCAACAAGGGCGACGCGCGGTGCATCGAGATCTGGAACCTCGTGTTCATCCAGTTCAACGCGAATCCCGACGGCACATTCTCGCCGCTCCCGGCCAAACATGTCGATACGGGCATGGGATTTGAGCGCGTCACCAGCATCATCCAGGGGACGAAGAACCTGACCAATTTTGCCGACGCGAAAATTTCCAATTATGAGACGGATATTTTCCGTCCGATTTTTGATGTGCTGGAACAGTTGAGCGGGAAGAAATACACATCGACCCTCCCGACAGATAAATCCGCGAACGCTGAGCAAATTGCCATTGATGTGGCCTTTCGCGTGATTGCAGATCACATTCGCACATTAAGCTTTGCGATCGCTGATGGCATTCAACCCGGGAACACTGACCGAAATTATGTTCTGCGCCGTATTCTGCGCCGCGCGGTGCGTTACGGGCGCACACTGGGTTTCAAAGAACCGTTCTTTTATAAATTGGTGGATGTGCTGGCTGAGACGATGGGTGATGTTTTCCCTGAAATCCGTGCCAGAAAGAAACAGGTGCAGGATGTCACCCGCACGGAGGAAGAGGCGTTCAATAAAACCCTCGATCGCGGAATTGAATTATTTAATGAGGAGGTCGGACGAATTCATCCGGGGGGAATGGGCTACCAGCCCGTTGTTGCAGGCAACTTGCCTGCAACATCTGGCGCAACGTATTCCAAACGAAATCTCCCTCATTTTGAAAAACCATGGGCCATTTATGTTGTAAATTTCCAATCCTATAACAGTAGGAAACTATCGCCCGCGGCCCGGGACATTATCTTTGATTGTATTCTTCATTGGCGGGAAATTCGATACCGGCTGGTTGCTGCTTGCGTCATGCCGGACCATGTTCATGTCATTCTTCAGCCGGGAATCAAAGAAACAGATAAAGATGGCGGCCCGGTTTTTTGGCCTCTATCGGAAATTCTCCATTCGATAAAATCGTTTTCTGCCAACGAAATCAATAAACTGGGAAAAACCTCGGGGCCTCTTTGGCAGGATGAAAAATATGATCGTTACATACGATCTCACACCGATCTGGAAGAAAAATTCCGATATGTTTGCGGCAATCCTTGGGCGGCAGGCATCGTGAATAATCAGACACCATATCGGTGGTTATGGACACAAGACGTTGAGGCTGCCAGTCCGTATGTTCCTCCTGCGACATTGCCTTATGCTTCATCTGTTGGGCAAGTTGCCCAACAGAACGGGCTGGTAGCCCGTTCCCCCCAGACCGGTGCGGAAATCTCAGGTGTATTCGCATTCAAACTATATGATGAGCAAGGCTTCCCCCTCGACCTCACTGAATTGATGGCCCGCGAACGGGGCCTGACCGTGGACAAGGAGGGTTTTGAGAAATTGATGGAGGAACAGCGCGCCCGCGCCCGCGCGGCGCAAAAGAAAGAAGTCATTTCGCTTTCACAGATCGAGACCACCACGCCCACAAAATTTGTCGGTTATGACAACCTTGCCGTCGAAGCAAAAGTTTTGGAAGTCGTTTCATTGAAGGATAAGACGGCGGTCATCCTCAACAGCAGTCCGTGCTACGCGGAAATGGGCGGACAAGTCGGTGACACCGGGGAAATGACCGGCGGCGGCCATTTATGGCGCGTCAGCAACACGCAAAAATCCGGCAACACGTGGTTGCACTTCGTCGAGAGCGAAGATGCGCCCGCAGCCGGTTCCAGCATTTCGCTCGCGGTGGAAAAGCCGCGGCGTGACGCCATTCAGCGCCATCACACTGTGACGCACCTGCTGCATTGGGCGCTGCATGAAGTGGTCAGCCGGGAGGCTTCGCAGAAAGGCTCGTTTGTGGGGCCGGATAAATTGACGTTCGATTTCAACAGCGCGCCGCTGACCCCTGCGCAGGTCGCAGACATCGAGCGGCTCGTCAACGAGCGCATCGTGGAGAACACCGGGGTGTCCTGGACGGAAGTCCCCTACTCCGACGTGAAATCGCGCAAGGATGTGATGCAATTTTTCGGCGATAAATATGGCGACCTGGTGCGAGTGGTCCAGATCGGCGGCCAGGCGGCAAAGCTGGACGGTTATTCGATGGAGCTTTGCGGCGGCACGCATACACGGGCGACGGGCGAAATCGGGTTGTTCCGCATCACGGGCGAGAACGCCATCGCGGCAGGCGTGCGGCGCATCGAAGCCGTGGCCGGCCTGGAAGCATACCGCAAGGCGACCGATGATGTGGCGCTCATCAAGACGCTCGCCGGCAAGGTGAATTCGCCGGTGCATGAACTGGAGAAAAAGATCGAGTCAATGCTCGAGCACCAGAAAACTTTGGAAAAACAGGTTAAATCCGCGCAACAGCGCGAGGCCTCAAACGCCGCGAGCGAATTGCTGGAGCGCGTCCACACGGTCAATGGTATTCCAAGTATCATCCATAATGTCGGCGGCGTGGACGGGGATTTTCTGCAAGCAGTCGCGGATTCGCTCAAGGGGCGTTTCCAGGGAGTGATTGTGCTCGGCGGTTCGGCGGCGGGATCGGTCTCGCTGGTGGCAGCGGTTTCACCCGAGTTCACGAAGCAGATCCAGGCGGGAAAAATCGTCCAGCAGATCGCGCCGATCATTGGAGGCAAAGGCGGCGGCAAACCGGACAACGCCCGCGGCGGCGGCAAAGACGCCGGGAAACTAGACGAGGCGCTGGCAAAAGCGAAAAACTTGTTGGGCTAACTATTGTTGCGGCGGGGCTCCGCCTCCGGGCATAAACCCACCGAGTCCTCCACCCATCTTTTTCATCATAATCCCCTGCATCAACTCCTGCATGCTGCCATACTTTGTGCAACCGGAGGGTGGCGCGAACAGCGAGGCATCGGGTTTCGAGAGGCTGACGTTCATGAACGTGAAAGTGAAGGGATTGTTGCCATCGGTCATGGCGATCTGAACCGGGAAATTTTTCAAGTCGGTGGCGTTCCAGACGGTATATTCATGGCTCGCTCCTTGCGCGTCGGTGACGACGGCTTTGTTTTTCACGCACGGATGGCCGGCCATGGTTTCATTACCCAGGGCAGTGAGCTTGACTGAGGCTGAGTTGGTGGTGCCGGTCGGCGGCGCGGAAACGGTCATTTCCGCATAGGCCTGGGCGTCGGGATAAACCATATCAACGACATGGCTTCCTGATTGCGTGATGCTCACCATTTTATCAAGCCCAATGGATTTCATCTGCGCCATGGCCTGGGGCGGGATATTCGCGCCTTGCACCTGCGACATGTCCATCTCGGTCCGTGAATTGCCTTTGTCGAAATACATTTTGCCGGACAGGGTCATCGGGCCTCTATCGCTCGTCACCTGGATCTTCGTGTCGGCGGAAAAAGATTGGTTGTCGCCGAACAATTTCTGCATGGTGTCATCCATTTGGGGAGCGGGCGAACCGCCCATCTGGGCGCACATTGGCAGGGTTCCGGCAACCAGGGTCGCCGCCACAAGAAGAGATAGATATTTTTTCATGCAATTATTTTTCGCTGATGTGTTCATTCAAGGCATCGGCAAGTGGCCGCCAGACTTCTGGTAATGGGTGCCACGTCCTCAATTTCTTTTTTCCAGCCATGATTGTCAACCGTTTACGTTTCCAGGTAGTGGTACGTTTTGAAATCAGTTTGGCTCCGGCGACTGGTTATGTCGCATCACCCCACCAAATGTTAAATGATTTACAGTGCTCACAATCCGTATATTCGACAGCGGCTATCTCCTTTGCACACCAATTGCAAACACCGCGCTTCGTGGTGATGTGCGCATAAACTGCCTTCGCATTTACATGCTCACAATGTGTCATCTGACGCAATCGAGTAATGAAATCCATCGCCGATATTCGCGAGTCAGCAATTTCATGCAATTCACGCTTTGCTTTAGGTGAGAATGGCTCGACAAATGGCGCAAGACAACCACAACGTTCACAACGTCGAGGCCGTGCATTCACAATACCAAGTTCAAGAGAAGCCTTCGACATAATGCCAAAAACTGAGCCATGCTGGATTCGTGATGTCAACCGAAAATCAAGGCGACAAACCGACCATTTCCTCCAAGCTCCAAACGTGGTCAGTGATGCCCGCTTCCCAGCGCCTTTACGTTTCCATCGGAAATCAGGTATATTGCTCGAAATAGAGAAAAAATTGTTTAGATTGAACGAACATGAATTCCGCGCCCGACAAGCCCATCCATCACCCGGATAACACCGGGATATGCCTGGCGCGATCCGTCGTGGCCACGCTGGCCGAAGAGCCGTCGCTGGAAGCCGTGACCATTGACGCGGCGCAAAAGAAAATTTCCGTCGCCACCCTCGGGCGCATCCCCCAGGACGGGATAGAACAATTGACCCGGCGTGTTACGGACAAGGTCCAGGCGGCGCAAGAGAAGCGCGCCTGCTCATTGCTTGAGGGGGTGGATAATTGCTCCGTTTGCGAATCGCCGCTGTCGGAAGCGGAACGCAAAAGCGTGGTCATCAAACATTCGGGAGCGAGCACCACGTTTGCCCGCGCCACCTGCCCCACCGCCCCGGCCTTTTGGCGCTGGCGGGACATTCCCCTGCCCAAAGTCGTGCCGCGCGACGTGGAGTTTCTCGATGAAGCCGGGCACATCGACGAACATATCAATGAATGGAAGGCGCAACTGGCCGCTGCGGTTTTGTGCGGCATTTTGGGCCTGGCCGGACTGTGCACGGGAGACCCGCTGAAGACGATCTTTTACGCCGCCGCATATCTGGCCGGCGGGTTTTTCCCGGCCAAGGAAGTGTGGGAACGGCTGCAGAAACGCGCCATTGACGTGCATTTCCTCATGATCGCCGTCGCCGTAGGCGCCGCGTGCATCGGAGCATGGGCGGAAGGCGCGACGTTGCTGTTCTTGTTTTCACTTTCCGGAGCGCTGGAACATTTCGCGCTGGGCCGCACGCAAAAAGAGATCCGGTCGCTCTTTCGCGACACGCCAAAAACGGCCACCGCCCTGGAGCACGGCCGCGAACGCGAGGTGCGCGTGGAACAGATCGTTCCGGGCATGAGGCTCCTGATCAAGCCCGACGCGCAATTCCCGGTGGATGGCGAGATCGCCAAAGGCGCAACCGCCGCGGACGAATCCAATCTCACGGGTGAAGCCACTCCGGTGGAAAAGGGAATCGGTGAAACGGTATTGGCCGGCACCATCAACCTGTGGGGCGCGGTGGAGATCGTCGCCACCAAACCCGCGGCGGAAAGCGCGCTCCAACGCATCATCAAACTGATCCGCGAAGCGCAGCAGCAAAAAGCGCCGGCGCAACAATTCACTGACACATTCAGCGCGTATTACACCTACTTTGTGCTCGCGCTCTCGCTGGCGATGTTTTTCGTGTGGTGGCTTGGGTTCGATCTGCCCGCCTTCAAGGCCGCGGCCGGAGCGCACAGCGCCTTTTATCGCACCATGACGCTGCTGGTCGTCTCGTCGCCGTGCGCGCTCGTGCTGAGCATCCCCTCGGCGGTGCTGGCGGCGATCGCCTTTGGCGCGCGGCATGGAATTTTGTTTCGCGGCGGCGCCGCCGTGGAAAAGCTGGGAGAAGTCACGGTGGTCGCGCTGGATAAGACCGGCACGTTGACGACCGGCGATTTGCGCGTCGAGAAAATCGAGAGCTTTCCCGCGGGGAAGGAAAATGAAATCGCGCGGCTGGCCTATTCGCTCGAAAAGTTGTCCACCCATCCGCTGGCCCGCGCCGTCACGCTTTATGGCAAACAAAAGCATCTTCAACCGGCTGAACTGGAGCACTTTGAATCCATCACCGGCCACGGCTTGCGCGCGCGATACTATGGAAGGGAATGTTTGCTCGGGCGGCGTGAATGGTTCGCGGCGACCGTCCAGGGCAAAACCATTTCAACCATCCCTGCGACCGGTTCCGGGGTTTCCGAGGTCTGGGTCGCCTGCGGCGATCTGCTGGGCCGGATCCTCCTCCGGGACGACATCCGCCCGGAGGCGCGCGAGGTCATGGACGAATTGCGCCGGGAAAAACTGCGCACCGTTGTTTTGACCGGCGACCGCAAAGATGCCGCCGACCATCTGCGCGAGCAATTGCATCTGGACGACGTGCGCGCCGAATTGAAACCTGAGGATAAAGTCGCCGCCATCCGAAAATTAAGCGAGGGAGAAAAAGTGGCGATGGTCGGCGACGGCGTGAATGACGCGCCGAGCCTGGCGGCGGCGCATATCGGCGTGGCGATGGGCGCGCGCGGCGCGGACGCGGCGCTGGAACAAGCCGACGTGGTCTTGATGCATGATAAACTGGAAAATTTTCTCGCAGCCTTCCGCCTGAGCCGGCGCGCGCGCGGGATCATCCGGGCCAACCTGGTGATTTCACTGGGCACAGTCATCGTGCTCGTCTCCTTTGCGATGCTTGGAAAAATTCCGCTGACGATCGGTGTCGTCGGGCATGAGGGCAGCACCGTCGTGGTGGTGATGAACAGTTTGAGACTGTTGTTCGGCCAAAATCAAAAGTAGGATGGCGTCAAGATCGTGTCGCAAAACCATTCCAAATTTATGCGCGAGGCCATTCGGTTGTCGCGACAACACATGCAACGCAACGATGGCGGGCCTTTCGGCGCTATTATTGCGCGCGGCAACAAAATTGTTGGACGCGGCTGGAACCGGGTGACTTCGGCCAACGACCCGACGGCTCACGCGGAAGTATCGGCCATTCGCGATGCCTGCCTGAAATTAAAGACGTTCCACCTGGAGGGCTGCGTGATTTACATCAACTGCGAGCCGTGCCCGATGTGTCTGGCCGCCATTTACTGGGCGCGCCTGGACAAAATCTTTTACGCGAACTCACGAAAGGACGCCGCGCGGATTGAGTTCGATGATGATTTGATCTGCCGCGAAATCAGCCTTCCGGTCCCGCGCCGAAAAATCCCGATGAAACAATTGCTGCGCCCCGAGGCGTTGAAAGTCTTCGCCGAATGGCAATCAAAGCCGGACAAGATTGGGTACTGAAATGTCCCCGGGCGTATCTCAATTTTTGACAATTTTAACCCCGAATGGCTCGATGCGATCTTGTACCCGGTGTCATCAGTCTTCATTTTCTGGCAGGTTAGTTTGTTCTGAGTTGGAAATTGTCCCTTTTTGCACGGTTTCTGTGCCACCAACCTCTGTTGATATTCTTGCAACGTGCAGTTTCCGGTAGTTGTAAATTCCACCTACCAAAAAACATAATACAACTCCAACACTAATACCCACAACAAACATTACAATAATAACACATATTCGACTAAATGGGTTTAAAACACCATTCTCATACACTCCTTTATCGATGCCAAAGGTAATTGCAACCGCCGCGCCGGCAGCTGAAGAACACAAGCCAATTATGAGCCGAGGCTTTGCCTCTTCTACAAAGAACCATTTGTGCACTCGTTCAGATAATGACAAATTTCTCTTCATTGTTGTTACATAAAGCGGCCAGTCCGCAGTATTTATTAGAACAATAGTTCATTTTGGCTATTTGCCTCAATCAGCTCGCGCCGGGATATTCAATGGTATTGCGCGAGGCATGAAGGCGGTTTACTCCTCTTGCCGCTCGGTGTCAATACTGCGGACTCATCGCTGTTTGAACCCCAACGGGGTTCAATTCATTCAGACCAGGGTTGCGAGGAACGAGCTACGCCGAGCTGAATGATTGCAATCCTTTCAGGATTGTAAATCTCAAATGGCCAATGGTAGTGAGCATCCACCGCCTTTCACCCATAAATGAGTGACCCTTTTTCCTTTTCAATTCATCCAATCCGGGAAGACAATGTTGGTTGCCGCGTTGACATCATATTGCCTGTTCCAAAGCAGGCCCCACAAATCTTTTGCCCGCGAATAACGAACCGAGCCGTCAAAGAACAGCACATTCACTCCCTTGCTGTGCCGCGCGATGGCAAAAAAATCCATTTCACTATCGAATCCGTTCCATTCGCCGTTGTATTCCGGCGGCGTGTCGGTGGGGCTGGGTCCGCCGCCGCGCCACATTGCGTCCAGAAACAGCGGTATGTTCGAGGGTTGTGGCACATCAATCTTCCGCCAGTTCCAGGCCGTGGGACGCCCTTCAATATCGGTCACGTCCGGCGGCGGATTATAAACCCAGGCATTGATGCCATAACTGCCGGTGAGATTATTCGACGGCTGGGTCGGATCGGGCATATAAAACTCAAAAGCCTCCGTCGGCCCGCCATAACCGATGTCGGGGTCCGGAGTCGGGCTGGTCGCGCTGGGGCAAAACAGCAGTTCCGGCTTTTTCTGGTAGGCGTTATAGAGCGCCAAAGCCCATTCGCCGCGGTGTGAGACGGGACCCATTCCCGAACTGAACGAACCGTTATTGGCATCCGTATAGATTGACCAGACGATGCCCCATTGTTTGAGATTGGAGATGCAATTGGCATCGCGCGCCCTGTCTTTGGCGCGGCTCAACACCGGCAGCAACAGGGCGGCGAGAATGGCGATGATGGCAATGACCACCAGCAATTCAATCAGGGTGAAGGCCCAACCTTTGGGTCGCGCGCAGCGCATTGAAAGCATTAAATAATAATGAAGACGGCGTGTAAAATTCTTTCGTCGGCCATATTATCATCTGGGATTTCCCGTATGATTTCTTAAAGGGGTAAAGGGTCAAATCGACACTTTTTCTTTTACGGCGGAATCTTCCTGTGTTACAACAAACCTATGAGGAAAGCCTGCCGGCTCATCGTTGGTCTGTGGTTCTGCGGATTGTTCGCCGCCGCTGCGGACTCGTTTCAATTGGCTGATGGCACCACAGTCACCGGCGACGTCATTTCCTATACCGACAATGGCCTCATTCTGCGCCAAGCCGGTGATTCCTATACCGACCGGATGCCCTGGTTGAAATTCTCGCAGGACAGCCTCAAGCAACTCGCGCAAAACCCAAAAGTGGCGCCGTTTGTCGAGCCTTTCATCAATCCGCCGCCTCCGGCAACGATTCAAAAGAAGGACATCAACGTTTCAGAGCCGACCCGCCTGGCCTATCTGCCGTCACAGTCCTTGTTCGGGGCGTTGTTTGGTTCGCCTGTGTTGCTGCTCGGATTCCTGCTGATCTATGCCGGCAACATTTTTGCGGCTTATGAAGTGGCGATCTTTCGTAAAAAGCCGTTCGCCGCGGTCATGGCCGCCTCGGCGGTTCTGCCGGTAGTTGGACCGGTCATTTTTCTCTGCATGGCTCCGCCGCCCGTTGTTGAAGAAGCCCCGCCTGAAGAAGGATCCGCGGCGGCGCCACCACCCGAACCGCACCATTTCACGGTTCCGCAAGTGTCTCCGGCGGGCGAACCCATGTCAACGCCGGCACCATCGGCATGGTCCGTGCCTGCCTCCGCGTCGGCGCCCAAAGAGGAAATTCATATCATTGCCGGCGGTTTTTCGGGGGAACCTCCGCCGCCGGAGGCAGAGTCCAGGGTGGAAACCTTCCAACGCGGCCAGTTCACGTTCAACCGCCGCTTCTTTGAGACGAAGTTCGCCGGTTTTTTAGGCATCGTGCGCCCGGAAGCGGACCGCGGAAAAGTGATGGTGGTGAAAATCCCCGCCACTTTGCTCACGGTGGAACGGATTGCGCGCCTCGGCGTCAATGAGATTTATTTCGACGTATTACAAGGAGGACAACGCCAGGAAATCATGGTGCCGTTCGCGGATATCCAGCAAATTCAACTCAAATACAAAGCTTGAAATACCGGACGATTTTGATGTTTGGCGCTCCCGGTTCGGGCAAAGGCACCCATGGCCGCGCTCTCGGGGGCATTCCTCATTTTTTCCATTGCGCCTGCGGCGATGCCTTCCGCAGCCTGCGCCCGGAAACTGAACTGGGACAAATCTTCCTTAAATATTCCAGCCAGGGGCAACTCGTGCCGGACGATCCCACGGTTAAACTCTGGCGGCACGCTGTCGAATCCGCCATGCAATCGGGCCGGTTCCATCCCAAAACCGATACATTGGTGCTGGATGGCATCCCGCGCAATGTACACCAGGCAAAGATGCTGAAGGACCTGCTGGACGTCGTTGCCCTGTTCTATCTTACCGACAAACGGGAAAACCTCGTAACGCGCATGCAACGCCGGGCATTTAAGGACAACCGCCTGGATGACGCGAATCTGGATGTGATCCGCGAACGGCTCATCATCTACGAAAAAGAAACCAAGCCGGTCTTGAACTTTTACGGGAAAAAGCTCGTCCACCGCATCAGTACCAGCGGCCGTCCGGTGGAAACGTTTCTGGCCATCCTCAAACGGGTCGTTAAACTCAAGTAATGCCGCCGGCGGCGGGCGAAAAACGTCGGCGCGGCGCGCTTGCACTCTGATCGAAAATCCAAAATCATCAGCTGAATGACCATTGTCTTCATGGGTACGGCGGAACTGTCTTGCGCAAGTTTGCGTAGTCTTGCGCGTGACATCCGCTTCCAAATCGCCGCGGTCGTGACCCAACCGGACAAGCCGCGGGGGCGGGATTTAAAATTGCAGCCTTCGCCGGTGAAGGCGCTGGCGCAAAAACTTAATTTGCCGGTACTACAGCCCGTGAAAGCGCGGGTTGAAGGATTTATATCGGAACTGCGCGGGTTGAAACCAGATCTGATCGTGGTCGTGGCATACGGACAAATCCTGCCGCAAGCGATTTTGGATCTGCCGAAATACGGATGCGTCAATGTGCATACATCCTTGTTGCCGAAATATCGCGGCGCGTCGCCGATCCAATCGGCCATTCTTGATGGCGGGACTGAAACTGGCGTGACGATCATGAAGATGGATGCGGGTTTGGACACCGGCCCGATTTTGTCGCAGCGGAGCACGCCGATTTTGCGGGAGGACAATTCGCAAACGCTCCATGACCGGCTGGCGGAACTGGGTGCGGAATTGCTGGTGGAAACCATCCCGGACTACGTTGCTGGAAAAATCACACCGCAGTCACAGGCGGCGTCAGGCGCGACGTACGCGGCGAAAATTAAAAAAGAGGACGGCAAAATAGATTGGAGTGAGCCGGCCGAAAAGATATTGAACCGGCTGCGGGCATTCACGCCATGGCCGAGGGTGTTTACTTTTTTGAAAGGGAAAACAAAACCCTTATTACTTAAAATTTGGAGAGCAGATATCATTCACTGCTCCGGCAACGCGGGTGAAGTTATTCAGACTGACATCAATGGAATCGTGGTCGGCTGTGGCAAGGATGCGCTGCGGATCGTGGAACTGCAGTTGGAGGGAGGGCGGCGGATGAACGCGCAGGAGTTTTTGGCCGGGCATCCCCTAAAGGCCGGCGAACGAATCGGTTAGGCGACGATGCCGCTTTTGACGCCGGTATGGCGGATGTCCTGGGCTTCGCAGAGGTAAACGACGTCTTCGGCGACGTTGGTGGCGTGGTCGGCGATGCGTTCAATGCTTTTGGAGGCGACCATCCAATGGAGGCAACGGCCGATGGTATCGGGATTTTCGACCATGTGCCGGGCGAGGGTGGCATGGATCTGCTTGTTGAGGGCGTCCACTTCCTTGTCACGGGGGATGACGGCTCGCGCAGCGACGGGGTCTTTGTTCACGAAAGCATCAAGGGCTGTCTTCAACATATCCAGCGCCAGGCCGGCGATGTGCGGGAGGTCCAGGTTCAATTTGATGGGCGGCTCCATGGAGAGGTCGCGGGCGCGTTTGGCGATTTTTGAAGCTTCATCGCCGATGCGTTCAAGGTCCTGGGAGATTTTCATCGCAACAGTGACCAGGCGAAGGTTGGTGGCGAGGGGCGCCTTGGTCAAGAGTTGGATGACGAGGTCGTCGATCTCCACTTCAAAGTGGTCAATGACGCGGTCCTCGTCCTTGACCCGCTGGGCCAGGGCGCTGTCGCGTTGGACGAGGGCCTGAACGGCGCGATTGACAGCGGTTTCGGAATGGCTGGCCATAGTCAGCAATTTGTGCCGCAATTCGTCCAAACCGGCTTCAAAATGATTGTCCATAAACCTGTTACACTAATATTAACTCAACCAAAGCGTCCTGTCACATAATCTTCTGTGCGTTTCTGCGCCGGGTTGGTGAAAATTTTTGCGGTCGGGCCGAATTCGACCATTTCGCCGAGGTAGAAGAAGGCGGTGAAATCGGAAATGCGCGCGGCCTGTTGCATGTTGTGGGTGACGATAACAATGGTGTAATTTTTTTTCAATTCGCGAACGAGGTCCTCGATTTTGGAAGTGGCCAGAGGGTCGAGGGCGGAGGCCGGCTCATCCATGAGGAGCACTTCGGGCTGGACGGCGAGGGCGCGGGCGATGCACAGGCGCTGTTGCTGGCCGCCGGAGAGGCTGATGGCCGGCGCGTGGAGGCGGTCTTTCACTTCGTTCCATAAGGCCGCCATGCGCAAGGATTGTTCGGTGCGCTGGACCAGAAATTTTTTATCCCGCGCGCCATTGAGGCGCAAGCCGACGGTGACGTTTTCCGAAATGGACATGGTCGGGAACGGATTGGATTTCTGGAAGACCATGCCGACGCGGCGGCGGACGACGACCGGCTCAATGCCGCGAGCATAGATGTCATCGCCGAACAACCGGATGCCGCCGGTCATGCGGGCCTCGGGCACGAGTTCGTGCATGCGGTTGAGGGCGCGCAGAAAGGTGGATTTGCCGCAGCCGCTGGGACCGATGATCGCGGTGACGGACCTGGCAGCGATGTCGAGAGAGACGTTCTTGAGCACGTGATTTCCCCCGAAAAAGATGGAAAGATCGCGCACGGTGAGTGCGGCGGAATCGGATGTATTAGCGGTAGCCATTACGATTTTTGTTGAAAACGGTCCCGCGTCAAAAAGCGGACGCCGATATTAATGAACAGGACGAGGAGAAGCAACACGAGGGCGCCGGCCCAGGCCTGCCGATGCCAGTCGTCGTAGGGCGAAATGGCGTAGTTGAAAATCTGCAAGGGCATGGCGGCGATGGGTTCGGTGAGTTTATGCGCCCAACCGAGGTTGCCAAAGGCGGTGAAGAGCAGCGGCGCGGTTTCGCCGGCGATGCGTGCCGTGGCAAGCAGAACGCCGGTGACAATGCCTTTGAGGGCGGTACGCACGACGATCTGGACAATGGTGCGCCATTTGGAGATGCCCAGGGCGAGGGCAGCCTCGCGGTAACCGCCGGGCACCAATTGCAACACTTCTTCGGTGGTGCGCATGACGAGCGGAATCATCATCAGCCCCAATACGACGCCACCGGCGAGGGCCGAGGAGCCGTGCATGGGGATAACCATGAGGCCATAAACGACGACGCCCCAGGTGATGGACGGAACGCCGTTGAGGATGTCGGCGGCGAAGCGGATCCACCAATTGAATTTGCTCCCGCCATACTCAGAGAGATAAATTCCGCCGAGAACGCCGATAGGGACGCCGACGAGAGCGGCCTGGCCAATCAAAATGAAGGTGCCGACGATGGCGTTGGCCATGCCGCCTCCTTTTTCACCGACGGCTTTGGGCAATTGGGTGAAAAAAGCGAGGTTGATGGAGCTGAACCCTTCGACGACGAGGTGGTAAAACACGAGCAGCAACGGCGCGACCACAAGAATAGCACAGGCCAGCGCGAGCGTTTGCATGAACGCGTTCTTGAATTTGCGCCAGCGATGATTGGGGGCGGTCATGTCAGTGCTGCGGTTTAATGCTGGGGCCGGCGAAGGTCTTCAAGAGCAGTTGAGCCACGATATTCACCAAGAGAGTCACACCGAGGAGGACGAGGCCCAGTTCGAAAAGGGCGCTGTAAAACAGGTTGCCGACGGCTTCAGTAAACTGGTTGGCGATCCAACTGGCGAGGGTGCTGCCGGGTTGGAAGAGGGACGGGACGAATTGCGGCGCGTTGCCGATAACCATGGTCACGGCCATGGTTTCGCCCAGCGCACGGCCCAGACCCAGGATGACGGCGCCGAAGAGGCCTTTTTTGGCGTAGCTCAGGACGGCAATGCGGGTGACTTCCCAGCGGGTGGCGCCGAGTGCAAAGGCGGCTTCGCGTTGCAAGCCAGGGACGGAACGCAAAATTTCGCGGGAGACCGATGTAATGATGGGGACAATCATGATGGCGAGGATGATGCCGGCGGCCAGCATACATGGGCCATAATCCTGGCCTTGAAAAATCGGGAACACATGAAAGCCAAACATGCGAAAACCAAATACCTCCCGCAACGCGGGAAAACAGTGGACGTGGAGCCAGGGAACCATGACGAATAGGCCCCAGAATCCAAGGATGACGCTGGGAATGGCGGCCAGCAATTCGATGAACATAATGAGGGGTTGGCGCAGCCAGAGCGGGGCCAACTCGGTCAGGTAAACGGCCGTGGCGATGCTGATGGGGACGGCGATAAGGAGGGCGATAGCCGAGGAAACGAGGGTGCCGATGATGAAGGGAAGCGCGCCATAGATATCGTTGACGGGATCCCAATCGCTGCTGACCAGAAAGTGCCAGTGAAATTTATGGATGGCCGGCATGGAACCACGGGCCAATTCGTAACCGATGACGAAAATCAAAATGAAGACGGAGAACGCCATGATGAGGGTGAGCCATTCAAAGGCGCGGTCGCCAAAATGTGCGGGGCCGATGCCAGGTTTCAGGCTGCCTTTGGCGGCGATCTCCGGCTTTGTGTTCTCAATCGTTGTCATTTAATACAAAAGGACGAAGAACGGGAGGAAACGCTCTTCGTCCGGCTCACACCTGCCGGAAGGTTATCCGGCCTACGGTAAAAAGTCAGTATTTTACCGTACCCAGCAAAGCCAATTCACGTTGCTGAATGCTATCGGGCAGCGGCGCATAATCCAGCGTGCTCGAAATCTTTTGGCCGTCGGTGATGGCCCATTTCAAAAAGTCCACGAGCTTGTGTCCGTGATCAGAATTTTTTTGGGTTTGATAAATGAGCACCCAACTGGCGCCGGCGATGGGATAAGAATCCGCGCCGGGAGAATTGACCATGGAGAAACGAAAGTCATCGGGGATTTTCGCGGTGGCCAGCGCGGCGCTGACGGAGGACGAGGCGGGTGAAACGAAATTGCCAACTGAATTTTTCATATCGGCATAAGGAATCTTGCTCTCGTCGGCATAGGCCAGTTCACCATAACCGATGGAGCCGGATGTTTGTTTGACCTGCCCGGCGACACCTTCGCTCCCTTTGCCTCCCAGGCCAATGCCAGCCGGCCATTTGATGGCCGTGCCTTTGCCGACCGTATCAGCCCAAACGGGGCTGATGCTCGACAGATAGTCGCTGAAAATGAAGGTGGTGCCGCTGCTTTCGGTGCGATGCACCGGAACAATCGGCAACGAGGGCAAGGAGACGCCGGGGTTGAGGACGGCAATCTTTGGATCATTCCACGCGGTGATGTTGCCGAGATAAATGTTGGCCAGGGTATCGCCGTCGAGTTTGAGTTTGGGACTACCCGGAAGGTTGTACATGATGGCCACGCCGCCGGCAACGATGGGTAGCTGGATAATTTTGCCCGGGGCCTGCGCAAGTTGCTCGTCTTTCATGGGGGCATCGGAAGCGCCGAAATCCACGGTCTGGTTAAGCAATTGTTTTTGACCGCCGCCAGAACCGATGGAGGCGTAGTTGATGTTCACATCCGGGTGCGCCGCCTGGTAGGCCTCGCGCCATTTGGTGATGGCCGGATAATCAAAGGTGGAACCCGCGCCATTGATCAGGGTCTGCGCCTGGGCATTGGTTGCAATTAGCAAAGCTGCGCTGCCAATCATGGCAAGATGCCGCTTCGAATTTGCCACCGCCAGGATAATAACCGATGCCATCCCACTAATCCCCAAAACCAACAGTATGCTTTTTTTCATTATCAAGAGTAAGTTAACCAGTTTTATTTTAAACATTCACGTTACAATTGGGTTAAAACCTCCAGGTCACATCTGCCTGGAAGACATTGTAATTGTGGATAGGGTTGATTCCCGGGATATCCAGGTTGTTACCGCCGGTGCCCAGGCTGCCATTGATCGCGTTAGCGTGGCCATAGCGAATCGTGCCGATGATTGCATCGGTGAAGCTGTAGGCAAAGGCCGAATAAAAGCCTTCCAAATTGCCGCGCCCTTCAAAGAAGTCGGAGTCCAACAAATTGACGTCCAGGGCATATTGCTCTACGTGCTGCCAATAGAATCGGGCTTCCCAGGTGTTCTTTTTGGAAGTAGACCCATAAACCAATCCCTGGGTGGGACCCGTATACGGGGCCGTCGCTGCCCACTCCCAGGCCAATTTGATAGGCTTTGTTGTTACCGGTCGCGGGATGAGTCCAACCCGGAAACGCTGCAGGATTGGTGTTGTAAGCCGCGGTGGCGCGGTCATCGCCTTCAAAGTTATAAGCAAAGTCGCCAAAGAGGCGGCCTTGCAACTTGCCGAGCGGGGTGCCGGGAATTTTGAAATCATATTCAGCAGGCACTTCGAGTATGAGAAGGTCGTTGATTCCGTCTTCATTGTAGGCGGCCTGGGTGGCGGGGGTGGTGCCTGCCGGAGGAACGACCGGGAATCCGACGTTGACACCGGCTTCGCCTTGTCCAACAAAATTTTGGTTCAATCCGCCGCTGGTGCCGTGTCCGGTATAGTTGTAGATCATGGGAGCGATTTTGAAGGCCATGTCTTTGGGAAGATGCACAAGGGCGCCCGCCTGCCAGGCCAGCACGAACGTGTCGGTGCTGGGAAACTCCGAGGCTGAAGAGGGGTCCTGATAATCGAACTGGCCAAAGTCGGCGAACGCATCCACGTTACCCATCGTGTATTTCAATTTTTCAAAGGCGCCTTCGGGGTTGATGTCGGAATCCCAAACCATGGGGGTGGTATAGAGGGGCATGGCCATGCGGCCGACGGTCATTTCATACCAATCGGTGGGATGCCAGTTCAAAAATATTTGACCGATGCCGATGCCGCTGCCGGCTTTATCCGACGGCGTCACCGAACCGGCGGTGGTGTTGCTGCCGAAAGTGTCCCAGGGCGACCGGGGATTGGTGGAGGTCTCCAGGCGAATGCCGTAACTGAAATCATCGTACAGGTCGCCGCGAATGCCGAAGCGCAAGGCGTAACGGAACCGTTCCCGGTAATAGGTGGACGGGCTGACGCCAGGCACGTTGTCCGCGCCGCGGTACTCATAGCGAAACCGGACATCCCCATACAGGCCGATGGTTTTGATGGAGTCGGAGATTTTCCATTTTGAAGCGGGCAAGGAACTGAACGCATTGGTTTGGTCGGCAGCATCTTCGGCTTTCAATTCGTCGCCTTCCTGAACGGTCAATATCCCTTTCTGTTCCAATTTATTGAGGAGGTTGTCCACGGAAGATTGCGCGTGGGTTTGAGAAGTCAGGCCGATCAATGCGGCGATGCCTGTGTATATGGTTTTTTTTGTGGTGAATTTTTTATGTTTTTTCATGTCTCCAGAATGGATTTCGGGAGCAGAATGAAACAATTGGGTTACGGATACATGACTAACATGTTACGAATAGGTTACGTGATGTGAGGCTAACGAAGGGGACTTAGAGAGGACTCTCAAGTATGCACACCACCAATGAATAAAGGGCGGGATTTACTGCGGAACGCCGAAAACAGTTTTCGTTAAAATTTCGGCCAGGAAACGCGGACTCTATCAGTCCGACGTGGCGCGGTACCCGACAACCTGGCCATCGGGGAGGCGCACGGCGTTAGTATCGTTGAAACGATAGGAAGCGCTCCAATTTCCTTCCAGACGCACCATGGTGGTTTGTTCCGATGAAATAGTCACCGGGATGGTCACGTATCCAAAACCATTGGCGCGCGCGAAAACGCGGTAACTTCCTGTCGGCAAAGTCACGCGGCGGGGATCCTGGAAAATGGTGCCGGAATCATTGTGGACCTTCTCCAACAATTTCCCGTCGTCGGAAAAGATGCGGTAATCGGAATATTCCGGGCGGTTGGGGTCGCGGCTGTTGAAGTCCGCATTAACTTCATAAGCGGAATAGACCACGAGTGTGCCGGTGGCGGAATGGTCATTTCCGGCGATGGACGGCACGGGGCCAACGGTATTTAGGACCGGATCATTATTTGGCGAGGCGCAACCGGCCCAAAGCGCGCCGGCCATCAGTAGGACGACCAATCTTTTCATGTTTAGTGTTTGCCATATTCTTATTCACAGGGAAAGTTTCTGAATGAATTTTAATTAAACCTTCAGACGGATTTAATATACATCTGGTCTGATACTTATACCGAATAGGTGTGCTATGAGAATTCTACTGGTTGAAGACGAGAAAAAGGTCGCTGAGATCATTGAACGGGGCCTGAAGGCCGAGCGTTATGCCGTGGATATCTGCCATAACGGCCGCGAAGGCTGGGAGATGGCCGCGGCTTATGAATATGACATCATCATCCTCGACCTCATGCTGCCGGAGATGAGCGGCACGGAAATCCTGGAAAAAATCCGCCGCAAAAACCAGCAAGTCCCCATCCTCATCCTTACCGCGCGGGACGCGATGAATGACAAGGTCAAAAATTTTGAACTGGGCGCCGACGATTACCTGACCAAACCGTTTGCTTTCGCCGAGCTGTTGTTGCGGGTGAAAGCCTTGCTCCGTCGCGGGCCGGTCAACCGCTCCAGTATCTTGCGCGTAGGCGATCTGGAGATCGACCGGCTTTCGCAGAGCGTGCGGCGCGCTGGAAAGAAGATAGATCTGACCGCCAAGGAGTATGGGTTACTGGAATACCTGGCCACCAATCCGGGCCGCGTTTTTTCGCGCACCATGATCATCGAGCACGTCTGGGACCAGAGCTTCCAGGGATTGACGAACATCGTAGATGTTTATGTGCGGCATCTGCGCGAAAAAGTCGATGATGCGCACCCGCTCAAATTATTGCGCACGGTGCGTGGTGTAGGCTATTGCCTGAGCGACGAGGTGGCTGCGTGAATTCGCGTTCCATCAGCTTTCGGCTTGTCGTCTGGTATGCCGGATTGCTGGCGGTGATCTTCTCTGCGCTCTTCGCCCTGCTTTATCTCAATGTGCGGCTCTTTCTCATCAATGATATGAGCCAGTCGCAGGTGCGCCGCACCCAACAGGTCGCGAGCTTGCTGCTCGCGCAACCGGGACAAGCCGGGCAGATCGCCACCGAAGCGAAAGAATGGTTCCAGCCGGAAACCAACGACCGATTCATCCGCATCTCGCATACGGACGGCACGGTAATTTATGTTTCCGGCGCTCCCATTGATGGCAGTTTTGACCCGCGCAAAGTTCCAGCTATTGGCGACTCATCCGAAGCGGAATTTTCCCGGCAGGTACAATTATCCGGCGGTGAGATCTTGATGGTGACCGCCCTGAAATACACTTCGCCGGGCAATCAGGATTACCTCATCGAATATGGAGCATCGCTGGATCCGGTCCAAACGATGTTGAATCGCCTCTTCTTGCGCCTGGCAGTGGGTTTGCCACTGGCAATAATTTTGATGACGGCAGGGGGCTATTGGCTCATCCGCCGGGCCCTTGCGCCGGTCGAGCAGGTCACTCGTGCCGCCGAGCGCATCACCCAGCATAATTTAGATGAACGCCTGCCTGTCTCCAACACCGGCGACGAATTGGAACGCCTCTCCATTTCTCTCAACCGGATGATCGCCCGTCTCAACGACGCCTTTCAAAATTCGAAACGCTTCGTCGCCGACGCCTCGCACGAATTGCGCACGCCGCTCACCATTCTGCGCGGCGAATTGGAGAACATGGCGGAGGACCCCCGGCTCGGCCTCGAATGGCGTGAGCGCGCCGCCAGCCTGCTCGAAGAGACTGAACGTCTCAGCCGCATCGTGGAACAGTTGTTCACCCTCTCGCGTCTCGACGCCGGTGAGGCCCAGGCCGAATGGGCACGATTCGACCTGGCGGAACTGGCGCGATCCACCGCCGAGCAGATGAACCTGCTGGCCGAAGATAAGCGCATCTCGATCAATTGTGACGCCGGCCAACCCGTGATGGTGGAAGGCGACCGCGCGCGGCTCAAGCAGGTAGTCGTCAACCTGCTGGACAACGCCATCAAGTACACCCCAAAAAGCGGCGCCATCCAGTTGCGCATCCAGGCGGCGAACGGCCACGCGGTTTTGGATGTGGAGGACAATGGCATCGGTATCGCGGCGGATGTGCTGCCACATGTTTTTGAGCGGTTTTATCGCGTGGACCAGTCGCGTTCCGGCGAATCCGAAGGCGCGGGACTGGGCCTCTCCATCGTCAAATCCATCTGCACGGCGCACGGGGCGGAGGTGGGCGTGGTGAGCACTCCGAATGTCGGCACCCGGTTCAGCGTGAAATTGCCGCTGCGAAAAAATTAAAGATGAAATCTAATATTTTCAAATCGGGACTTTATGGCGCGGCAGCCGTTGCCGTCGGGCTTGGCGTGTTATTGATGACGCACCATTCAAACGCGCAGGTGACCCGAACAGACAACGCCGATCTGCCGACCGTGAGCGTGGCAAAAGTGACCCTGCAGGACCTCTCCAAGGAGGACACAGTGCCGGCGGAGTTCCGCCCCTACGTGGAAGTGGAATTACACGCGAAAGTTTCCGGTTACGTCAAGGACATGAACGTGGATTTCGGCGACAAAGTGAAGGCGGGGCAGTTATTGGCCATGCTCGAAGTGCCCGAGCTTCGGGACGATCTGACCAATGCGATGGCAGCTGAAGAGAAAACGGAGTCGGATTATACCAACGCCAATTTGATTTACACACGGTTGCTTGAGGTCAACCAGCAACATCCCAACCTCGTCGCGCAACAGGACCTCGACACCGCTCAGGCCACCGATCTGGCCGCCGGCGCCGCCATCGCTGCCACCAGGGCAAATGTGGAGAAATACCAGACGATGGTCAGTTACACGCGGATCACCGCGCCGTTCGACGGTGTGGTCACCCGGCGTTATGCCGATCCGGGCGCGCTCATCCAGGCGGGTACGTCTTCGGACACACAATCGCTTCCGCTCGTGCGGGTTTCGGACAATTACCGTTTGCGCCTCGATTTCCCGGTGGACGTGGATTACGTGCAGGACATCCACGTGGGCGACCCGGTGCAGGTGCAGGTCAGTTCGCTCGAAAACAAGACCTTCACCGGCACCATCACACGATTTACCCGGGACGTGGACGACAAAACGCGGCAAATGATGACCGAAATTGAAGTGCCGAACACGAATCTGGAGCTGGTGCCCGGCATGTACGCCTATGTGAATTTGCAGGTTGAAAAACGGTCGCAAGTGTTGGCCGTTCCCACCCAGGCCGTCATGGCTGGCACGCCCCCCACAGTGTACATCGTCAACAATGACAACGTACTCGAGCAACGCGCCGTGACTTTGGGATTGGAGATGCCGGACAAAGATGAAGTGGTTTCGGGCTTGCATGAAGGCGACTTGGTCGTGGTCGGCAACCCGTCAGGTTTCCAGGCCGGCCAAAAAGTCGAGCCGGAGCCGATCCAGCTTTCCATGAGCGATGGGAGGCAGCATTGATGGATATCACCCAGCGTAACGCTCTTAACGATTTTCATTCATGTCGCGTTTTGCCATACGTTTTCCGTACCTGATCATTGTCATCTGCCTTATCACCTGTGTGGTGGGAATCACCAGCCTGGTGCGGATGCCGGTGGACTTGTTTCCACCCATCAAAATCCCCGTGGTGGTCGTGGCCACGTTTTTCAATGGCATGCCGCCCGAACAGATCGAGACGGATATCACCGGGCGCTTTGAGCGGTTCTTCACGCTGGCCAGCGGCGTGGACCACATGGAATCGCGCTCCTTGCCGGGTGTGAGCCTCATCAAAATCTATTTCCAACCAGGCTTCAACGCCGATTCCGCGGTCACTAGCATTGCCAATCTGGCGATGGCCGACTTACGCCGTTTGCCGCCAGGTACCTTGCCGCCGGTGGTGCTGAAATTTGATGCCTCCAGCCTCCCGGTCTGCCTTATCACCTTGAAGGGACAGGGGCTGAGCGAATCCAAACTCCGCGACCTCGGCCAATACGACGTGCGCGACCAGATCGCCAACGTCCCCGGCGCTTCCGTGCCGATGCCTTTCGGCGGCCGTTACCGTCAGATCATGGTCTATGTGGATCCGCTCAAGCTCGAAACGCATCAGTTGAGTGTCATGGACGTTGTCCGCACGGTGAACAACGCCAATCTCATCCTGCCCGCGGGCGACGTGAAGATCGGCCCGTACGATTACAACCTCTACGTCAACAGCCAGGTCAACGACATGAACGACCTGGACCAGGTGCCGCTCAAAACCATCGATAATGTCCCGGTCGTGGTGGGCGATGTGGGCCATGCTGTGGACGGTTCGCAGATCCAGTACAACGTCGTCCGCGTGGACGGCCAACCGTCCGTTTATCTACCCGTGCTCAAACAAGGTGGTGACGCCAACACCATCGAAGTGGTGGACGGCATCAAAAAATCCATCGCCAATCTCTTCGACGTGCCGAAACAACTTGTGGCCAAAGTTGCCTTTGACCAGTCCGTCTTCGTCCGCAACGCCATCGAGAATCTCATCCACGAAGGGCTGATCGGCTTGGTGCTCACCGGTGTGATGATCTTGATTTTTCTGGGAAGTATGAGGGCCACCGTTGCGGTGTTCCTTTCCATCCCACTTTCAGCGCTCGCGGCGTTCATCGCGCTTCAAATGGGCGGCAGTACCATCAACGCTATGGTCCTCGGCGGATTGGCGCTGGCCTTCTCCCGGCTGATCGATAACTCGGTTGTTGTGCTCGAAAACATTTTCCGCCACATGGAATTGGGTACCAGGCCCGAAGTCGCCGCCGAACATGGTGGTCATGAAGTCGCCCTGCCCGTGCTGGCGGCGACGCTGGCCACCGTCATTGTGTTCTTTCCCGTCACGTTTCTTTACGGTGTGAGCCGTTTCCTCTTCACCGCCCTCGCATTGTCGGTCATCCTTTCGCTGTTCGCCTCTTACGTGGTGGCAATGACCGTCGTGCCGCTGTTTTGCGCCAAACTCATCCGGTTGAAACATGGAAAAGATGAAACTGACGAACACCCCGGGTGGGGTGCGCGCTTCAATCGCTGGTTCAACGACCGGTTCAAACGCATGCTTGATCGCTATGAGGGTCTGCTGAAACGGACGCTTGTCCGGCCTCTGGCCACGGTATTCATTATCACCAGCATCTTCCTCCTGAGCCTGGGCCTCTATCCGTTCATCGGCGAGGCCTATTTCCCGCGCACCGACCCCGGCCAGTTCGTCATCAATCTCAAAGCGCCCATCGGCACTCGCATCGAGATGACCGACCAGTTGGTGCAGCAAGTCGAGCAAGTTGTCCGCGAAGTGGTGTCCCCCAAAGACCTGAAAATCATTGTCTCGAACATTGGCGTCACGCCCGGCTTCTCGGCCATATACACGCCAAACTCCGGCCCGCACACGGCCTTTGTCCAAGTTGGCCTGAACGCCGGCCATCATCTAAGCAGCTTTCAATACATGGACCTCGTGCGCGCCCGGCTGCGCAAAGAGCTTCCACAGGTCGCCGCCTATTTCCAGACCGGCGGATTGGTGGACGCCATCCTCAACCTCGGCCTGCCCGCGCCGCTCGATGTCCAGGTCACCGGCTCGGACATGGAGAAGACCCACGCCATCGCCGTAGACATCGCGAACCAAACGCGAGCGTTGCGTGACGTCAGCGATGTGCTCGTGCCGCAGGACATGGATTATCCGGGATTGCAATTGAACATCGACCGCCTCCGCGCCGGCGAATTGGGCCTGGATGAAAAGGAAGTCGTCGGCGATGTCATCACCGCGCTGACCTCCGACCAGATGATTTCGCCGAGCTACTGGGTGGACCCGCGGAGTGGCAACGATTATTTCCTGACCGTCCAATATCCGGAAAATCTTTTGCCGAAAACCTTCGCCGACCTCGGGGCGATTCCGCTGCGCGGGCCTGACCTATCGTCACCGACGCGGCTGGACACCGTCAGCAGCATCACCCACCTTAACGCGCCCACGGAAGTGGACCATTACCAACTATTGCGCACGATGGACGTCTATGTGTCGCCGTCCGGCGAAGACCTCGGCAAAGTCCTGCACGGCGTCCAGAACATCGTCAACGGGATGAAACTGCCATCCAACGTGCGCGTCAACATCCGCGGTTCGGCGCAGGCCATGAAGATCTCCTTTCGCAGCTTTGGCCTGGGCCTCATCCTCTCCACGCTGCTGGTCTATCTCATTTTGGTCGCGCAATTCCGCTCGTTCCTCGATCCGTTCCTCATCCTGCTCGCGGTGCCCACGGGTTTGACCGGCGTATTGCTGATACTCTTTGTCACCGGCACCACCCTCAATGTCATGTCGCTGATGGGCGTCGTGATGATGGTCGGCATCGTCGTTTCCAACAGCATCCTCATCGTCGAATTCACCAACCGCCTTCGCGCCGATGGCGTTCCGTTGCAGGAAGCCGTGTCCAAAGCCTGCCGCATTCGTTTGCGCCCGGTATTGATGACCTCGCTCGCGACCTTGATCGGTTTGATCCCGATGGCCCTGGCGCTCGGCGCCGGCAGCGAAGCCTATGCGTCCCTGGCACGCGCCATCATCGGCGGCCTGGGCGTTTCCGTGGTTCTGACCGTGTTCGTGGTGCCGTGTACTTATTATCTTATCTACCGGCGAAAACCCGCCACCCTAAAACCTCTTGGAGCGCACGAAATCCCTCCTCACCTGGCTCATTAGAACATTTATGATTATGGACATATGCTGATTCGCTCGAATTCTTGTCTCCTTGTATCGGTATTATTCATCACCACCGCTGCCTTTGCAGACGGAACCAACAAGTGGCCCCTGCTCACCCTCGCCGACGCCCAGGCACAGGCGCTAAAGCATCACCCGCAGATCACTGCGGCTAATTATCGCGCCTTGGCAGCGCAGGAAGCCGTCACGGAAACACGATCAAGCTTTTTTCCGCAGGCCAATATTTTCGCCGACGCCGTCGGCGCAAACCAGGAGGGCACGCGCATCATGGCTGGCGGCCTGAACAATCCCAGTGTGTATGATCGCGGCACAGGCGGCGTCCAAGTCAGCCAACTGCTCACTGATTTTGGCCGCACGGCAAATTTCACGGCCAGTTCGAAGTACCAGGCCCAAGCCGAGGACCAAAATGCTAACACCACGCGCGAGCAGGTCTTGTTGCAGGCGGACACCGCGTATTTCGGCACGCTTGCCGCGCAGGCGGTGTTGCACGTGGCCCAACAAACGTATGATACGCGCCAATTATTGCTCGACCGGATCACCGCGCTGGCCACCAACAAACTGCGCTCCGCTCTGGATGTAAGTTTCGCGCAGGTGCAACTCCAACAGGCGCAGTTGCTCCTGGAAAATTCGCAGAACGATGCCGACGCCGCCATGGCCACGCTCTCCACCGCGTTGGGCTATAGCGAATTCCACCCATTCCAACTCATCGAAGCCGCGCCGCCCGACCGTGCCGGTACCAACGATGTTTCAGACCTCATCCAACTCGCGTTATCCGACCGCCCCGAACTCCTGAGCCTGCGCGATGAGCGGGACGCCGCAAGCCGGTTCGCACGTGGCGAACGCGATTCGCGCCTGCCAGTTATCGAAGCCGTCGGCGCGGCTGGCGATGCTCCCGCGCACGACAGCCATTTGCCGGATGATTATGCCGTGGGCGGTGTCCAATTGGAGTTGCCTCTCTTCGCCGGAGGTCGCTACGTGGCGCAGCAGCGGGAAGCGGAGTTGAAAGCCGAGGCCGACGATGAACTGCTCACCGCAGCGGAAAATAATATTATTCGCGACGTGCGCATTGCCTGGCTCGATTCCAATAATGCGAAGGAGCAATTGAGCACCACGGAGGAATTGGTTCAGAACGCCAATGACGCCTACACCCTGGCGCAAGCGCGGTACAAAGCCGGCAGCAGTTCCATCGTGGAGTTGAGCGAGGCGCAGTTGAACCTCACCTCCGCGCAGATCGCCAAGGCGAACGCCCAGGATGGTGTTTATATCCAGGAGGCCAATCTTAATTACCAGATAGGGGCGATGCAGGAATAGCGAATTTGCTCAAAAATAGAGGCAATTTAGCCAGAGTCTCTATTGCGACAGAAAGTTTTCTTGCCTTTCGGTCGGGCTTGTGAAAAATTTCACGAACATTTTTATGGCACACGTTAAATTACACATTCCCGGTCCGGTTGAAGTCAGCGAAAAAACATTCAAAGCGTTCTGCTCGCCGATGATCGGCCATCGCGGCCAGGGCTTCAAAGATCTTTACGCAAAAATCCAGCCGCAACTCCAGCAGTTGCTTTCGACCCAGCAATTGGTGTATTTGAGCACATCATCGGCGTGGGGTGTCATGGAAGGAGCCATCCGCAATCTGGTGTCCAAAAAAGTGCTGAACTGCATGTGCGGCGCATTTTCGGACAAATGGCTCGATGTGTCCAAGCGCTGCGGCAAGAGCGCCGAGGCGTTGCAGGTGGATTGGGGCTCGCCCATCCGCGCGGAGCAGATCGACGCCAAGCTGGCGACGGGCCAGTTCGACGCGATCACGGTAATCCACAACGAGACTTCGACGGGCGTGATGAGCCCGCTCGCCGAGATCGCCGCGCTGAAGAAGAAATATCCGGACGTGATGTTCATCGTGGACGCGGTCAGCTCGATGACGGCCGTCCCGCTGAAATTTGACGAACTGGGGATTGATGTGTTGCTGGCAGGAACGCAGAAGGCGTTTGCGTTGCCTCCGGGATTCGCGGTATTCACATGCTCGAAAGCGGCGCTGGCCAAGGCGGCGACGATCAAAGATCGTGGTTATTATTTCGACCTGGTGGAGTTCCAAAAGAACGCGGAGCAGAGCATGACGCCCAGTACGCCGAGCATTTCGCACACGTACGCGCTGAGTTCCAAGCTGGATGAATTTTTCGCGGAGGGGCTGGAAAACCGCTATGCGCGCCACAAGAAGACGAACCAGTTGACGCGCGATTGGGCGGCCAAACATGGTCTCACGTTGTTCGCGGAAAAAGGATACGAGTCGATCACGCTGACGTGCATCAACAACGGCGCCAAGCCGGGCGGAAGGACGGTGGACGTGGCCAAGCTGCAAAAGCTGGCCAAGGAAGGCGGGTTCCTGATCGACGGCGGCTACGGAAAGATCAAGGGCACGACGTTCCGCATCTCGAACATGGGCGATGAGACGGAAGCGACGATGGGACAGCTTTTCATGGTGTTGGACAAGGCGATGGGGCAGCTTTGATAGGTTGAAATTGAGATCATTCCAGCCGCTGAAAGCGAGAATTAGCTCGCCCTCATCCTACCCTTTTCCCCTAGGAGAAGGAATAGCGGGCGGAACAACTACGGTCAAAGGTGAGTTATCCCGGAAGATTCTGCCTTTCTGTATTCTCACCCCTCATCCTTGATCTTTCTCCCCGTTGAGGGGAGAAAGAAAGCTGTTCAAACGGTCGCTGCGAAAGTGTGTGGCATACGAGGGGGATTCTGTCTGGCTGTCGTCTAACCCGTAGCAAAACTGCGACTATTTTTGGACGGGACTAAACAGCTTGCTAATAATTGTTGCGATTTGTGATGCTTTGGCATCGCAAAAAGCATAAATGGTTCGCAGGCCATTTGAACAAGCATAATCAAAAATCACAAAGAAAAGGAAACCTATGTTCTGTCGAAATTGTGGCAATGAACTAAATGATAAAGCTATCGCCTGCATCAAATGCGGAGCCGACCCCAAAAAGGGCGTCGCATTTTGTTCCAATTGCGGCAAATCTACTGATCCCAATGCCATCATTTGCGTAAACTGTGGCGCTGGTTTCAAATCCGCAAATGGAGAATGTAATAAAATCCTTGTCGGCTTATTGGCAATTTTTCTAGGAGCTTTAGGAATACATAAGTTTGTTATGGGTTATACCAAAGAAGGCGTAATTATGCTACTCGTCACCGTCCTGACTTGTGGCTACGCCGGTATTATCATGGGCATCATCGGTTTAATTGAAGGCATCATTTATTTGACAAAGAGCGACGAAGATTTCGTGAATACCTATATCACGAACAAGCGCGGCTGGTTCTAAAAAGCCAGGGGGAGACGGCGATACCAATAGGACCGAATCGAATAAACTCGCCAAAAGGGGCATTCGCTGGCACGTTACAATGATTTATGCGATGTAAAATGATTTTGGCGGGGTTGGTTGCGGGCATGGTGATTTCCGCGGGCGCCCAGACGGTCACGAATATCTTCTCGTTCACGGGGCATGAGACGTATCCCATCGACGACGGCATCAGCCTGCTTCATGCAGCGGACCTGACAGGCGATGGTTTGAACGATCTCATTGTGGCCAACAACCAGCGTTCCAAGATTGACCTGCTGATCAATGAAACGGGCAAGACGAATCCGCCGGCACCGACGAGGACGCTGGAGTTGAACGAGCTTCCGTTCGGCTCGCGTTTTCATATCGATTCGATCCCCACGGATGAGCGGCTGGCTTCATTGGCCGTGGGAAATTTCAACAGCACGGGCAGGCCGGATTTGGTCTTTTATGGCGACGGGAAGGATTTGGAAATCATCCATAATCTGGGCACCAACGGCTGGAGCGATCCGGAGCGCTGGCACATTGATGACGGCAGCATGGATCCCAACGCGCTGGCGGTGGGCGACATCAACGGCGACGGGCTGCCGGACATCCTGTTGCTGGGCGACAACGGATACATTTATATTTGGGCGCAAAAGCCCGACCATACTTTTGCCGAACCGAAAAAAATTGCTTATTCGGGCACGCCCAAAGCGATCCAGATCACAGACATCAATGGCGACGGCAGGAATGATCTGCTGCTGGTAGATTGGGACAGCCCGACGCCTTTCCGGTTCCGGTTGCAAAATGACGCCGGACAACTTGGCCCGGAGGTCTTTTTCAAAACGCAGCCGATCCATGCCTACATCGCGGACAATCTGGAAGGCAATTCGAACTTGTATGTGGCGACCATTGACCAGAATTCAGATCGCGCGGAGATTTCGCGATTTATCCAGGAGCCGGCCGAGCCGTTATCGGGGACCTTTGGCAAGGGACAATTCCAAGTGCTACCGCTGGACAAGACGGCCGCGGCACATCGCGGCGAGCTTTGGGCGGATGTGAACGGTGATGGCCTGCCGGATCTGCTGGTGGCCGACCCGGAAAGCGGGGAGATTTCTGTTTATTTGCAACGAACGGACGGTTCGCTGGGGCCGCCCCAGACGTTTCCGACACTGGCCGGCGTGAGTGAGCTGGCGGCGGCAGATTGGAACGGCGACGGGCATCCGGAAATTTTCATGTTGAGCGAAAGCGAAAATGCGGTGGGGGTGACAGAATTTGACAAGGATGGACGGCTGCCGTTCCCGACGTTGATCCCATTGGACGGCAAGCCGCTGGTGATGGCGGTGGGCAAGCTGAGACCGGACGCCAGGCCGACGTTGTGCGTGATCGTGGACAAGGACGGCGAGCGTTCTTTAATAACAGAAACGGCCAGCGGAAAGGTACGGTCGCAAAAATTGAGCGATAGTTTCAAAGGAAACCCCACGACGATGGCGATCCAGGATTTGACCGAGGACGGACTGGCGGACCTGGTGGTGCTGATTCCGTATGAAAAAATCAAGGTGCTGCTGCAGAAATCCAACGGGAGTTTTGACGAGGAAGACGTTGACCCGCCCGGCGGCGCGATCGAGCAGCCCTGGCTGGCATCGGCGGACGTGAACGGCAACGGCAAACCGGAATTATTCCTGCCGCAGCAGAATTTCATCCGCGCCGTGGCGCTGCAACAGGAAAAAACGCCGGATGGGACCAACCAATGGGTCTTTCACGTCCAGGACCAGATCAATGGAGCGCAGAGCGATTCGAGCATCGTCGCCGCCACAGCTGTTCCCAGGGGCAAGGGCAAAGCGCCGGCGATTTTTCTGCTGGACGCCCAGTACAACCAATTGACGATGTGCGAGCGCGACACCAACGGTGTCTGGCGCGTGATTGATAATATTGTTTTGCCTGTTTCCAGTTTCAACAGCCTGCAATCCGTGGCGTTGGGCGGCGACAACATGCAAAGCGTGGCATTCCTGGGCCAAAACACGGTGGCGTGGCTGCCGTTGGGCGGCGATGTCTGGAAATTCCAAACCCTGGACGGCTACGACACAGTCATCAAGGACGGCTACCTGAACGATCTTGTGGCCGGTGATTTGACCGGCAAAGGACGCAAAGACCTGGTGTTCATGGAGACAGCGAAAAACAACATGGATATCGTCCAGTTCGACAAAAATCACAAGCTGGTGCCCGGCGAACGCTGGCAGGTGTTTGAAGCGCACACGTTCCGCGGCGATTCCAACGCGCTGCCGGAGCCGCGCGAAGCGCTCGTGACAAATGTAACGGGCGGCAAACACAACGACATGGTCATCATTGTCCACGACCGGATCGTGGTGTATCCGCAGGAGTAATCCGCGCCAATCTGTTTTCAGTTTTCAATACCGGCGTTTTCCGTTATCGTCCGGCATGATGCGGCGGTTCGATTTCCATCCGCGCCTGATCAGAAGCGTCACTTCCTGGTTTCGATGTGTCGTTTTTGCCGGCATTGTGGCGATGGCGATTCCGGGAAGGGCGTCCTACCTTGCCGCGGTGAACTTTGGATTGCCGGACAGTTGGGTAAAACCCCAGTTTTTTAGCCAACAATCTGACGTAAACCCCACCACTCCCGGCATCAATGACTCTTTGTTGCTGCAGGAGCAGCAGATCAACGCCCTCCAGAACAAAGCATTTTTCCATACCGACCTGCAAGTCCTCACCATTGACGGTGTCCAACGCGACTCGACGCTAAAAATCGACTTCAATCCTGTTTACGAATCGGTGACGTTGCACTGGGTCCGAATCTGGCGGGGTGCGCAGTATCTGGATCGCCTCGACACCAACAAAGTCGAAATCGTCCAGGATGAAAAAGACGAGGAGGAATTCACGCTCAATGAAGAAAAATCCGTCATTCTCGTGTTGGACGATGTCCGCGTCGGCGACATTATCGACTATTCATACTCGATCCAGGGCCGCAACCCGGTTTTCGGGGGCCATTTTTCCGCAATCGTCCCGGTACAAATGGAACAACCTGCTGGACGGTTGTTGACCCGGGTGATCTGGCCGCGGCAAAAAACTCTCTACGCGCAACCGCATGGTTGTTCTGTTCAGGCGGCGACGGTCGCGGGCAAGGACACGATTGAATACGACTGGGACTTCCGGCAGGCGCCGGGCATCGAATCCGAAGACTCCGTGCCTGCCTGGTATGATCCTGAACAGTGGATACAACTGAGTGATTTCAAGTCCTGGGCCGAAGTCAACCAATGGGCGCTGCAACTGTTTCAGACCACCTCGCCTCTTTCATCCGCCCTGTCGCAAAAAATCGCCGGGTGGCGACAAATTGAGGGCCAGGAACAACAAATCCTGGCCGTATTACGGTTTGTCCAGGATGACGTGCACTATTTTGGGACCGAATTGGGAGCCGGCACGGTCAAGCCTACGGACCCTTCGACGGTTTATTCAAGGCTTTATGGGGATTGCAAAGATAAATCGTTCCTGCTGGTCACAGTCCTTCGAGCGCTGGGGATCCAGGCGTATCCGGTGCTGGTCAATGCCATGGCCAGACGCGGTATTGCGAACTGGGTGCCTTCAACCGGCGCGTTTGACCATTGCATCGCCGCAGTCCAATGCGACGGCCAGACGTTCTGGCTGGATCCGACCATCAATTATCAGCGCGGACCGTTGGCGGCGCATTATCTGCCGGATTACGGCTACGGCCTCGTGATTGCTCCGGGAACCCGGCAATTGACTCCAATTCCGCAAACGACCGGCCAGTCCGAGACCACCACAACGGAGTATTTTGTCGTGCGAGGAGTTTCGGAGCCGGCTGACCTGAAAGTCGTCACCGTCGCCGAAGGCGGCGATGCCGACGCTTTGCGCCAACTGTTTACGACGACGAAGCCCGATGACATCCAACAGCATTACACTCATTTTTATTCGGCTTCGTATCCGGGGATCAGGGTCTCCTCGCCGATCGAGGTTGAGGATGACGAACAGCAGGACCGGTTTCAAACCACCGAATCGTATTCCATCGACAACATGTGGTCGCGGGACAGAAGCAGGTATGAATGTACGTTCTATCCTTCCGCGATCAGCGCTCGTTTGGGCAAGCCGGTCAATACGGATCGAAATCAGCCGTTGGCGATACCTTTCCCCGATCATCAAATCCTGCGAACGGAGGCAACGCTGCCATCGGGCTGGTCTTACGGCTCCAGTGACAAAACTATTTCTGATGCGGCATTCACCTTCCGAAAGTTCGACCAAGTACAGGCCAACAAACTGGTGATGCAGTATGAATATCAATCGCTGGCTGACTCGATCTCCCCGGACCAGGTCGGCGAACACCTCCAAAATCTCGACCAGTGTTCGCAATTATTGGGCGATACGCTGGTTTGGCGTGAGACCAAGTGACTTTGGCTTACCAGAGTGCCCGGTTTTTTGATTGTCAGTCGGGAACCGCCGGTTCAGATTGGGCGTGAACCCGTATCGGAGTATTTCATAATCTATGAAAACATCTCATTTGCTTTTGGTCCCGATGCTTTTGACTTTGGCTGGATGTTCAACGATGGGCACCAGCGGCAAGAAAGGCGATTCTGAAACAGTGCTGATCACGTATCATGTCCAATCCGGCAAAGAGAATGAGTTCCAGAAGCTGCTTGCGCGCGCGTGGGATATTTATCGCAATGACGGCTTGGTTTATGCCAAACCGCACACGGTCGTTCGCAACACAGAGGATGGAGACAAAACGTATTTCACTGAAATCTTCACATGGGCTAAATCGCCTGATCATCCGTCCGGCGATGTGACGGCGTTGTGGGGTCAGGAGCAGGCGTTATGCGAAGCGCGCGACGGCCATCGCGGCATCGAAGGCGGCGAGGTGAGCCTGGTCACGGGGAAATAAAAGGCTGTGCTTTCGCTGCGCCGCACAAATGCTCAAATCCGGGCATTGCGTTCTAAAATGCCGAATTGCAAGGCGGGCAAAAAAAAATTATCGTGATGGGGTGAAGCATTCTGGAAAAGCCATGGTATCGGCATTCAAGCTGGCCGGCATCACTGCCGCGGCTCTTATCGTGCTGCTGATCGTTGCCTATTTGGGCACGGTCATCGGCGGATTCATTTTGGAATTTTACGGGGTGCTCATCGGTTTGTGGGTGGTGTTCGTGCTGTTCACGCTTTATTTTTTCCGCGATCCCAACCCGATGACGCCCACGGGCGCCAACCTGGTGGTGTCTCCCGCGCATGGCAAGGTGGATGTGATCGACACAGCGGTTGAGAAGGATTTCATGGGCGGCGAATGCAAACGCATCTCCATCTTTCTCTCCGTGTTCGACGTGCACGTGCAAAACGCGCCGCTGGCCGGAAAAATCTCTTTTTTCAAACATACGCCGGGCCAGTACCTCAATGCCATGCGTACGGACAGCGCGCAGTTCAATGAGAACGTCCTGGTCGGCATCGATTCGATGGAGCCGGCGGGCGAGAAGGTCGGGGTCCGGTTGATCGCCGGGTTGATCGCGCGGCGAATCGTGCCGTGGATATCCCAGAACGATGCCGTTCAGCGCGGCGAGCGCATCAGTTTGATCCAATTCGGTTCGCGCGTGGACGTGTATCTACCCATGCGCGCCCAAATCAAGATCCCCGTCGGCCAAAAGGTCGTCGGCGGTGAAACCGTCATTGCCTCATTCGATTAAATGAACGAACCCATCTCAAAACCGCCGCCGGACAATCCGGAAGAGAAGTTAAAAATATACTTCCTGCCGAACCTGCTCACGGCGGGAAACCTGTTTTGCGGTTTCGTGGCCCTGACCCTAACCGTGGATGCCAATCAGAACGTGCCTGACATAGGAATGTATTACAACCAGATCAAACTGGCGCTGGCGTTTATTCTGCTCGCGTGCATTTTCGATCTGTTCGACGGGCGCGTGGCACGGATGGGCGGCGTGGAAAGCCCGTTCGGGCGCGAGTTTGATTCGCTGGCGGACCTGGTTTCCTTTGGCGTGGCGCCGGCGTTTTTGGTGCAGCGCGTGGTGTTGGCCGATGTTTTTGGGCAATACCGGCAGATCAGCTGGTTCATCGCTTCCATTTACCTGCTCTGCGGAGCGTTCCGGCTGGCGCGTTTCAATTGTCTGGCCGCCATGAATATACCCGGGGCGGGAAAAGATTTTCTCGGATTTCCGATTCCCTCCGCCGCCGGGCTGGTGGCGTCGCTGACATTATTGATCATCCATTTTAATGAAAACTCCAAGACGCTGGGCGCATGGAATTATCTTATCGCCATGGTGCTCATCTTTCTTTCAGCGATGATGGTGAGCACCGTGAAATATCCGAGCTTCAAGGGGCTGGGGCTGCGTTCGACCAGCACATATTGGAAGATGATCGGAGCGGCGTTGTTCATCGGCGCCATCGTCATCCTGCGCGAGAAGATTTTGTACTATGTTCTTCCCGTATTCTTCACGTCGTACCTGGTTTATGGCTTCGTGCGGCCGAGCCTCTCGCGCGCCTGGCGGCACGAGATCGAAGAAGAAGACGATGAGCCTGAAACGGATTGAGCATGTCAGATTTGACGCCCATTTTCATTGCCGCCCTGGCCGGCTTTTGCACAGCACTGATGTTTTCCTCCATCCCGGTTGGGCCGATCAATCTGACTATCATCAATCAGGGCGCACAGCGCGGATTCAAATGGGCTGTCCTGATCGGATTGGGCGCATCGGTGATGGAATTGATCTATTGCTCGCTGGCGTTCACCGGATGGTCGTCATTCTTTGACAACCGGACAGTGAAAGCCGGCATGGAGGTATTCAGCTTCGCTTTTCTGATCTTCCTCGGTGCAAAATTTTTCTATTTGCAAAACATCCATGCGCTGACTCCCCTGGAGATCGCGGCGCAAAAATTGGAGCAGCGCCTCGACGAAAAGTTCCACCCTCATTCGGCCTTCATGACCGGTTTTGTGCGGGTGATGGGCAACTTTGGGATTTTGCTGACCTGGATCGTGCTGGCGGCATACCTGATGTCTCATGATGCTTATTTCAGGTCGGAGGACTGGGTGGCCAATCATCTGCGCGACAAGATCGCGTGTGTGACGGGTGTGTGGCTTGGCACGAATACATGGTTTTGCGTTTTGAGCTATAGCGTGTCTCGCGGGCACGGAAAGTTCAGCGACAAAACCCTGCTCCGGATGCAACATATCTCTGGTTTCTGCCTGTTGATGGCGGGCATTTACGGCGGTTTACATGTGTTCTGGCAACTGGCCCATCATCGGATCTGAATTACAGTCTTTCTGCGCCGGACATTCCTTGATAATCTTTGCGCTCTCCGCGTCTGCGGTGAAATATTTTTATGCTAAAAGCCGGAATCGTCGGATTGCCCAACGTGGGCAAGTCAACTTTGTTCAATGCCGTCACACGCACGCGAAAGGCGGAGGCGGCGAATTATCCCTTTTGCACGATCGACCCGAATGTCGGCATCGTCACTGTGCCGGACGCGCGGCTGGAGCCGCTGTCGAAGATCGCGAAGACCTCGGTCATCATCCCCGCGGCAGTCGAGTTTGTGGACATCGCCGGCCTGGTCAAAGGGGCGAGCGCAGGCGAAGGCCTGGGCAACAAATTCCTCTCGCACATCCGCGAAGTGGATGCCCTTATCCAGGTGGTCCGTTGTTTCGAGGACGCGGACATCCATCATGTGACCGGCTCCATCGACCCGGTGCGCGATATTGAGATCATTAATACGGAACTGGTCATCGCCGACCTGGACAATATCAAAAAGCGGCGGGAAAAGCTGGCGAAGGACGTGAAACGCGGCGAAAAAGCGGCTGTGGCTGAAGACGTGGTGCTCGCGAAATTTGAACCGGTATTGGACAGCGGCAAGCTGGCGTTGACCGTTCAACTCACGCCGGAGGAAAAAGTGGTCGCCAAAAGCTTTTTCCTGCTGACAGACAAGCCAACGATTTTTGCGTGCAATGTGAAGGAATCGGACCTGGCGACGGCGGACAAAAATCCTTTCGTTCTGAAAGTGCGCGATTACGTGAAGACACACCTCGCCTGCGAAGCTGTGGTCATCAGCGCCCAGATTGAGAGCGACTTGATCGACTTGTCGGCGGATGAGGCAAAGGAATTTTTAAAGGAACTGGGTGTGCAGGAAAGCGGCGTCGGCAACTTGATCCGGGCCACGTATCATCTGCTGGGACTGCGGACGTATTTCACGGCGGGCGAAAAAGAGGTGCGCGCGTGGACCATCCATATCGGCGATACGGCGCCGAAGGCGGCGGGCGTGATTCATTCAGACTTCGAGCGCGGATTCATCAAGGCCGAAACGGTGGCTTACGATGATCTGATGAAATGCGGTTCCATTGCCGCCGCGCGCGAAAAAGGGCTCTACCGGATGGAAGGCAAGGAATATGTCGTGAAGGATGGGGATGTAATGCTGTTCAAGTTCAATGTCTAGGCAGGATTATTGTCCGAGTTCAATACGCCCAGTGTAATCCTGTCCGAAATAACCGAGCAAAGTTTTGATCAGAAGCGGCTCACGATCAGGAGAAACCGTTTCACCGGCCTCAATACAACCCTGCCAGGCGATTTGCAGCCCTCCGGCATGAGTTTTTGGATTCGTATAGAGGTAGAGGCGGATGCCTTTGTCTGGATGAACATATTCGGCTGGCTCAATAGTTGTTTGCATGCTTGGCTCTCCGGGTTGTTCATTTTCGAAAGTTAATGGAACGAGTGTTCCATGCAGACCAGGCGGTGGCGCCATGTTAGGATTTATATACGGATGCGTTGCCCGCGGAACAATTTCCGACGTCGAATCATCTTCTATCAAATAAGCCAGGGTGTAGTCGGCGTCAGAGTTAGTAACGATATTGAAATGCTCGCTGACCAGTTCAGCCATCAATGCGGCACCCAGGTCTGTGTTCTCCCTGCTGGGGTTGTTGAGGATCGACATGCAGATGGTATTGGTCCGCGCGGGTGAGAAAGCCGGATCGCGTTGCGCGGTGATCAGGATGCCATTCGGCACGGTTGAAGCGCACCCGGTCAAAAAGGCAGCGAGCAACAACGAGAGCAAAATGGCGATGTGATTTTTCATGTGGCCTGATTCTATTCTGTCACACCATGTTAAGACGATGACGGTTAAAAATCCATCTCCGAGTCTTCTGTGCCTCTGCGGCCAATCCTCAACCCAACCGATAACGGCGCATTACGGGATCCACTTCCTGCGCCCAGGCATCGATGCCGCCGCGCAGGCAGCGGACATTTTGCAGGCCGTGCCCGGTGAAATAGGCCGCGGCATCCAGGCCGTTTTTGCCGGCGTGGTCCACAACCACGATAGGCTCGGTGTTCGAGCCGTTGGCCATGAGCTGCTGCATCACGGGTTGGGAAAGGAGGATGGAGCCGTCGATGTGGACGGCCTCAAATTCCTCGCGGGAGCGAACATCAACGAGCTTTACCGATTTATCCTGTTGCAAAAGCGTGGCAAGTTCTTTGGGCGAGATCAAAATTTTGGTGTCCTGCTCGTGGCTAGATTGGATGTGTGCCAGCACTTCCGCCACGTCGAGATTGCCATTGCGCGCGCAGACTTGCGCGAGGGTTTCGTCAGAGCCAAACCCGCAACTGCTGCATCCGCCGATATGGTAGCGGCGGAATAAAGCACGCTGCGCGCCGGGAAAATGCTCCAGCACGTCGCGCATCGGTGATTGGGGGCCAACGCTCATATAAAAAGAGTAGTCCGATTCCTTTCAAAATCCAAATCGTTACAAAACAAAAAAAGGCGTCCATCTCTGGACGCCTTTGATTATTCACAAGATTTTATGCGTCTTCGCCGACCTGGAACCGGACGAAACGGCGGATAGTGATCTCGTCGCCGAGTTGTTTGGCGGTCTGGGCCACGTGCTCTTTGACACTGACTTCGGAATTGCGCTTCACGAAGCCCTGATCCACGAGGCAGTAGGTCTGATAAAATTTATCGAGGACGCCTTGGAGGATTTTCTCCAGAGCCTGCGCCGGCTTGCCTTTGAGACGATCGGACTGCGCGGCGATGTCACGCTCCTTGGCGACGACATCCGCCGGGACCTGCTCGCGGGAAACGGCATGCGGATGGCCCGCGGCGATCTGCAACGTGATGTCCTTGACGAGTTGTTTGAATTCCTCTTTGGCGACAGTCTCGGCCTTGCCGGCGCCGACTTCCACCAGCACGCCAACTTTGGCGCCGGTGTGGATGTAACCGGCGATCATGCCGTTGCCGCTGACATCCATCTTCGCATGGCGGGCGATCTGGATATTCTCACGGATCTTGGCGACCATGGCCTGTCGTTCGTTTTCGAGGTCGGGATTCGCTTCGGTGGCAAAGCGTTTGGCCACTTCATCGCAAAACGCGCGGAAGATCTCATTGCGCGCTACGAAGTCCGTCTCGCTGTTGACTTCGACGAGCACCCCCATCTTGCCGTCCGGCGAGATGTATTGGGCGATCGCGCCGTCCTTGGCCACGCGGGCGGCCTTTACGGACGCCGTGGCCGCGCCCTTTTTGCGGAGGTAATCCACAGCCTTGTCGAGGTCGCCGCCGGATTCGGTGAGCGCTTTTTTGCAATCCATCATGCCGGCGCCGGTCATTTCGCGCAGCTTGCCAACTGTTGCAGCAGTAATTTCAGCCATACAATTCGGTTAAGAGTTAAAAGTTGTGTGTTGAGATGTTGACGGCGCGAGGGAATAAAATTTCGCGCCAATGTCCTCAGGCATTCGCCGGGGAGCTTTCCGGCGTGGACGGGTCATCGCCCGCGGCGACTTCCACGGCTTCCGCCGATTCAAATTTTTGCTCTTCCGGCTCCGGCACGCGCGCGCGCTTCGATTCAAATTCCGCGCCGGCCTGGGTAATGGTCTGGCCGATCGTGGCAATGATCATGCGCACGGAGCGGATGGCGTCGTCGTTCGCAGCGACGGGGTAATCCACCAGGTCGGGGTCGCAGTTGGTGTCCACGAGGGCGACGATGGGGATCTTCAATTTGCGGGCTTCAGCCACGGCGTTGTGCTCGCGCTTGATGTCCACGACAAACATCGCGGCGGGCAATTTGTCCATGCTGCGGAAGCCGTCAAAATATTTGTGCAGGCGAGCGGCTTCGCGGCGGATGGCCGCCTGTTCCTGCTTGCCGTACTCGGCGAGCGAGCCGTCGGTGTCCATCTTCTCGATCTCTTTGAGGCGTTTGATGGAGGTCTTGATGGTGTTGAAATTGGTCAGCGTGCCGCCGAGCCAGCGTTCGGTCACGTAAAACTGGCCGCATTCCTTCGCGGTGTCCTTAACGCATTGCTGCGCCTGTTTTTTGGTACCTACGAAAATGACCTTGCCACCCCTGCGCACGGTGACGCCGAGGAAATCGCACGCGGCTTCAAGCTGCGTGAGGGTTTTCGAGAGGTCGATGATGTGGATGCCGTTGCGCGCGTCGAAGATGAAAGGCTTCATCTTGGGGTTCCAACGCTTCGTCTGGTGTCCAAAATGGACGCCTGAATCCAATAGTTCTTTTACGCCGATACTTAACATATTTCCTTTGGTTAAAACCACGCGAGATTTACCGCGCAGCATCCCGCGGAACACGGGATTAATGTTTGATTTTATTGTGGCCACTCCGCGCCCACACAGGTGCGAAATTTAAGGCCGTTACCCCCCGCCGTTCCGGCAAAAGAGGATGGAAAGCCTATCAGAAAACGGGAGGGTAGCAATAGGTATTTTTGGCACCGTTCCAATTCTTCTTAACGGAGGTGTCCGGATGGTTGTTCATCGGTCACCGCATCAGCATTCAGCGGAACACGTCAAAATCCAATCCAATTCCAGGGAAATAATCGCACGGCTTGTCAAATGCCGTTTCGTCCGTTATTGTCTGGCAATGTCGTTAAAGAAACATTTGATTTTATCGGCGGCAATCCTGCTGGGGCTGCAATTCGCCGGAGCGGACACCATCCAGTTGCAAAACGAGGATGCGGTCACTGGTAAAATTCTCGCGGAAAAGCCTGATTCAGTGGTCGTGGACGTGGGTTATACGGTGCTGGTCATTCCCAAGAGCGCGGTGACAAAGATTTCCCGTTCCGGCGAGGTGCTGGAGAAAAATTCCGTAGCCAGTCCGTTGCTGACCGCCCTCACGCCTGAATTTTATACTTCCGGCCTGGTGAATGCTCCCGCTGCCGACGTGCAGGGTCTGGTAAAAAAAATCGGCGAGGCCGTGGTGCAGGTGAGCACGCCGGAAGGGCTTGGCTCCGGATTTTTTATCAATGCGGACGGTTATCTCATCACGAATTTTCACGTCATCGAAGGCGAGACGGAGATTTCCGTGGAGGTTTACCGCCAGATCGACGGGCAATTGGAGCGCGACACGTACAAACAGGTGCGGATCATCGCCATCAACAAATTTCATGATTTGGCCCTGCTGCATATCGAGGACAAGAACGCGCCGAAATTCAAATACCTCTCGCTGGGCAGCGCGGACGCTTTGAGCGTGGGCGATTCAGTGTTTGCGATCGGGAGCCCGATGGGTTTGGAACGCACGGTGACCCAAGGCATCATCAGCACCAAGACCCGCGAGCTGGAAGGCGAACTGTATTTGCAGACGACGGCGCAGATCAATCCCGGCAATAGCGGCGGCCCGTTGTTCAATTTCGCGGGCCAGGTGGTCGGTGTGACAAACATGAAGATCACTTTCGGCGAAGGCCTGGGCTTTGCGATCCCGGTCGAGCTGGTGAAAAACTTTCTGGATCATCGGGACGCCTTTGCCTATTCCGCGGACAACCCGAACAATCCTTACCGCTATCTTGATCCGCCGGCCCCGACGATGCACCCGGCCCATAAATAGCCCACAGCACTTATCAAATGATTATCAGCAAGTTTTGCCGCGCCGCCGCCATTTTATCGGCGGCGCTTCTTTTTTTAACGGTTTTGAGTGTCCGGGCCGCGATTCCGCCGGCCGAAAACCTTTTGCCGGCGGACACACTCGTGATGTTGACGATCCCGGATTTTTCAAGAGCCCGGGCCGATGCGCATGAATCCCCGCAATGGCTCTTTTGGAATGATCCGGCAATGAAACCGTTCCATGACAAATTCGTCAGCGGATTAAATGACGCCTTGATCGGCCCGCTGGAGGCGGATCTGGGCGTTAAGATTGACGATTTTGAAGATTTGCCCCAGGGGCAATTGACGTTTGCCATCTCGCGAAACAACTGGGACGGCAAGGGTGATCATTCACCGGGAATCATTTTTTTGCTTGATGCCAAAGACAAAGCGGACCTGTTGAAGGCCAATCTGGCCACGCTGCAAAAAAAATGGACGGAAAACGGCAAGACCCTTCGCACGCAGACAGTTCGCGGAGTCCCGTTTTCTGTGGTCATGATCTCGAGCAATGACGTTCCCGGCGCGCTGACGAACCTGTTCACTCCGCGGCCCCAAACACAGGAACTCGGACGGCAGCCGGAACCGGAAAAACCGCATGAACTGGTGGTCGGCCAATTTGGTTCGTTATTGATCGTGGGGAATTCAATCGAGGCGGTCGATCCCATCGTCGCCCATCTGACCGGCAGTGAAATGCCGGCCTTAGCCGATGATTCAACGTTTGCCGCGGACAAAATAGCGCAGTTCCACGGTACGCCGTTGTATTATGCCTGGTTCGACGCCAATACTTATTTCGGGATTTTGGCCGCCACCCCGCCGCCCGAGCCAAATTCCCAGGCCCCAACAGTTTTTCCATCGATGCAATGGAACAAACTCATCACCGCCATGGGCCTGACGGGGGTAAAAAGCATCTGTTTTTCCTATAACGACACGCGTGAAGGGGCGCAGGCGAATGTTTTCATTGCCGCTCCCGAAGCGACCCGGCAAGGCCTTTTGAAGATGTTCGCGCCGGAATCGAGAACCGCCGTGCCGCCGGCATTTGTGCCTGCGAACGCCACGAGGTTCGTCCGGTGGCGCATTGACGGACAACAAGCCTGGAAGACGCTACAGGAGATGCTGAACAACATTTCCCCCTCCGCAACAATCGGATTAAACGCCGCCATTGACATGGCCAATGCGAACGCGCAGCAAAAAAATCCGGGGTTCGACATCCGCAAGAGCCTCTTTGAAAACCTGGGCGATGATTTTATACGTTATGAAAAGCCCCCGGCCAGTTCCGCAGCGAACCCCGCTGCAGCGCCATCGTTATTTCTGTTCAGTGTGCAAAATGGCGACCATGCGGTCGCCGCCATCAACACGCTCGTGTCGATGGCGGCCTCCGGGCAAAAGGCGCCCGAGCCGCGCGCTTTTCAGGGGCACAAAATCATTACGATCCCTTTGCCGGGCGCGGGCCGGGCGCGTGGGCCGGCTTCGTCGCAGCGTTTTCTGTATTGCTCGGCCGGCGACGGTTACGTGGCTTTGACGACGGATGTCTCCATGCTGGAGGGTTATCTACGCAGCGCGGCAAACCCGCCAAAACCCTTGAGCGGCCTTCCCGGATTGATCGACGCGGCTCAACATGTGGGCGGCACGGGAAACGGCGTGTTCGGTTTTCAGAACCAGCGCGAACTGTTGCGTACGCTTTTCAAAACCTTGAATGCCCAGTCTCCAGACGGCATGGCCGCTTTTGGCCCGATGTTCCTTTTGCCGAAAGAATTGCGCGACTCGATGGATTTCTCGCTGTTGCCGGATTACGACGCGGTATCGAAATATTTTTATTTCACGGTCTATGCGGGCTCCTCGACACCGAACGGCATTTCGTTTGAAACGTTTACGCCGCGCCCACCTCAGTTGAATTGAATTTCTGTCATTTCGACGCCGGGCACTCGCTCAAATCAGGACATTTCCGAAACAAATTCGCGCGCTTGCATTTCCTGGTTTTCGATGCAATTTAATCGGTTGACTGTAACAGTGATTGTAACAAAAACATTAAAAGGAAGATTATGCCATTGAACACACCTGATTTGACGAAGTTTCCGCCGCGCAGCCCGCGTGTGCGTTTGGGCGGTTACGTGATTCTGCCGCGTTGTCTGGACAAAGGCCGCGCGATCATCGCCGGGAAAAACGGCGAATATCATTACGCCTGCCCGCTCGACCAACGGTTCCTGGAATTTGCCGGGATCGACCCGGAGGCATTGAAGAAGGAATTGGCCACAGGCAAGGGCGATGGCGAGATTCTGGAATGGATCACGGCCAATGCGAAGAATAAGCCCAAAGAACAGGATATCGCCGCGTGGTCAACTTTTGCCGAGCAACGCGCGCCGAGCGACGTGGAGACGCGCGAGTTTTTTAACGGCCTTCAGAAAGCTGCCGGTCCGAAGCGCGAAGACATCTCGACCTGGTTCGAAATGCTCGACCTGGATGATTACGTGAGTTTCGGCGGGAAGGCGTAAAACTGTTTAACCCTGGGGCTACGCCGGATCGGATTCCGGCGCGGCTGCCACGACTTTTGGCGCTTCAATCTTTGCGGAACCGATTTTCTCGACACGCTGGCGGTGCTTGGCGCCGTGCAGTTCAAATTCCACCTCATCGCCGGGCTTGCGGTTCAGCAGGGCCTGGCCGATGGGCGTGAGGTAGCTGATGATGCCTTTGTCGGGATCGGAATCCCAGGCGCCCAGGATGGTATAAGTATCGATGCGGTTGGTGTTCAAATCGGTGACCTGCACCTCAGTCCCGATATTGACGGCATCGGTTTTGGCGTTCGAATAATCCGTGCCGCGGGCGCGGGAGAGTTGCGTTTCCAACTCGTCTTTGCGGCGCATGAGGACTTTCTGCATTTCCTTGGCGGCTTTATATTCGTGGTTCTCGCGCAAATCCCCGTAACTTCGCGCAATCGCGATCTCCTTGGAGTTGGCCGGAATCTTCTTTTGCACGAGGTCCTGATATTCGTTGCGGCGGCGTTCAAGGCTCTCCCATGAAACGATGAGCGTTGAATCCTGCCGGGTTTGCTCGCCGCTGATGAGGGGTTGGATGACGGGGTGGGCTTTAACGAGCCGCGCGAGAAGCGAGCGCTTATCCATGTCGTCGAACACGGTGGAAAGCTGCAAAGCGCGGGTGAGGTCTTTGATGACTTCGATGTCCGCGCTGGCGGTCAATTCCCCGATCAATTCCTGGTCTTCCATGATGAAATCGCGGAGCCGGTTCGAACGTTTTTCGTTGAACTGGTCGCGTTCCATGGCGGTGAGCATGGCGCGAAACACTTCCGGGCCGAGAACATCCACAAAATCTTCATTGCGCTCGCGGGCGAACCAGAGGAGCAATTCGGTGCTGGCGGTATGCTGGCTGATCAATTTGGCAACGGTTTCCTTGAGCAGGCTGAGTTTTCCCTCGCGGATGAGCAAGGCGGCGAATTCCCGGGCCAACTTGGCGGAAACAATGTTGATCGAACCGCGCAAGACCTCCTGCCAGTTGGAGGGATTGGCGTGTTTAAAAGACTCCAGCGACCGATGGTGTTTCGCGGCCGGCACGGCTTCAAGCAGCGCGCCGAATTTAATACCGTCCTGCGACCAGATTTGCGTATCGACGATTTCGCCCTCGGTCGGAGGCACGCCCGCGGCATGGCGCAATTCGTCACGGGCAAAGATCGCTTCCAATGCGACCGCAGGCTGGGTGCGCTGGTACGAGACGATATCCGCATTGAGCGCGGCAACGATTTCGTTGGCCACGACGGCTTTGTCCGTCAGGTCGGGAACCGCCTTGATGATTTCGGCGACGACGACGATGCGCGCCTTGAGTCCCTTGGCCTTGCGAAAATCCGCCAGGGATCGGTCCTGCAAGCTGGTTTCCTGTTGTTGGAAAACGACCGGGTCCGTTTTCTTGACGGGCACAATGAAATGGCCGTCTTTTTTCATTTCGCGCCGGGCAGTGTCCCACCATTTCTTCCAATCGTCAGCGATGACATCAGGCACGAGAGTGTGCTGGATCTGGTCCACCGTGGCGCGACCGCCATAACTGTTCAAGACCAGCTTGATGAGGTCCAAATGATGCGCGGCGAGGGCGCGGACGCCATCCAAATCGTTCGCTTTGCGCGCCAGGATGTGGTCTTTGGGGATGGGTTTGAGATTTTCGGCGGCAAAAGAGAGGTCCATCGTGTGACCGGACTTTCCCGGGAAATCGATGGTGAAGCGGGCAAAGACCGTGTCCACCGCTTTGATCTTTCCAAAGCCCCAACTGCGATGCTGGCAGCAGCCTCCCTCCGTAAGTTTTACCAAAGGTTCAACGTGGCGTCCCTCGATTTTCCCCGCCGCTGCCAATTTTTCAAATTCTTCTCTCATAAATTTTAATCTCGCGTCCCAGGTTCCGAATGCCATATTAAAATTGGTGAACGACCAAAATCCAAGACAAATCGCGGCCCAAATTCTGGGTCGGCGCGCCCCGGACAAATTCACGGAAGCCCTGTTGGAAGGGGCTTTTGCCGGGGCCAGACTGTCACCGGCAGACCGGGGATTATGCCATGAGATTGTCTATGGAGTCGTGCGCCGGCAGGACACCCTCGACTGGCTCATCCAGCGGAAGACCCAGCGCCCGGAACAAAAGCCCGCATTGCAGAACCTGTTACGCCTGGGGCTTTATCAGATCTTCTGGCTGGACAAGATTCCTGCGCACGCGGCAGTGCATGAAACCGTGGAAGCCGCCAAGCGCCTCGGCTTCGGCCCGCAAGCCGGATTTGTGAACGCCATTTTGCGCGGATACCTGCGTGAATCGGATGAAACCAGAAAGCTTCTCGAAAAGTTGAAAACCACGGACCCGGCCATCGGTTTCTCGCATCCAAAATGGCTGGTGGAAAAATGGCAAAAACAATTCGGCGCGGAGAAGGCGCGGCAATTGCTCGAATGGAACAACCACCCGCCAAAGACTTATGCCCGGGTGAACACATTGAAAGCCGATGCCGGCAAGCTTCTGGAAACATGGCGCGCGGAAGGTGTTGATTATGATTTTGTGCGGCGGGACTGGCTGGCGGAGAACCTGGTGTTCGAATTGAAATCGCATCCGCCGCTGACCACGCTGAAAAGTTTTGGCGACGGATGGTTCTACATCCAGGATCCGAGCACTCTGTTGGCCCCGCTGGCGTTGGACCCAAAACCGGGCGATGCAGTCTTGGACTTTTGCGCCGCACCGGGCGGCAAGACGACATTCATGGCACAACTGGTGCAGAACGAATGCCGGATCACCGCGTGCGATGTGTCCGGGGAACGGCTGAAATTGATCGAGGACAATTGCGCCCGCTTGGGAGTCAGTTGCGTTGAATTGATCGAACGCTCAATCTTTGACACTCAACACTCAACATTCAACAAAATCCTGATTGATGCCCCCTGCTCCAACACGGGCGTGATGCGCCGCCGCGTGGATCTGCGGTGGCGAATCTCGCCGGAGGAAATCACACGGTTGCGCCAGATGCAGTTGAAGCTGCTCGAAACGGCGGCGGCGAAATTGAAGCCGGGCGGTGTGCTGGTTTACAGCACCTGCAGCCTCGAGCCGGAGGAAAACACCGAAGTGGTAAAAGAATTTCTAAGCACGCACAAAAATTTCAAATTGGAATCGGAACGGGAGTTGTTGCCATTCGCGGAGGGCATGGACGGAGCATTTGTTGCGCGGCTCATTCGGTGACTGGCGTTGGTTCCCGCGCACGGTGTTAAGCAGCTTAAACTGGCGATTTCGGTTTAAACAATCCAACGATGACCGGCCAATACCAGATTATAAATCCTGCCGGCAAATCTATCCCGCTAATAATCCCGGTGATCAGAGAAATTCCCCAAACCGAAAAGAATGAATCAATTTTCGCGTTGGTCGGGTCAGCGGAACTGAAAAGGACAGGCACGGTATCGCCAACTTCGTAGGCTGGCGGAAAACTGCCTGATGATGAATGAATCGTGTGCTCGGCTCCCTGAGCATCGTAAAAAGTGAAAACCGGAAAATAAACAGTCCCGTCATCTTTATCCTCCTGCTGAATCATCCGAATGATCTTACCGTTGGCCTGTGATGCGGTGCGGACAAAATGCCAGGAATACAGAGTAGAAATGAGCGCAATCAGGAGGCAAATAGAACCACCAGCAATTAAAATCCCACCGATGGGTTTTCCGCTATGACGCTGGAAAAACATAATGGTGCGCGATGCTGCCTAACGATTCAAAACTGAGCTGGAGCAAAACTGCTCTCCAACCGCCCCAAAATCAAGGAACAAAACACCCGCGAAACCGGCCCTGAACCGGATTACCCGGGATCGAATAATTTCTGTTACCTTTTCCCCCCGGAAGTGCATGAATAGATAGAATGACAACCGACGACATGGAACTGGTGCGGCAATACGTTGCCGGCCAATCCGAAAGCGCCTTCGCCGCGCTGGTTGCGCGCCATACCAATCTCGTTTATTCGGTGGCACTGCGACGGGTGGGCAATTCCCAGCTCGCGGAGGAAACCACGCAAGCTGTGTTCATCCTCCTCGCTAAAAAGGCGGCTTCCCTCGGCGACAAAACGATTCTCCCCGGCTGGTTGTACCGCACGGCAGGCTACGTTTCCGGCCACGCGCTCAAACAGGAACGCCGCCGCCAGCAACGCGAACAGGAGGCATATATGCAATCCACTCTGGACCACGCGGAAACCCACGACCTCTGGCCGCAAATCGCGCCGTTGCTCGAAGATGCAATGCTCCGCCTCGGCCAAACCGACCGCGATGCCCTGGTGCTGCGGTTTTTTGAAGGTCGCAATCTGCAGGAAGTGGGTTCGGCGCTTGGCATCAGTGAAGACGCAACCAAAATGCGCGTGCGTCGCGCGTTGGAAAAACTGCGCGATTATTTTTCCAGGCGCGGCGTCAATTCCACGGCGGAGACCATTGGAGGGGCGATTTCCGCCAATTCCATCCAAGCCGCGCCGGCGATGCTGGCAAAAACCACAACTACTGTTGCCTTGACGAAAGGCGCGACGGCTTCTCTTTCAACTTTGACCCTCGTAAAAGTAGCAACGATAAAAAGCGCTGCAACTTTTGGAGTAGGATCAATCGGCGGATTATTTGCGGTGATTGGCAGCGCTTACGTTTCTTTCAAGGCACGCGCCGACGACTCCAAATCTCCGCGCGAACGGCAATTTATGGTTCGGATGTTCAGGATGCGGGCGACCGTCTATCTGCTCTGGGTGGCAGTATATTTCGTTGCCATGAAATGTGATTTTTTCCAGGTGCCAATACACTTTGACTTTTTTCTAGCCGCATTCGCTTTTTATTTCTTCTGTATTGGTGGGATGATATTGGCTCGGGAACAAAATCTTCGTCGGCGACAGATACAAATCGAGGATAATACCTATGTGGAAGCCGAATGGACCATGCCAAGAAAGGTTACTGATCCCACAGCCGATCCGGTTAACGTAAAAAATATGCTAAGAGCTCTAAGATTTTGGATATTCGGAGTGATCTTGGCCTACACGGTCTTATTCCAGTTCGATGGTCCCAATCTCTACCAGGCATGGAAAGTGCGTTTGAAATACCCGGTTGTAGAAGCGTGTTTTACCTTTTTTGTAATTGCGACCGTAATAGCGCCATATACACGTTTTTTGCAATGGCAATGGCGTCCGCGTTTTGGGCCAATACGTGGGGATGGCCCACCGCCACGCACGTTTCTTGTATTCCCGATCATATTTCCGATAGTGATAGGATTGATGACACTGGCCGTTTTTGGTGTTCATGAATGCCTGGCGAATGATGGTTCGCATGATTCCAGCATGGTATCGTTGAATGGGGTCATTGTTTTCTACGGTGTGGTATCGTTGGTCTATACTGCATTCACCATCAGGACCATCGGAATCCTTGCCAGGAGACGCAAATATTTCCAGGAGCAGAACATTGTGGACCAGGCTGCGATGCACAACAAATAAAATTCACCCTGTTATGAATGCGCAAAAGAAAATCATTCTTGGCGGCCCAGCCATGGCGGCAATTCTTCCAGCGATGCGATCTCATGGGTGATTTGCGGGCTGGATGGCCGCGGCTTTCGTTCGGGGTTATACCAACAGGTATCGATCCCATATTGCGCCGCGCCTTGAATATCGGAGTTCCAACTGTCGCCGATCATCAGCACGTCCTGTTTCGCCGGATTTCCCGCTTGCGCAAACGCCACGTCAAAATATTCCCGCGCCGGTTTGGCAAAACCAATTTCTTCGGAGACGACAATTTCCATAATGTAATCGCGAATGGTGGAAAGCTCCAACCGGCTGCGTTGAACTTTTTTCAAACCATTCGTCAAAATCGCGATGCGATGCTTGCGGTGAAGATCTTTCAACAATTCAACCGCGCCATCGATCAATTCGGGACACGCGCCGAGATATTGCAGGTAAATCTCGCTGAACGGGCCCGGCGCATGCTTCGCGCCGGCGATTGTCAGCAATGATTCAAACCGGCGGACTTTCAATTCATCAGTCGTCACCTGTCGCTGTTCGAGCGCGCGCCATAATTCCGCATTGATCCGCCGAAAAGCTTCGAGATGCGAAAAGTCGTAGGGGATTTTGTGATGCCGAAAAACCTGCTCCAGCGCGATGGCTTGTGATTTTTCAAAATCAAACAGCGTGCCGTCGGCATCGAAGAACAGCCATTGGTAATTTCGTGAAGCCATGCGTTATTTTGCCGGGGCAATTACTTGATCCATTTCGATTCGTCCGGTGCTTGAAAATTTTTCAACCGGTTCAACATTATTTCCGCGTCGTCTTCGACGATCACCAGCTCGCGATGTTTGGGTTTGATAAATCCTTCGCTCGTGCTGTGGTCGAGAAATTCGAGCATCGGACGGTAAAAGCCCGCGGTGTTCAACAGGCCGAACGGTTTTTGGTGATACCCAAGCTGGCTCCAGGCAAGCACTTCAAAAAATTCCTCGAACGTTCCATACCCGCCGGGCAGCGCGATGAACGCGTCCGCCAGTTCCGCCATCAACGCCTTGCGCTCATGCATATTTTTCACGACGCGCAGATCCGGCAACGTTGTGTGGACGACTTCCTTGATGACGAGCTTTTCGGGGATCACGCCGATGACGTGGCCGCCCTCTTTCAAAACCGCATCGGCGACGACGCCCATCAAGCCGACCATGCCGCCGCCGTAGACGAGTTCAATCTTTTCTCGCGCGAGCAATTCGCCGAGCGCGTGCGCCGCCGCGGCATATTCCTTCCGCGTGCCTTTGTTTGAGCCGCAATAAACGGCGATACGCTTGATCTCCATTTTCGATTTTTGCAAAAAATGGGAATGGCTCAAGAATTTTGTTTACCCACTCACCGCAGGACACCCTCTGTTGCGCAGATGAAAAAATTACCTTAACTTCGCGGCATGGTGGAACTCAACCTGGAAACAGATTTCGCAGATCGCGCATATCAACTGCTTGTCAGCCTCGTCATCCCGCGCCCGATCGCGCTAGTAACAACCCTCAGTCCGGAGGGAAAGATCAACGCCGCGCCGTTTAGCTTTTTCAACGTCCTGGGCGCGAACCCGCCGATTTGCGCGTTCGCCCCCGGCGACCGGGAAAACGGGGTGCCGAAGGACACCGCCTTGAACATCCGCGCCACCCACGAATTTGTCGTCAATCTGGTGGACGAAGGCATCGCGGAAGCAATGAATCAGTGCGCGGCGTCCCTGCCCTATGGCGAGAATGAACTGGCGCGGGCCAAATTAACGGCCGTGCCGTCATCGCTGGTCAAGCCTCCGCGCATCGCGGAAGCGCCGGCGAACCTGGAGTGCGTCGAATGGGGCACGTTGCAGATCGGAGGCAACCGGGTGGTAATCGGTGTCATCAAGCGGCTTCATGTGCGCGAGGAATTGTTCGACGCGGAGAAAAAGCGGATCCGTTCGGACAAATTGTTCACCATCGGCCGCATGTCGTCGCCGCATTGGTATTGCCGCACGCGGGACCGGTTTGAGATGAAAAGGCCGGATTAGATTTACGACGATTAGCCGCTGATAGCGGGCATTTTATCTCGCCCTCATCCTGACCTTCTCCCCCAGGAGAAGGAAGAGCACGAGGATACTCATGGATTTGCAAAGTGCCTTTCCGACTGATTCAGCCTTCCGCATTTTGAGACACGGACTTGGTGAAAGCCATCTCCTTGGGGAGAGGGTTTGGGTGAGGGAGAGCTAAAACTAACTTTTCGAAATCCTGCCAATCGTCATTATTTAGTCATTAGGACTTTGTCATTAGTCATTCCATCTCACATCCCCATGATCTGGTAGCCGGAATCCACGTAGAGGACCTGGCCGGTCATGGCGGCGGAACCGTCGCTGGCCAGGAAGACGCCGGTGGCGCCGAGTTCCTCGGGCAAAATATTTCGCTTCAAGGGTGAGTGGGCTTCGTAATGCTTGAGCATCTCCGTGAAACCAGCGATGCCGCGTGCGGCCAGGGTATTGACGGGACCGGCGCTGATGCAGTTCACGCGGATCTTCTTCGGGCCGAGGTCGTAGGCCAAATAACGGGTGCTGGCTTCGAGCGCGGCTTTGGCGACGCCCATGACATTGTAGTGTGGCACCACTTTTTCCGCGCCGTAATAGCTCATGGCCACGATGCTGCCGCCGTCCGTCATCAGGGGTGCGGCGGCGCGGGCAAGCGCGACGAGGGAATAAGCGCTCACATCATGCGCCACGCGGAAGGCCTCGCGGCTGGTGTTGACGAATTGGCCTTCGAGCGCCTCCTTGGGCGCATACGCGACGGAATGCAAAAGCAGGTTCAGCTTGCCGAATTTTTCACCGACGGCCTGGAAAACCGAGGCGATCTCTTCATCGCGTGTGACGTCGCAGGGCAGGATAAGGGTGTCCGGGCCGAACGTGCCGGCAAGTTCGCCGACATTTTCCTTGAGACGTTCGCCCTGGTAGGTAAAGGCGAGTTTGGCGCCTTCGCGCGCCCAGGCCTGCGCGATGGCCCAGGCGATGGAGCGTTTGTTGGCGACACCAAAGACGATTCCGGTTTTTCCTTCAAGCAATGGCATATCGATAAAATAGTTGAATGTTCGGGATGTTAAATCGTTATTGCGACAGGAGGCAAAGCAAATCCGGTCATTCGTGGGCGGCGGGCGGATTGGTGTAATACAATTCCTCGGCGTTCCAGGTGGCGCGATAATACGTCAGCGCTGTCGGGCGCAAATTGGCGATATCCGAGCGGATCGCCGCATAATACATGGGAGTGACCGTAAAGATCGCGGGCTGTTCGTCGGCAAAGATTTCCTGCACTTCGTCGAAGTCCTTCACACGATGGGCCAAATCCAAAGACTGCATCTGGTCATCCATCAACCAGTCCAGGCGCGCTTCCCAGGGAGTGGAGGGCGATTTCTCCTGAGGAAACCAGTCGTGCGAATAACCGCTCGATTTGACGATGTTCATGGAACTGCTCGGGTCAGTGCCGCTATTAGAATAATAGCCCATCAGGATGCAGTCGTAATCAAAGGTGTCTTCGGCCTTAGTGATGAGCGTATTGAATTCAACCGGTTGAAAGATGGCATCGATACCGATCTTTTGCAGGTCGCCGGCGATGAGCACGGCCATCCGTTTGCGCGCGTCGTTTTCGACATTAGTGTTGAAGACGAATTGCACTTTGTTGCCATTGGAATCGGTCATAAAATCATCCCCATTGCGTTTTTCGATGCCGATCTCTTTCAACAATTCAATCGCTTTGTCAGGATTGTATGGGTAGGTCTGGATATTCGTATCGTACCAGCCCAGGTAACCCTCGGTCAAAAAACCGTAACTGACAACGCCCCGGTCTGAAAAGACCGATTTGAGGATGGACTCGCGGTTGAAAGCATAGGAGATGGCCTGGCGAAATTTCTGGTTGCGAAACCATGACAGCTTGACCGGATCCACGCAGGGCTTGCCGGTTTTGGGATTAACGTTAGTGTTCTCATTGAACCAGAAATAACTGGTTTCCAACCCGATGCCCGGCTCCAGAAGGGTGAATTTGCCTTCGTCGGCCTCCTGCTCGAATTTGTCATAATCAAAAGGATAAACATAATCATCCACATCGCTCTCCCCGCTTAAAAAATGCAGGCCCAGAGCATTGATGTCAGGCACAATGGAAAAGACAATCTCATCAAAATACGGCAGGCGGGTGCCATTGGTGTCCACTTCAATGAAGTAAGGATTGCGCTCGAGGACGGTGTATTGCGCCTGTTTGTATTCCTTCAACCGGTACGGTCCGTTACCAACAATTTTTTGAGGATCCCAGTTGACGCCGTAAGCGGAGAGAAAACTGCCGTCGTCCACGTACTTCTTTAAAACGTGTTGTGGATAGATTTGGACGCCGGCGCCGAATGCCTGCAAAAAGGGCGCATAAATCTCCGGCGTGACGACTTGGATGGTCTGGTCGTCGATTTTGGTGATGACGAATTTTTTTCCGTGGACGATAAATGGGTCACGGATGGCGCTGGGCAGGTTGGTGTTATAGATGATATCATTCCACGTGAACAAGACGTCATCCACGGTGAGCGGTTCACCATCGCTCCAGCAGAGATTTTTGCGGAGGTGAAAGGTCCAGGTCACGCCATCGGGAGCATTCGTCCACCAATCCGCCAAGCCGGGTTTTACGGTTTGCGTGGGAAGGTCGAGATTCAAAAGCCCCCAAAACATGAAGCGGCCGATGTCGATGGTCGAGGAATCGTTGGCCATGAGATAATTGAAAGTTTTAGGCTCACCGAGTTCGTCGATGACGAACCGTCCGCCATGGACGCCGGCGTGGCAATCGACGATGACCGGCGGGTCGGGCAAAGGATAATCGGCAGGATTTCCGGACGAAACGTTGGATGTATTCTTGCCACAACCGCAAAAGGAGAAAGCGGCCGCGACAAGGATTGCAAGAGCTTGTAAGACCTTAATTTTCATGCGCTCACTTGTTCAATTTCAACAACAAGAAGACAAGATAGCCGATATGGCGGAATTCAACAATAACCGTTTCACCCCACACCATTCTCCATCTTCACCCTTTTTTGCCTCATGTCACACGTCACTAGTCACTTTCCGAATTTGTTTCTGGGCAACATTACGCCTTCTCCGCTTTATGCTTAAATCGTCCCATGGAAAATCTACTAATACGTTTTTGTAGGAGTCGAGGTAACGAGACTCTCACTTTCCTTCCTGTTCTGGGGGGAACGGGCTACCAGCCCGTTGCGGTCGGCAAGTTGCCGACCGCCTGCTCATCCATCCCAAGGCCGCCTTGGATTGCATTCCCGGTTTTCAAGAACCCAAAGTTTCCTTTCCCAATCTTAACCATCAAAGTTCCAAACCGTCGTGTTTCCCAGAAACAAAATGTTGCGCGAAATTGCGTTTAAGTAAACGCAACGATAAGACGCGTTTTGACGCAATTTGACGTTTAACAAATAGCTCGAACCCCGGAAATTCACTCGCGCGGACAGCGTTTTTTTGCGAAGTTAAGCGCAGGTTACGATGTGGCGATATGTATTAAAGAGGCTGCTGCATATGATTCCGCTCCTGCTGGGCGTGTCATTGCTGACGTTTTTGCTGATGGCGATCTCGCCTGGAAATTATTTCACCGCCCTCCAGCAAAATCCGCAAATCTCCCCGGACACGGTTCGCCAGCTTCAGATGCAATTTCATTTGGACAAGCCATGGTACGTGCAATACGTGTTCTGGTTGAAAAATGTTTGCGAGGGCAATTTCGGTTATTCGATGGCATACCATATCCCGGCGACGTCGCTCATCATGGCGCGGCTTTGGAACACATTTGTGCTGTCGTTCTGGGCACTCATCATCGCCTGGGGCATCGCCATTCCGTTCGGCATCTGGGCGGCGGTGAAAAAAGGTTCGTGGGTGGACCATGCCTGTTCATTCGTCGCATTCCTGGGCCTATCGATCCCGGACGTGTTGCTTTCCCTGCTGGCGATCTGGTTTGCGGCGGCCACGGGATGGTTTCCGGTCGGCGGCGCGACCAGCGCCGTTTATGATTTTATGACGCCGATGCAACAGTTCTGGGACCGCACGCATCACCTGATATTGCCGGCGATCGTTTTGGCGGCGGCCGACCTGGCGGGAATCATGCGGCAGATGCGCTCAAACCTGCTGGACACGTTGCGCGCGGAATACGTGACGGCGGCGCGGTCACGCGGGCTGAGCGAAGGCTGGGTGATCTATAAACACGCGTTGCGCAATGCAATCAACCCACTCCTGACGATCTTTGGCTATTCGCTGGCGGCGTTGCTGAGTGGCGCGTTCATCGTGGAAAACATCATGTCCTGGCCGGGACTGGGCCGGCTGACCATCGAGGCGTTTTTCGCCAAGGATTCCTACCTGGTGGTGGATTGCGTGGTCATGGCCACGGCGTTGCTGGTGATCGGCAACTTCATCGCCGACCTGCTACTGGCCTGGAGCGACCCCAGGATACGGTTGAAGTGAGGCACAATCTGTCTAAATAATTTGTTTAATGGCTTTATCAACTGCTGCGAGTTTTTCGCTGTGCGATTTCCTATCCCATTTTTTATGTTCAACAGTGGGAACGGGCCAGATTTGAGGAGGATGTACTTGACCCCACGATTTCATCTCGCGTGAACCGCATGATGGACATATCGGGAGGTGACCCATGAGCAACTTACCGCCGTCTGGTGCCTCATCGCAAAGTAATCCAAAAACTTTATGGAGGATTTTGGCTCTTTCCTGGTCTTTTAATCTAACAATTTCAGGATATTCTGAAACCATTTCACTTATCTCTGAAAAGGCCGAGTCATCTAACGCATTCAGGAAGGCTGCATAATCAGATTTTTCAGACCTCATTACAAACATACCGTAAGCAAAATCGGACAAACCGGGGCCGTCGAATTCACGTCCACAGCTGGCACAATGGTATATGAATCTGATGGCGGTCATTAACGCTAGAATTAGGCATCATGCCCCAACCTTCTCTTCTTGGGCGAGCAACGCCTCAAATTCCCTCAGGCTGGGCTTGATTTCACGCGGTTTGCCACAATGACGTTCCACCGCGTCGAGAGTCTTCAATCCATTGCCGGTCACGCAGATGACCGCGGATTCGTCACGCGGGATTTTGCCGCAGGCGATGAGCTTCTTCGCCACACCCACGGTCACGCCGCCGGCGGTCTCGGCAAAAATGCCTTCGGTTTCCGCAAGCAGCTTGATCGCATCGCGGATCTCGTCGTCGGTGACGTCTTCCGCTGCGCCGCCGGTATCGCGCATGACTTTGAGGGCGTAGAAACCATCTGCCGGGGTGCCGATGGCCAATGATTTGGCGATGGTGTCGGGTTTGACGGGTTTGAAGAAGTCCAGTCCGCCCTTTTGGGCAGCGGAGATGGGCGAGCAACCAGTCGCTTGCGCGCCGTAAATCTTCGGCTTCGTATCGGTGATGAGGCCGACCTTGGCGAATTCCTGGTAGCCCTTATGGATCTTGGTAAGCAGCGAGCCGGACGCCATGGGGATGACGGTATGCTGCGGAGCGCGCCAGCCGAGTTGCTCGGCGATCTCATACGCCATACTCTTGGAGCCTTCGGCGTAGTACGGCCTCATGTTCACATTCACGAACGCCCAACCATATTTCCCGGCGATCTCAGCGCACAGGCGGTTCACTTCATCGTAATGGCCCTTGATGGCGATGACATTGGCGCCATAGACGAGCGAGTTCAGAATCTTACTCTGCTCCAGGTCGGAGGGGATGAATACATAGGCTTTCAGCCCGGCGCTGGCGGCCTGGGCAGACACGGCGTTGGCCAGATTGCCGGTAGAGGCACAGGCAACGGTATCGAAGCCAAGTTCCTTGGAACGGCTCAAGGCCACGCTCACAACGCGGTCCTTGAAGGAGAGCGTGGGGTAATTCACGGCGTCGTTCTTGATCCAGAGTTCGCGGATGCCAAGCTTTTTAGCAAGGCGGTCGGCTTTGATGAGCGGCGTATAGCCGGCCTGCACACCGACGGTCGGCTCGCCGGCCACGGGCAGCAGTTCGCGGTAGCGCCACATGGTTTTTGGGCGCGACTGGATGGCTTCGCGCGTCAGAGATTTCTTGATGCGATCGTAGTCGTAGGCGACTTCGAGCGGGCCGAAGTCGAATTCGCAGACGTGGGTGGCCGCGAGCGGGTATTCACGCCCGCATTCGCGGCATTTCAACGCCTTCATGTAGCCTTGTTTATCACTCATATCATTTTCCTGTATTCATCAGGGCAATAAAAAACCCCGTCTCATGCGGAGACAGGGCGACAAAATGATTCGCACATCTCATTTTTCCCAAGCCAATGATGCTTGAGCTGGAATTGGCACCTGCATTGAGAACAAGCTCAACCGGTTGCCGTGGTGTCGTCGGGCCAGTCCCTCAACCACTCTGCATGAGACCGTTGTATCAACGGATACGGATAAATTGATATTGAAGCACCAAAGTGTCAACAGTAATTTTTCCAGACTATTCGGCCAGACTATTCAGCTTGCGGCGGTTCGGCAGGTGCAGCTGGCTCGGCTTCTTTGTTTTCCAAAGTCAATTGTTCCGGCGGAGTCGTGGCCAGGCCCGGATCGGCAGTGACGGGGCCGGGGGGTTTCTCAAGCGGAATGCGCCGCAATTCGTCTGCTGCCGGCAAATCCTCCAGGCCGCGCAGGCCGAAATACTCCAGGAACAAGGCTGTGGTCCCGTAGGTCTGGGGTCGCCCAACCACTTCCGCGCGGCCAACGGATTCGACAAGACCGCGCTCGGTGAGGGTCTGCATGACGCCGTCAACATTCACGCCGCGGATCTGCTCGACCTCCGCACGGGTGATAGGCTGGCGATAGGCGATGATGGCGAGGGTCTCCAGCCCGGGCGCAGAGAGCCGGGTCGGGCGCAATTTTTGGCCGACCAGTGCCTTAAGCCACGGAGCGAATTCCGGCTGGGTTACGAACTGCCATGCGCCGGCCACACAGGCGAGCCGGTAACTACGCGCGGCGGTTTCGTGCTCCTGCGCGAGTTGCTCGAGGGCGGACGTCAGGTCGCTCTCCTTCGCTTTGGCAAAGGGCTTGGCGGCATTGGCGAGGATTTCGCGAAGTTCTTTGACCGAGAGCGGTTTTTGCGCGGAGAACAGCAGTGATTCGAGGATGAATTTAAGTTCCATGTGTTTCTGTTTGGGGACTTGAAATTTCAGAGGATGCAGTTGACGCAGCCGGTTCAGCGGCAGCGGCCGAAATGGACGCAGGCTGCGCCCGGCTGATCTCAATCTTGCTGAACGGTTCGGGCTGGGTGCAGGCGAGTTGTTTGAGGCGGATCAGTTCGAGCAACGCGAGAAAGGTGCAGACCACTTCCGAACGGCTGGCGGCATCGGCGAACAGTTCTGAAAACTTGACCGCGCCGCGCTCAGTGACGGTCTTGAGGATAAATTCAACCTTCTCGCTGACGGTCCATTTGTCCTCATAAATCTCGCGCAAACCGCCGGAACGCTGCTCGAAGCGTTTGAGGACGGTATTGACCGCGTTGAGCAGGTCAAAAATGGAGACGTCCGGCTTGGGGACGGGCGCAGACGAATCAAACTCCAATTTTGGCGGCACGCGTGGAAAGATACTTTCCTGGCGCGCTTCAAGACTTTGCAGTTGGGCGGCGGCATCCTTGAATTTTTTGTATTCAACCAGCTGGCGGATAAGCTCCCAGCGGGGGTCTTCCCCCTCCTCCTCGCCTTCGACCTGCGCCTGCTGGTCCACGGGCAGCAGTTCGCGGCTCTTGATGTACATGAGCGTGGAGGCCATGACGAGGAATTCGCCGGCGATCTCCAGATCGAGCAACCGCATGGTGTCGATGTACTCGATGAATTGGGTGGCGAGCTTCGTGAGGTTGACTTCATAGATGTCCACCTCCTCTTTTTTGATGAGGTAGAGCAGCAGATCGAGCGGGCCTTCGAAGACCTCAAACTGGACTTTGTATTCGGCCATGAACTGCGGCAAGTTTAAGGCGGAAAAATGCGGTTGGCAATGACGGAGCATCCGGCTTGCGGCGTAGCCCGTCGATTTTTCGGATTGCACAACGGTTGAAGATGCGATTTATCATCTGTAGTATATTCAAATTCGTGAAGGCGCTATTGAGAAAGATTGAGACGTGGCCGGAATGGCTCGCGATTTTGGTGAGCCTGCTGCTGCTCTCGGCCGCGGGGATCGGGGACTATTTGACGGGGTATGAGGTGGGGTTCTTCATGTTCTATTTGATTCCCCTGATCTTAGGGTCATGGCGGGTGGGTTCAGTTTTTGGAATTTCGATGGCGATATTATGCGTGGGGACATGGTATTTGAGCAATTCCCTGGCAGGAGCGCCCTTCCGACCGCTGGTCACCCTCTGGAACGGCTCGATGCTTTTAGTCCTTTTCCTCATCGTGGTCGGGATGGTGAAACTCTATAAAGAATTGGAGGTCCGGGTGCAGGAACGGACCTCGGCACTGACTGAAGAGATGGCCAAGCGGCGACTGCTGGAGAAGGAATTGCTCGAGGCGAGTGAACGGGAGCAGCGGCGCATCGGGCACGATCTGCACGACAGCCTGTGCCAGCACCTGACGGGCACGGCGCTGGCCGGCCAGGTGCTGGAAGACAAACTCGCCGACAAAGCGTTGCCGGAAACGGCCGCCGCAAACCGGGTGGTGGGATTGATCGAAGAAGCGATCGGGATGACGCGGTCGATCGCGCGGGGCCTGAATCCAGTCGAGATGCAAGCGGTTGAGATTGAAGACCATTTCCAGGACCTGGCGACGAATATCAATGATCAGTTCAATGTCACGTGTAAATTTGAATGCCCGCAATCCGTGCCTTTGCGTGACCCGACTGTGATCACGCATCTATATCGCATCACCCAGGAAGCCATCACCAATGCCATCCGGCATGGCAAAGCCCGTTGCATCAATGTGGGCCTGGACGCCGCTGATGGCGAAATCGTCCTGACCGTGACCGATGATGGCGTTGGGTATCGGGAGAACCAAAATCCCCGGCATGACGGCATGGGGTTGCACATCATGGCGTATCGTGCCAGCATGATCGGCGCGACGATCAACATCGAACGGCTGCCGACTCAGGGCACGCGGGTGACCTGCACCCTGCAGGTTGCGGCCGTTTCTGAAGAAACTCATGCAGCAAAAAAATAAAGTACTCCTCGTGGACGACCATCCGCTTGTGCGCGAATGGCTCGCCAATCTCATCAACGAACAACCGGACCTCCAGGTGTGCGGCGAGGCAAGCGATGCGCCCCGCGCTTATCAACTCATCACCGACACGAAGCCGGCGGTGGCGATCGTGGATATTTCGCTGGAGGGCGGCTCGGGGATCGAATTGATCAAAAACGTGAGGGACCATCATCCCCCGGTGGCAATGATTGTGCTATCGATGCATGACGAAGCGCTTTACGCCGAGCGGGCGTTGCGCGCCGGCGCGCGCGGGTACATCATGAAACGCGAGGCGACCAAAAAGATCCTTCAGGCCATTCGCGCGGTGCTTGCCGGAAAAGTGTATGTCAGCGAAAAGATCGCGGACATGATGGCCGAAAAATTTGTGGAAGGCCCCGCCTCCGGCGAATATTCGGTGGAACAGTTGAGCGACCGGGAACTCGAGATTTTTCAATTGCTCGGCCGCGGCATGAACACACGGCAGATCGCCGACCATTTGCACGTGGGCTTCAAAACGGTCCAGACCTATTGCGCGCGGATTAAAGAGAAGCTTAAGTTGGACAATGCGACGCAGTTACTTCACGAAGCCATCCGGTGGCTCGAAATCCAGCAGACCAAATAGCGCCCCGGGTTTGTAAGATATTAACCTACAAATAATTAGGGCATCGCTCTACATATTTTCCACAAACTTCCGGTTATTCTGGCGATAGAGCTGCTTTGCATGCAGTTAATGCGGTTACAGCAGGCAATCCGTGAACAACTTATTGTCATTATTATTAATCCGCCTGTTGTGCGTTCACGCCGCAAAAGTGAAAGAGACTCAATATGAAAACGACCCAATCGGCCCGTAAAGCGGGTTTTACCTTGGTGGAAATTATGATCGTCGTGGCCATTATCGGCCTTTTGGCGGCGATTGCGATCCCCAACTTCATCCGCGCTCGTTCTAAATCACAACAGAACGCTTGTATCAACAACCTCCGTCAAATCGACGCAGCCATCAATGAATGGGCGTTGGAAAACGGCCAAACCACTGGCGCCAGCGTGTCCGGTGTGATGGTGGTTTCGGCTTACATCAAGCTGAACTCCAACAGCAGCGTCCCCGGTTGTCCCGCCGGTGGCACCTATTCGACCGCCTCGGTTGGCGCCAATCCGCAGGTCAAGTGCTCGCTGTCCAGCCTGACGGACACGCCGCATAAGCTGCCGTAAACTAAAGATTTCAAGCAAAAGGCCCGAGGCAAACGCTTCGGGCCTTTTTTGTCCAATAAACTGTGCGCCTCAAATCTTGACGGTGTGCGTCTAAAAAATTAGCATGGACAAACTGATTGGTGGCCGTAGCTCAATGGTAGAGCCCCAGATTGTGGTTCTGGATGTTGCGGGTTCGAGTCCCGTCGGTCACCCCACCTCAGATTTGGAAGGTCGGTTTGTCCCTTGGTTCTTCCACGCGTCCGAAGGGAATTTTGTGCCAAACGCGTTCGTGGACGTAGTACAAAAAGATTTTGGTGAACAATTCCACACCGCCGATGCTGAGGGCCCATTTGAAGTTGTGGGTAACGAACAGCGAGATAATAATGGTATCCACGCTGCCCGTGAAACGCCAGGAGACAGCTTTGACGAGACTGCGGTAATGTTTTTCAACCATTCTGGAGGCTAAAAAAAATCCCGGATAAACTCAACCAAAGTTCGCGCTTTCAGTGCTAACCGCATCCAAACCGCATTCTTTCGTTGAAATTTTGTGACAGTTGTGAAACATTTCACTGTGTCAGACGTCTCAAGTTAAGAACTCGTCACGGGTCTGTTCGGAGTGCGCACGCTTTACAACATTTTATTCACGTTCTTTTTCGTGCTGTCAGCGCCGTATTATTTCAGGCGAATGTGGCGGCGTGGCAATTGGCGTCCTGGTTTTCCCGAACGATTCGGAAAATATGGCTCAGACCTCAAACAGGCGCTGACCAATAGGCAGGTCATCTGGCTGCACGCAGTCAGTGTTGGGGAGGTCAATCTGTGCACTCAATTGATCCGCGCCCTTGAAATGCGCCTGCCCAACGTCAAGTTTGTCGTCTCCACCACCACCACCACGGGCATGGCTGAACTGAGAAAACATTTGCCCACGCATATCAGCAAGATTTATTACCCCATCGACCGGCAGAAATGGGTGAGACACGCGCTGGCGGTCATCAATCCAGAAGCCATCATCCTCGTGGAAGCGGAAATCTGGCCAAATTTTTTGTGGCGCGCACGCGATTTGGGAATTCCGGTATTTCTGGCAAACGCCCGGCTTTCCGACCGTTCGTATCGCGGTTACAAGCGGTTCGGGCTCCTGTTCCGGTCGTTGTTCACTTCGTTTGCAGGTGTCGGGGCGCAAAACGAAACGGACGCTGCCCGGTTGCGCGAGATCGGCTGCCGCCCTGAGACCATTCAGGTGGTCGGCAACTTGAAATTCGACGCGGCTAAACTGGACGAACGGCGGCGATTGGATGTGCCGGAACTGCTGCGCAAAATCGGCGCGCCGGCCGACGCCCAGATCCTGGTCGGCGGCAGCACGCATAATGGCGAAGAGCTGATCCTGGCCGAAATCATGCAGAGGTTGCGGGGGCAATTCCCAAAATTAT
>Ga0206865_1010_pt1 | contig 63437 bp, 55 predicted proteins | sample Alteio_BWOrgCont_39_FD_152628 | JGI IMG/M metagenome (GOLD analysis project Ga0206865, IMG submission 152628) | Enriched cells from forest soil in Barre Woods Harvard Forest LTER site, Petersham, Massachusetts, United States -... | ecosystem: Environmental > Terrestrial > Soil > Temperate forest >...
AGCGCCGGCTTCATCATCAACAACACTGCAAAAACGGATAGCTTCCACTTCCACCACTTTACCATTATCGGTTTTGGCAGTGAAGGTTCTTTTCAGGTAGCCTTCCTTCATGCTCAATTCGCGACGGAAATTAGTCACCTCGCATTTGGCCAGGTCAAGTTGTTCGCCGTCCAGCAGTACATCAATCCCTATCCAGTTGGCGGCATTTATTAGCTTGGCGAAATACTCGGGATACCCGTTTTTCCACCAGCCTACGCGGGTTTTATCGGGGTAGTAAACACCTGCTACGTAATTACCCTGCAGGGTTTCGCCACTGTATGCTTCTTCAAAGTTTGCCCGCTGGCCCATCCGGCCATTGCCCAGGCTGAATATGCTTTCGGATATTTTATTATGATGCGGATTAAAGCCTTCTTCTATGATCTTCCACTCATCAACTTCGATGTATTCCTTCATTCTTAATTGTAATAATGCGTATTATCAGTAGTAATTCGTTAGTAGTCCGATTGGGCCTAGCAAATACCGCCTTTCGCAAAACGTGATTTTATAACTTATATAATTTTTCTAAACTCATTTCATTTAAGCCGTTTATTACTAAATCGGCATCTGTTAGTACCTCCGGCGATCCTACACCAACGGCCTTCATCCCGCCATTTTTGGCGGCTTCAACGCCTGCAATCGCATCTTCAAAAACCACACATTCCGCCGGATCAACACCCAATGCTTCGGCTCCTTTTAAAAACACTTCCGGGTCGGGTTTCGCCTTGCTAACCTTGTTGCCGTCTATAATGGCATCAAAAAGGTCGGTTATGCCTACTTTTTCCAGTATCATGCCGCTGTTTTTGCTTGCCGAACCCAGGGCCGTCATTAATCCAGCCTGTCGGCAGGTTATCAAAAACTCCTTTGCGCCGGGTAAAATCTCGTCGGGCGTCATGTGGCTGATCATCTCTACATACCAGCTATTTTTCTCAGTCGCCAGTTCTTCCTGCTCGGCGGCGGTTTTGCTAACCCCTCCCCATTGCAGTATCAGCTCCAGCGAACGCACTCGGCTTACGCCTTTTAATTTTTCATTATCTTCAGCCGTCAGGTCAAATCCCAGTTGATTTGCTAAACGTTTCCAAGCTTTATAATGATAAACCGCTGTATCCACAATTACACCATCCAGGTCAAAAATGCAGGCTTTTATAGTACTCATTTATTTCAAGCAAATTTAATTAATTAGGTATTAGTTGATTACGGATTGAACCATGGTCGCTACTTTTGCGAATTCCTTAAATAATCAACCGAAAACACACCTACCATTATTAAATTCTAAAAATTACAGCCGCAACGACCGGATTATAAAATTTAATGTTTTGTTAACACTTCATCATCAGCCTGCATTTTACTTACAGGCCCGTCAAAGGCTTATTTACCCAATTCCAAAACCCATGTTGCCCTGGCAGGTACCTTAAATGACGAGAGATCAACCATCTCATCCGTAACCACGTTTTTAGCCATCTTAGCGCCTTTTATCCGCTCAAAATATCTGTCGGTGGTTATCGTTTTTTCCTCATCGTTTCCATTATAAACTACCATTACCGTTTTTTTGTCGTCGTACCTGAAATACACATATACATGTTTCTGCGGTATATACTGCATCATTTTACCGGTTTGCAAAGCAGTGGTATTTTTGCGGTAGTTGGCTAATTTTTTAACGTAGTTAAAGGCATCGTTTTCGCTATCGGTACGGCCGGCTGCTGTAAACTTATTAACCTTATCACCATCCCAGCCGCCGGGAAAGTCCGCCCGCACCAGGCCATCGGGGTCTGAGTAGTTTTTCATCAGGATCTCATCGCCATAGTACATTTGCGCCACACCTCTCAAGGTGAGCAGCATAGCCATAGCCGATTTATATTTCGTGATATCCTCCTTTACCATGGAAAGCGCCCGACTCATATCGTGATTATCTAAAAAAACCACGTTGCGGTTAACATCCTGGTATAAAAAGTCCTGGGCAAGCAGCTCATACAGGTGTTCAACGCCACCATTCCAGTCCATCAAAGCGTCATAAATACCGTTTTTAATAACCGCGTCAGTTATGCCCGGCAAATGCGTATCCATTCCGCGGTTTACGGTGTTTCCCTGTGTAAAGTAGGCCGAAATTAAAGGGCTATTGGTAAGCACCTCGCCAAAGATGGACAGGTGCGGAAACTCAGTCTTCACATCAACCGCCCATTTTGCCATATAATCCGGGTCGTTATAAGGATAGGTATCTAACCTTAAACCATCAACCCCTGCATATTCCACCCACCAGATATGGTTTTGAGTTAAAAAGTTTTGTACGTAAGGATTGTTTTCGTTCATATCGGCCATGCGGTGGTCAAACCAGCCATCCAGCATTAGTTTACGGTCCATTGCAGCCGCGTGCGGGTCCATTACCGCTTCGTATTTAAAGTTCGATTTGGTGTACTTTGGCCACTGGTGTACCCAGCTTTTCATCGGCATATCGCTGATGGTGTAGCCTTCGGTACCGGCATGGTTATGAACCAGGTCCATCACCACTTTAAGCCCCATGGCATGGCATTTTTCCACAAACTGTTTATATAAAGCGTTGGTGCCATACCGGGCATCAATCTTGTAATGATCGGTAACGGCATAGCCGTGATACGATGCGTGAGGCTCGTCGTTTTCAATTGCGGGAGTAAGCCAAACGGCCGTTACGCCCAATTCTTTTAAATAATCCAGGTGGTTCATTATGCCCTGTATGTCGCCGCCATGGCGGTAAAACATTGAATCGCGGTTAATACCCACTTCGCGCATATTGGCAAATGAGTCGTTGGTTTGATCGCCGTTTGCGAAGCGATCGGGCATGATGAGGTAGATGAGGTCCTTGCTGGTAACCCCCTGCTCGCGGCCCGTTTCGTTGTCGCGTTTCTTTAAGTCATATTGATAAGTTAGTGGCTTTTGGCCCGCTTTGGTAAACTTTATCGGGAACGTTCCCGGAGATGTGCCGGAAAAAATGCGCAAATCGATGAATAAATAGTCAGGATTTTCAACTTTATGCACCGCTACCAGCTTTACACCGGGGTATTTTAGCTCTACTTTCCGGTCGCCAATATGGTCGCCGTGAACAATCAATTGCAGGTCCGGATTGTGCATCCCTACCCACCAAAACATGGGTTCTACGCGCTCCAGGGCAGGAATTTGGGCCGAAGCACTCACCGCCGTGATGAGACAGCAGGCAACAAAAAATAAGATTTTTTTCATACCGGTTTATCGGGTAAATAATTGTGGCGGCGTAAACGTTCTTCTCATTAACCGCGTTTCAAATTTAAAATAAAAATGATATGTTGTAGGAAAAAATGAAAATGTTTGTTGGAGGGAAGTCCGAAAGACCGAAAGTCTGGAAGTCCGAAAGAAAAAGTTTATTGTTGGGTTGGATTAGGTTGATTGGGTGGGAATGGCGTGCTAAAGCATTTAGGGTAATTTTAAAAAGATTTTGAATAACCACATTCCCGTTTTCGTAACTTTACTAAAAATGAATTGCTATGACCAATCAGGAATTTATTGAAATCAATCCGAAAATAATGATGGGGAAACCGGTAATTAAAGGTACCCGAATTACAGTAGAGCAAATTTTAGAAAATTTGTCTGAAAGCAGTTCTATCGATGGTGTTTTGAAAGCACATCCTCACTTACACAGCGAGCAGGTTCACGCGGCGTTGGCGTTTGCGGCGTAATCAATGAGGGCATGAAATTATCATTCTAAATCATATTTTAACTTGAGGAGTTTTATGGATTCTTCTGCCAAGAAGTAAGTCTTTTCGTCTTCCTGCAAACGTTCGTCCAAAATGGCTTTTAGTTCCTGAGTAAGTTTTAAATTATCCTCGTTTTCTACCTCGTTGCTTTTCATCTTTAGGGTGCCTTTAGTTAAAGTTACAAAACTATAAGTACACGTAAAACTACGACATTTTGGGCGATGCCTGCGGCCCGGGCTGTTCGCTCATACAGCACAGGCCTTAGGCGCTTGGCCGGTATCCGCTACCATCCCTATCGCGGACATTTCATTAATGCATTGATATTTGCAAAAGAGCGTCCAAAAGTCTAAAAGCCTCGAGCGAAATATTGTTGACCGGGTCAATTGAGCTGGATTGGTGAGATAAAAGCCTTCCGGGTAATTTTGAAAAGATTTCAAATAACCTCATTTGCTTTTTCTTTAACAACCAAGTTAGATTCTGAATTTTACCAGCCTTTGTGCCCCTTGTACCTCCTTAGCATACTGTGGTTTAAAATTAACCACTAAGACCACTAAGGTGGCACAAAGAGCACTATGACAAAGTAATATTTGGCACGATCGAAATATAATTGACTTTTGATACAGTTTCGTATCTAAAACTTCAACCAGCAAAACTGGGGTCAAATTCCACAATCCATTCAATACCGTATTTGTCCCTGAACATGCCGGCATAGGTAGCCCATGGACTGTCGCCAATCGGGCCTTCAACCTCCCCTCCTGCCGACAGGCCGTTAAATATCTGGTCTGCTTCTTCACGGCTTTCTGCACTTACTACAATTTTCGAGCGATTTTCGCTTTCGTTTACCCGCCCCATAAACTCGGGAACATCATTGGCCAGTAACACATTGTGTTTGCCAAGCGGCAAAGCGATGGTCATTATTTTATTTGCCTCCTTTTCCGGCACCTGAAATTCGTCGCTTGCCAGGTCTTTGAAACGAATGATCTTAGTGAATTCGCCGCCAAAAACTGATTTGTAAAAAGTAAAAGCTTCTTCGGCGTTTCCGTTGAAGTTGATCCAGGGGTTAATTGTTCTCATAATTTTTAATTCTTAATAGTGATTGTATATTTTCTTTTTTTGTTTTCTACGATAAGGTGGCCAACAGGTCTTCCAGGTTTTTTAAGGTCATGGTGAAGCCTATTTTGAAGCCCTCTAATAATTTCTCCAATCGCTCAAACGATTCATTAAAAATGGTAATGTCCACTTTGGTTATACCATTTTGCTCGCTGAAATTGTAATCCCAGTCAGAACCCGGCAACTCGCGGTTTTCGTCTTTATCCGAAAACGCGTTGTACATCTTAAAATTGGTTTTCGGGGTAATGGAAGTATATTCCTGCACCGCCCAACGTTCCTCGCCTTCGGGGGTTATCATCGCGTAAAACCGCCTGCCGCCAACTTTAAAATCCATATACTTGGTTTTGGCGCGCATAGGTGCAGGCGCTCCCCATTGGTCCAGCAGTTCGGCTTTGGTAAAGGCATCCCATACTAAGGACTGTGCGGCATTAAATTCCCTGGTTATATAAACCGTTTTCGCTGCCTTGTCAACGTTAAAATCAAATAGCAAATCGTTGTTCATTATTTATTGATGGTTAGTTAATAATTCTATTGGTATCAGTGCTACTTCGTGGTCTGGTCTTTAATTGTTGTTAATAAATGGTCGAGCTGGTTAAATTGAGTTTCCCAGTTTTGCCTGAATTGGGCTAACCAATGGTCAAATTCCTGCATTTTTTTGGCGTTAAAGTGATAATAAATTTCCCTGCCGCTTTGCTCAGGTTTAACCAGGTCGCATTCGTGTAACACTTTAATATGCTTTGATACCGCCTGGCGGGTCATGTCAAATTTTTCGGCCATTACATTAGGCGTCAACGCCTGGATGGCAAGTAAGGTTAAAATAGCCCTGCGGGTAGGGTCGGCAATGGCTTGAAATATATCCTGTTTCATTTTGTATTAACTAAATAAGCAACCTTCAGGTTGCAAATATATACGCAACTTTTGAGTTGCGCAAATTTTTTTAAGATTTTTTTTGATTTTTTTTTTGGAGGGGGATGTTTCTTTCGGATATACCCGAATTATGGTAGAGTGTTTTAAAAACTTATCAGAAAGCAGTTCTATATTGATGATGTTTTGAAAGCACATCCTCACTTAAACGGCGAGCAGGTTCATGCAGCGTTAGTGTTAGCGGCGCAATCCATGATGGGTGATGAAATTATTCGAAAATAAATTGAAAAATAATTTGCGTAACCAAAAGGTTACGTATATATTTGCGTAACCAAAAGGTTACCCATCATGACGAGAGATATACTTATTAAATGGCATTTCCCCCATCCACCCGAAAAAGTATGGGAATGCCTTACCGACCCCGAAAAGATTAGCCGGTGGCTGATGAAAAATGATTTCAAGCCGATTGTGGGCCATCAGTTTAATTTCCATACCAAACCGATACCGCAAATGGGATTCGATGGCATTGTTTATTGCGAAGTGCTGGAGATCATCCCCAATAAAAAACTGGTTTATACCTGGAAAGGCGGCCCCAGGCCGGGCGTAATAGGTTTGGATACCATACTTACCTGGAGCCTGAGCCCGGATGGCGGGGGCACCCGCATGGTACTTGAACACACCGGCTTCAGCGGCTGGAAAAACTTTGTGGCCAGCGTATTTATGGAAAAAGGCTGGAAGAAGATAGGCAAACGTTTTGATGTATTGTTAACTGAAACAAAATGAGGAACGGTGTGGACCCCTTCCAGGCAATTGCCGACCCCAGCAGGCGGGAAATTTTGATGCTGCTAACCAAAGACCGGCAGTCTATAAATATGCTCGCTGGGAATTTTGAGATGAGTCGCCCGGCTGTATCGAAACATATAAAGGTGCTTTATGAGGCCGGGCTCATCCTGATTAAAGACCAGGGCCGCGAGCGCTATTGCGAACTGAACGCCAGCGGGCTTGATGAAATAAAAAATTGGCTCGTCTTTTTCGATCAGTTCTGGAAACAAAAACTACAGAATTTAGAAAAGCTATTGAACAACATGACGGAAGGCGAAAAACCAGGAAGCTGACGACCCAGGCGCGGGCAAAATACCATCATCAACTTTGAAATTAATTTTTTGAATTTTTTAACCTGAATATATATAACAATGAAAGCAATTGAAATTATCTCTATCCCGGTGACCAACCAGGAAAAATCAAAAGAATTTTATGAAAACTTAGGATTCTGCCTCATAGCGGAAGCACCCTTTGGCCCCGGACAAAAATGGGTTCAACTCGGTTTTCCGGGTCACGATACGTCCGTTACCCTGGTAACCTGGTTCCCCGGAATGCCTGCCGGCAGCATGCACGGCTTTGTGATAAAAACCGACAGCCTTGAGCAGGACATTGAAGAATTTACAGCCAAAGGCATTGAAGTGGGCAAAATTGACGATACGCCATGGGGCAGGTTCCTTTCGGTAAAAGATCCCGACGGAAATATGCTGAGTTTTCACCAGGCATAAATATACCAACCGGAATGAAGCGAGGAAATCGCTTTTAAAATGACAAGCGCAATTACCGGATAGCTCTAATGGATATTTTAACCACTAGGTGCACAAAGATTTTCACTAAGTACACAAAGAAATATTTGATTGCGTTAAATTCGTTTTTTTTTTAACAGCGTAATATTAAAGAAAACTATAAACAAAAAACTTAGTGTCCCTTGTGGTTTTCCCTTTGTGCGCTTTGTGGTTAATTTTTAAACCACAAAGTGCACAATGAATGCGCAAAGGCTACAACGCCTGGTAGCGGACAGGGTTTATTTTGGTTGTTCAAGAATGGTTTTTACTTTTTATACAGCCCCTATTCCTTCCGCTTTCATCATCATCGCGCACTTCTCGCCAAACCGGCGAAAGACTTACCCCCCCGACAGTTATTTATCTACCCCAAAAAAGTATAAAATAACCTCATCATATTCCAGCTAAGAAAAAATATTTAACAGAAAAATCGCGGCCTGTTGCATTGTAAGGAGGTTTTCCTGTAGATTTTGCGCTTTTGTTGAAAGCCCATTCAATATCTCCCCGAACTTATTTTATCTGCCCCCGTATAAACCCCTGTTTAACAGCAAAGTCTGTTGGCAAACAAAAAGGATTTGATACAATAAGAAACAATAAAATGAAACAAAAAATTTTAGCGATGATGGTACTGGCAGGGGCTTGTTTATCTGCTTGTCAAAAAGAGTCACTTGTACCAAGTGGTTCATCGCAGGGCAACCAAACAAAATCTTCTACTACCACGGTATTAAACCAGGACACCGTGAGCAACGATACCACCCGGGGATACCTGCGTGTGCAGTTGGCAGAAGATGCAGTAAATACTGATAATGTATTGATAGAATTTTCACCGGACTCAAAAAGCACCTATGTCAGCAACGAAGATGCCCGCACGTTCCAGGGTTTCGGACAGGTAAGCTTATCAAGTTTATCGAGCGATAATGTACTGCTGGCCATTAATTCATTGCCGCTTTCAACCAAAGGAACCTCGGTAAAACTGGCTGTTAGTGCCAAATCAAAAGGTACTTTCAAACTAAATTTAAGCACCATACATGGTATTCCCAATAAATTTGATATTTGGCTGAAAGACAAATTCAAAAAGGATTCGACCAATTTCAGGCAAAACCCAAGCTATGCCTTTACCATCAGCAGCGATACCACTACCTACGGCAGCAACCGCTTTAGCGTTGTATTGCACACGCATAAATAAGAGGGATTTTACCGATTATGGGGGATTTCACCGATTAGGGGAAGATGGTTTCACCGATTGGGGGGGAAGATTTCACAGATTTAAGGAAAAGGATTTCACAGATGATGTGGGATCCTTTTTTGTTTTTGGGGATTAAAGATAAGTCCTCTTGGGATTTTCGTTGCCATGCCGCTGGCTACAGTGTAAAATTCAGAGCCTTTTGCCACTAAAAGCTAATCGGCGACCTACTGGTATGCCTTAACCTCACAATTCGAATTTCATTGGGCATAATCCTGTATGAAACCCTGAAATGATGCTTTTCAAAGGCACGCCATGTTCCATCGTTATTCTTTTTGAATTTATCGGGTGGGAATTTTGTGGGGTAATTGCATAAATCAATGGTTTGGTCAACAATGTCGTCCCTCACTATTTCAGCATTTTGCACTGAGTCCATCTGTATATAAAGATAAGCTTTCCGCAATTCGGCGATGGCTCTCTTACTCCAAACTGTTACCATTTACGGGCTTCAATCTTCAAATCTGAAGCGGTCTTAAAGTCACCGCGATCAATTTCGGCGTCACCTGCCAGCAGATCATCATTGTATTGTTCAAGCGTTTGTGGTTTTTCTGCTGTATGGTAACTAATGCCCATTAATTTTAACGTATGCAACAGCAACTCTTTTTTTCCGTGATCTTTAATATCATCAAAATCAATTATTAGTTCCATCGGCCCCAGGTTTTAAATCGTTCTAAACAAAGTTATTTAAATTTCGCCTATAACACAAGCGCCGTTTTTGGCATTTTGATGAGCGCAGCGAAGAAGCAACGACAGGGTGCTGAGGTCAGCCAGCATCGTTTTAAACGGGTAGATTTTTGGCGCGCAAAGATAAAGGGTTGCCACAAATAATCTGGTGGCGCTATTTTGTCAGTACAGATAAGGATTTTTGGCAAAATAGGCATCGTAAACAGTTTATAATGAGGCGTTCCAAAAATAGTGATGTGTGAAATTTGGAACATGGAACATTTTATTTTCCGGAAAAGCTGCGTGTTTTTGGTGTTATCGAAAAAAGTTGAGAGTTCTTAAACCCACCTTACCAAACAATTAAACCTTTCATGTGTCTAATAGCAAGCATTTTTTAACAAGTACCGGTTTGGATATATGAAAGTATTTTTATTGATCTGTTTATTTATTGCTCCTGCGCTGGCATTTGCGCAGCTACGCCCGGCAACAGGTATCGGCAGCAAACTGATTGCCGCACATAAGGATACCACCATTGAATCGGACACATCCAAAGAAAACAAAGAACCCCGTTATTATTACGTTTCGTTAAATGCAAACGCATTTGTAAATACCAAAGGCAGTGCAGCTAAACGGTTTTCGCCGGCGGTGGAGTTTGGTCGCACTTACGGCATTTTCGATATCGGGCTGGCAACCGGCAGGTTAAACAGTTTACCGGGCCACGACACCAGCAGGTATATTGAGTTGCGGCCCACCATCAACGTATTTTCAAAAGGCAGGTTTGCCGAATCGCTTTGTTTGGGAGCAGGTTATATATTTTCGGCAAAACAGGCTATGATGTCAGAGATTTGCAATGGCATCAATTTTAATGTAAGCGCCAATTTTGCCATCGCTATGCTGCAGGGCTACGTATTTTTCGACGGTACCAACAGCAGCCGCAGTGGCCAATACATTGGACTTGGTTTGACCTACAATTTCCTGAAACCGCATAGCGTGAACAAGCAACGTAAAAAAGCGGCTATTGTAAGCGATAATTGAATAAAATTTACAGAACTGATGTATGAAGGGACAAACGTTTTTTTATGATCGTGACTGCCAAATTAAAACTTATTCAGGATCAGCAAGGTAATAATCACCGCTGCGGCCGCTCCCCCGATAATCCAGGTGCGTTTTTGGTCAATAATGTTAAATCCGTTCAGCAACATTATTATCCCGGCTACCAGCGCGATGAGTTTGTAGCGGGAAGTAATGGCATTCTGCGTTTTATTGTATGCATTCAGTTCAAAATAAACCCGCTTCCCTTTTTGTAAATAGTAAATGGGGATTTCCTTTGCACCGTTTTGCAAATCAGCATAGCGAATACTATAATATTTAACAATTAAGGTATCGCCTTTTTTAAGGCTGTCGAGCGATCCCTCGGGCGTAAGCACATCCCCAGCGCTGGCTATTGTAAATGCGGCTTGTGTTTCTTTCGTCCACAGCCGGCGACGAGTAGATGAAGTGCGTGTGCTGTGTATCGTTTCGATATTGCTGCTAAGTACCACCGTTTTTGAACTGAGGTCATCTGCTGTAAGATCCGAACCTTTCGGATAAAAAAAATAAACAATCGCCCCAATTCCTACTATTATGGTGCGCCAGTCAATTGTCTTTTCAGTTTTTTTATGGGCCATGAGGTTGTTTTATATATTAAACTCTTTTTAAGGTAGCCTTAATTTCCTTTAAGTTCGATTTTATTAGTACCGTATTGAAAGCTATAATTTACCGTCGCGTCCAGCTCGCTGCCGTTAAGATGGCAGGTAATGGTTTCGGAATGCGGGCTTTCGATATAGCGCAATTTCAGTTCGAAGCTATCGTGGTCTTTCCAGCCAAAGCTACCAACAACTTTGGCGGGCAGCAAAAACGAAAAGTCTTCTTTGGCGCCGTTCAGCAGGCTTGGGCCCAGCATGCCGGTTTGGCCCGACAGCCATTTGCCCGACCCAAAGTTGAGGATATAAGTTCCTGATTCGCTTTGTACGGTCGCCTGGCAATCGCGGCCGATAAACTTAAATGCTATCGATTTAATATTGAGTTTGTTGGGTTGGAATGTAAATGTTTTATTCTCAAATGCTTTTGGGTTTTCCTCCTGAACAGGATCCGGAAGCGGTGGCAGGCTCAAAGCATCCAGGTGCACATCCAGCGCGGCGTCGGCATTAGCGTTAGCTGGCAGCGCCTTGGGCTGCATAGCCGGCAGCAGGTATTTCCAGATGAGGTTTAGTTCTCCCTGCATATCGGCCGTTTCTGAAGTAATGGCAATTACGGCATCTTGGTCGGGCATTACAATAATGTATTGTCCGAAGGCGCCATCGCCCCGGAAGCAATTGTGCCTGCAACGCCAAAACTGGTAGCAATAGCCCTGCATCCAGTCGCTGGAGTCTTTTTTGCTTTGGGCAACACCCGGGGCCTGGTCAATTTTAAAAGTTGTAGCCTGCTCAACCCATGCTTGGGGCAACAGTTGCTTACCATTCCACATGCCTTTCTGCAGATAAAGCTCGCCCATTTTGGCCAGGTCTTCGGTTTTTAGGCGTAAACCCCAGCCGCCGGTATTTATGCCCATTGTGCTGGCCTCCCAATCTTCGCCGGTTATACCCAGCGGATCAAAAAGTCGTGGTTTTAAATAATCAAGCTCCTTTTGGCCGGTAATCTTTTGCACAATGGCCGACAGCATAAACGTGGCCATGGTATTGTACAAAAATTTGGTGCCGGGTTGGTGCACAATCGGCGTCGCCAAAAAGCCTTTCACCCAATCGTCTGTTGCAAAAGGGATGCGGGTAGTAGGATCGGGTTCCTGGCCGGCACTCATGCTCAACAGGTCAGCTATGGTAAGTTGTGCCAGGTATGGCGATACGGTCGCTGGTAAGCTGTTTGGAAAAAACGAGATTACTTTTTGATCGAGCAACAGCTTGTGCTCAGTTATAGCCAGACCAACTGCCGTTGAAGTAAAACTTTTACTGAGGCTGTACAGGCTATGTTTCAGCTGAGGCTGATACGGGTTCCACCAGCCCTGCGTGATCACTTTGCCGTGGCGAAGGATCATGATGCTGTGAAACTCGTGCTTGCTTTGCCCTACTGCCGTTAAAAAACTATCGATTGCGGCTGCCGATACGCCCTGCGCCTCGGGAGTACTTTGCTGAAATGAATTGCTTTTTTGCGCAGATGCATTGGTTAAAATCAGTAAAAATAACATCAGCAGCGCCAAATGACTGGTGCAGGATTTTATAAACCACTTTTTGCCTGGTTGCCCGATATTTAACATAACGATAGTTTTAAGGATTATAATTGATGTGAAAGTAGGAATAGTTTGTATGAATTAAAAGGGGATGGATAAAATCGTTGGGGAAATAGCTATTTAAAAATGGCTAACGAAATTGCCGGATAGCGATGGGTTTATAAACTAAGGGTGTTCGAATAAAGATAAATCCCTCCCTACCCTCCAGGGCACGGAGGGTTCTTCGTAAATGCACTAACGTCAACGCATGGCGCAGAAACCCACCCCTGCCACCACATAGCCCACCGCGCCCCCTCCGGGGAGGGGAATTTTGAAAAGTTTCGAACTCCCTGGGTTTCAAAACCCGTCGGCTATGAAAAATGTATCATTAGGTTTAAAAGCAGTCAAAAAGTGTAAACCCACCTGTTTTTCAACTATCTGATTATCAATATAATAAAAATTAAAAAAATAAAAAGTGGAAACTTTGTGTAAACCCTCTTTTGTAATCCCGGGCACAAAACTATGGGCACAGACTTCGATGTCAAGAAAGGAAAACGCCGGGAATCTTTTACTACTTACTCCATATCCCACCGATGGGCGGCGCTACCACATTGTCGGTAGACGACAGGCCATACATCGATTGAACGGTATGCAGCACATTATAATGATTTATGGTACTGGTATATTTACCATCGATCAGTTTGGCGCCGTAAAATATCGTGGGTATTTTGTTGGCGTTTTTGCTTAGCGCGTCATCCTCGTCCCAGGTAACTATCAGCAGACTTTTGTGGGTTTTGGCCCATTCGGCATATTCGGCAATATGGCCTTTTAGCCATACATCGCCCCTTTTTATAGCTGCCGCATCGCCCGCAAAACCAATATTATGCATATCATTATCCATATTGGGCACCACAAAGGCGACGGTTGGCAATTTGGTAAAATCAGTGGGGAAGTCGGTCATGGGCACACTTGCTGTTGTGGGGATACAGTTTACGCCGGTACCTACCCAATTTACCCAGGGGCAATGTTTGCGGGCGTATAGGTGCCCAATGGTATAGTCGCTGGCGCGATAAGTACAATCCAGGTAGCCCGCTTTCGGCATGGTTTCGGCATAACCTTTAAAGGTGAACTTTTTATCTAACAATGCAGCCCCCAGGTTTGGCGTTTTAAAGGGCGTTTTACCTTCCAGGCAATCGTCGCCCGTTACATCCTGCGTGCTCCCTGAATACAGCACCAGGTAATTGGGCTGGCTTGGGTGCCCTATGCCATGCGAATTGGTAAACAGCACACCATTTTTGGCCAGTTGGTTAATATAAGGCGCGTTTTGCAAGCCAATAAGCTCACCGTAAGCATGATTTTCTTCCATCACTATAATCACATGGTCGTATTGCGGAATATCATTTTGCTGTTGCGGATGGAAAAACAAAGCAACAGTAATAAAAAGGGAGGCGATGGAATTTGTGAGTGTCATAGTCGGGGTAAATGTATCAATATAACAGGCTTTGTTAACGTTTTGTTAACCAAACTGTGTATGTTGATAGAATGCATTTTTAAAAGATTTGTTTTGGAGGACAGATTTATTGCCTTGCACGCCTCGCCGACGGGCAAATCAACCCTAAAATCCGCAGAACTGATAAATCTTCAGCAATTCATTTTATCCTGTAAATCTTAGTCCTTATCTTGGCTCAATAAACTGACTGATATGAAGTTCTTTTGGGCTTTTGCTTGTATGCTTTTTACCGGCACCATGATCTGGGCGCTTGATTGCCAATGGGGCACTATCCCTCCTATCGGCGCATTCCTTAACCCCTCAACCGGTTTCTGGCAAAATGCCGAAAGCAAAAACATCCTGCCAACAGAAAATTTAAAGCTACCGGGCCTGCTTGATAAGGTTGTTATTCAATACGATGATAACCGCATCCCGCATGTTTTTGCCAAAAACGACCACGACCTGTACTACGCCCAGGGCTTCTTAACCGCCCGCGACCGCCTTTGGGAAATGGATATCCAAACCCGCGAAGCCGCCGGCCGCTTGTCCGAAATCCTGGGACCAAAAACACTTGATATCGACCGGTACCATCGCCGCATGGGCATGGTTTACGGTGCCGAAAACAGCCTGCGGGGCATCATGAAAAACCCCGTATCAAAAATGATGGTGCTGGCTTATACCGAAGGCGTTAACGGTTATATCCATTCGCTGGCGCCAAAAGATTACCCGCTTGAATTTAAACTGCTGAATTACGAACCTGAAGAGTGGAAACCAATAAACTGTGTGTTTCTGCTTAAACTGATGTCCGAAACGCTGGCTGGTGGTTCCGATCAATTTGGGATGACCAACGACTTGAAGCGTTTTGGCGCAAAAGATGTGGACGATTTATTCCCAGACTACCCTTTCCACGAAGATCCTATCATCCCCGTGGGCACGCCATGGAATTTCAAACCGCTGCCAATCCCCAAACCATCTGCGGATTTTATTGCGCAAATGACCGAAGGTATCCGCACCAAAGAAATTACACCCGGTGTTGGCAGCAATAACTGGGCCATCAGCGGCAGCAAATCGGCTACCGGCTACCCCATATTGGCCAATGACCCACACCTTGATCTAACTTTTCCGTCCATTTGGTACCAGATACAGCTTTGCTCGCCAACCGTAAATGTAAACGGCACCTCGCTGCCCGGAGCGCCGGGGGTTGTTATTGGTTATAATCAGCATATCAGCTGGGGCGTTACCAATGTTGACGCTGACGTGCTGGATTGGTATCAGATTAAATTTAAAGATAAATCCAAAAACGAGTATTGGTACAACAACCAATGGAACCCGGTAAAAAGGCGGATTGAGGTCATCAAAGTGCAAAACAAACCCGACGTTGTTGATACGGTGCTGTACACTCATCACGGCCCGGTTGTTTATGCCAGCGAAGGCGAGAAACCCAAAAACAGTCATGACCATATACCTGTTGGGGATGCGCTGCGCTGGATAGCGCACTATGAATCGGACGAGTTTATGTGTTTTTACCTGCTCAACCGCGGCAAAAACTATGATGACTACCGCAAGGCCTTAACTTTTTATACCGCACCTGCGCAAAACTTTATTTTCGCCAGTAATGATAAGGATATTGCGATAACCCCAAATGGTAAACTTCCTTTAAAATATAAGGACCAGGGCAAGTTTATTATGGATGGCAGCGATCCGGCCAACGACTGGCATGGCTGGATCCCTTACGACCAAAACCCTACGGTTAAAAACCCGTCGCAAGGTTTTGTACGCTCGGCCAATCAATCGCCTGCAGATCCATCTTACCCATACTATATCAACTGGCGCTATGAGCAATACTACAGGGGCAAACGCATAGCCGATAAGCTAAATATCATGAACCACGCTACAGTTGACAGCATGCGCGTGATGCAAATGGATAATTACAGCATACTGGCGCAGGATGTATTGCCAACCATGTTGAAATTGGTGGATACAACCAAATTACATGCCGATCAGCTGGCGGCATTTAATATTGTAAAACACTGGGATAAACATTATGCGGCCAATTCCCAAGGCGCCAGCATTTTTAACAAATGGTGGAACAGGTTTTTTGATACCACCTGGTCCGACAAGTTTTATGTGAAGGATATTTATTTGAAAGCGCCATCGTTTGACCGCACCGAAAAATTATTATTGACAGAGCCAAACTCCAAATGGTTTGATATTGCCGCGACTCCACATAAAGAAACTGTTACGGATATCGTTAATATATCATTCATCGCTACTATCGACGCCATGCTACACAAATACGGCAAACCGGGCGAAAAATGGGAATGGGGTAACGTAAAGGAAACTTTTATTGATCACCTGGCCAGTTTACCGGGTTTTGGTACCGGCGATTTTTCGGCGGGTGGAACGGGAGGCGTTATTAATGCCCTGCGGAACAACAATGGTCCGTCGTGGCGCATGGTGGTGCAAATGGGGCCGACGGTTAAGGGTTATGGGGTGTTCCCTGGCGGAGAATCGGGCAACCCGGGCAGTTTTTTTTATAACGATATGTTTAAAACCTGGAAAGAAGGAAGGCTGAATGAATTGCTGTTTTTAAATTCGGCTGATGAAAAATCGGGCAGGATAAAAACGACACTTACGTTGACGGGGAAGTAGAGGTTAGTTAATTAGAGATTAGTTAATTAGAGATTAGAGGTTGGAGATTGGAGATTAGGTGTTAGTTTGAAATAATAAAGCGCCACACAAAAGTTTAAAAAACATAAATAAGCTTATATGCTATTTTTAATCGTATTTATTTTATCATTTGCCAGCGGATATTTTTTACCCTGGTGGGTTGTGGCCATTGCCGCTTTTTTAACCGCACTAATTATCGGCAAAACGCCGGGGCAATCGTTTTGGTCGGGCTTCGCGGCCATATTTATTGGGTGGACGGTTTTAGCCTTATTTAAAAGCATCCCCAATGACCATATCCTGGCAGGCAAGGTGGTGCAGCTTTTTCCCATTCCTCATAATTGGATATTGCTGCTGCTCATTACCGCATTAATTGGGGGATTAGTTGGGGGAATGTCGGCTTTATCGGGGGTACTGCTAAAACGGGCTCTATCAAAACCGCAAGTATAAAAAAAACGGGCCCTGCATTTTTCGCAGGGCCCGTTTTTATCAATGTTTTATTCCATCTTTTTTAAAGTCGCCTTCAGTTCGCGGACAGCTTCAGTAGTACTTTTTGCCTGGTTGAAAATATCCTGCGAAGTAACATCGTCGCCATAATAATTGGCAATCGAGGCTTTATCAATTCCTAAATTGGAGCCATTAATGCTGATACCTGCAAACAAACCCCGACTGCGCGAATAGGAATAAACCTCGGCTTCCATAGCGTAATCGGTACTGGCCGATGTGTTGCGGCCAACAGGGCCCGCCGCTGCCGACGCGTCGCCACCAATGGTAAAATCGCCATTGTCAACCTTGGTGAGTACACCTTTGTGCCTGAAGACCAATACCAGGTCGACAGATTGTACGCCTATCTGGAAACCAATGCTACCGCCTGTCAGGGTAACAAAAACAGGATCGCTCCAATGGCCATCGTCAAGCTTAACCAGGGCTATACCCCTGCCGCGTTTGCCGCCTATGCCAAAGCCGGCGTTAATCATGCCGGGCACTATCACTATGCCTTCGCAATCTTGTATCAGGTCGTGCGGTATGCTCTCCTTCATTTGGGTAAAGTCCTTTAACACGTTGATAGATTTGTGTATTCGTTCGGTTTCCTTGCTATCATCGGTTTTGGCAGATGTGAGCATAAAAAATAGGCTTAGCAAAACCGGGAGCATCAAAAATTTGATCGTTTTCATGGGGTGTAATTTTAGTAAATCGCTGCAAAATAATTTATCGTATCAGTTTAACAACCCTTAAAACGACAGCTTGTTTGTATTTATTGGCTGTCGGCCTCATTAAATCTTTCAATTTTACATATAAAACAGCAAGCCTGCGCGTTACGGGCATGCAGGTATTCAACCCCGGGCTGATTGTCGAAGATCTCTCCAATTAATTCGTCTATATCGGCATCGCCCACTAATTTTGTGGATACCATTTGCTGCTCTTTACTATAGCCGATCAGTGTTATTGGGAATGCTATTTTGTCGGCCTTAATTTCGGGTGGGAAGCGGTGAACATCGTTGTATTCCTCCACTTTTTCGCTATTGATAAAAACCGGCCCGGGCTGGTAATAGGCATTGTTGATATTAAAGGGGCTATGTGTCAATAAAATCCGTTTATCAACGCCCTTTACAAATGGCCGTAAGGATACCCGGCAAGGGCCTTGCCCGTTTGCAACTGTTTCAATTAGCTGGTGGCCAAAATCGTCGGTCATGGTTTCTTTAATTTTCTGCGCGTATGTTTTTGAAAGCGGTACAATTTTAAATTTGTTCATGGTTTTAATTTTTGATAGATCAAAATTCAGTATTAAGAACACCTCGCAAAACCCGGATCTTGCTAATCGTCCGTCTGTTTATTTTCAAATCTTTAAATTGGCACATTTTCAAATCAAACCCAACACTTATCTTTGCCCCAATGAACAAACAGCAGGTATTTTCCATTGCAAACCAGGAGGAGTTCAATATAGCTGCCCTTGAGATATTTAAATACCAGGCTAAAAACTGTATTGTTTACAAGGAGTTTATTAATGGCCTGAAGGTTGATCCTGCAACCGTTAATCAAATAGAGCAGATACCTTTTTTACCAATCGAATTTTTTAAATCGCATGCCATATTAAGCGCCCCAACGCCGGTTGACGTAACCTTTACCAGTTCGGGCACTACGGGAATAACCACCAGCAGCCATTTTGTAAAGGACGTAAGCTGGTACACCGAAAGCTTCCGCCGGGCATTTAGTTTATTTTATGGTAATATAAAAGAGTATACGGTTTTAGCGCTTTTACCATCGTACCTGGAGCGTGAGGGATCGTCGTTAATTTATATGGCCGATGACCTGATAAAACAATCGCAAAACCCTGACAGTGGCTTTTTTCTGTATAATCATGAGGAACTCTATCATCAGCTTAAAAAACAACAGCAGGCAAAAGAGCCAACGCTGTTAATAGGCGTAACGTTTGCCCTGCTCGATTTTATTGAGGGCTATACCATCAATTTCCCCGAATTGATTGTAATGGAAACCGGCGGCATGAAGGGCCGCCGCAAGGAAATGATCCGCGAAGAACTGCACGAACAATTATGCAAAGGTTTTGGGGTTGATGCTATCCATTCGGAATATGGGATGACGGAGCTCCTGTCGCAGGCATATTCAAAAGGCGAGGGTATTTTTAATTGCCCGCCATGGATGAAAATCATCACCCGTGATACCAACGACCCGATGAGTATGCTCAACGGCGATAAAGCCGGTGGTATAAATGTTATTGATTTAGCCAACATCAATTCCTGCTCATTTATTGCCACACAGGACCTGGGCAAAATTTACATTGATGGCTCATTTGAAGTATTGGGGCGGTTTGATAATTCGGACATCAGGGGCTGTAATTTATTGATACAGTAATTTTAGTGTAGCTTTTAACTAACATAATATTGTTATTTTTGTATATTATTAAAAAGATACCATGATTGACAAATTTTTGACCGACGAACAGGACCCCAAAGCTGTTGAAAAGATTTATTTACGTCTTGCTGATTTATTGAGCACCGGTGAGGAAATCATATACATAGCGGTTCAAAAAAAACCTATAGTAAATTTATTTCCGGATTGTGTTGCGCTCACCAACAAACGTATTTTGTTTTTCACCCCTGCTAACCTGGGTTTAACTATAAAATTTATTGACTTTGTTTGGAAAGACATCATTGAGGTTTTTACCAAAGAAGAAATAATTGGCGCCGTGTTTAGCGTGCAGACAACCAATGGCGGCGAAATGGGGCTCGATTACCTGCCTAAGGTACAGGCACGCAAACTCTACCAATATGCCCAGGAACGCAAAGAGGCCGAGCGTGAAGCCCGCCGCCTGCGTGACCTTGAAGAAAAACGTGCAGAATCAGGTGCTATCCAGTTTGAAAACGCATCAAGGATGGCTACCCAACCTGTAGTACCTGTTGCGCCTGCGCCGGTATCCGAGCCGGAAACATTTCATACGCCGCCTGCTCCGGTTGTCCACGAAACGGCAAAACCTGATGAACTGACGGAGAAATTAAAGAAACTAAAAATGCTGTTTGATAACGGCCTCATCTCGCAGGAAGAATACAACCACAAAAAGCTGGATTTGCTGAGCGAATTATAAGAAAGCTCATTGGTTCACTGGTTCATTAGTTCATTGGTAAACATTATGGCCAACATACATCCGATAAACTAATGAACAAGTGAACTAATGAAATAGGAAAGTTTATTGGTTCATTTGTTCGTCAGTAAAACGTTATAGCCAATATGCACCCAATAAACTAATGAACAAGTGAGCTAATGAACCAACTACACCAGTCGTTCATCAAAACTAAAGTTCTCTTTTTTAATCACTTTTACCTTTTTTATATCCGCATGATGTGGGTTTAGCAGGTAGTTGTACTCCATCGGGACAATAGATGAGGGGACTTTCATCAACAGATGCTCTTTTTTTTTCAGGAACTTGTTGCCTATTTGCTTTAAACTCGCCGGTGGGGATACATCCTTCCAATCGGCAGGCAAATCTTCCGTTTTCATTTCGGTGATGCTGCTATCAGGCACGTCAATTTCCACCAGGCAGTAGTTATCGGGGATCATTAACGGCGGCAGATGCACCAAAACTTCAAGTACTGCTAATGCCCTTGATGATGCCAGGTAGAGCATTGATTTGCCTTCACTATTCCATCGGCCACCAAACAAACGCGCGCCGGTGCCGCCTAAGTCGTCGGCATATTCGCAATTTGTAATACGGTACAGTATCATCAGGCAAAAATACCGTGTTCAATACGGCCCAACTCCTTAAAAACCATATCAAAACCGGCTGAAGTATCCAAAAGGGAAACGGGAGCCTCGCCATTAAAAACAAAACTGGGATGTTTTATCCATAATTTAAATTTATCCATGGAGCCAAATACCTCTTCGCCACGGGTGTAAAGGCGGGCAAGTTCAACCGCCTTTTCGGCGTATTCAGTTTTGATGATCTCATCATCATCGTAACGTTGCAGGGTACGCTCCGAGATGTGCAAAATATTGGCGAGCTCCTGGATATTTAAGGACACTTTTTTTGCCAGCGCCAGCAAAATATGCTTTGGAAAACCATTGCGGGCAAGCTTAACAATATCAAAATCATTGGAAAGCTTTAACGCTTTTGCGCCCCCTAATAAATTATAGAAAGGGTTTAGCGGCGCCCCCGTAACGTAGGCCACCATTGGTTCATCAAGTGTGTTTGTAACCGGATGTTTTTTAATTTGCGACATATATACAAATATATGTACCATTTGTCGCATTTTAAAATTTATTCAGCAATTATTAAAAAATAATTTTTCTTGCCTTTTTGCGCTACCAGAAACTTGCCGTTGATGAGCGAATCATGGTTAAAAACCGCGTCTACTGATATTATTTTCTCCCGGTTTATGGCTGTACCGCCACCCTGGATCATCTTTTTGGCCTCACCTTTTGATGGAAAAACTGCCGTTTGCACGGCCAATAAGTCGGTTACGTTAACTCCTTGCTCAAGGTCGGTCAATTTGATGGCATAATTAGGTACGCCGTCAAACAAGGATACCACCTCAGCATCGCTTAGTTCATTTAAAAACTCGATGCCTGTATTGCCAAACAAAAACTCTGTTGATTTAATCGCCTTCTCATATTCAGCCTCGCCATGCACGCGGATGGTAATATCTTTTGCCAGCGCTTTTTGCAGGGTGCGCAGATGCGGGGCTGCATCATGTTCGGCTTCAAGCGCCTCTATTGTCTGCCTGTCGAATAGCGTAAATATGCGGATATAACTTTTCGCATCCTCATCGCCGGTATTTAACCAAAACTGGTAAAATTTATAAGGCGAAGTTTTTGAGGCATCCAGCCAGATATTGCCGCCTTCGGTTTTACCAAATTTGGTACCATCTGCTTTTTTAATCAGTTGAGTGGTTATTGCAAAGGCTTCGCCACTGTCTTTCCTGCGGATGAGTTCGGTGCCTGTAACGATGTTTCCCCATTGATCCGAGCCGCCCATTTGCAGGGCGCAGTTATGATTTTTCCATAAATAATAAAAATCGTAGCCCTGTACCAATTGGTAAGTAAATTCGGTAAACGACATACCGGTATCACCACTGATGCGGTTTTTCACCGAATCCTTGGCCATCATATAATTAACGGTGATGTGCTTACCTACGTCGCGGATAAAATTCAGGAAGGTATAGTCCTTAAACCAATCGTAATTGTTTACCATTTGGGCGCTGTTGGCACCGCAATCAAAGTTCAAAAACTTTTCCAGCTGCGCTTTTATGCCCTGCAAGTTGTGCTGCAATGCTTCTTCCGATAACAAATTACGCTCGGCTGATTTGCCCGAAGGATCGCCCACCATACCTGTGGCGCCGCCAACCAGCGCAAAAGGCTTATGCCCCGCCAGCTGGAAATGGATAAGCGACATAATCTGCGCCAGGCTACCCACATGCAACGAATCGGACGTAGGATCGAAACCTATATAACCCGAAACCATACCTTTTTTTAATAATTCTTCGGTACCGGGCATTATATCATGCAGCATGCCGCGCCAGCGCAATTCTTCAACAAAGTTCATCTTATCTGTATTTCAAAAAGTGGCAAATATAGTAATATGATAACACCGATTGAACAAGATTTCACCGATTTTAAAATGATTTCACCGATGCGTTCATTGGATTGCGCAGGTTCTGATGTCGTTTCAACCTAAACCTGTTCTCTTTAGTCTTTCTATTTTGCATAAGAAAAGATCACCGGCGTTCTGCCAAAAACAAAAATCGGTGTAATCATTTCAAAAAATCGGTGTAATCAATTCAAAAAATCAGTGTAATCATACCATCAAATCAGTGAAATCATTTTTATTAATCTAAAAAGATAGCTATTTTGCAAAAACTGACTTATGAATTTTCTATCGCATTTTTATTTTGACCGGGATACCACCGACTGTTACCTTGTTTTAGGAACGGTGCTGCCCGATCTTTTAAAAAATGCCGATAAAACCGTTATCATTCATCCTGAGAAAATAGTCACTGATAACGTCGCTGTAAATTCCATTTTAAAAGGATGGAAAAAGCACCTTGAGGTAGACCGCTATTTTCATTCGTCCGATTTCTTTTTAACGCATTCGCATCTGTTAAAAAAACAGCTTTTGCCAGCAATTGAAGGTTCGCCGGTAAAACCCTTCTTTTTGGGCCATATTGCACTGGAATTAATTTTAGACAACCTGTTGCTCACTACTCAAAAGGTTACCGCCGATGGATTTTACGATCACCTGGAGGGTTGCAAAGCCGACATGATGGATGAGTTTTTAACCGCTGCCGGCTTAAAAAACACCGCTGTATTTTTTAAGTTTTATGATGATTTTAAAAAAAGCAGGTACCTGCATAGCTACGCAGAGACGCCGAAAATAACATATGCATTAAAACGGATATGTATGCGCGTCTGGAACAACCCATTCACATCAGCGCAGGAAGCACAAATGACCGGCATATTGATGACCTACAGGAAAAGCCTGAAGGCTTGTTTTATGGAAATTTTTGACGAAATTGGAAGTAAATTAATTGTGACTTAAGGCAATTTCCTGTAACGCCCTGTTAACCTAAAAGCCATATAAACACGTAAGCGATAGGGAACTACCTGCTATTTATCAAATAAACCTGCCTTTTCGGTTCAAAATCAGTCAAATATCTGCTTTTTAACCATAAATTATTTTTTTGGAATTAAATTATATCCGTACCTTTGCAGTCCCAATTAATAAATTGGGAAAAGGAGAAAATTTATTTAATGGCAAAAAAACAGGAAGCAGAAAAAGAACTTAAAGCTAAGGAAGCTGAACTCGACGTAGTTTCAGTTGCCGAAGAAAAAGAAACAATTGAATCAGAGGCTGATTCAATTTCGATCGAAGAGATCAAATCAAAAATCACAGCAGCTACAGACGATTTCGATTGGGATGCTGATGAGAAAAAATTTGGCAATTACAGCGACACTGATCGTGAGAAGCTTGAAAAAATGTATGATGGAACTTTCAGTTCAATCACCAAAGGCGAGATCATCACAGGTACTGTTGTAAATGTTAACAACAAAGATGTGGTGTTAAACATCGGTTTTAAATCGGATGGTTTAGTATCAGTATCTGAATTCCGTGATACACCTGATCTGAAGATCGGTGACACCGTTGAAGTTTACGTTGAATCGCAGGAAGATGCTAACGGTCAGTTAGTATTATCACGCAAACGCGCTAAAACGCAAAAATCATGGGAGCGTATTAATTCTGCATTGGACAATGATGAAATCATCACTGGTTTTGTTAAGAGCAGAACTAAAGGTGGTTTGATTGTAGATATAATGGGCGTTGAAGCCTTTTTACCAGGTTCACAAATCGACATTAAACCTATCAGGGATTATGACGTTTATGTGGGCAAAACAATGGAGTTCAAAGTTGTTAAAATCAACCACGAGTTTAAAAACGTAGTGGTATCGCACAAAGTGCTGATTGAAGACGATTTGGAAAACCAAAAAACTGAAATTGTTGCTAAACTTGAAAAAGGACAGGTTCTTGAAGGTACTGTTAAAAACATTACCGACTTCGGTGTATTCATCGACCTGGGTGGTGTTGACGGTTTATTGCACATTACAGATATTTCATGGGGCCGTATTGAGCATCCGCGCGAAATTTTATCATTGGATCAAAAAATCAACGTTGTTGTGCTTGATTTTGATGATGAGAAAAAACGTATCGCTCTTGGCTTAAAACAATTAACGCCTCATCCTTGGCAGTCGCTGTCTGAAGAAATTCAGATCGGCTCGAAAGTTAAAGGTAAAATTGTTACCGTTGCCGATTATGGCGCGTTCCTGGAAATCATCCCGGGTGTTGAAGGTTTAATCCACGTTTCAGAAATGTCGTGGTCACAAAACCTGCGTAACCCTCAGGAATTCCTTAAAGTAGGCGACGAAGTTGAAGCACAGGTATTAACCCTTGATCGCGACGAGCGCAAAATGAGCTTGGGCATTAAACAATTAACGCCTGATCCATGGCAGCACGCTGCTGAGAAATACGCTATAGGCACTACGCATATCGCTACCGTTAAAAACATGACCAACTTTGGTGTGTTTGTTGAACTGGAAGACGGAATCGACGGGTTGATCCACATCAGCGACCTTTCATGGTCTAAAAAAGTAAATCACCCTAACGAATTCACTAAAGTTGGTGAAAAATTAGACGTGGTTGTTTTAGAACTTGATGTTGATAACCGTAAATTGAGCCTTGGCCACAAACAATTGGAAGAAAACCCCTGGGATACTTTTGAAACCATCTTCACTATCGACTCGATACATGAAGGTACCGTTATTAAAGTAACCGATAAAGGTGCAATTGTTGCTTTACCTTATGGTGTTGAAGGCTTCTGCCCTACCAAACACCTGGTTAAAGAAGATGGCAAGAGCCTGAAAGCTGAAGAAGCTGCTGAGTTCAAGATCATTGAATTTAACAAAGAGAACAAACGTATCGTTATTTCTCATTCACGCATCTGGGAAGAAGCCCGTGCAGAAGCAAGGGTACAGGAATTTGAAACCCGTAAAAAGGAAGCAAAATCTGCCAGCAATGCTGTGAAGAAAGTGAAAGATTCGGTTGAAAAATCAACTTTGGGTGATCTAAGCGTATTAGCTCAATTAAAAGAGCAAATGGAAGGCGCTGAAAGCAAAGCACGCAAAGCGGTTAAAAAACCAGCATCTGAAGAAGAAGCATAAGCTTTAAATAAAATTTCCTTTAAGCCCCCGGTGTTTACATCGGGGGCTTTTTATTTGGAGTATTTTGAATAGAAATAACTGTATCCTTTGTTTTACGATGCGGATACTCCTCCGCTATGTCATCCCGACCGCAGGGAGAGAACTTCTACAACAATCCACAACCGTTTGCAAATCGGCTTTGCATAGCGTAAACGCAAGATGGCAAAGATTTCTCAATCGTTCGAAAAGACTTGGTTTTTGCGATAGCTGTCCCAATCCAATATCCGCCTCTTTCGGGCACCAATAAAAAAAGCCCGCGATCAACATGATCGCGGGCTTTCGAAATTTAAATTATTGCTATCTCTTTAATACTTCAAAATAATATAACCTGTTTTATACTTTGTAACGCTCCCAATTTTATACTGAAGCTGATAAAAATAAGTGCCCTGAGGCATCATTACCCCGTTGGCGGAGCGGCCGTTAAAAGTGTGTACCAGGTTATCGTAGTTTTTCGATTCAAATACCTTCACACCGCGGGCATCGGTCACCATGATGTTGTTTTCGGGATATTTGGCAATATTGTCGATAGTTAATATATCGCCGATGCCGTCTCCATTAGGCGAAAGTCCCGGACGCACATGTGGTTCTCCCGTCATTTCGCCTGATAATCCATTGCCATTAACCGGACTGATCTCGCCCGAAATATTAGGATTATAAGCATCATAATTGATAACCGTAGGCGTTACAAACTGCCATTCGGCGCTGTAGAAACCGGCAGCGGCACCACTGTATTGGGCATAACCCGCCAGGTTTTGGATATTTACCCAATCGGATGTTTGCCACCGGTTTTCGATATAATTCCATCCATCGCCGGTTGAAACTACCGACCACATGGCACTGAACCAGGAAGGATTGCCCGTAGTGGATTCAATTGCTCCGTTCTGATCTTCAACATGCATCATACGGCCTGTGCCCAGGTTCACCAGGTAAACATAGCCGCTGGAAGCAGCAACCTGCTCCCACAGATAATTGTTGTTACCCGCCGGGCTGGTGCCGTATTTTACCTGCCCATTACCGGCATCATACAAATAAGTATTTGCCTGCCACCTGTTTATGATATTGTAATAGGTAGCCGTGCCAGACGCGGTAACAGTAACCGTGCAACTGGCGGTAAAGCTATTATCGGTAGTCGTAGCCGTAATGGCGGCAGTTCCTGCTGCAACAGCTGTTACCAAACCAGCTGTGTTTACGGTAGCCACGGCTGTATTATCCGATGACCAGGTAACGCCTGTAATAGTTGCGTTAGATGGTACTATGGTTGCGGTAAGTTGTTTGGTGGCGCCCGGCGCCAATGTTGCCGTTAGCGGACTAACCGTAACACCGGTAACCGGTACCGGCTGCGTATTATACCAGGCGCCATTATAATACCAACCATTTGACGACCGGCTTAAGTTAGCCGTTTGGTTAGTGCCATCATTAAATATCAGGTTGGTTGAGGTAATGTTGGTGAATGTATAACTGTACCAGTTGCCGCTGGTATTTGTCATGTTGACACCCGGCCAGGTGCCATCGGCAAGGTTGCCTGCCGGTAAGGCGCTCCACCAGTATATTTTTATGCCCGTCCCCCACGTAGAAGGCCGGTAGAAATAAACCGTAAAGCCCGAAGTTGCTGTTACAGTGACTGCGCAGGTAGCAGTTTTGTTGCCGTCGGTGGTTTTAACTGTAATAGTAGCCGTACCCGCTGCTACAGCTGTAACCAAACCGGCCGAACTTACGGTAGCAATCGCTGTATTGCTCGACGACCAGGTAACCGCCTTGTTTGTCGCGTTACTTGGCGCAATAGTAGCAGTAAGCTGCTGGGTGGCCCCCACCGATAACGATGTACTTGTTGGGCTCATGGTTACGCCCGTAACAGCCACGTTGGTTGATGTTACGGCGGAGGTGGCTGTCTTGCTGCCATCCTGTGTGGTAACGGTAATAGTAGCCGTCCCAGCAGTAACGGCAGTAACCAGGCCAGATGAACTTACAGTAGCTACGGCAGTATTGCTTGATGACCAGCTTACCGTTTTATTGGTTGCATTGCTGGGCGCAATGGTTGCCGTAAGTTGTTGTGTGCCACCTACAGCTATTGAGGCTGTGGTAGGACTCATAGTTACCCCGGTAACCGGCACATTGGTTGTGTTAACGGTGATTGCCGAAGTGGCCGTTTGGGCATTATCAGTTGTTGTGGCAGTAATAGTAGCTGTACCGGCAGCCACTGCGATTACCAAGCCCGTTGCGCTTACGGTGGCTACTGCAGTATTACTCGAGGACCAGCTAACACCCGTTACAGTAGCATTCGATGGCACCAGCGTAGCCGTAAGCTGCTGCGTTGCGTTTACGGCAAGGCTTGCCGATGTCGGGCTAACGGTTACACCGGTAACCGGCACCGGCTGCGTATTGTACCAGTTACCGTTATAGTACCAACCGGTAGACGACCGGCTTAAGTTTGCCGTTTGGTTGGTGCCATCATCAAAAATTACGTTTGTTGAAGTTACATTGGTAAAGGTATAGCTATACCAGTTATTTCCGTTATTGGTCATGGCAACACCTGGCCATGTGCCATCGGCCAATACGCCGGCCGGCAATGCACTCCACCAGTAGATATCAATCCCCGTTCCCCAGGTAGATGGTCTGTAAAAATTAACCGTAAAGTGTGATGATGCTGTTACGGTAACTGCACAGGTGGCGGTTTTTGCACCATCCTGGGTAGTAACGGTAATGGTAGCTGTTCCCGCTGCTATGGCAGTCACCAGGCCCGACGCACTTACAGTGGCCACCGCTGTATTGCTGGATGACCAGGTAACATTTTGGTTTGATGCATTGGATGGCGCCACTGTAGCGGTGAGTTGCTGCGTTAATCCGGCAGCAATACTTGCCGTAGTGGGGCTCACGGATACACCGGTAACAGCTACGGTTGCAACGCTTTGGTTGGTTAACACAATGTATTGAAACGCAGTTAAAGATTGTGTTGCGCCCGACGTTAAGGTAACCGACGCCCCTGTGTAGGCATTTTTGTAATTCCCCGCAATAGCGGCTGGGATAACATAGTTTTGGGTACTGTTGCGCATATTTACCATCACTACTACCTTTTCGGAGGTGGTTTGAGATGTTTTGGTGAACGCGCAGGTATTGTTATCCGAGAAATTAGCCATCACCCCACGCCTTACCGCTTCGCTCGACGTCCGGTAATTATTTACCTTCTTAAAATCGGCAGAGGCACCAAGGTTAGCCGACCAATTTATTTTTACCGAGGTATAGGGCCAGGGGATGGTTTGGTTAAAATCCACTTCCTGCCCGCTGGTTAAAAACGGAACGCCGCGCATATAGGCACAAACCAGGTAATTGGCTATTACACCATTGTGCCCGCCAAATTGTTGTATGGCAGTGGTGGTAGTTTCAATATCATGATTTGATGTGTAACGGGCCATTTGCTGACTTCCGGTTGCAAGTGTGTATTCGGTATTGGTAGTGGTTTGAATAGTGCTCACCGAGGCCCCCGTTGAAATGGGCTGAATAGCATCGTAATAAAAATCATCCCCAAAATCATAATCAAAACCGGCCTGGTAATTCGCCTGCCGGTCGCCCTCGGCCAGCATGATAAGTTTATGCGTGGTGATGCCCCGTAAACTGGCGATTGTATTGGTCCAAAAATCTATTGGCGGGTTATTGGCGAAGTCGCAGCGGAAACCATCGATATTCGCAGCAAAAATCCAGTAGCGCATGGCCTGCACCATTGCAGCCCGCATGCTGGTATTCGTAAAATCCAGCGCGGCGACATCCGGGAAATTTGCCAATTGCTGTATCACACCCCCGCTTTGGACATACCACGAGGGGTTTTGTGTTATCCAGGGATGGTCCCATGATGTACCGTTTACTGCAAAATCAAGTATCACCGCCATACCCCTTGCATGGCAGCCCGCAACCAGATTCCTAAAGTCCGTAAGTGTTCCATATTCGGTTGCAACCGAGTCGAAACCCTTTATGGAGTACGGCGAAGCCGAGCTTTTTGAGTCGGTGCCGTGCGGATAAATGGGCATAACGTAAACCACATTTACGCCGAGTGCTTTAATACTATCCAAGCGGGCAGTAATGCCTGCAAAGTTTCCCGCCGCGCTGTAGGGGCGGTTATGCACCTGGTACATGTTAACATCCCGAATATCAGGCACACCGGCGAAGGGGGTGCCATATTGGGGAGGATCTTGTGCTTTTGCGCTGGTAGTTAACAGCAAGGCAAAGATCATCATGGAAAAATAGAGTAGCAGCTGTTTCCATGTACGCCGGTTTTTGTTTAGTGATTTTTTTCTCATAGTTAATTTATTATTGTTGGTTAATATTGGTTTATAATATTGAGTGACCATTCCCGTTAAAGCTTCAATTTTCGTGGATTGGCAATATCATTCAGCGCGAAAATCAATCAGGCGAATCCATTAACTAAACCTCGCAGACAAAGCCACATTTGCAATACGCATTGGAAAACAGCACAATACAGAGACACAAAACAGCACACATCTGCGCACTAACAAACAGTTCATCGGTCTTCGGTTAAATAATTGGTGTGGATTTAATTCAGATTTAAATCCACGTCAAAGGAAAGCAGCGATTTGAGCAATTGCAATACTGCAAAGGCGCGATATAGAAAACTATAAAAAATACATTTTATATTTCGCTGATAATTAAATACTTATATCAGTTTCGATTTTCCCCAATATAGACCATCAATTTCATCAATATTAATTATTAGTTATTCGCGGTAACCCTTCAAGGCTAACTAACCGCAAAAATCGATTCCCATAACAGCGGGATTATCCTTAATTTCTGTAATTTTCCGCTGAAATAACATGACCGGAGAAAAAGACTTAACTCAACTTTTAAAAACCATGACGCCATTACTAAATGATGGTGATTATGTGTTTTGTATGGTTAAGGATATCGATAACATCCCCCAAAACCAGGTAGTGTCCTTTTTCCGGGAACGGGAGGGTATTACGGTAATTTTGGAAAAATCTGTTGCTGATAGTTTAGGACTGCCTTATGCTTATATATCCGCCTGGATAACGCTAACAGTACATTCATCTTTAGAAGCTGTGGGTTTAACGGCCGCATTTTCCAATGCACTGGCGCAGGAGGGGATTAGCTGTAATGTGGTGGCGGCCTATTATCACGATCATATTTTTGTGGCGAAACAGGATGCGGAAAAGGCAATGAAGGTGCTTGAGCAACTTTCGAAAAGGGATTTTTAGAGAACTTTAAAAATGTTTAACAAAAAAGAAACCAGCAAGCTTATTAGTTATTGGCTGCGTCACAATCCTAACGATGGCAATTTAATTGCAGATGAATTCGGCTGGGTTTCCACCGCAGACTTGTTAAAGTCCCTAAATTTAAAAGGGCAAAATCTCGATCTTAATGATATTCGTGTCCTAAATCTTTCATTTGATAAAATAAGATGGGAATTTAATGACGATGAATCCAAAATAAGAGCCACCCATGGTCATTCAATGCCAATTGAATTATTCGGGCCAAGTGTAACACCGCCGCAAAAACTTTTTCATGGAACCAGCACCAAAGCCGTAAAGGGCATTTTTAAAGAAGGAATACTTCCGATGCGACGCCAGTTCGTTCATTGTTCAGAGACCGTGGAAATGGCAATTGAAGTTGGAAAGAGGCATGGTACACCCATTATCATTGAAATTGACGCTGAAGTTTTGTTCAACGCGGGAGCCAAATTCTTTAAAACAAGTGACAATGTTTGGCTGATCGACAAAATTCCCAATAATTTTATAAGCCTCAAGCCGTGGGAAATAGTAGATGACGGAGAAAAAACAGGTTTGTTGAAGCAACTTATGAGCGAATTACAGGATGCCCATATTCTATTTAATAAAACACCTACCCTTGAATTGATTTTACGCAGACATGATCGTGACGATTGTTTGTTTCTGGATAGTTCCGATTTGAAAGTTTATTTGGTTCACCTTGTCTGGCAAGGAAAACAATTTAATGTAAATTACCCGTCGACTAAACAATACAATTCATTTTCCGTGTGGATTGAAAATGAATTAACCAGTGACCAAAAAGATTGGTATTTAATTTAATTTTCCACACTTACCAATAAAACACACGTATTACGCGTGAATCCTTCATTTTCAAATCTGCAAATTTCCAAATCAACTAATCTCTAATCACTATTCAACTAATCACAAAAATAATTACCTTTGCCCAAATCCACCCAAACGATGCAAAACCCAACACTGCTCGACGGTAAAAAATTTCAAATTACATTACAACGTTTATGTCGTCAGTTAATTGAAAATCATAACGATTTTTCTCAATCTGTATTAATAGGTATACAGCCACGCGGCATATACCTGGCCAAACGGATAGCCGAAGAACTACGAAATATATTACCTGACAGCAACATACAACAAGGTGATCTGGATATTACTTTTTATCGCGATGATTTCCGCCGGCGCGAACAGTTGGTACCCAATCAAACCAGGATTGATTTCATCATCGAAGGCAAAAAAGTGATCATGATGGATGATGTTTTGTGGACGGGCCGCACCATCCGCGCTGCTATGGATGCCTTACAGGCTTTCGGTCGCCCGGAAAAGATAGAGTTGCTTACGCTGGTTGATCGCCGCTATTCGCGGCATATACCCGTTGCGGCCGACTATGTGGGAATAGAAGTAGACTCGATTGCATCGCAAAAAGTGGTGGTGAGCTGGAAAGAAACAGATGGCGAGGACAGAATAGTGTTGCTAAGCGATGCGAAGTGAGGGGAATTTTGTAAAAAGTATAGAAACAGCGAAAAAGAATAACACAAAATAATATCGAATAATGAATTCTGAATGTCGAATAATGAAATAGAAGAACTGAACTTTCAATTCTAACTTTATATACTTCAACATTCATAATTGGATATTCGATATTCGATATTAACGAACCAAATGGCAGGACTAAGCACAAGACATCTACTGGGAATTAAAGATCTGAATGTGGCAGACATTCAACTCATTTTTGAAACGGCTGATAATTTTAAAACGGTTTTAAACCGCCCGATCAAAAAAGTACCTTCCCTGCGCGATGTTACCATTGCCAATATATTTTTCGAAAACTCTACGCGTACACGGCTTTCCTTTGAACTGGCCGAAAGACGCTTATCTGCCGATACCATCAATTTTGCAGCCTCCTCGTCATCAGTAAGCAAGGGCGAAACATTGATCGATACGGTAAACAACATCCTGGCCATGAAGGTGGATATGGTAGTGATGCGCCACCCCTACGCCGGAGCGGGAATTTTTCTTTCAAAACACGTAAAGGCACAAATTGTTAACGCTGGCGACGGCGCGCACGAGCACCCTACCCAGGCTTTGCTGGATGCTTTTTCTATCCGCGAAAGATTAGGCGACGTAGCCGGTAAAAAAGTGGTAATTGTTGGTGATATCCTGCACTCGCGGGTTGCCTTATCCAATATTTTGTGTCTGAAACAGTTGGGCGCCGAAGTAATGGTGTGCGGGCCTACAACGCTTATCCCCAAATACATTGGTTCGCTGGGTGTGCGGGTTGAGCACAACCTGGTAAAAGCCCTTAACTGGTGCGACGTAGCCAACATGCTGCGCATCCAACTGGAACGCCAGGATATAAAATATTTCCCGAGCCTGCGCGAATACACGATGTTATACGGCTTGAATAAGGAGATTCTGGATTCCCTCGACAAAGAGATCATTGTGATGCATCCCGGCCCCATTAACCGCGGCGTGGAAATAACCAGTGATGTTGCCGACAGCAAACAATCCATCATACTGGACCAGGTGGAAAACGGTGTGGCCATCCGCATGGCGGTGTTGTTTTTGCTCGCGGGGCAAACACCATAATGCATTTGTATTAGCGGGTCTGCAATTTTTAATTCGTGTTACCGTTCAAATCAGTAAATTGAGCCATTTGTGAAGCCTGTTCCATCAATACTTGTTCTGTTAGTGATTGCGCTGGCTTCGTGCGACAAGCATCCCGGCAAAGGCGACTCCGTAAAACAAACTCAATCCCCAAAACTCGAGATTGAAATATATGGCAAACCGGCTGGTGAAGAAAAGATTTACGCGCGAAGTATTGTGGCGGCAAAATGGGGACTCCAGTATAAATACCTTGGCTGTGTGATAAGCCCGCTAAAAGCTTTTAGCGTGGATCATCATAACAAAAAAGTTGGTGCAATAATGGCCGGTAAATTTGGCGAAAACTGGAAAACGAAACTCGATAGCCTGGTTGACAAAGAATACATGGCACAAAACCGGGTGGAGGCACTGCTCAACAAACGAAAACAAACTATCGCAAAACGTAAACAAATGGGCGCCGACTCGGTGTTTATGGAATATTACCTGCTGCCGCAAAAGGATTCGCTTGTTTACCAGGCATACGTAAATGGCTGGCAGGAAATAAAAGGTAAAAATCATTTTTTGTGTTATTATAAATATATGGTCGATTTAAAAAATTCGACGGTAAAACTGTATAGCACCAGTGTTACAAATGTTGATTATCTTATTAAATAGTCCCGTCCCAATCCCTACCATATTTTAAAACATGAAGCCGGTAACCATATTTCTTTTAAGCATTGTCATGTGCGCAGCAGCATCCGCACAAAGCGTGCAGCAGCAAAAGGTTGATTCGGTATTTCAGCAGGTTAAAATATACTTCAACCAAAAAAATGCCGATGCCATTTATAATATGGCAGGCGATGAGTTTCAAAAGGAATTAACGATTGATGCTTTTAACGATGTAGCCACCAAACAACTTTTCCCCCTGGGCCAAATAAAAGAAACTTCGCTCGTTAGCTTTGTAAATAACAATGTAGCAACTTACAAACTAAAGTTCGATGCGGTTACCCTGCAGTTACTGATGAGCCTGGACAAACGCGACCGGCTTGAACTTTTCCTTTTTCAGCAATATATTGAGCCGCCCGGCAATAAAACAGCACTGGTGTCGTCATCAAATCTTTTAAAAACCAGGACTGATCTTGTTGCCGATTCTGCGGCCCGTACTTACATTCAAAAATCAAACACTGTTGGTTTATGCATCGGCATTATTGATAAGGGCAACGTAAGCACTTACGGGTATGGCGAAACGATAAAGGGAAATGGTAAAATACCCGATGGCGATACTTTTTTTGAACTGGGATCGGTCACCAAAACCTTTGCCGCTACCTTGCTGGCCTGGTATGTTAACGAGGGGAAAGTCAGGTTAAGCGACCCGGTAACCAAATTTCTGCCCGATTCGGTATCAGCCAACCCGGCCCTGCAATCTATTACGCTGCTCGACCTGGTCAATCATACGTCCGGACTGGAACGCATTCCTGATAACCTCATCCCCCATGCATCCGATCCGCGTAACCCCTATAAAGATTACAGCAAGCAACTTTTATATGCTTATTTAAAAACCTGCAAGCTTAAAAGCAAACCGGGCGAACAGTACGCCTATTCAAACCTGGGTGTTGGTTTACTCGGCAGCATTTTGGAGACCGTTGGACAGGAGCCCTTTTCGCAGTTGGTGAACGAAATCATTTGCAAACCTTTAGGAATGTTCAGCACCAGTCAGTATTTAAATCCGTTACTTGCACCCCGCTTCGCACAGGTTTATAATGCCGGCGGACAACCAACCCCAGCCTGGGATTTTGATGTGCTGGCCGCCTGTGCCGCCTTGCGGTCGACTTTAAACGACATGCTGATTTATGCCAGAGCCAATTTGCATCCCGGTACTGATAAGCTTTCAAAAGCGATGATACTGGCGCATCATATTACTTATAGCAAAGACGTAAAGATCGCCCTTGCCTGGCACATCATCACCGTTAACGGCACAGATTACATTTTCCACAACGGCGGCACCAACGGCAGCAGTTGTTTTTTGGCTTTTAATGCCGACAAAAATTTAGCGGTTATTGTGTTATCCAACGCGGCTGAAAGTACTGATTCGGTAGGGACTGAATTATTGCAAAAGTTGCAATGATTGGTGAGTGAGTTGATTAAGTTTAATTAAGTTGAATAAGTTTAAGCCGCTCTTGTTTCGGCGAAAGCAGCTATCCACAATTAATCCTAAAATCCTTTAATCAGGCGAATCGTGGTTCAGACACGCTCAATCCATCACATGCTTCAACGCATAATCAATAAAATTACTGGTTAACCCGTAATCTTCGGTCCCTTTGCGGCGGATAAAAAAGAAATCGCGGGTGATCTTTAATCCATCAATCGGCACTTCAACCAGGTCGCCTTCGGCCAGTTGGCGGATAATGGATGGGCGGGGCATGAAGCCGAGGCATTGATCGGCCAGGAGGAAATTTTTGAGCGCCTCGGTGCCGCCCAGGCGTATTTTCACCGATAAGTCGGCGGGTTTTATATGTAAGGCAGATAATGATCGCAACAAGGCATCCAACGTCCCCGATCCCCGCTCACGTAAAGCCAGCGGCGTTTTTACAAACTGTTTTTGGGTTAAGGATTTTCCGGCCAAAGGACTTTTTGACGAACACACCGGTATTACCTCATCACTCATAAATGGTTTGTAGGAAACTGTGGTTAGTTTATTATCAACCTCGATGATGCCGATATCTACCTCATGGTTCAGCAGCGCATTCAAAATATATTCCGAATTACGGTTAACCAGTTGCACATCCACATTGGCATATTCGCGCTGAAAACCGGATAATATGGATGGCATGATATACAGTGCAATGGTGGTACTGGCGCCCAGCCGTAAATGGCCTTCGGCATGCGAAACATTGCTTAAAATAGAAAGGTCATAGTCGGCTTTGCGCTCAATCTCGGTAGCCTGCAGCAGGTATTCGTTTAGCTTTTTACCCGCCTCGGTTAACAGGATGCTATTCCCTTTGCGCTCAAACAGGGGCACCTTATAGCGGTCTTCCAGCGCTTTGATGTGTTTGCTGATGGCAGGCTGTGTTACAAAAAGTATCTGCGCCGCCTTGGAAAAACTAAGGTTGGCGGCAACTTCCATAAAAACACGATGCGAAAATGAGATCATAACTTACCTTGTTTTCAAAGATAAGGAAAACAGTATAATTTAAAGTTATAATGCATTTTTTTGAATTCGTAGAGACGCAATACTTTGCGTCTCCCACTTGCAAATCACTCAGACAAGCCTCTTATATTGGCATGTTGGTTCAGAGACGCAAAGTATTGCGTCTCTACGGAACAACATTTTGAGAAGTTTCTACATAGATAGGAAAGTTATAACTATTCTGCTGGAAAAAAGTTGGCATTTTTGTAATATGGATTTTCAATCAATAGGTTTGGAAACAACAAAGAAACCTTTTCAATTTTCACTTCTCTAATACCTAAAACTTCTTCAACCTTTTGCCCCCCTATTTCAGTAAGCAGGCCGTTTCGATCTTAGTGGAACCATATCTCTATTTCATCTAAGTCGTTATTAATGAATTTTTCAATATTGTTAAGAATCGCCTCCTTTGTTATTATATCGCAGGGTTGTTCGCATATGGAATGGTCAAATTCATCATATAAAGTCTTCGACATGAGATAAAGCTCTTTGTCAGCATATATAGTTGACTCTTCAATTTTATAATTTCCTATAACTGTAGTTTTGATTATATCAACATAATCAATATTAATATCGTTTAGAATATTTATAATACTTTCATCGTCAGACATATAATAAGTAACTCTGAAGACACTATAATATGCAACATGCTCAATCTTTTTAACATTGCCATCTTCCTTGTAAATAACATTACATACTTTTTCCTTACTATCTATAGGCTCACCTTTATTGTTTTTGTAAGAAATTGTAATTGCCATGTTCAAAGTTATTTTTCCAAATAAAAATAGGGATAATCTTCCGACCATCCCTATTTTAAAGTTGATTATGTTGATTACGTGAGTGGTTGATTAAGTTTAGAAAAAGGTTAACTCACCCGATAGCTATCGGGTCAACCTAATCCAACTTATTCAACTCAATCAACTAAACCTCCACCGCTTGGCCAATTAAATGGTTAGCATACAAATACTCTGCAATCTGCACGGCATTGGTTGCCGCGCCTTTGCGCAGGTTGTCCGATACTATCCAGCAGTTAAGCGTATTCGGCTGACTTTCGTCGCGGCGGATACGGCCTACAAATACATCGTCCTTATCGTGTGCATCAAGCGGCATGGGGTATTTCAGGTTGGCGGTATCGTCAACCACCACAATACCAGGAGATTTTGCGAGCAGTTCGCGAACTTCGGCCAGGTCGAAATCGTTTAAAAACTCAATGTTAACCGACTCAGAGTGACCACCCATAACCGGGATCCGCACTGTGGTAGCAGTTACCTTAATGCTGTCGTCGCCCATGATTTTGGTTGTTTCTTTAACCATTTTCATTTCCTCTTTGGTGTAACCATTTTCGGTGAATACATCAATCTGCGGTATAACGTTTAAGTCGATGGTGTACGGATATACTTTAGGCCCATCAATGCCTTTACGTTCGTTAAATAGCTGATCAACAGCCTTAACACCGGTACCGGTAACCGATTGGTAGGTAGAAACCACCACCCTTTTAATTTTATATTTATCGTGCAGTGGTTTTAGGGCCACTACCATTTGTATAGTTGAGCAATTTGGGTTGGCGATGATCTTGTCATCGGCTGTTAAAACATCAGCGTTAACTTCGGGCACAACCAGTTTTTTGGTTGGGTCCATACGCCAGGCCGATGAATTATCAATAACGGTAGTGCCGGCGGCTGCAAAAAGCGGCGCCTGTGCCAATGAAGTGCTGCCCCCTGCCGAAAATATGGCAACATCGGGCTTCTGTTTTATCGCATCCTCAACAGAAACAACCTTGTACTGCTTACCCTTAAAAGTGATTTCCTTACCTACACTTTTCTCTGAAGCTACCGGAATTAATTCTGTAACGGGGAAGTTGCGTTCTTCAAGAACCTGCAACATTTTGGTGCCCACTAATCCTGTGGCACCTACTACTGCGACTTTCATTTTGTTTTAATTGTTATGAATAAATTATTTTAAACTGCAAATATGCGATTTTTTTTCGAGGAAATAACCCGCATTGTCTACCTGTTTAGTATAATATTTCGGAGGCATCTTGCGTGCGTTGTATGTAACATTCCCTTTACTATTTTAACATAATCATTCAACGCCATGGCTCAAATCTGCTAAGTTCGCAATCAAATTAATACCTTTGCTCGCAAACTGACTGCATTATGGGTGAAAAGATATTAGTGATTGGCGCTAATGGACAAATAGGCACCGAACTGGTAGCTGCATTAAGGGGCATTTACGGCGAAGATGAGGTAATTGCCTCGGATTTGAAAAGCCCTATCTACAATATGAGAAAAACCAGGGGCCCGTTTGAAATAGTAAACGTGCTCGACCAGGATAATCTCCACCACATATTTGATAAACACAGACCAACCCAGGTTTATTTGCTGGCGGCCATATTATCCGCCGTAGGCGAACAGAAACCCAAAATGGCCTGGGATTTAAACATGAGCGGCCTGTTGCATGTGCTCGATTTTGCTGTTGAGTTTAAGGTTGATAAAGTTTTTTGGCCCAGTTCCATAGCAGTCTTTGGGCCGCATTCGCCACAATGGGATACCCCGCAATATTGTGTAATGGATCCGAATACTGTGTACGGTTTCAGCAAACTGGCCGGCGAGCGCTGGTGCGAATATTATTTTAACAAGTACGGTCTTGATGTGCGCAGTCTGCGGTATCCCGGGCTGATTGGCTGGCGGGCTAACCCTGGCGGCGGCACTACAGATTACGCGGTACACATATTCCACCATGCATTAAAAACGGGCAAATATGAAAGCTTTCTTTCGGCCGATACCGCCCTGCCGATGATGTATATGGATGATGCCATCCGCGCTACCATAGCCCTCATGAATGCCCCTGCCGATAAAATTGGTATCCGGTCATCATATAATCTCGCCGGTACCACCTTCACCCCCGCCCAACTCGCCACCGAGATTAAAAAACATATTCCCGACTTCGAAATAACCTATAGCGATAATGACCCGCGCCAGGCGATAGCCGACAGCTGGCCAAAATCTATCGATGACAGCTACGCCCAAAATGAATGGGGCTGGCAGGAAGGCTTCGACCTGCCCAAGATGGTGGAAGATATGCTGGCGAATTTGAAGGAAATTGTTTAAGCCCCCTAACCCCCTGAAGGGGGAATATTATTATATTTGCCAACTAAAAAATCTTCTCCCCCTTTAGGGGGCGGGGGGCTAACCAAATAATATGGGAAGAGCATTTGAATTCCGTAAAGAAAGAAAACTGAAGCGCTGGAGTAAAATGGCAGTGCAGTTTACCCGTTTGGGTAAGGAAATTGTAATGGCTGTTAAAGCCGGCGGTGGCGACATTAACACCAACTCGCGCCTGCGCACGGCAGTGCAAAACTCCAAGGCCGTTAACATGCCGAAAGATCGCGTTGATGCGGCGATAAAAAGAGCCATTAGTCGCGACGAAAAAGACTACGAAGAAATTGTTTATGAAGGTTATGCGCCCTATGGCGTTGCCATATTAGTAGAAACCGCTACTGATAATATTAACCGCACGGTAGCCAATGTTCGCAGCTATTTCACAAAATATAACGGCTCATTGGGCAAAACCGGCTCGCTTGATTTTATCTTCTCGCGTAAATCTGTTTTCACTTTTGAACCAGGCGACCGCGACCTGGAAGAACTGGAGTTTGAATTGATCGACGCCGGCCTGGAAGACCTTTTCGTGGAAGCTGATGAAAACGGCAACGATATTGCCGTGGTTCACGCAGCTTTTGAAGATTTCGGCAAGATGCAAAAAGCCATGGAAGAAGCCGGGATTGAAGTAAAATCGGCTAAACTGGAGCGTGTTGCACAATCATTTCATGAGGTTACCGAAGAACAGGTTACCGATATAATGAAACTGATTGACCGCCTGGAAGAAGACGACGACGTTCAGGCGGTTTATCATAATATGCAGGAATAATTTGAAAATGTGACGATTTGAAGATTTGAAAATTAACTCTTCCTCATCTTCAAATCTTCAAATTCACCAATTTTCAAATTGAACCTTCAAATCTTCAAATCAAATAATTTCCAAATTCATCAAATGCCACTACTAAGTACACGAAAAAGCGATAAAAAAGTCAAAGTAACTTTTGGCAAGGGTTTGCTTTTTGTTGAGACGGATAATGGCAAACAGCAGGCCTTCCCGTTGGAGTGGTTTCCAAAGCTATTGAATGCCAGCGACGAGGAACGCGAGGATTGGAAACAAACCGATAAAGGAATACACTTTAATCAGCTTGATGTGGACGTTTCAATTTGAAGATTTGAAAATGTGTTGATTTGAAGATTAAAACTATCTTTCCCCAGAAACCATTTTCAAATTTCCATATCATCAAATTTTCAAATTAATGGATTTCGAAGAGTTTTTTAAAAAGAAGAGAATAGACCTGGTGGCTTTAGATAAGGCTGAACCGGCGTTGTTTTCGGAATTTAAGACGCATTTCGAAAAAATGGGCGAAAAGAGTTTTGACCATACCAAGAAATACTGGTTCAATAAATTAAGGCACCAATATCATCTGGCACCCGAAATTAAAACCGAAAAGCCGCAAATTGAAAATCCACTGGCTGAACAAACGGTAACCGAAAGTTTATTGGAAAGTGCAGCAACCCCACCGGCAGCCAAACCAGGTTTTGTGCCAAGGTTTAAGGCGGCGAACATTGCAAAACCACCCGCTGCTGAGGCTAAACCAGAAGTAATTCCAGCCCCTCCTGTGGTTGAAAATACAGATACTGCAAAATCGACACCTGAAACGCCAGCAGTACCAACCTCGCCAAAACCTGGCTTCACGCCGAGGTTTAAAGCTGCCAACATGCCTAAGCCTGTTGTTAGCGAAGATGACAAAGAAGAGATGTCGCCAACGGCCGTTGAAGAAAATAAAGTTGAAGAAAAACCTGCTGAAGGCGAAAGTACACCTGCTTCGCCTGCGCCTAAATTAGGTTTTACACCAAAATTCCGAGCTGGGAATATACCAAAACCGGCCGATAGCGAAGAGAAAAAAGAGGCTGCGCTGACTGTTGTTGACGATGAAAATGCGCCGGTAGAAAAACCGGCCGCCGATGCTACGCCACCCAAGCCTCCCTATAAACCGCGGTTTAATATGAAGACTATGCCGCCGAAGGGGGAGGAATGAAAAATAGGATCATCTAACTTAAATCAACCTACACCGCTCACCTGCTATGCCTAAACAGCCACGGTATTAAATCCGGTTCGGCAAAAGCGTCGTTCCAGCAGTTGTGGTCGTCATTGGGATAAAGGGTGTACCTGGGTTTACCGCCGGCTTCTTTTATCGCTGCTACTATTGATTCGGAGTGCGTGTAGGGCACCACGCTATCTTTTTGACCATGGAATATCCAGAGTGGAACTTTTTTGGCGTATTTTTTTGCATTGAGGGTATTGTCGCCACCGCAGCAGGAAAAGGCTGCGGCAAACACGCCCGGCATCCGCCCGATGATTTCCAGCGTACCCATACCACCCATGGATAAACCACCCACGTACATTTTGTGTTTATCTACATAAGGTTTATCCAAAAACTCGTCAACCATTCCCATCAGCGCTTCCATGGCTTTTGTTGGTGGCATATCGTGGGTAAATACCCATTTCAGCTTTTTAGTTACGGAATCGTCCTGCATTTTAACGTTCGACCAAAAGTCGGCCGCCGGGCATTGCGGAAAAATCACGATGGCGGGATATTTGCTGCGTATAGTGTCGTTTAAAAATAACTGGGCTCCATATTTTAACTCGGCTTCGTTATCATCGCCGCGTTCGCCCGCGCCATGCAGCACCAGTATTACCGGATATTTTTTGGCTGCATCGAAATGCTCAGGGAATAATATTCTATAAGGCAGCGTATATCCTTTTGACGAGAACGAGCCACTTTCGAACGCCTTTTTATCCTGGGCAAAAATCACCAACGGCAGCATCAGCATTAAGATTACAGCGAGAGAACGGAATGTATTGTTGATCATAATAAAATGTTTAAGGCAGACTAATGGATAAAACCCTAAAGCCGTAAAAATATTGTATTGATGATGGCCTACGGCGTACAATTATTACCTGATAATGGTCAGGCTGCCAGAAAGCAGTCGACAGGTATTATTCAGGCTGATGATATAATAATAAACCCCGGCGGGCAATAATGATCCGCCAACCCGGCCATCGAACGGTTGACTGTATCCTTTTGATTCGAACAGTTTTTGTCCGTAGCGGTTAAATATCTGTACAGTTGCTGTGGGATAATTTTCGATACCCGGTAAAATCCAAAGATCATTTATACCATCATTATTAGGAGTAAACGCGCTGGGTACCGTTACGCTCGACAAGCCGAGTTCAATGTTAACTTCCACGCGTTGACTTTCGCATCCGCCCACATATTGGCTGATGTAATAGCTTCGGGTGGCGGACACCGAAACTTTAAATACGCCGCTTGTTTCATCATCCAAAACAGTGGTACTGGTATTGGTATCGTACAAATGATAGCCGTAGCCCAATTGCGGGTTGTTCACCATAATCATGGCCACACCAGGCGTACATATCTGCACATTGTCGGCAGTTGGGGTGGGCACCGTCATATTATCGCTCGTAACAGTATAATCCTGGCTGACTAACCCGCAGGCGGTGGCGTCCGTTACCTGGAGTGTATATACTCCTGCTCCAACACCGCTTAGGTTTTGCGATGCGCCAACACTTTGCCCCTGTGAATTTACCCAATTGTAAGTATATGGCGGCAGCCCGTCGGTAACCGATATATTACTGATGCTTCCAAGGTTCTGTGCGCATTGGTCGTTGGTTATCTGTGCCGATCCACCTACAATTTGTAAAATCGGTGTGGCATTAATGGTATAGGTGTTGTACAGGCTTTCGCAGCCGTTATCATCGGTTACGTATAGGTTATAATCGCCGGGGGCTGCATTAGTTAAGGCGGCGTTGCTGATTACTGGGGTCCCGCTTGCAGTTGTCCAACGATAAGATGCCGGTCCGCCCGGTGTTTGAAATGTAATGACAACGCTACCGTTATTGAGTCCGCAAGCCGCATCGGTAGTAACAACTGTTGATGGGAAGTTTACCACTGCCGGTATGTTGTTTACGGTAATTGGCGGTGTTTGGGAGGAACACGATGCGTTGGACGCAACGAGATAATAACTCCCCGAGGACACAGCAGTCAAATCGACCGATGTGCCTACCACATTGTTGCCGCTATCAAACCACTGGTATTGCGTGGCGTCGGTAACCACAACCCCCTTTATACTGCCATTACTGTTTGAGCATGTTGACGATGTCGGGATGGCGCCACTCGCATCGATAATAACCGAATTTACACTACTGACCGTATATGGTCCGGATTGAAGCGGGGGGCAGCTAAAATCATAAAAAGCGTTAAAATAATATGTTCCGGCGGGTACATTGGTTAAAGCGGTTTGTCCGTATGCAAGTTGCGACCCATCGGGCCGGGTCCAATAATAGTTGGCATTGCCGCCGTTGGACACTTTTATGCCAGTGACTGACCCATTGGAAGCAGCGCATTGGGCATTGGTAACCAAGGCCTGGCTATCGTCGACAACGGGCACCCCAACGGGCGCCAAAACCTGGCAGAGGGCCTTGTTTGAGTTACAGCCATTGCTATCGGTAATGTATATATAATATTTGCCAGGGGCCAACCCGCTTACAGTTTGACTGTGGGAAAAGACAACGCCATTTGAATCTTCCCAGTTATATTGCGCGACAGTTATATTAGGCCCCGTTGAGGGAAAAGCCGTAAAGGTGCCGGATGTTGTATTACAGTCGAGCTGAACGGTTTGCGAAAAAGCGTGAGGCCTAAGGTCGATTATGGTAAAACTTCCGGTTACCGATGGGCAGTTTCCGGTTTCGCTTATTTGAAGGGTATAGGCACCTGGCTGTAACCCGTATATCCCCTGGGCGCCGCCAAGCGAGTTACCATTACTATCGTGCCATGCTAATATGAATTTGTTAAGCCGTTTTTCTTTCAGTACGATAGATCCGGCATGGTGGCAATCAAAATTGGTGATGGTAACCTCATCCTGCGCCAGCGAATCAAACTGGAAACCCACCGTATTGTTAAACAAGGTAGAAGAAGCCACCACGTTCTGGGTAACAGGTCCATTATAAGTCCATTTGCCTGTGCCATTGGCTGTGACTGTTGCAAATGAAGTTTTTGGGTTGCATGCAACACATTTTTGGTCGGTATAATACAGCTGAACCGTCGCGCCTGCCGGAGCATCGCCCCCTACGGTATTATTGGTAAGGGTAGTTATCCTGATAAAGTTTTGGCCGCCGGATGGATCATACAGCTGTACGGTTGCATTACAATAAAAGGAGTTTTGGATTACATTGGTAAATGAACCATTGTAGGCGTCGATAGGGTTTTGATAATTGGTGAAGACATTCTGATCGGCAGCGGTTGTGCCGCCTATTGAGGAGTTGGCGCCACTGCATTCAATAGCATAGCTACCCGAGGCCAGTGAAAACGTTTGTGTTTTATCGACCCCAAAAAAATTGCCTTTTATAACAAATGCCGATTGATTTACGCCGGAGATGGCTATCTCTGTTGCGCTGAAAACATTAGCCGTTACAAATAACAGGGATTTTGCATCGTTTAGCAATATACACTGGTTATTGGCAATCCCAATAGGTGTTGTGCCGCGGTAATCGGTATTAAAATAATTATTTTGGATGGTTGCAATTTTGTTGGTGTTATCGTTTACGCCGCCAAAATTAAGTCCACTGGTAGGCCCGCATAAAATCACGTTCCCATCCTGCTGAACCGGACCGCCCATCAACAAATTGTTATAATCCAGCCCCGAATAAAATACCGACGCATTGGCAAAAACAGTGGTTCCATCGGGCTGAACACCGATAAAGTTGCTTTGAATGATGGCGTTTTGAAAGTGTCCGTTGAAAGCATAATCGTTCCCACTGATGACGTTGCCCTTACCGGGCGCACCTACCACCAGTTTACAATTGGCATTAGTTACAATGGCACTACCAAGGCCGCTTTGATTTGGCGAGAAACCTTTGATATACAAACCATAAATTTCGACCGCATCGTTTACACCAACCAGACCAGAAACATTAAAACAGTTAAAATTTGCTGCAGGCGTTGCCGGTGTGATGATAACTTTTGCATTGCTTTGTCCAAAAGCGAAACCAAGTTGGGTAGTGCCATCAATAATTACGTTGGCTGTTACATCAGGAAGTTGCGATAGCAATGTAATCGTCATGGCCGCTGGTGTAGCGCCGGGTAAATTAAAATAAATATAGTCGGTGGTACTGGTGCCGTTCGCAGCGGCATCAAACAGGGCCTGGCGTAATGTTCCCGTTCCCGAATCGCCATTGCTGGTTACCATAAAAGTAGCCGCCAATAGTTTATCACAAACAAAAACGAACAGGAACAACAGAATTAATTTCCGAAAGCACATAGCGGGTTAATCGCCTGTCAAAATAAATATTTCCAACGGCTTCAGTGCGATTAATTTATTAACACCTTAACAATCTGCCCTGTAAACTGTTTTTAATGCGCTGCTATTCAACCTTTATAACTTTTGTCCGTTCGGATACACCATTTTCATTTATAGCCTCGATTTGGAAATAATAAGGCTTTTCTTTATCCATCGCCTTAAAGTAATATTCGTTTGCTGAGTGTACCATAATGCAGTTGTACAGCTTATCGGGCGATGTGCCGGTGTAAATGTTATAAGCGAAGGCGTTATCAACGGTTTGCCATTTTATCCAGGCGCTGCGTTTATCCTTTTCGGTACGCAGCACAATAAAGTTTTTTACGGTATCGGGTTTTGCGCCGCCGCCGTTGCCAAACACTCTTAAACCGCTGATGGCAAATTTGCCTGTTGGCATATGTACGTTTTCCAGTTTAATATAGCGGGCTTTAACAGGTTTTTGCAGTTCGATGTAATCGTGTGGTACGTCTGTTTTATTTTGGCTTTTATCGGCAAGCATATTCCACTTTTTCCCATCCAGCGAGTAATACAACTTGTACTGGGTATAATTGGTGGTCGATTTCCCCAAAACTGCTGCATCCTGGTCGGCATAGTTTATTTGTACAGCGTTTACGGTACTCTCGCTCCCCAAATCGCTTTGTATCCACTCGCCGGGATTATCGGTTTTAGCGCTCCAGTAGGTTTTTATGTTTTCATCTACGGCATTGTTAGGTGTATAACCGCCCAGTGTTGATGATACTTGCACGGGTTTCCCATAGTTCAGCAACATCCAGCCGGTAAAACGGCTTTGCAGATGGTCGGCTTTGCCATCGGGCAGGTAGGTTGGGTAATCGCCGAATGCCGTGTTGCAATACATCACATCATCTTTGTCAAACCCGGCAGGCCATATACCAAGCCTCCGTTCGAAACTATTTTTTACAGCGATGACTATTGTCGATATATGCCAGTAATTGCCCCAGGGGTCGGCATAGGTACTGCCATGGCCCGCACCGCGTGCAAAGCCTCCCGGTTTGTAACTAAACGGCATGGATTGCGGCGTAAACGGACCTAAAGGATTGTCCCCCACAATTACCCCGTCCGAATATCCGCTGAACTCGGTGCCTGGTGCTCCGTATTGCAGGTAATATTTTCCATTGTGTTTGGTCATCCACGATCCTTCGATAAAAGGGTCAAGGAAAGTATCATCCATATACTCGCCAAAACGCTGCCAGCCGTAGCGGTATGGCTGCAAAAAATACATTTCTTTACGGTATGCTTTCAAGTGAAAGGTTTTTGGGTCGATTTCCGCGCCGTATATGGGGTATGTATTACTGCTGCCATTGTACATATACAATTTACCATCATCATCCCTGAAAAAATCAGGATCCCAGCCCCCGGGTTCAAATGCATGGATAGCCTCTTTCCATTCGTTGGCTTTGGGGTTGGTGCTCATCCATATCGGGAAGTTGGAAGAATAAGTTGAGCCGAATACCATTAAAGTATCGCCTTGTACCCAAACTGCCGGCGCGCATAAATCGTCATACACATGATGTTCGGGCCTCAGAAATGAGCGTGACACAAAATTCCAATGGTACATATCATGACTCCACCAATATCCCCATTGGTTAGTGGAGAAAAGGTAGTAATCGCCCTTGTACATCGTTATTACGGGATCGGCCGTAGCCCTATGTTTGCCTTCGGTAGCAAAATTAGGTATCGGCGTGTATCCGTAGTCGATATTGATGGGATTACAATAGGTAAGCTGCTTTGGCTGTGCCGTTAACCTGTTTACGGTTAGCAGCAGGCAGCAAGCGATACAACTCAAAAAAAAGATCCTGGTATTCATTTTACGCAGCAATTAAATCCTTTCGCACAATAGCACAAAAGGAAGGAACTATAAACTTAAGATTCAAATATAGCCGTTAAACAACTATTTCAGCATCGGGCTTTTGAAGTCAAGCTTTTTAAGTCCGTGCTGTACTTCGGGGCAACTCATAAATAAGTTCCAAAGTAAACCGCTGCGGTAATTTTCTATCATCACCACAATCGGCCCCTCGTCAATAGCCAGGTATGATTTGGCGTACCAGTTGTGCGATTCGCTGAAGGCATCAATAAAGCCATAATTGCCCCAAAGCTTATCACCCATATCATAATAAAAATGGCGGAGCGCTTTCATGGAGTATTCCGGCGTGTAGGGAAATGCCGAAAGCGCTGCTGATGGTGTTATAACACCCAAATCGTTGGTTGGGGAGTGCGCGTTGTATCCTTCGAAATTGTCGCTGGCGGTAAGGCCCCAGCAGTCTTCGCCGTAGCCTTTATATTTTTTAGGGTTATCAACGCAATAATCATGGTTGATAAGGGTGTGATTGGTGTTTTGCTCCCAATAATCGGCATAGCGATCCTTCAGGCCCTTGGGGTCGAGCCCCAGGAAAGAGAATTGTGAATAGAAAAGCGGGCCACCATAGTCAAAGCCGAGGGGCAGCACGTGTCCATAAAAAGTTTTTCCGTTTTTGAAAAAATCGCTTTGGGCCCAGCCGCGGTGGTAAACATCGGGACTAACCGGGTACCTGCTACCCGACGCGGCAAGCACATAAGTAATTATACATTCATTAAATCCCCGGATGGGAAAATTCATAGCCCAACCATTATTTGGCGACCAATGCCAATATAAATTGTCCCTGCCATCGCGTGTGTACCAGTCCCATTCAACATCATTCCACATGGTATTAATTCTTGAGCGCAGGTTATCTTCTTTCTGGTTATCACCGGTAAAGTACTGCCGGGCACATAGCAGACCTTCGAAAAGATAGGCGGTTTCCACCAGGTCAGCACCATCGTCCTTGCGGCTAAAAGGAATCATTTTCCCCGTTTTACCGTTAATCCAATGCGGAAATGCGCCATGGTAGGCATCTGCCCTGTATAAAAAGTCCACTATCTTTAACATCCTGTCAACCGCCTGGTCATGGCGTATCCACTTACGATGATCGGCCACAATAAGTGCCATAATGCCGAAGCCAGAACCGCCAATGGTAACCGTGTCATCACCATAATCATTAGCTACGTTGCCGCGCTCGCGCGCAAGGCCGCTTACAGGGTGTCCGAAATCCCAAAAGTAACGGAAGGTTTGGCGTTGAACCACGTCAAGCAGGACGCTATCGGATAAGTTTTTAATCACGCCAACCGGCTTAATGCCATCGAAAGCCTGGGGCCCGGCAACATTTTGAGCCCTGCAAAAAGTTGAAAATATTATTAAAAAGGAAAATAAGCTTTTTTTCATTTTGTATTTGTTCGTTAAAATAAACCCTTCTAACCCGATACCTATCGGGTCTTTCCGGTGGAAGAAATCCTGGCTCCAGCCGCGACGATTGTTGATACCCGGGGCCTTTTATTCTATAAATTGGGGCCTTTAAAACCCAGGTTCTTCATCCCGGTTTTCACTTCCGGGCAACTCATAAACATGCTCCACAGCAAACCGCTGCGGTAATTTTCTATCATATCAATAATAGGTCCTTCGTCAATGGCCAGGTCCGACGAGGCAAACCATTGAGTATCCAGATTAAAGGCATCGTAAAAGCCATAAGGCCCCCATGTTTTGTCGCCCAATTTGTAATAAAAAAAGCGCAGCGCAGCCAATGATTGTACCGGTGTATAGGGCAGTGATGCAACCGCCGCTGTTGGTGCAATAACGCCTACATCATTAGTCGGGGAACTTGCGGTGTAGCCATTTTCGACATCACTTGCTGTTAAACCCCAGCAATTTGACCCGTAGCCATAAAAACTATTGGGGTTTGACACGCAATAACTATAATTGATGGTGGCATGTGCTTTATTCTGCACATCGTAACTGGCATAGGCATCGGATAAACCGTTGGGGTTTATGCCCAAAAACGAATAATGTGCAAAAAACAGAGGACCACCTTCTGGCGGGCCCAAAGGCAATACGGTATTAAAATAAGTATTGCCATTCTTCATGCTGCCATTGCCAGCCCAGCCGTTATCATAAACGGCTTTGGCAATGGGGTGTGTAGTTGACGATGCCGCCAGCACATAGGTTATGAGCGCTTCGTCCCAACCGTTTACCTGCATATTGGTACTCCAGCCAAAGTCGGGACTCCAGTGCCAGTACAGGGTATTTTGACCGCCCTGGGTAAACCAGTCCCACTCCACGTTATTGTACAGCGTGTTTATATCCGTGCGCAACTGGGTTTCGGCAGGGTTAGCAACGTTAAAGTATTGGCGAGCAGTAAGCAAACCCTCCATTAAATAGGCAGTTTCAACCAAATCAGCTCCGTCATCCTGGGTGCTAAAGGGAACTACTACGCCCGTTGCGCCATTCATCCAGTGCGGAAAAGCGCCATGGAATGTTTGGGCAGTCTTTAAAAAGCCCACGATGGTTTGCATCCGGGCCAGGCCCTGCGCCCGTGTGATAAACTGACGACTTACGCCGGTAACCAGAGCCATGATGCCGAAGCCGGAACCGCCAGTGGTTACTACATCGCCCGATGTATTGCGCTCGCGCGCCAGCCCGCTTATCGGGTGGCCGAAATCATAAAAATATTTAAGGGTCTGTTTTTGAACGATATCAAGCAACTGATCATCAGTAACTTTTGGAAACTTGTTGGTAGTATCAATAGCAGTGGTTAGCTGCACCGATAAATCGGACTGCAGGCTTCCACCGGCTGCTGATTTTAATGAAGTGGATACATTAAGTGTGTACTGTGTGATCGGCTGCAATGTTGCCGGGCTTATTACGATGGTGCTGTCATTGTTTTGGTAGCTTGCACTATAGCTAACCACTGCACCGGTTTTACTGGCGAACAAAACAGCAGTACTAACAGAACTGTGATTTACCGGAGCTGAAAACGAAAGTTTTATAACGGGCGAATTATTAACGCCTTTATAAACGAAGCCATTGAAAGCACCGTTTACTTTTAACGTATTAAAATAAAACGATGCCGGCGGTTGCGGCGGTGCTGGCGTTGGTTGGTTGCTTTTGCCGCAACTGCAAATAGTAAAAAGCACAGCGGTCAGCAAATAAACATTTAATTTTTTCGTTCCCATCAATTCAAAAAAACAGATTAAATAACCGATAAAAAGAGGCTGTCATGTCCGTCCGCCAACCAGCGGACGAACAGACAACCTCACAACCAAATCTAACCAATCAAATTTATTTTCCCTTTCCCTGGAGCGCGACCAGGGAACTAACTTCTATACCGGATAAAACACGGTTGTACACCCTTACTTCGTCCATAGAGCCCGCTACATACCCGGCCCATCCCTGCGAACCAGTGGCGGCGGTTAACGAAGGATCGGTTTGAAATTGTAGTGCACCGAATACCATTTGTTTAGCCCCTGTCCAGTTAAGTGGTGCAAACCCGGCGGCAGTATTTGTGCCTATTTTCGATCCGTTGTAATAAACTATTACTGTTGAAGTAGTATCGTTATAAGTTACCGCTATGTTGTTCCAGCTGTTCCATGGATTGTTAACGGTATATCCTCCTTCCCAGGCATCAACCCCGGTTGAGCTGGCACCGTTATTAAATACGTGCACCTTTAAAACTCCTGTAGTCGCTGTGCCGCCATTATCAAAAAATATGTCGAAATTACCCCAAAAGCCTTGCGGGTTAGCAATACCAATTAAACCGGTTGCCCCTACGTTTAAAGGCATGTTATACCAGGTGCTTATGGTAAAACTATGCAGGTTTTGCACAGCAGGCGGCACATTGCTAACCACATAGGCGTTATTAGCGCCCTGTAAAGCCAAGCCATAATTTTTAATACCGCCGCTAAAAGTGGTACCGGTAGCTACCCCCTTGGTTCCCGAAATAGAATCGGCAAGGGTGTTATTAAATGTCCAGTGAGCAACCAAATTTGTTGGGGCTACCTGGTTTGCGCTTATAAAACCATTAATATTTAATGGTGGCGCGTAACTCTTAGCATCGAAGGTCTTCACGCAGGACGATAATCCTAACCCTGCGACAATCAAAGCGATTGAATAAATACTTAATTTTTTCATGATAATATTTTTTAATATCCTGGATTTTGTTTCAATAAACCACCGCTTAACACAATCTCTGAAGCCGGGATAGGCTGCAACTCATTCTTTCCTGCTTTGAATCCACGGTTTCCGAACAATGCCAATGCACGGCCCTGGCCCTGGCGAATCACATCAAAGAAACGGTCGCTCTCCATTGCCAATTCTACCTGGCGTTCGTGCCATATAGCCAATTGCAACTGTGTTTTGTCGGTAGTAGTTACTTTAGGTAAAACAGCACTGTTTCCTCCTCTCGCACGTGCACGTACCATTTCCAAAGATGCCAAAGCCGCTGAAGTGTTCCCGGCATTGTTGTTTGCTTCGGCATTCATCAGCAGAACATCTGAATAACGCAGGACGCGTACGTCCTGCCCTGCTCCCGGGTTGTTCAAAATAACATCGCTAAACGGCACGTACGATTTATAATTATACATGCTGTCAACGTGTCCGTTACCTAATGCCGGTATTGCATCGCCTTCAGCCGAAGTACCTCCGGCAAACAATATGGTGCCATTCATTCTTGGATCGCCAGGTTCAAAAGCAGCCACCAATGCGTGTGTAGGTATATTAAAGCCCCACCCATATTGAGGTGCAACCCCTTGTACCTGTGAAAACTGACTATATGACGAAGCCGGATTGGCGGCCACATTTCCATTTTGTATTTCAAAAATCTCTTCCGAATTGTTTTCGTTCTGCTCCCGGAATGATTTTTCAAAATCAGGGAATAAAGAATAAACACCCGAACTTATCACGGCATTTGTATAGGATAATACATCCGCCCATTTACCCTCGTACATTGCAACTTTTGCATGTAAAGCAAGCGCGGCTCCTTTGGTAGCACGGCCAACATCAAGACCAGTGTATGTTGCCGGCAAAACAGATGCGGCATCATTTAAATCCTGTTCAACCTGCGCATAAACCTGTGCACGCGGTGTGCGCGGGATATTAAAATCGGCAGCAGATTTAGGATAATGCAGCCTTAAAGGTACATCACCATAAGCCCGTGCCAAACGGAAATAGTTGTACGCGCGAATAAATTTCGCCTCGGCTATATACCTGTTTTTTAAGGTCGCATCCATATTGATTTTAGGAATGCTGTCGATTGCCTGGTTGCATAAGCTTATCTCCAGGTACTGACCGGCCCAAAAAGTGTCATCAAAACCTGATTCGGCGCCCGTTTGTGTAAACGTGTGATAAAGCCCCATGTTTGGCGAGTCGCCGGGTGTACTTCCCTTTTGAACTTCATCGCCACCCATGCTTTCGATAGCAAGTGCGGGGAAAGCTGTTTGAGCCCAAGCACCCAATTCGGAATACAAGGCATTAATACCTTGCGTTGCTCCCGCTTGATTGATATAAAGCTGGCTCGCTGGCAAGGCTCCCTGAACCGGCGGGTTTAAAAAGCTTTTTTTACAACCCACCGAAATAACAGATATAGCAACAAATGCGATAGCTGATATTTTAATAGCGTAATAATTTTTACTTAACATAATTTCAATATTTTATAGTTAAAAAGTAACGTTTACACCCAGGTTAAAGATGGCATATATAGGTACCACGCCGTTATCAATTCCCTGGTTAATACCTGATGTGCCTGTTGAAAGCACTTCGGGATTGAACCCTTTGTATTTGGTAAATGTTGCCAGGTTTTGTCCGGAAACATATATGTGCAACTTGGTTATCCCTAATTTAGAAAGCATAGACGATGATAAATTATAACCTACCTGCACATTGCGAATCCTTAAGTAGCTGCCGTCCTGAACATAAAATGAATTCGGCTGGCCGTTTGCCTGATCGCTTAAAAAAGCCGACGGTGTGGTATTTGTGGTACCGGCCCCATGCCAGCGGCTGTTATAAAAGTCCTGGGTCCAGTTTTCATCACCGTAACGTACGCCTTCGTTAGCATTATACAGGCTCACTTTACCAACCCCTGATATATCTGCTTCCAAATCAAACGCCTTGTATCTAAAATTAGCGTTTAAACCATACAGGTATTTTGGATTAGGATTGCCTAAGTTTACTTTTTGGCCATTGTTGCCATAAATTACGTCGCCGGGCTGCGCGTTTGGCTGAACAGTTTGGTTGGCAATTTGCTGCGTGTTCTGGAATATACCAACTACCTGGTAGCCATAGAACTCGCCAATTGGCTGCCCAACTATGGTGCGGGTGGTTGTGTTACCACCAGATGCACCACCGCCGCCGCCAACAAGCGGAATTGCGCCGGAAAGTACGTTTGTTACCGTGTTATTATTTATGCTAAAATTACCATTGAACGAATACGAGAAATCCTTGCCGACTCCATCGCGCCAGCCTAAGTTAAATTCCCATCCCTTATTTTCAAATGTGGCCTGGTTAGCAGTAAGCGTACCGCTGCTGGCACCTAATGAACCTAATATTGGAACCGGGAATACGGCATTTTCAGTTTTCTTGATATAATAGTCTGCTTCAAAAGTTAAGCGACTATTTAAAAATGCGGTCTCTAAGCCAACGTCGGTACCCACGCTTTTCTCCCAATAAATAACAGGGGGCGTTAACGAAGTAAGTCCTGATCCTATCTGCAGGTTATCATTGCCCCCTAAGTTGGATATAAACTGTTGATTTTGCGCTGTTGATAAATTAGGTATGATACTTCCATTACCAGCCTGGCCCCAACTGCCCCTTAATTTAAGGTTACTGAACAGCGTCTGATCCTTCATAAAGCCTTCATTGCTGATTACCCAGCCTGCACCAACTGAAGGAAACGTACCCCATTTGTAATTACTGCTATAAACCGACGAAGCATCGCGGCGCACAGTAGCATTTAACAGGTATTTGTCTTTAAATGCATAATTTACCCTGCCAAAATACGATTCGCGTGTTTCCAGTGAGCCTCCGTCAGTAACGGTTGAGTTATCACCCAAATTAAAATACAAATCGCCACTGGTATAATCCGGAACGTCCTTTGCGTTAGCATTTTCGGAATATTCTTTTAAACGTTGAGACGACTGACCAAGGAGTACAGTTACGTGATGGTCCTTGTTAAACGTTCTGTCGTAAGTAAGGGTGTTTTCCCAGATCCAGTTGCGGTCATCAACATTGTTCCTTTGCAGGCTGCTGATTTGGTTTTGCTGTCCCTGCGGCACGCCGTTGGCTGCACTGGTATAAACAGGATTATATGCCTGCACTTCGTTGTGGCTAAATGTGCCGCCAAAACTTGTACGGAATGAAAAATAATCAGCCAGCTTTAACTCGGCAAAAGCGTTGCCATTAAACTTGTAGTTTTGCGTAGTCTGGTTAAAGTAATCTAATGTAACCTTTGGATTGCTTACCTGGTTACCAACCGGAAAGTCGCCCGGATCGCCATAGGTACCATCAGCATAACGAACAGGAACAACCGGTGCGGCGGTGTATGCTTTATACATCAGGTCGCCGGGGATGTCTTTGGAATGATCTCCTTCCAATAATGCAGTGTACCCAACTTTCAGGAATTTGAATACCTGTACATCCTGGTACATGTGGGTTGTAATACGGTCATAAGCATTGTAAGCAACGTTACCGTTTTGCTGATAGTAACCTGCCGAAAAATTGTAGGAAGTCTTGTCGGTACTTCCGCTAATGCCAACGTTATGATTTTGGGTAAATGCCGTATGTAAAAAAAGATTTATCCAATTGGTTCCCGTTCCAAATTGCGATGGATTTTTAAAAGTTAAAGCTCCTCCGTTAAGGGAACCGTTCACTTCATTAACCATGGTAGCATATTCGGTTGCGTTGGCCATTACCGGCACATTGGTTGGTGTTGAGAAACCTGCATAAGCATCGTATCTTACAGTTGGTTTACCTTTGCCCTTTTTTGTAGTAACGATAATTACGCCGTTAGCAGCTTCCAAACCATAAATGGCTTCGCTGCTTGCGTCTTTCAACACGCTCATTGATTCAATATCATTCGAGTTGAGGAAACCGATATCATGATACCAAACGCCATCAACAACAAATAAAGGTGCCGTACTACCAAATATTGAGCCGATACCCCTTAAAGTAATTTGCGGTGATGAACCAGGTGTACCTGAATTAATGATTTGCACACCAGCTACTTTGCCTTGCAAGGCGCTCACGGGGTTGGCATCTGGTTGGCTGGCCAGGTCACTTCCTTTTACGGTAGCAACCGAACCTGTTACGTCAACTTTTCGCTGGGTACCGTAACCTACAACAACAACCTGTTGTAATTCGTTATTTTGAGCCACCAGTTTAACATCAATAGTGTTACTCCCATTCACGGCAACTGCCTGCGTGGTGTATCCTATATAAGTAAATACTAAAGTGGCAGTAGATGGTGCGGATAATGAAAATGCCCCATTTACATCGGTTTGTGTACCTTCCGATGTGCCTTTCACAGCAACACTTACGCCAACAAGGCTTTCGCCGGTGGTTGCATCAGTTACCTTGCCTTTTATAGCAATGCTTTGTGCAAGCGCAGTGTTAACAAAAAAGAAACATAAAAGTACTAACCCCGAGATCGTAAAAATTCTCTTCATAGCGGTTAATTAAAAAGTAAGAAAGTAAGATTTAAAAAATTGGTTTTATGAACTTCGAAATTGAGGAGATAATATAATTTTAACAAATAATGTTCCTCTACATTATTACATCACTCAACAAACACTTTCTCATACTGTTTTAAATATTTTTACAAATACCTTATAATAAGATATTTACATACGGTTAGTGTATAATTTACATACTACACTAATTGATATTGTACTACTACACAAAAAACAGCGGATGAGAGGTAATGATGTAGTATTAACGCACGATGAGAAACTAAACACTGTTCTTTTAACGCAATCTGATTTAGCGTTTCGGGCAAGAAACGGCGTTAATCCAGATCTGATGAAATACGAATAGAGGGCTTTACGCTTAGAGTAGGGATTTGATTGATGGGAGAATTTGATTTGGACTTTTTTAATATCATAACTCTATCAGAAACTCAACCAGGTTCTTATCATGCTCCAGGTTTAGTTTTTTACGCAGTCGATAGCGACGGATCTCCACCCCGCGAAGGGAAATATTAAGTAGCGAGGCCATTTCCTTACTGCTCATATTCATGCGCAGGTAGGCGCACAGTTTTAGGTCATTAGGCACCAGGTCGGGGTGATCTGATTTGAGTTTTTTGAAAAAGTTTTCGTGGGCTTCGTTAAAGCTGCTTTCAAAAACATTCCAATCGCGCTCATCGTTCATGCCCTCATCAATTACGTTCTGTATGCGCCGAAGTTGATCTTCGGACAGTTGTTTGCCCGAGCTATCTTTCAAATGGGTTATCTCTTCGCTTATTTTTTGAAGGAGTTCGTTTTTGTACACGAGGTTCATGGCTGAATTAGCCAGCTCGCGGCTCTTGCTCGCCAGATCGGCTTGCAATTGCTCCGTTTTTATTTTCACGATCTGCTGCTCGTTGGTAAGTGCTTCCTGCTTTAAAAACTCTTCTTTCTCGTGGTGCAGTTTCTCATGAATACGGTCCTGGTGCTTTTTTAATTTATAATGATAGTAGTAGCGCACTACATAAAAAGCTACTATCAGTAGCAGCACATATATAAATTTGGCAATATTTGTTGCATACCAGGGCGGCAGCACTGTAAAAGTGTAAACGGTTACCGGTGATACGTTTTCGTCGTTAATTTTAGCGCGTACGCTAAATTTATATACACCGTGACTCAGATTAGTGAATTCCTTTTGGCTTTGTACAGTCCAATCGCTCCATCCCCGCGAATACCCATCGAGATAATACTGGTATTTAATTTTGGCCTGCCGGTAATAGGGCAGCGAAAAAGATATGCGGATGTCGTTTTGCGAAAAAGGGATCTCAATACCAACAGGATTAACAGTCCCGGTATTTTCGCTGAGCAGGCTAACCTTGTCGGTAACATCCTCAACCTTACGGATCAGCACTGCCGGCAATTTTATTCTCTCGGGCGATAAAGCGTCGTCATCGTTCAGGATTACAAAGCCATCATCGATACTGATAAGGTATATGGAATTATTAATCAGGTTAATGTTTTCGTAATGCTGCACCATTTGGCCATTGAGCGAACTAAACTTGTTTGAGTCGATAGTTAATTTACCAGGCACGGATAAATCAGCCAGTGCTACTCTGCCATGATTGATAAACCAATATTTTTTTCCGATAGCCGCTATAATCTTATTGGACGAAGCAAAAGTTCCAAGCATTTTATTGAGCTGCTGGTACTTGAAAAACCTGTCGCTGATATCGTCATACACGCAAAAGCCTGAATCGGAAGAGAATACTATCTGGTTATCAAGGTTAAATACATTTACATTATAACTGTCGGGCAGGCCGGAGTGTTTATCGTAATACTTTTGGCTCACCACATGACTCAAATCATTGCTCAGCGTAATCTTATAAATGCCTTTATAAGCATGGCCTACCCATATCTGGCCTTTACTGTCTTTTTCAACATAGCGCGAAGGCTCGCCAAAAAGCTCCACCTTATGGTCAAATACCCAGTTGCGGTTATTGTCTTTTCTATAAATCGCCAGTCCCGTATAAGTACCCTGTATCAAAAGGTTATCTGTTAGCTTTTTGATCGTCCAGCCGCCATTTACAGACGATATTTTGGAAATATTGCTGCCGTTTACCTGGTAAGTACCATCGTTATGCCCGCAAAGCAGGCGACCATCCTGTAACGAAAGATCCCATACCTGCCCTTGCGAGCCGGGTATCAGTTTAAAATCAAAACTCTGCTGTAGCTGATTGCCACCACCCGGTAACCATTCGCTGTAAAACAATCCCTGGTTTGTGCCCAGGTAAATTTTGTTGTTAAAAATGATGCTCGAGTAAACGGTACCAAACTTGCCTGTTTTATCGAAATAAAAATATAAAGGCGAGTTTACTTCAATACGATCGATACCATTATCCAACCCGGCCCAAAGGTTTTGTTCCTTATCGGTATATAAACTCAGCACCGTGTTGTTTTGCAGCCCGCTTGATTTATTAATATGCTGCACCACGTTACCTGCAGTATCAATAATTACTATACCATTAAGGATGGTGCCGTAGGCATAATATTTATTGGGGATAAGCGCTCCGTTATTAAGCTGATAAGTTTTGAGGAAATCATTAGCCTGGTTTTTCCAGGGTGTTATCTGTTTGCCATCATAAATAAACAAACCATCTTTTGCTGTGCCAATTAAGTATTTACCATGCTGAAAAGGCAAAATTGATAATACACCACTACTGAAAGGCGCATTACTGCCTGGAACATATTCCAGCTTTTCGTCTTTCAATTCAAAAAGGCCAGCACCTACCTGTTCAACAAAATAGCGGCTGCCAATTTTAAATAAAAAGAGGTATGGCTTGGGAGCCCTTATAATCCTGATCTTTCCTTTTGAATAGATATAGATAGAGCCAAACGACTGAAATATTATCCTGTCGCCATCCACATAAATTTTCCAGATCTCCTCATTGGGGATATTTGATTTTGGCGCCAGGGTTGCCAGCGAATTGTATTTTAAAAAGCCGTGTTTATTATTTTCCCAATAACCAAACTCGCCAAAACCGCCCGCATAAATTTTACCCCTGCCATCGGCTGCTACTGCGCGTACTATAAGGCCATTTGGCATACGGTGGAGTTGCCAGTATCTCCCGTCAAAAGAAAGCAGTCCCTCAGCATTACCAAAATACATGATGCCGTTTTCGTCCCGGGTTACCGACCAATTTTGATTCCCCGATTGGTACTGTGCCTTGGTATAATTTTGTACGTAGGGTACACCAATATTTTTAATATCAGCACCGCAAACGCACAAAACGTTCAGGCTCAGCAAAAATAAAATAAATGAAATTGCTTTACGCATGGGTTTATAACACCAATTATCACGAATTTAATTGAAATACGCTAATCAGATTAGTGCAATTCGGCTAAATCCGGGTCAATTCGTGCAGATTTGTTTTTCTTGGCAGTATTAACCGGTTGCGGTACCTTTACATAATAGCCAGTTCCGTCATATTCCCTTTTGCGTGGGTGTGCCTTACAATCGTCACTGCAACAGCCTTCCATGGTCACGCCGCACTCATCGCATTGGGTAAAATGCTCATTGCACTCAGGGTTGGCGCAGTTGATCATTTTGGGAGTAATTTTACCGCAATTAAAGCAGGTTGACACCACAACCGGATTTACATGGTTTACATCAACCGATAAGCGGTTATCAAATACATAACATTTACCTTCAAAATCCTCGCCGCCTGCTTCTTTGCCATATTTTATGATGCCGCCATGCAACTGGTAAACATCCTTGAAGCCCTCGTGTAGCAATAAAGCCGAGGCTTTTTCGCATTTGATACCCCCGGTGCAATAGGTTAATATCTTTTTGTCCTTGTACTTAGCCAGTTCGTTTATCTTGGCAGGGAAATCGCGAAAGTTCTCGATATCAAGCGTAACGGCATTTTTAAACCGCCCCAGGTTATGCTCGTAGTTTGAACGCACGTCCAGTATCACCACATCTTCGTCATCCTTCATTGCCAAAAAATCCTTAGGCTCCAAATGTTTCCCGGTTTGTTTTTGCGGGTTGATAATATTAGGATCGCGCAGTCCTGAGTAAACGATTTCGGATTTATAGCGAACATGCATTTTAATAAAAGACGGTGCATCAACCTCATCAACTTTAAAGTCAATCGCAGCAAAACGCGGATCGGCATGTACCGTATCCATATAGGTTTTGCAGGCAGTGGCAGTACCCGAAACGGTACCGTTCAAACCTTCATCGGCTACAACAATGCGGCCGGTTAAACCCAAACTTTTACAAAATTTTAAATGGTCGGCAGCAAATTGCTCGCCATCGGCTATTGTTGAATAACAATAGTACAGTAGTGTATTGTATTTTTCCATAACATCATTGATACCGCTGCAAACGGTGTTAAATGAGGTGCAAATATAAGGATTTAAGCTGAAAGCTTAAATCCCAAAGCAAAAAGGCGAAAAGTGGCCCGGTAATTTTTCCCGATAAAACAAACTGCCGGGCTGATACCTAAAATACGGTAATCCCTGGAAAAGAAATGAGCAATAAGATCCTCATAGATAACAAGTTAATCAATACTTTCCGGCAAAATGTTTTAGCCTGATAAGTTTAGATGGAATTAACCTGCTCAAATGCACGCGAATGCTTAATTTTGACCCTTTAAATAGCTACCATTATGTACAATACATTAAAGCCCGTTTTACAACAGGAGTTGGCCGAAATTGAAAATGCCGGTTTATACAAAAGAGAAAGAATAATCACGTCGCCCCAGGGCGCCGATATTACCGTGCAGGGTGGCAAACATGTGATAAACTTTTGCGCTAATAACTACCTCGGTCTTTCGGGCAGCCCGAAGGTTATTGCCGCTGCCAAGGAGGCTTTGGATAGTCACGGTTACGGACTTTCGTCAGTTCGTTTTATTTGCGGCACCCAGGATATCCATAAAGAACTCGAAAAAAAGATAGCCGAGTTTTTAGGCACCGAGGACACCATCCTTTATGCTGCGGCGTTTGACGCCAATGGCGGTGTTTTTGAACCGTTATTTAATGACCAGGATGCCATTATTTCGGACGAGTTGAATCATGCATCTATAATAGATGGTGTACGCCTGTGCAAAGCACAACGCCAGCGCTACAAGCACGATGACATGGCCGATCTGGAAGAAAAACTGAAAGCAACAGCAGGCTGCCGTCATCGCATCATTGTAACAGATGGGGCTTTCAGCATGGACGGCACCATTGCGCAGTTGGACAAAATTTGCGCGCTGGCCGAACAATATAATGCCCTGGTGATGATTGACGAGAGCCATTGCTCGGGTTTTATGGGTAAAACCGGCCGTGGCACGCATGAGCATCACAACGTAATGGGTAAAATTGATATTATTACCGGCACACTTGGCAAGGCGTTAGGTGGTGCATCGGGGGGGTTTACCTCGGGACGTAAAGAAATTATCGATATGCTGCGTCAGCGTTCGCGGCCGTATTTGTTTTCCAATACGCTGGCGCCCTCCATTACCGGCGCATCCATTGCCGTGTTGAACATGTTGAGCGAAACAACCGACCTGAGGGATAAGCTGGAAAAAAACACCCAATACTTCCGTCAAAGGATGACCGAGGCAGGTTTTGACATTAAGCCCGGTGTACACCCTATTGTTCCGGTTATGCTTTACGATGCTAAACTAGCCCAGGAATTTGCAGCAAAAATGCTGGAAGAAGGCATTTATGTTATTGGTTTTTATTATCCGGTGGTACCACAGGGCAAGGCGAGGATAAGGGTGCAAATCTCTGCCGCACACGATATGGAACATTTGGATAAAGCTATTGCTGCGTTTACTAAGGTTGGCGCCGAATTAGGAGTGATTAAATAGTTACGTATAAAGTTTTTATATTTGTACGTATAAAAATAGCTATGGCACAGTCGAAGTTAACCTTGAGCATGGAGCCTGAATATATCGAAATGGCAAAATCCTATGCTGCTGAAAAGAATATCAGTGTATCGAAATTAGTAAAAAACCTAATACAGGAAGTTTCAAAAAAAAGAGATATAAATGATGCCTTTCTTGAAAAACTGAGAAATGAACCTGTTTCGCCAAAAGTACAGGCATTGACTGGTATAATAAAAGGTAAATATCCAGATAACTTTGATTATAGAGATGCTTACAGAGAACATCTATCTAAAAAGCATGGCCTCTAAATTATTCGTTGATAGCGATATATTGCTCGATTTGTTTTTGACACGTCATCCATTTTATATATATTCCAGAAAGCTGTTAGATCTTGCTGATTCGAATAAAATAGATTTATTCACTTCGTCAGTTATTGTTAACAATCTTTTTTACTTCATTGCGAAAGATGCAGGAAAACAAACGGCAAAAGCATCAATAAAACTTTTGATTGAAATTTGCAAAGTGCTGCCAGTTGATGAACATATTGTAAAGTTAGCACTCGACAGTGAGTTTACAGATTTTGAAGATGCGCTACAATATTTCAGCGCGTTAAAATTTAATTGTGATAAAATTATCACCCGCAATATTAAAGACTATAAA
>Ga0206865_1012_pt1 | contig 61208 bp, 44 predicted proteins | sample Alteio_BWOrgCont_39_FD_152628 | JGI IMG/M metagenome (GOLD analysis project Ga0206865, IMG submission 152628) | Enriched cells from forest soil in Barre Woods Harvard Forest LTER site, Petersham, Massachusetts, United States -... | ecosystem: Environmental > Terrestrial > Soil > Temperate forest >...
TACTCGCCGCACTATTGGCCGGCACTTCTTTTATGGCAAATGCCCAGCAGGCCAAACCCGAGGATACCGAAGTTTGGGAACCGGTACCAAAAGTAGTTACACCCGGTGCAAACGTGGGTGATGCGCCGTCTGATGCTGTTATCCTATTTGACGGCAAAAACCTGGACCAATGGGTACAGGCCGACGATAACTCACCTGCTAAATGGACTGTTGCAAATGGCATATTAACCGTTAATAAGCTTTACGGCAATATTCAAACCAAACAATCGTTCACTAATTACCAGTTGCACATCGAGTGGCGCGAACCGGTTGGTTTGGAAGGAACCGGGCAGGCACGTGGTAACAGCGGTGTGTTTTTAGCCTCATTAGGCAAAGGCGATGCTGGTTACGAGCTGCAGGTTTTGGATTCATACAACAACAAAACATACGTTAACGGCATGGCAGGCAGTATTTACAAACAAGCTATCCCTTTGGCAAACCCAGGCCGGGCAAACGGCGAATGGCAGACATACGACGTTATCTGGACAGCTCCAGCTTTTAACCAAGATGGATCTGTTAAAACCAAAGCAAGGGTTACCGTTTTTTTCAATGGTGTATTGGTTGAAAATAACTTCGAGCTTTGGGGACCAACCTTGTACATAGGTAAGCCCCAGTATAGAGCTCATGGCCCGGCACCTATCAAATTACAAGCCCACGGCGATAAAAGTATGCCGCTAAGCTATCGTAATATTTGGGTTAGGGAGCTGTAGGCATAGGTTTGTGGTTGATAGTTCATGGTTCATGGCAGCTGCAATCCGGCTCCTGGTTTTTGATCCTTGATTTCGGAAACAACCATGAACATAGCATGATTAAATAGGAGATTTGACAACTTTTCGAAAGTTGTCAAATCTTTTTCGTTTTATTTAGGTTTTTCTACTGCATACTATACGTACTTCTGTCTATGAACCATGAACTATCAACCATGAACAACAAAAAATTGCAAAAACTTCTTTTATTATTTCTGATCAGTTCAATAGCAAACAGCATAGTCCACGCCCAGGCAACCAAGGCTCCGGCTTACCCGCTCATCAATCATAACACTTATTTCAGTATCTGGTCCTTTGGGGATACACTGAATCAATCCACAACAAAACACTGGACAGGTAAGGATCAGTCGTTAATTGGATTGATAAAGGTTGATGGCGCCACTTACCGGTTTATGGGCAAGGAATCGCCTGTTTACCAAACGCTGTTGCCGGCAGCCGACGAAACCAACTGGCAATGTAAATACACCGAAACGCAGCCAGCGGGCGATTGGCAGAAAATTAAATTCGACGACAGTAACTGGAAAACCGGCACGGCCCCCTTTACGGATGACACGGAGCAAGCCAAAACCTTGTGGACCAGCAAGGATATTTGGATCCGGCGCTCGTTTCCGCTGGATAACCTTGATATTAATAAACTGGTATTAAAACTTCGTCATGATGATAACGTAGAGGTTTATATTAATGGCGACGAAGTTTACAACACTATCGGGTGGACGAGTGATTTTAAAATGATCGCGCTGAAAGAAAAAATTAAAAGCAAACTCAGGCAGGGCGAAAATATGCTGGCGATTCATTGCGCCAATACCGCAGGCGGCTCCTGGCTCGATGCCGGCCTGGTTGACGAAACCAAACCAAAGTTTAGCGGCGTATTGCTGGCCCGTCAAAAAAGCGTAGTTATCAACGCTACACAAACCATTTACAATTTTAAATGTGTTGGGGTTGATTTGAAAGTGACGTTTACATCCCCATTGCTGATGGACGATTTGGCTATCTTTTCCCGGCCGGTATCGTACGTCAGCTACCAGGTAAAGTCAAATGACGGGCGCAATCATAATGTAAAGGTGTTTTTCAGTGCATCCTCAACTATTGCTGTTAACACTCCATCGCAGGATGTGACCGCACAAAAATATGCTTCATCCGGCTTGTCGGTTTTGAAGGCCGGCACGGTTGAACAACCCGTGTTAAAGAAGAAAGGAGACGACCTGCGGATTGACTGGGGCTATATGTACGCCGCCGTACCCAACTCAAAAAAGGTAGTTCAATACATTACGCCACAGGCAGATGCCGCCGCTTCCTTCATCGATAATAAATATGCCTCCACGGCTAAACAGGGTAAAAGTTTGGCATTAAATACTGTGCTAAACTTTGCAAATGTTGGCGCGGCACCAGCCGAACAATTTGTTGAATTAGGTTACGATGATTTGTACTCGGTGCAATACTTCGGGCAAAACTTAAAGCCCTGGTGGAAAGCCGATGGCAAACAAACTATCGAAAGCGAATTAAGTAAAGCCGCCACCGATTATGCATTGGTGAATAAAAAATGCGACGCCTTTAATAAAAGCATGTACGCAGCGGCACTTAAAGCCGGGGATAAGCACTATGCCGATTTGTGTGTACTGGCTTACCGGCAAAGTATATCGGCGCACCAGTTGTTGAAAAGCCCCAAAGGCGAGATACTGTTTTTGTCGAAAGAGAACTTTAGCAACGGCTCAATAAATACAGTGGATGTAACCTATCCATCGGCGCCATTATATTTAATTTATAACCCGCACTTGCTGGAAGGAATGCTCAATGGCATATTTCAATATTGCGAAAGCAGTACCTGGCCCAATAATTTTGCGGCGCATGACCTGGGTACCTATCCGCTGGCAAACGGCCAAACCTACGGCGAGAATATGCCGGTAGAGGAATCGGGCAACATGATCATACTTACTGCTGCCATTGTAAAAGCCGAAGGAAATACCGCTTTTGCCAAAAAACATTGGACTATCTTAACCAAATGGGCCGCTTACCTCAGCACCAATGGTTTCGACCCGGGCAACCAGCTCTGTACCGATGATTTTGCCGGTCACCTGGCCCGCAATGCAAATTTATCGGTAAAGGCCATTGTAGCATTAGGGGCTTACGCCGATTTGGCGGCCAAACTGGGCAATAAATCTGTGGCCTCGCAATATAAAGCACTCGCTGCAGGCATGGCAGGCAAATGGCAAAGCCTGGCACAGGCAGGTGACCATTACAGCCTGGTTTTTGGCAGTAAAGATAGCTGGAGCCAAAAATATAACCTGGTTTGGGATAAAGTGTTAGGCCTGCACCTGTTCCCGCCGACAGTATATAAAACCGAAATAAACTATTACCTCACCAAACAAAACGAATACGGTTTGCCTTTGGATAGCCGCAAAACCTATACTAAATCCGACTGGATATTGTGGACCGCCGCGCTGGCCGATAATCCAAAGGACTTTAAGGCACTCGTTAACCCCGTTTATAAATACGCTACTAAAACACCCACTCGTGTTCCGTTAAGTGATTGGCACGAAACTACGGATGGTAAAATGGTAGGTTTCCAGGCGAGGAGTGTGGTAGGGGGCTATTTTATGAAAATACTGGCAGATAAATGGGCGAAGTAATAAACCATTGCCACAAATGGTTTGGTTTTATTGTGGCAAAGCGATGAGTTTTAATAGCTATTTTATTACATTGTGAATAGCCACTAATTTTATCAGAAAAGGCTAAATTCACAGCTTATATTCAATCATTATCATGAAATCCAAATTAAAAGCGCACATCAGTTTAATTGTCGGTGTTGTTTTATTTTTAATTACCGTTTGCGCAACTGCAAATGCCAATGCAGCCGAAAAATACTACTACGAAATAAAAATATATCATCTTAAAACGCAGGCGCAGGAAGACAGGCTTGACGCTTATCTGCAGAATGCTTACCTGCCTGCTTTGCATCGGATGGGTGTAAAAAATGTGGGCGTGTTTAAGCCCGTTCCTGCTGATACGCTGGGTAAACGTGTTTATGTGTTTATCCCCTTCAAGAGCTGGAGTCAGCTTGAAAATGCCGACCAAAAACTGGCCGCAGATCAGCAGTATTTAACTGATGGCAAGGATTATATCGACGCAAAATATAATGATGCGCCTTACGCCCGTATCGAAACGATCATCACCCGCGCGTTCCCCAAAATGACGGAACCCGCTGTTCCCGAACTTACCGCAGCCAAACCTGACCGTATTTACGAACTGCGCAGCTACGAAAGTCCCACTGAAGCCTACAATATCAACAAAGTAAAAATGTTTAACGATGGCGACGAGGTAGCACTCTTTAAACGCCTTGGCTTTAATGCAGTATTTTATTCGGAAGTGTTGGTTGGTGCACACCAGCCCAACCTGATGTATATGATAACCTTTAATAGCATGGCCGATCACGATAAATTATGGAAAGCTTTTGGCAACGATCCTTACTGGAAAACATTATCGGCAAAGCCCGAATATCAAAACAACGTTAACCATATCGACGCTATATTTTTGCACCCTACTGAATACTCCGATTTTTAATGCTGCATGAAAAACGCGATTATGATGCTGTAGTAGTTGGCTCAGGGCCAAACGGCCTTGCTGCGGCTATCCTGATGCAGCAAAAAGGCCTTCGTGTTTTATTAATTGAAGGTAAGGATACTATTGGCGGAGGTCTGCGATCAGCCGAACTGACCTTGCCCGGCTATACCCATGATATTTGTTCGGCGGTGCATCCCCTTGCGTCGTCGTCGCCTTTTTTTACAACCCTGCCGCTGGATAAGCATGGTTTGGAATTTATTTATCCCCCTGTTGCTGCGGCTCATCCCTTAGATGGTGGCAAAGCGGTTACCATTCAAACATCGATAGAAGAAACCGCCCGTAGACTGGGAGCGGACGAACAAAGCTACCTGGACCTGATGCAGCCGCTCGTAAAATACTGGCCGGGTATTGCGCCTGATGTATTGGGCCCGCTGCATTATCCAAAACACCCGCTGGATATGGCGCGGTTTGGCCTGGCGGCGTTGACCTCGTCGAAACATTTATCAAAGCGTTTTGAAACGGTTGAAGCAAAAGCCCTTATTGCCGGCATGGCGGCGCATTCGATACAGCCACTAACTAACCTGGCAACATCTGCTGTAGCATTGGTTTTAATGGCCTCGGCACACTTAAAAGGCTGGCCCATCCCTAAGGGCGGATCAAACCAGATAGCTAATGCACTCGCTTCTTATTTTACATCGATAGGCGGGGAGATTGAAACGGGCTCTTATATAAAATCGATGGAGCAATTGCCTTCGGCTAAGGCGGTACTGTTTGATATAACGCCAAAACAGCTGCTGCAAATTGCAGGTCACAAATTTTCATCGATCTACAAATGGCAGCTCCAGCGCTATCGTTATGGTCCGGGTGTTTTTAAAATTGATTGGGCGCTGGACGCGCCGATTCCTTTCACCGCATCAGGCTGCCATGAAGCCGGAACTGTCCACATCGGCAATACCTTTGAAGAAATAGCGGCCGGCGAACAACAGATATGGGACGGGAAAATCCCTGAAAAACCATTTGTGTTACTTGCCCAGCCATCCTTATTTGATCCAACCCGCGCCCCGGAAGGCAAACACACTGCCTGGGCCTATTGCCATGTACCCAATGCATCCACAGCGGATATGACGGACATCATCGAAAATCAGGTGGAGCGTTTTGCTCCCGGTTTTAGGGAACGAATATTGGCCCGCCATACCTTGGATGCCAACCAGATGGAAGAATACAACCCCAACTACATAGGCGGCGATATTAACGGCGGCGTGATAGATTTGGGCCAGTTATTCACACGGCCCGCGTTGCGATGGTCGCCCTATAAAACATCAGCCAAAGGAATTTATATCTGCTCCTCATCCACGCCCCCCGGCGGCGGCGTCCACGGCATGTGCGGCTATCATGCAGCCAAAAAAGCGCTCGCTGATATTGTCTGAACCGGGATTAAGCGGAGTTTTCTGATTTTGGGATTCTTTTTAAGGGCGACTCCGCTGGAGTCTGAATTATTCAGTTTATTTTTTTCTATAAACGGGATACCCTTTCGGGTGGTTTTAGTACGCCAACGACTGCAAAATGACTTAGGGAGAACCTCCTGCTTGCAGCGTCTAAAAATGAATTCCATAATCCGGCTAATCCCCAAAATCTGTTTAATCCTGGTCCCATTTTCAAACATTTTGTCCGATATCGATCACTTTTTAAAAAGTTAAATACGGTAAGTTGTTTATTATCAATATTTTGACTTTGGTACACAGATTGCAAATAACTATGCTATACAAGGTACTATGGACAAAGAAATTACACAGGAAGTTACATCGCAAAACAGGAAGAAAGGCGTGATAATCGCCGTAATAAGTATAGCTGTTTTAGCGCTCGCCATTTGGCTGCTACGGTCGACTTTTAAATCGACCATTAAAAAAGCTGACGTTACAATGTCGGTTGTAAAGATAGGGAATATTGATAATACGGTGAATGCCACCGGCGAAGTTTTGCCCGAATTTGAAGAAATATTAACCAGCCCCATCAACGCGTCTATCAAAGCGGTAACGATGGATGCAGGCAATAAGGTTAAAGCCGGGCAATCTATCCTCACGCTGGATAAATCAGTTGCGCAAAGCGAGTACGATAAGCAGAAATTTCAGCTGGAATCAAAAGAGGATGAAATCCGCAAACTCAAGCTTGATCTTAACAAAAGCTTTTTTGATATTCAATCCAATAACGATATCAAACAGCTGCATATCGGCAACCTCGCGGATGCTGTTGAAAATGCCAAACGACTGTTCAACGCCGGCGGCGGTACACGTGAGGGTATTGAACAAGCCGAGCTGAACCTTAAGGTGGCCCAGTTGGAGAAGAAACAGATTGAAAACGAGATCAAAAACAAGCAGCAAACCATGCAAATTGAGATTAAAGAAGCTCAAATTGCTGCTGATATCCTGCAAACCGACTTAAACGGACTGCAGCGCAAATTAAACCTTGCCAATATTGTGGCGACCCGTGCCGGGGTGGTAACCTATGTTAACAAGAACATCGGTGCCAATGTAACCGAGGGTCAGTCGCTTGCCCGCATTGCCGACCTGAGCAGTTTTAAGGTTCAGGGAAGTATTTCGGATAATTCGATCGATCAGCTTCGCAATGGTATCCCGGTAATCGTGTTGATTAACGATGCGCAAATGCGCGGCCACGTAACCAACGTGTCGCCTTCTATCCAAAACAGCATTATCACGTTTGATATACAGCTTGATGAGCGTAACAACCAGGCATTACGGCCCAATATGAAGGTGGATGTTTACCTGGTTACCGCAACCCACAGTCATGTGATGATGGTGGCCAACGGTGCCGCATTTAAAGGCGCAAACGTGCAGGAAGTATTTGTGGTAAATAACGGCAAAGCCGAAAAACGAACAGTACACACCGGCCTCAGCAATTTTGATTTTGTGGAGATAAAGGACGGCCTTAAACCCGGCGATGTAGTTATCACCTCGGACATGAGCGGGTATAAAAACGCCGACGAAGTAACTATTAAAGAGTAAACTTTAAAAAGAAATCAATGCAATCACAAAAATCACTAAAATCAGCGGTACTATATACCATACTATTATTAACAATAGCCTCGAAAGCTTTCTGCAGCGGCAGCGACACTACGCGGCTTACTTTGCAGCAGGTGGTGGAGCTGGCCAAGGGCAATTCCATTGCGGCAAAGCAGGCGGCTACTACCCGCGATACCAAATACTGGCAATGGCGCACGTTTAAGTCGAATTATCAGCCACAATTATCGCTAAGCGGCAATTTGCCCGGTTACAGCAAAACAAGTACCCCGGTTGTACAGCCTGATGGATCGATATTATTTCAATCCATCCATTACGATAACTCGGCGGTTACGTTAAACTTTAGTCAGTCCATTACAGCTACCGGCGCCACTATTTACGGACAAACACAGTTGCAGCGGTTTGACGATTTCGACAGGAACAGCATATTGTACAATGGCGTGCCTTATGCCATTGGCTTTAGTCAGCCCTTGGGGCAGTATAACAGCTTAAAATGGGACAAAAAGATACAGCCGCTGTTATTTAACGAAAGTAAACAGGCATATATCGAATCGCAGGAGCAAATATCCATTACCGTAACCGGGTACTTCTTTGATCTGCTGCTGGCACAGGTAAACCTGGAGGTGGCAGAGTCCAACCTCAACAATACCCAAAAAATATTAAAGATTGCCAACCTGAAATTCGATTTGGGTAAGGTATCCAAAAACGAAATATTGCAGCTGCAATTGGAACAACTGAATGCCAAAAAAGCCATGGGAACCGCTAAACGCGACGTGGAAATTGCAACACTTAATTTGCGCAGCTACACCGGGCAGGAGGGTGATGATAAAATTGTACTGGAAGTACCGAAAACCATAAGTCAGATGACGGTGACTGCCGACAAAGTTTTGGCCGAGGCTTTCGAAAACAGGAGCGATGCCATTGCATTTGTGCGCCGCGTTGCGGAGGCCAAACGCGATGTGGCCGTGGCACGTGGACAAACCGGTTTAACCGCTACTTTAACCGCAAATTTGGGTACATCCAATTCGGCAGCTACTATTCCGGGAGTTTACCGGTCGCCTCAAACCCAGCAATTGCTGGAGCTCCAATTTTCGATACCGGTGCTGGACTGGGGCCGCTCAAAAGCCAAAATAAAAACGGCGGAAGCCAACCAACAACTTACAGAGTATTCGGTTGAGCAGGATAAGCAAACCTTTAAGCAGCAGATTGTAACCCAGGTATCGCTGTTTAATGTGATGAAAGAACAGCTTAGCCTCACGGCTGAAGCCGACAGCATCGCTTCCGAAAAATATAAAATAGCACGTGAACGCTATGTACTGGGAGATTTAAGCATCACCGATTTAAGCATCGCTTTCTCCGAAAACGACCAGGCGAAGCGAGACTATGTGCAATCTCTCCGCGATTTCTGGAGCGCGTATTATCAACTCCGATATTTATCACTTTACGACTTTGAAAAACATGAGAAGATCAACTATAAATAATTTAGCAATTTGATGATTTGAAAATTTGAAAATTCAATCCAAAACGCAATAATTCGATAACCCAATAATTCAAAATTCAATATTCAGTAACTCAATAATTCAATAACTCAAAACTTAACAAATCATGATAAAATTACAAAACATCGAAAAAGTTTACCGTACCAGCACGGTTGAAACTTTAGCGCTAAGCAGCATAAACCTGGAAGTTGCCAAAGGCGAGTTCCTTTCTATAATGGGCCCGTCAGGCTGCGGCAAAAGCACCCTGCTCAATATAATGGGGCTTTTGGATATGCCATCAAAAGGAAATATAAATATTGATGATCAAAAAACCGATAATTTATCGGATAAGCAACTTGCCGCATTCCGCAATAAAAAGCTGGGCTTTATTTTCCAGAGTTATCATCTTATTAATGACCTGGCGGTGATTGATAATGTTGAACTTCCCCTATTATACCGCGATACCACAGCGAAGGAACGCAGAAAACTGGCATCCGAAGCGCTCGAAAAAGTGGGATTGGCCAACCGGATGAAACACTTCCCGACACAGCTATCAGGCGGGCAAAAACAGCGTGTGGCTATTGCCAGGGCAATTGTTGGCCGACCGGAAATTATTTTGGCTGATGAGCCCACCGGTAACCTGGACAGCGCCATGGGTAACGAGATTATGGACATCCTGATGCAGCTCAATAAAAACGACGGCACCACCATTGTAATGGTTACGCACGACGAAAATATGGCACATAAAACCCATCGCCTGGTTCGCTTATTTGATGGTTCGCAAGTTCAATAATTCATCAGCCTAAAAATTAAGATCATGCTAAAAAATTATTTTAAAATAGCCATTGCGGTATTACGGAGACGAAAATTCTTCACATTTATCAGCTTGTTTGGTATCAGTTTTACACTCACTATACTTATGATACTCACTGCTTTTATTGATAAAGTTGTGGGTGACAGTTACCCTGACCGCAAACGGGACCGTTCATTGTACGTAACAAGGCTGGAAGAAAAAGGAAAGAATTCAATGTCATCAGGCCCGGTATCGTATTACCTCTTATCTCACTATGGCAGTACGCTTAAAACGCCCAAAGAAATGTCCATTTTTACAGGTTTCAACGGCACCAACACCTATGTGAATAATAAAAAAATAGCCGTAAACTACAAATATACCGATGCAAACTACTGGGATATATTGGAATACGACTTTTTAGAAGGCAAGCCGTACACCAAACAGCAAGTGGATAACGCCGATAAAGTCGCCGTTATTTCGGAGGACATGAAGACCGAATATTTTGGCGATGTTTCATCAGTTGTGGGCAAGTATATTGAGGCTGATAACGTAAAATACCGGGTCATCGGCGTGGTGAAAAATGTGCCCATCACTTCTTATACCATCTACAGCGATATTTATCTTCCTTACACAGTAGCTAAAACTGACTACAAAGACAAAAGCTACCGCGGTGGTTTTATGGCGATATTACTCGGCGCTTCAAAAGCTGACGTGCCCAAAATGCACGATGAATACGAGCACATGATTCAGCGGTTACCTTTAGCCAATAAGGATTATAATAAGGACTACAACCCGTACACCCAAATCTTGAGTCATGCCGAATCGTACATAGAAAGTTATGTCGATACCGGCAACGACGATACGTCGGGCATGACCATCGTGCTTACCACTATCAGCATTTTTGTTTTGATATGTATGTCGATACCCACACTCAACCTGGTAAATATCAATATTACCCGTATCATGGAGCGCTCGTCTGAAATTGGTGTCCGCAAGGCCTTTGGGGCTTCATCGCGCACGCTGGTTTACCAGTTTATTGTCGAAAATTTGATCCTGACGCTGTTAGGCGGAGCAATCGGGTTGATCTTATCATTTGTCATCATACAGTTCATCAACAGCGCTCATTTGATTGCCAACCTGGAGTTATCCATCAACTTCACCGTTTTGTTTTACAGCCTGATGGTTTGCCTTGTTTTTGGCCTTTTATCGGGCGTTTACCCGGCCTGGCGTATGTCGCGGTTAAATGTGGTCACAGCACTCAAGGCTTCTTAAATTTATTAACCTTTTATCCAAAATATTATGTTCAAGCATTTATTTAAACTGATCTGGAATAAAAAGAAACAAAACTTTTTATTGATGTTCGAGATGTTGATTTCGTTCATGGTCATATTTGCCCTCTTTACCCTGATGGTATATTACTATAATAACTATAAAAAACCGTTGGGTTTTGATTATGACAATCGATGGGTTATTAGCTATAACAATGCATATAGCACTTCGAGCACCGATTCGCTTAACCTGTTTTACAATAACCTGCGCCAAACCATTGGCGCCATGCCAATGGTAAAAGGGCTAACGTTTTGCAGCGACAACGTGCCGTTTTTTCAAAACACGAGCCAGAGCCAAACGAGCTATAATAAAGTTCCAGAACAGTGTGATACTTACACGATTGATGACCACTATAAAGATGTGATGAACCTGCAGGTTGTTGAAGGGCGCTGGTTCGATACGCAGGATGCCGCCTACAAATACAAACCGGTGATCATTAACTCCACCCTTAAAGAAAAGTTTTTTGGGAAAGATGCCGCCGTTGGCAAACTGCTTGGCGACTATGGCGATAAAAATAAATTGCGCGTAATCGGCGTGGTAACCAGTGTGAAAGCCAAGGGCGATTACTCCGATGCCGGCTCGGGTGTATACTTCAGGACGGATACGGGATCGTACCATTGGTTGGGTAAAATTATTGTAAAGGTCGCCCCAGATGCCGATGCAGCATTTGAAGGCAAGTTGTATAAAACGCTGGCAAACTATATGAAAAAATCAGATATTGAAATTGAGCATTTGGTAAACAAACGCACCAGCATGAATTATTTTACGCTGATACCGATGATTGTACTGCTCATCGTAGCTGGTTTCCTCATCATCAATGTAGCCATGGGGCTGTTTGGCGTGCTCTGGTATAATATAAACAAGCGGCGGGGCGAGATCGGCTTGCGCAGGGCCGTTGGCGCTACGGGTAATTCGGTATCATCACAACTGGTTACCGAGGCAATGATACTTGCGACACTGTCATTAATTATCGGGTCGTTTTTTGCCATCCAGTTCCCGCTGCTGCATGTATTTAATTTGCCTGCAAGTATTTACCTCATAGCGCTCGTTTTATCAATAGTGTTTATTTATTTGCTGGTGATGGTTTGTTCCCTTTATCCGGGTAAGCAAGCTGCGGCAATATATCCTGCGGTGGCTTTGCACGAGGAATAGGACCGGGATTAAGTGGATTTATCAGATTTGCTGGATTTAAAAAAAGTAATCTGATAAATCCCTAAATCCGTTTAATCCCGGTTCGGACAATAAGCTTATACTTGTATTATATATGATTTTAATAATTGACGACGATATCGCTGTACGAACTTCGTTACTCCTGTTGCTCCAGGATGAAGGTTATGCTGTAAAGGATTGTGCAGGGCCTGCCGATGCGATTAAGGTTATCAAAAAAAACGAACCGGAACTCATCATCCTCGACCTCAATTTCTCTAACGATACTTCAGGCAAAGAGGGGATGGAGTTGCTGGGCAAAATTAAACTGATAAATACCGCTATACCCATTATACTAATAACCGGTTGGGCTAGTATTGAACTTGCGGTGCAAGGGATGAAAGCCGGGGCCAACGACTTTATTAACAAACCCTGGAATAACAACCACATCCTGCAATCGGTTAAAACGTTGCTCGATCTGAAGGAAAAGAAAACCGAACACCATACCCGCAAGCAGCTCGATAAAACGTATAATTTTCAGCATATAATAGGGGAGGACCCCAAAATGCTCGACATTTTGGAAACCATAGGCCGCGTGGCCGGCACTGATGCATCTATCCTGATCATGGGCGAGAGCGGCACGGGTAAAGAACTGATTGCCGAAGCTATCCATCAAAACAGCCTTCGCCGCAACAAGCCCTTTATTAAGGTAAACCTGGGTGGTATCTCTACTTCGCTATTTGAAAGCGAAATGTTCGGTCACGTTCGCGGAGCCTTTACTGATGCCCGGTTCGATAGGATTGGCCGTTTTGAAATGGCCAATAAAGGAACTATTTTTTTAGATGAGATAGGTGATCTGGATGCTGGCAGCCAGGTAAAGTTGCTGCGCGTTTTGCAGGACAGGACCTACGAGGTGCTTGGCAGCAGTCGCACCAAAACCGTAGACGTCCGCGTGGTATGCGCCACCAACAAAAACCTGGATGATATGGTAAGCCGCTCAACCTTTCGGGAAGATTTGCTATACCGGATCAACCTCATCACCATTTATTTGCCGGCACTGCGCGAAAGGCCCAAGGATATCCCTTTACTGGTTGATTTTTTTATCCATAATTTAAAGGAGATATATAATCGCCCCAATCTTTCAGTTGCCCCGACTGCGCTTAAATGGCTGCAGCAATTACCATTGCCGGGGAATATCAGACAGTTGAAAAACCTGGTGGAACGTACTATCCTGGTCAGCAAAAACGATGAGTTGAACATCGATGATTTTCGGTCACAGCTGGAACTTTCGCCGGTTAAAAAGGGCAATATCCAATTGCCGGGCATCGGCACGCTAACGTTGGAGGAGGTGGAGGTTGAAATGATAAAACGGGCGTTGGAATATCATAAAAACAAAATATCAAAAGCTGCCGTATCTTTAGGGCTTACCCGCAGCGCCTTGTACCGGCGCCTGGATAAATACCATATCCCGTACGATGAAACTGAGGACTAAATACATCCTGTTTGTAGTAATTATTCACCTGGTAACATTAGCGCTTACCTGGTATGTTTTTTGCCAAAACAGGATCTGGTTTATCGTGTCAGAAGTGTTTGTCATCATCTCTATGGTGATTGCCTGGCAACTGTATATCCAGCTTTTACGCCCGCTGAAAATGTTGATGCAGGGCGTGGAAGCGATAAAGGACCGCGATTTTAATGTAAAGTTTTTATCGACCGGCAAGCTCGAGATGGACCAGTTGATTGGTGTTTATAACCGGATGATGGACGAATTGCGAACAGAGCGGACACGCCAGGAGCAACAGCATTTTTTTTTGGAGAAACTCATCTTTACTTCGCCCACCGGTATTATTATCCTTGATTATGACGACAATGTGCAGCAGGTAAATCCAAAAGCCCTACAACTGCTTGGCCTCAACGCCGAAGATATTTTACAATACCCGGTGGACCGGCTTGACCATTCGTTACTACAGCAGATCAAGAAACTGGCCTCAGGCGAGTCCAGGGTTTTTAAAACGGATGGGAGCAATACCTATAAATTGCAAAAATCGCACTTTGTGGATAGAGGATTCCAGCGGCACTTTATCATGATTGAAGATCTTACCACCGAAATACTGGCCGCCGAGAAAAATGTTTACGGCAAGGTGATCAGGCTGATGGCGCACGAGGTTAACAATACCGTTGGCCCGGTAAATTCAATTTTGCAGTCTGCTTTAAAAAACGACAAGTTATGGACATCCCACCAGTTTGATACCCTTAAAGATGCCCTGCAGGTGGCGATGGATCGCAACCAAAACCTTAACCTGTTTATGCGCAATTTTGCCGACCTGGTAAAACTCCCTCCCGCAAATAAAAAACCTGTTGATTTACATCAGATGCTTACATCGGTTGTAAAGCTGATGGAGATTAAAGCCGGCGAAAAGGATGTGGAATTTAAGCTTGAACTGGCCGATGCGCCCTTCATTATCAGCGCCGATGAGCAGCAAATGGAGCAGGTGCTCATCAATATTGTAAAAAATGCTGTGGAAGCTATCGAGGGGCGTGGAACGATAAGCCTTATAACCCTGCCGGCAAAAAGAACGATGATCATATCGGACACTGGGACTGGGATTGATGACCAGCTTGCCGCAAACCTGTTTTCGCCATTTTTCAGCACAAAAAAGGATGGGCAGGGTATTGGCTTAACTTTGGTGCGCGAAATATTGATCAATCATCATTTTGATTTCACATTAAAAACCGTAACTCCTAAGAAAACGGACTTTACCATAATGTTTAATTAGCGTTTTATTTATTGATGATGGGGATAAAAGAATAAATTGTTATTTATATTTATTCAATATTAAAACCTTAATCAGTTATAAATTATGGAAACAAAACCGATTACCAAGTATGTTGCCGAACTCATTGGCACATTTTGCCTTGTATTATTTGGTTGCGGCGCGGCTGTTATAGCGGGCGCTAGCACTTCGGAAATCCCACCTTCGGGGATTGGCCTGTTGGGTATTTCGCTGGCTTTTGGCGTAAGTGTAGTTGTGATGGCTTACACCATTGGCCCCATTTCGGGTTGTCACATTAACCCGGCAATTTCAATTTCAATGATGGCTGCCGGTAAGTTATCTGTAAAAGATACCGTTGGGTATGTGATTTCGCAATGTATTGGCGCAATTGCCGCTTCGGGCGTATTGCAGTTAATCCTTTCGGGCAAACCGGGCTATACTTTGGGCGAATATGGACTTGGCGCAAATGGATGGGGGCCGGGCTACCTGGGTCAATATTCAACACAATCGGCTTTCATAGGCGAAGCGGTATTTACCTTTCTTTTCCTGATCGTAATATTTGGCACCACCGCCAAACGCGCAAATCCGGCGATGGCCGGGCTGGCCATTGGCTTTTCGTTGGTGCTTATTCACCTGGTACTAATACCCATTACAGGCACATCTGTAAACCCTGCCCGCAGCCTTGGCCCTGCACTGTTTGCAGGTGGCAAAGCGCTTAGCCAGGTATGGTTGTTTATAGTTGCCCCAATAATTGGCGGATTGGTAGCAGCTGGATTTTACAAGCTGGTTTTGGATGAAGACGATAAGATCACCAAAAAGACTGTCGAAGTGCACGAAGATATTTCTATTAACAGGCTTTAGTCAGCTGAAAGCATAAAGACCAAAGCGAAAAGCTTTTTTGCCTCCGGATCATTTATTTGATCCGGAGTTTTTTTTATTAATTATGTTTGTTATGAGACAAAAAACGTTGCTGTTCACACTTTTTGGAAGGAACAGGGTGGAACAGTTGGCGCTGAATAAATTCAGGTAAAAAGTTCATTTGCGGGCCGCATTGGCGTTTTTTCCGCTGAAAACCACCACAAAAAATACGAAAAGTACTGACAAAATAGTGTCACCAATTTCATCATTTTTATTGCCGATATTTGCAGCCTCACCGATATCAGCCTTGTAAATTGTTCATCTCACTACTTCCCCGCAAACTAAATCCATCAGTATCCTATCATCGCTAAAATCTATTGTCTCAAGGCAACCAATTCGGCAATAGCGACGTAACTGCTGTTATGAAAGGTTTAGTACAATGACGCAGGGTAAATCATTGTAATTAAACCTTTAAACCTCCTTCATTAACCGTACGGGCGCAAACAATTGAAGAAAATTTTATCAGGTATTTGGGCCATTTTAAATGGCAGGGAACGGGTAGCGCTGGGCAAGCTTATCTTGTTTGACCTTGTTATAGGCATATTGGATATTGCCTTTTTGGGGCTGTTGCTGGTTATTATTAATTTTTATACCAAAAACGCGGCGCTGCAAAAGCTGGCTTTCATTCCGGCGGCATTGCTCAACCCAAAATCATTGTGGCTTATTGGCGTATTTTTGGCGCTTTTTGCGCTGAAAAACTGGTTTGGCTTTGCCGGACTCAAATCGCAGCATCACTTTTTTTACAGGGTGGCTTCGCGACTGTCGCGGCGTAACATGATGCACTATTTCAGGAACAGCTACTCCCTGTTTGTTACTACCGATTCATCGGTTTTTGTGCGCAACATCAGCCAGCAACCTATCGAATTCAGCAGTTATATCCTCACCAATGTTCAGCAGGTGGTTTCGCAGGTCATTCTGATTTTTTTTACGGTTTGTGCCATCCTGCTTTATCATCCCACGCTTTTCCTGCTGCTTTTTTTATTGTTGTCGCCCCCTGTGGTTTTGCTGGCCTGGCTCATCCGCAGAAAACTTAAAAAAATACGGTCCGAATTAAAGATCAGCAGCGAAAAAAAACTCCAGCACCTCCACGAATCGCTGGCCGGCTTTGTGGAAAGCAATATGTACGATAAAGACGAATTTTTTACCAATCGCTTTTATCAATATCAAAAGCAACTCGATGACAATATTGCCATACAGCAAACGCTGCAAAGCCTGCCATCGCGGTTGATGGAAATTTTTGCCGTTTTAGGTTTTTTGATACTGATTGCTGTTAATCAACTATCAACTAACGCGCCAGCCGTTGACTTACTCACCATTGGGATATTTATGGCTGCGGCTTATAAAATAATCCCCGGTATTATTAAAATACTGAACTGCGCCGGGCAAATAAAAACCTACCAGTTTACCTTAACCGATCTTTTATTACCCGATACCGAAGCTACTGACGCTGATGCGGTGACCCCGGCTGAGGATATCCATTCCATAAAATTCGACCAGGTATATTTTAAACACCAGGATCATGATGTTTTAAATGGCCTGAGCTTTCAGTTAAACCGCAGCGACTTTGCAGGTATATCGGCCCCATCGGGTACAGGCAAAACAACTATTATCAATCTTTTGCTGGGTTTTTTAGAACCCGATGAGGGTTCGATCTTCCTTAATGACAAAAAAGTAAATGTTAATACCTTGAAAGCCAGCCGGCAAAAAATATCGTATGTAAAGCAACAGCCATTTTTTATAAACGACTCTGTGCTTAAAAACATAACACTTTCCGATGATAGTTACGTCCGTGCAAAGCTGGATGAGGTGATTGCATTCTGCGGAATTGATAGGCTGCTCGACAAATATCCCGAAGGCCTTGAAAAACGGATAACCGAAAACGGCAATAACATAAGTGGCGGACAACGGCAACGGATAGCGCTCGCCAGGGCGCTCTATCACCCCTTTGATGTGCTTATTTTGGACGAGCCCTTTAGCGAGATGGACGACGAATCGGAAAAAGAAATTCTTTTACAACTGCAAGGACTGGCCGAAACGGGAAAGATAATTCTGTTTATCACACATAACAAGCGCAGCATATCGTATTGTAATAAAACATTTTCGTTAGATGGAGAATACGCCTGATACACTGGTTATTCTCAGCCCGGGTTTCCCGGCCAATGAAGCGGATACTACCTGTATGCCGCCGATGCAGCTTTTTGTAAAGGCGCTGAAAGAGATTTGTCCCGGCCTTAATATTGTAGTGTTGTCTTTCCAATACCCCTTTATCGCTGGCAGTTATGATTGGCATGGCGTAAAAGTCATCAGCATTGGGGGCAGGAGTAAAAGCAAGGCATTGCGCCTGCGCACATGGGTAAAGGCCTGGCTGCACTTGCGAAAACTGAAAAGTGAATATCAGTTAATGGGCCTGTTAAGTTTTTGGTTTGGCGAATGCGCTTTTGTGGGCAGTCGTTTTGCAAAAACAAATCAACTGCCACATTTTTCGTGGATATTAGGGCAGGACGCCAAAAAAGGCAACAAGTATTTTAACTGGATAAAACCGAACAGCGATTCGCTGATTGCGCTTTCCGATTTTATTGCAAAAGAGTTTAAGCGCAACTATAAAATTACGCCTGCACAGGTAATTCCCGTTGGGATAGATACCGCGCTGTTTGGCGAGGCCCCCGCAAAACGGGATATTGACATTTTAGGCGCAGGATCGTTAATCCCACTGAAACAATACGAACTTTTTGTGGAGACCATCGGCATTTTAAAAGAGTTTTTCCCGGCGATAAAGGCGGTTATTTGCGGTAAGGGCCCCGAATGGGACAGTTTGCATACACTCACCCAAAAGCTAAATTTACAAAACAACATTTCGTTTGCCGGTGAATTGCCACATGCTGAGGTGCTGGCGCTGATGCAACGGTCAAAAGTGTTTTTACATACTTCCGAATATGAAGGCTTTGGGGCGGTGTTAGCCGAAGCACTGTATGCCGGCGCACACGTAGTGTCGTTTTGTAAACCGATGGATAAGGAATACCGGCATCACCACGTGGTAAAAAACCTGCCCGAAATGAGCAGGGAACTGGTTAAAATATTAAACGACCCCCGCCGCGGCCACGACCCTGTTTTAATGTGCCGCACACAGCAAATTGCAAAAAATGTGATCAGTTTGTTCGCCTGATGGGTTCACGACAGGGAAACTGACTTTAAAAAGGAGGCACCGATGGAGCCTGAAAACCACTGATTTTTACGATTTCTATAAACAGGAAGCGCCTATGGCGCTGAAAAACAAGGTGTCATCCCAAAAAGTTTACAGTATAAAGTCATCCTGTTATAAGTTTACAGGTATTTTGATAAACTCCGGAGAAGTGGCCTGTTTGTGGCAAAAAAAAAGCTGTAACGCCTGGGCTCCAGAGGAACCTCCTATCGGCGATAGCCTATAAATACGACTGTCCTAAGCTGCCCTTGCATTTTTAAAAGATTTTCTGGCCCGGCAAAAAATACGCTAAATGTGTTATTTTATATTTAATTGTTTATATCTTTATTTGTTAGCGGATGATACATGTTGTTGAAAGACAGTGGAATATCAAACGAACTAAAAATACTCCCCTAAAGTATTATACTAACAGATTAAAGAATATCTGACCAATTTTTTAACCATCACAATTTTAAAAATGAAGACGCAATTAAAACTTAGCCTTTTTGTACTGCTGGCAATTACGTTTACTTCTGTTTCGGCCAAAGCACAGCCCGGTGCCGCAAGACGATATAAGGTTCTCGACTCATTAAAGATATCCGACCCGGATGAAAGGAAAGTTTTAGAACTATATGATGATGTTATAACGGATTATGTAACTGCGTGGAAAGATTTAGCCGCCGACCCGAAAAAATTTAATGCCACTTATCACAATGAGCTTGATGCTAAATATAAGGCGCGCGCCAAGGAAATACAGCCTTCAGTTGAAAAGCTGAAGAACAAATTCCAGGGTAATTATGCAGAGGCCATGAAATTTGCCCAATACATGACCTATGAGTCGCAGCGGCTCGTGGTTATTTATTCGAAATACCAGCAGCAGTATATGAAAGCCTACACGGGGCATTAAGCGACTTTTATCGATAGTTGAACGTTATTTTAAAGCCAGGGCAATGGCTTGAATTTTGCCTGCAATCGCATCAAATGAAAGGTTTGATTTGAAATAGGCCAAAGCGGCATTTTGCTTTGTTGCTGTATCCATTTTTTTTGTGTCGATGAGAACTGATAACAGCGCCTCCTCATTTCCGGCTTCATATAGCAAACCGCAATTGCCATTGTCGGTTATCATCCTGAAAGAATCAATATCCGTTACAATCGGTACGCAACCGCATGACATGGCCTCGCAAAGGGCCGTTCCGCTTCCTTCATAATGCGAGCCCGAGATGAAAAAGTCGGCGCTGCTAAACCAATAGAGCATATCGGCGCGTGGCACCTTCCCGGTTAATATCACATTGTTTTTGGCAGGTGATTTATCTAACATTTTTTTTACTTCACCAAGCAATTCATCGGTGTGGTACACCATGTATAACCGTGCATTAGTATTGATGGCTGCGTATTTTAAAAACGCGCTTACAACATTCAGCGGGTCCTTGTTTTCGTTTAGCCGGCCAACCCATAAAAAAATGGGGGAGCCTGATGCCCCGGTTTTCAATTTTGCAGCAGCCTTTTTAATGGGGTAAAAAATAGAAGATACCTCCATTACCTCGTGTATTTTTTTTGCATCAGCAATGTTCCGTTTATTCACCCAATCAATACCCATCTGCATCGAAGCAAATAGAAAAGCATCGGTGCATTTGTCGGCCAGTTGCTGGATATATTTTTTTAATCCCTTGAACGGCACTTCAGCATGATGATGCACGATGATACGGGCCGACTTATTGAGGAGCAAACGCAGTTGTATCAGTTGCAACGGGTGGTGGAGGCCCTGTACAATTACAATATCAGGTTTTAGTTTTTTAACGTAATTGTTAAGCCCTAAAGGGAAAAAAGTTTTTCTTTTGCCAAAATCAACAAAACGGTAATCAATGCCGTGGAAATGGCAATTTCCCTCGTAGTCTATTTGTTTTATGTTGATCACTTCGTTTTCCCGGCTTAAAGATTCCAGTATGCCCCAATAGCCTTCGGTTCTTTTAAACCAGCTTTCAGCAGACGTGAAATCCGGTGAATAATTATAGCTTATGGATACATATCTCATGTTTAACCTCTCCCTTAAAACAAACCCTCAATGCTGGCATAATTCCCGGTTTTAAACTGCAAAAAGCCCACATGATAAAGCGAAGTTGGGTTGGGTTTGAGCTGCTTTGCATTAACCACATGGCCAATCATTAGCATGTGAAAGCCCATTTTTCTATTCCGGACGATCTCAATTTCTTTATATGAACCGGTAAAATCCGGAACCGGGAAACCAAAATGCTCACTCTCGATGGTGCCGAAAGGCAATTCGTCTTTCTGGGCGGGCGACTTACTGGAGTGTTTGCCCAAATTATAAACCGTCGCCAGGTCTACAGAGTCGGTGTCGCTAACCACTACTCTTTTGGCCTCCAGTATTTTATCCAAAGTTAAGTTGGTTGTTCTTAGCCCCAGCAGGTACATATTTTCTTCGGCGATATAGCCATGAATATCCATTGGGAAGATATTGGTGTATTCCTTATCGCTGTACGACACGATGATAATGTTACGCGGGTAGGAGTAAAGCGCACTGGTAACTTCGCGGCTATAAAAAGTGTTCTTTTTTGAGCGGATAAGCCATCCAAAAAACACGAGTCGCTGTAATATGCTTAACTGGTAATTTTTTACTTTTTCAACTTTGTACAACAGCAATATTCCTTTTTGTGTATCTGTTTTTTCAATAAGCGAAACCTGTATCGAGGCATTCAGTTTATTTCCTTTTTTAAACTGAATTGTTGCTTGTTGGTGGTCCAGGTTAGCAGCGTCCTTTGAACGGATCCACGCAGCCACACAAAAAGGATCAAGGCAGATCATGGCATGATTGGTGGTGATATCAATATTGGCCTTGCCGTTTTTTAAAAACACTTTTTCCTCCACCTCTGCCGGTTGCAGGCGGGTAATAAAAAAAGTCCTGATGACATTATCTTTAAAAAACAATCTTCGCAGCGGGTTCATCATCAATTGGTTAAAAAGTATCTATATCAGCCGATGTGAATTTAATGTTTTCAATCGGATGCTGTTTTTCAAAGTCCTGGAACAAGGCATAAAATGAGGGAATTGATTGACAACCGGCCGCAAATAACGTGTGCAGGCTGGTGCCCGGACTTGCATGGAAATGTATTTCTTTTATGCCCAGTTTTTTCGCCAGGTTTTTTAATCCATCCATTACAGTATCAAAATCTTCGGCCAGCGCGGTCATATCGCCTATTAACAATACATGGCTGATCTTAATCCACACCAGAGAATCGCCAATCCTGATCACATGGGTCTCGTTATACGTTTTGTATTTACTATACGCATCGTCCCGCGATACACCCGCAAACCCACCTTTCAAAACCGAGTTGGCAACGGTATTTTGATTGACAATATATTTAGCGAGTACTTTTTTACGGTGATCTGCAATTCTGCCGTTAAAATAGGGGAGTTTGTTTAATGCTCTTCTTAACGGAAATGAGGTGACCGGAATAATAAAACAATCCAGCTGATGCGTCATTTGCCAGCCCAGTTTATTAATAGCGCCGGGCAGCGAGTTTTGATTGGGAAAGCCAAATACTAGGTTGATGCCCAAATCCCGACACAGTTGAAAAGTCATATTTGATAGCTCAACAAATAAGCCCTTATACCTATATCCCGGGTGCGTCATCGTATCCGCCGATTGCGCGGCTAATACCGATTGATCGCCAAACTGTATAAAGCAGGGGATAACCGCGTAGAAACCAACCGCTATCTTTTGAGTATTGTAGGCAACGTAACCCACGTATTCAACTCCTGTAAACGCGGTGTTATATTTCTTGATAAAAAAATCAGCGGTTGGCATAGCGCCGTAAACGGCAGCATGTAATTGCTCCACATCGGCCAATTTTGCAGCGGTTAACTTTTCTACCTGGTATTCCAATGTCTGCTCAGTGCTGTTCATATCTTCGGGTAATGGTGGCGTACATCTGGTTAGGGGTGCTTATAAATGGGTTTACCGTAAAACGTTCGCGCATGGTGTTGTCGTCCTTATCATATGGCGATTTAAAATCCATTGCCAGCAGTTGTTTGTATCCGGCCCCCTTAGCAGCCTTAACAACTTCAGGCGTGTAGGAGCCATATGGAAAAGCCAGGCACCTGATCTTTTTGCGCGTTACATGTTCCAGGAATTGCTTAGAAAGGATCAACTCCTCGGCAACATCGCTGATCTTAATATTAGCCAGATCATTATGAAAATAGCTGTGCGAGCCAACAGTCACAAATGGGGATGCGGCCAGTTTCCTGATCTGTTCGGTGCTCATCTGTAGCCAGTAATCTTCATCAGCCTGGTTTCCTTTAAAAGGCACCACATCATTTAATAGCCGCATCATGTCTGCTTTTTCGCTGTATCCGCCCTTTCTCAGTTTTTCAACTAAGCTGATGCCATCTTTTGCCGAAATATATTTATCGTGATCGCCTTTGTAATATTCTTTTCTCTTGTAAATCAGTTTATGCGGACCGTATTTGCTCACGATGCCTAAAAAATCGTTCCATAAAATATCGTAACCGGCATCCCTTATGCCGGTGATGAAAAATGTGGCGGGCAGCTTATATTTTTCGAGCAAAGGCAAAACATATTTATAGTTGTTGGCAAAGCCGTCGTCAAACGTCAGGCAGATATTAAACTTATCGTCGCTGAATTTGCGCTCGTAATAATCATCCAACGAAACAACATTAAAATGCTTTTTATAAAATTTAAGATGTTGCTCAAATGTGTCCAGTTTCAAAAAAATAGGGTTGAAACGGGTATGGTCGCTCCGGCAAATGCCATGATAGATGATGATGCGGCTTCCGCGGGCCTTTTTGTAAAAACGATGATATAGCCCCAGCCTATGGCCAATGTCCCGCAGCAGGTATTTACCCTCCCGGTACAATTTCGACGATATTTTGGGCGATAAACTCATGTTCAATCGGGTTGGGTTGTGGTTACCGGGAAACTGGCTTGCGGGTAATATTCCTGTATCTGCGCCATTAGGGCGGGTAAATTGCCCTGCACATATTTGCACACGCCGTTTATGTAAACCTTGCTGTAATTGTTTTGGTCGATGCCGGCTAATTTCGTGAGCATGGTTTCATCAAACAGCCTGATATTTCCCCTGTGCATCACCAACACCAACTCCGACGGCTCGATCAAAAAAAAGGAATTAAATCCCGAAGTGCCCTTTTTTATACGGGCCACAACAAGGTCAGCATCGGTGCCAGTCTTAAGTTCACCGCAATTTAATTTCCAGGCCTTTGCCGCATTCTTATTAATGGTGTGGTAAAGGGCCTCGTCGTTCAGCAACTTTGTTCGCCGGGCAAGGCGCAAGTGTTCCCAAATGTTCCATCCGCCAGTTAAAGTTGAATCCGTCCCAAAAAGTATATTGGTGTGATTTTTTAAAATATCTATTGAGGCCGTTTTATCGAGCAGGTAAAAATTGGACTCCGGGCACCACACCAGCGCCTCAAATTTTTTCGCCTGGCTTTCGGACATTGCTACGCCATGAACACCAATCAGCTTTCGTTTAAAAAAATTCCAATTGGTTAGCTTGTCTATTTCCGTGAAAGAAAGCCAGTCGTCGCCTTCGCCAACATGAATATTAACGGGAATTTTCCCGCTGAACGGATTGTTCAGTTTAAGTTTCCATCCTTTTTGAAAGTGGACGGAATGAAGGCATTGCGCGTCCTCAAAAATGCTCACCAGGTCCTCATTCAGGCCTGAGGGTTCGCCGTGATTTACCACTGTGGTTACCCCGCAAAGCAGGTTTTTAAACACGCCCCATTCCGACCGCAGCACTACAGGAACCCTTAAAACGGCATCGATCTCACTTTTGTAATTTTTATGGATGTGCTTGCCCCATTCGGTGTAGTTGCTATAGGTTTGGTTGCCAAACCGGGGGAAAAGGTTAAAATCCAAATGATCATGTGAATTGATAAGTCCGGGAAATACCAGGGCGTTATCAAAAGATACTTTGCCGGTATCGTCACCGCCGGAAACTGCCGCCGCTATATCAGTTATTTTAGCCCCTGTAACTGTTATGCTTACGGGTTCATCGGTGCCGGCCGTTTTTAAATTATCCAGGATCATCATGCCCTCCTGAAATGGATTCCGTAAATAATAGAGAAGCCCTTAAATTTTTCATAAACATGCAAGGCATTTTGTTGGCTATAGTAATGCATAACCGTTTCGTCTACCTTTTTTTCCAGCTCCGAAACCACCTCAAAATCATTTCTTAGGAGGATGTTCTTAATGCTCCAGAGCGAATGAACATGGTTTTTAACCGCTATTTGGGTGTTTTGATGGCTGAAGGTTCTTTTGCCGCCAAATGCCAGGGCATCCGGGTGGAAATCGGTGATGATAATATCGCCACGGTACTTTAGTATCCTGCTCCAGGCCTCCAGGGCTTCTTCAATATTTTCGATATGGGCAACGGTAAGCGTTGAAACGATAGTGTCATAAGTTCCGTTTTCAATCGCAGCAAAGTTATTATCGGTAATTACGCTGGTGCTGGCATTAGGGTATTTCGCCTTTAGTTTATTCAGCATCCCGGGCGAAACGTCAAAACCGGTTAAACTTGCAGGAGCCTCCGCCTGTAGCTTCGGCCAGTGCCTGCCGGTACCGCAGCCAATATCCGCTACGTTTTTGCCTTTTATGTCGGCTTTGGCCAGCAATGCCGCAAATAAAATCTCGTCCAGGTCGAGCATAAGGTTGCCTGGTTGCGCGTCGTAATTTTCGGCCCACAGGTCGTAGGCTTCAACAACCTCACGTTCTTTAACAGGAGAAGCGAAAACATGCCTGCTGATGTATTTTTTTATGGATTGGATCAAGGTTGTTATGCGTTACCGGTAAACAAATAAAGAGTTGACGTTTACAGGGAATTACGGGCTGACGTGGTTAAAGGTTGCTCGCTCAATATTATTTAGCCGCAAGGCAACCCCTGCTTTTCCACCAGCGTATTTACTGATGAGTAATTGTTTGAATTTATTCTCCCGGTTCCGGTCGGGAGGGTTTGTTGTTTATTGTGTCCCCCGCAAATGTGGGTAAAATACCGGCAGGTTAACCCCTGCCGGTATGCGGGGGCAAAACCCAGGCACGTTACATTGTGAAGGATCCGCTTAATGATTAAAATGAATAAAATACTGCTGTTCAACCCCAAAAGCTCCAATAATAAATACAGGATACCAAACTCCATCTTAAATATTGCTGCCGCAGTTGAAGGGAAATACGACTGGGTGATTGTTGATGGCAACTGCGAAGCCGATCCGATAAAAAAAATTGAAAGCTACCTGGACACAGGCGAATTTAAATACCTGGGGTTTACCGTAATGCCCGGTCCGCAGTTAAAACAGGCCATACTGGCATCAAAAGCTGTTAAGGAAAAGCATCCTTACGTTACCATGGTATGGGGTGGATATTTTCCGTCTAATCATTCAAATTCGGTATTATATTCCGGTTATGTTGATTTTATCATCAACGGCCCCGGCGATCATGCGTTTCCAAACCTGGTGGATGCCCTGGAAAACGGCCAGCCCTATGAATTTATTAAAAACCTGATCTACAAAGGTCCCGACGGCCGGATATTTAAAACGGCTAAAGAAGACCTTATTGACCAGGATTCGCTGCCGCCATTGCCCTACGATAAACTGAATACTTTTTATCCTATCCCTAAGTTTTTAGGGAAGACTTACCTGGGGGAAAAAACTTTGGCTTACCATTCGAGCATTGGCTGCCCTTTTACCTGTTCGTTTTGTGCGGTGGTGCCTATTTACGAAGCGCGATGGAAAGCGAAATCGGCGCAGCAGGTTTATAAAGATGTAAAATACATTAAAGACAAATGGGGAGCCGATGCCATCGAGTTTCACGACAATAATTTTTTTGTTTCCGAAAAAAGGGCCGTAGAGTTTTCAAGGCTGATTAAGGATGAAAACATGACATGGTGGGGCATGGCCCGTATTGACACCATGAGCAAGTTTAAAGATTCATCGCTGGCCGCCATTCGTGAGGCTGGTTGCAAGATTATATTTTTTGGCGCCGAAAGCGGCAATAATGCCGTTTTGGAACAAATGGACAAAGGCGGCACACAAACCGGCGATCAGATCCTTGAATTTGCCGCCAGGCTGAAAAAGTTCGACATCATCCCCGAATATTCTTTTGTGTTGGGCACGCCGGCGCCTACGCAGGAGCAGGTACAGGCGCAGATTGATTTTGAGATAGATTTCATCAAAAAAGTGAAACACATCAACCCCAAAACGGAGATCATTATTTATACCTACAGCCCTGTGCCTACCGAGGGGTCGGAAATGTATAAACAGGTTTTGGATAGCGGCTTTAAATTCCCTCAAACGCTGGAAGACTGGATTAGCCCGGCATGGGAGAATTTTGATTTGCGGAAAAACCCGCTCACCCCCTGGTTAACACCGGAGATGATTGATAAAATAAGAAATTTTGAAACGGTGCTGAATGGTGTTTACCCAACAGTAACCGATATCCGCCTAAATGTATTAAAAAGGAAAGCAATACAGGCAATCGCGGGGTTACGCTATAAGATTAACCTGTACCATTACCCATATGAAATAAAATTGCTGCAGAAAATATGGCGCTACAGGCAGCCGGAGATCCAGGGTTTTTAGCGATAGCCCGAAATAAATATAGAAATGATTCCATCCATCACGCATACCTTTAAGCGCTATCGTACGCTGCAAACGCATACCATATCGGCATTGCCGGTTGTTATACTGATGCCGCATAGCGCCTGTAATTGCCGTTGTGTGATGTGTGATATCTGGAAGGATAATAAAAACCTGAAACAGCTAACGGAAGATGATATTTCAGGCCTGATGGCAGCATTAAAAAAATTCGGCACAAAACAGGTGGCTATGTCAGGCGGAGAAGCCTTATTGAACACCAACTTTTTCCGGCTGTGCGCTATCCTCAAACAACAAAAAATTAAAATAACACTGCTGTCAACCGGTCTTTCCATCAAAAAACATGCTGATGAGCTGTTAAAATGGGTCGACGAGGTTATTGTATCCCTGGATGGTGATGAACCTTTGCATGACGCTATCAGGAACGTGCCCGGGGCTTTTAAAAAGCTTAAGGAGGGCGTGGAGCATCTAAAATCCATCAATCCCAATTACCGTATTACTGCCAGGACGGTGATCCATCGCCTTAATTTCAGGAATTGGGAAGCCATCATTAACGAAGCAAAAATAATGGGTATAAACCAGGTGAGTTTTTTGCCGGCCGATGTTAGCAGCCATGCTTTTAACCGCCAAATGGCCTGGACAGAACCCAAACAGCATGAAATATTGATTTCGGAGCGGGAGTTGCCTGAATTAAAAGAGGTTATTGCCAGGTTAATAAGCAGCAAACAAGCAGATTTTGATAACAATTTTATCGCGGAGTCGATCAGCAAGATCTGGCAGATATATGAATATTATGCGGCGTTTTATGGCTTAAACCCGTTCCCCTTCAAAAAATGTAATGCCCCCTGGGTGTCAGCGGTAATTGAAGCCGACGGCAGCGTTCGTCCCTGTTTTTTTCATGATAGCATTGGTAACATCCGGGATTCATCGTTGGCGGATATACTCAATAGCAGCGAAGCTGTGAGTTTTCGCAAAAACCTGGATATGGGCGCTAACGCCACCTGTGTAAAATGTGTTTGCTCGTTGAATTTATCACCATTTGCAAAACTTGATTGATTTTAAAGTATGAAAAGTATCCTGTTCAGTCATTCTTACTTTTTGCGCTTCGATCCCAAGCAATGGCAATTGGGGCAACCGTACCCGCCGTTGGGAACGCTGTACGCAGCTGCCTTAATGCGGGAGAACGGCTATAAAGTAAGTTTGTTTGATACCATGTTTGCCAGCCGCCCCGAGGAGGTCGCTCCCTATATTGATAAAAGTAAACCCGATTTTTTCGTTATTTACGATGACGGGTTTAATTATCTTACCAAAATGTGCCTCACCAATATGCGCGAGGCTGCATTTGACATGTGCAAACTGGCAAAAGCAAACGGTTGTACCGTAATTGTATCCAGTTCGGACTCAACGGACCGTTACGCCGAATACCTGGCGCAGGGCGCCGATTTTGTGATCATCGGCGAAGCGGAACATACCCTGCTCGAATTGACGGAACAAATTGAGCGGGGGTTTGGCGATCATTCAGGTGTGCTGGGCCTGGCCTGGTTAAAGGATGGCGTACCCGTTAAAACACCGGGCCGACCTGTTTTAAAAGAACTGGACAGTATGCCACTACCGGCCTGGGATTTGGTGGATATGGAACAATACCGCCAAACATGGCTCAAAAGCGCAGGGTATTTCTCCTTAAACATGAGCACCACCCGCGGCTGTCCCTTTAAATGCAACTGGTGCGCCAAGCCAATTTATGGCAACCGGTATAACTCGCGCAGCCCCGAAAATGTAGTTAAGGAAATTAAATTGCTGAAGGAACGCTACCAGATGGATCACATTTGGTTTTGTGATGATATTTTTGGTTTGAAACCCGGCTGGGTACAGGAACTGGCCTTGCTTTTACAGGCCGAGGATATTAAAATACGGTTCAAGATCCAATCAAGGGCCGATTTGCTGGCGCACCCGGAAATCGTGGAGGCTCTTGCCGCGGCAGGTTGCGAAAATGTGTGGATAGGCGCCGAAAGCGGTTCACAAAAAATACTTGACGCTATGGACAAGGGCATAACCGTTGAGCAGATCCGTGAAGCCACAGCTTTGATGAAAGAGCAGGGGATAAAGCCATCGTTTTTTATCCAGTTCGGTTATCCCGGCGAAAAGAAGGACGACATCAGGTTAACTATTAACATGATCAACGAGTTACTGCCTTTTGAAATTGGCATTTCGGTATCCTATCCGCTACCCGGGACAGTTTTTTACGACAGGGTAAAAACCGATCTGAAGAAAAAAACAAACTGGACCGACTCGGACGAGATGGCTTTGATGTTCCATAACACTTTCCCGCCATCGTATTACAAACAGCTGCACCGTTACGTTCATCAAAACTATCATAAGCATCTTGCCAAAAACGGCCTGGAAAAATTACTGAAGCAACCCCTGGCTGTTACGCCCCAAACTTTGCGGAAAGCGTTATCGGTATTTTATCATGCACCGGCTACTTTTATTGAAGGGTTGAAGTTAAAGAAACTGGAGGAGGCCATAGGATGAAAACGATAGCCGCAAACCTGAATGAACAATTCACAGAAGAAGCTTTTAGCAGGCAGTCGGTTATTTTTGATGAGATTTATTCGGGCAATACCATTGTAAATTATAAACGGGAGCGGGTGAGGGCACATGTATTGCAAAACCTGCCCGCCGATAGTTTTATACTGGAGTTAAACAGCGGCACCGGCGAAGATGCGGCGTTTTTCGCGCAAAACGGCCACCGGGTACATGCTACTGATATATCCGTTGGGATGCAAGATCAGCTGGTGCAAAAAGTAAAAACTAAAGGCCTTGAAGATAAGGTAAGTAACGAACTATGTTCCTATACTCAGCTGCATGATTTGAAAAACAAAGGCCCTTATAACCTCATATTTTCAAATTTTGCCGGCTTAAATTGTACCGATGAGCTTGATAAGGTACTGGCATCATTCAGCGAGTTGTTAAAGCCCGGAGGCCTGGTTACCCTGGTTATATTGCCAAAATTTTGCCTTTGGGAAACACTTTTGCTGTTTAAAGGAAAGTTCCGTACGGCGTTTCGCAGATTCTTCAGCGATAAGGGCGCCAGGGCGCACATTGAAGGAACTCATTTTAAATGCTGGTATTACAACCCGTCGTACATCATTAGCAGGGTAAAAAATGAATTTGAATTGATCGGTGTAGAAGGTTTATGCAGCATCGTTCCGCCTTCGTACATCGAGGGTTTTGCGGAGAAACATCCAAAAGCATATCGATTCCTTAAAGCAAAAGAAGATAAGTTAAAATCCCGTTGGCCCTGGAAGTATATCGGTGATTATTACATTATTTCGTTGAGGAAAAAATAAAAATTGTCAATTGCGAGTCGAACGAAGCTCCTACATGGCTATCCTGCCGTGTACAGTATCTTTAATAGATCGGCAAAGGTTTCGATGCACCAGCGGGGCTACCTTTTTGTAGAAATAAAATAGCAGAAAATCTTATGCTTCGGAGAGGCTACCCCTTGTACTTTATGCATTAGTGTGCCACGGCGCCCTCATATTCCTTTAGCAACCGCGATACTTTGTGCTCATACCGTAAAAGCAGATTAGCCTGGAAGTTCTTTGGATCGGGTTTAGCATGATGCCTGGCGGTTACCATAGCCAATACCACGCCATGACTGTTCAATTTGTGGCGCTGCGTTTTGCGCAGCCACCGCGATGCCGTAATTTTCATCAGCAAAGCGTCGATACTGCCAGCCGGGAGTAAATTGAAAAATCTCTCGAAAAAGGACTTTGCAAACCGCGTTTTTACCGGTTTTGCACAAGCGACCCGCATGTTTTTATTAGGTAAAAAATCCCTTGTCCACGCATTTTCAGCATAAAATTTTTCAAATACCAGGTCGCCTTCCAGCGGAATCAGCGTGCCAATTTCTATAGCCGTATAGATGTTTTTTTCAGCAATTTCCATCTGCTGCTCATCTACATAATAATTCATGCAAAAATAGTGCTGCCTGTTAACCAGGAATGCCAGTTTTTTAAAGCAATGCATCAACGTACGGGCAATCCAAAGCCTGTTTTTGGCGGTGATAATAAACAGATCTATATCAGAGGCTTCGTCGGCAAAGTTTTTGGATAGGGAACCTGATATGGCTATCCCGCGCACATAAGGAAAATGGATCAATATATTACCTACTTGTTTCGCTATTTTAATAAGTTCTTCCGCTTTTTTATTTCCAGCCGTACGGCGTACAGCTACCTGGTGGTCGTTTTTTAAAGTGTAAAACCTGTCGAACTGGTGTATGGTACCATTTGTTACCAGGCATTTTAGCCCGTCATCAAAAATATCGAAGCTGCATTTTTGGTTCAGAAATAAGAATGTTTCGGCCCTGGTCAACGGGTAATTGAACATATCGAAATAGGCCAAAGTCGCTAATATATTTTCCTTGATCTCCGACAAGTTCTTATTAATTAAAGGGTATGATATATTTTGCATTTAACATTTCTGCCCGGTTAAAGCAGCACCGGGATTATATAATTATGACGGCTGAATTGCCGTTTTGGTTGCCTTCATTTTAAATATTTGTTCGTTTTCATTAATCTCAAAAGCTTATGTTTTTTTAAACTGCAACCAAAGTTTCGGGGTTTACCATTTCAGTTTTCTTGATAGTTGCAGCGATGATTTTCTCCTTCTTTTTATACGACAAGACGAAAAATGAGAAGAAGAACGCATAAAAAATGATGCCCTTATCTACATCGAGCAGGTTTTCCGAAATCGATACCACAGCGATAAGCAGCATAAAGGTGAAAAAAACAGTATCCCTTTGCCGGATGGCGCCCTTAAAACCAAAAGCCAGTGTCGCCAAATAAGCGATGAGCCCAATAATACCCGATTTGAGCGTGATGCTCAGGTATTCGCTGTGCGTATTAAGCCTGTTTAAGTACGAATCGTAAAGTTTATGGCTATAAAAGCCATCCTGTAGCAGCCCGATCTCCGAACCAGCGCCATATCCAATAATGGGTGATTTTTTAATTAACCCCGCAGTAACACCCCACCGTGCAAGCCTGCTGTCGGTAACTTCGCCCGCGGTTTGCCGGGTCATGTCTATTTTTAATTCGGTGAAGTACCGCTCCCTGAAGACATTTGTGTTTAAAACGGCGGTAATTGCTATAACCGAAAAACATCCGGCAACCAGCATGAATTTTAAGCGTGTTTTGCCATTTAACAAAAACAAGGGGATAGCGACATTAAGAGTAATAAGCAATACAGCCAGGATAGATTTCGAGCTCAATTGAATAAGCCCTGCAACAAGCACCAGGCAGCAAAACGAGTATAACAAACGGGTATAAAACCGGGTCTCTTTAATTATCTCGGTCAACAAAAAGACCAGCGCCAGCATTACCTGCATCGAAAAGAAGGTAGCATGCATATCAATCGGTTCCGAAAAATTATGATTGGTGAATGCGCCGGTTAATATATTCGACCACGGCAAATGGTAGTGTTTTATGGTAGCAAGTGCATCAATATACAAGTAACCAATGGCGGCGGTGCAAACCAGCGAAAACGCCAAAAACAGATTGCCACGGTATTTTTTTAGGTCGATAGGGTCCAGGCAAAATACCACAGGGATTAATAAAATAGTGATCTGTTTTCCCCATTCGTTAAACGCTTCGGATTTATTGATGGTGTAGATGGTGCTCAGTACGGTCACAAAAAAGACAGATTGCAAGGCCAGGGTTCTCAGCGTAAACACTTCATTTGCCCTTTTTTTATTTAAATGGATAAAGGTGTGCAGCGCATAGCTTACCAGTATAATATGGCTGTAAAACATATTAAACGGCAAGCTGGCCAATAACAGCATTAAATGATAGTAGCTGATTTTATTAGCTACCGTGTCCTCAATGCGAAATAATTCGTTCATGGTTTAAATTGTGATGACACTCTAAAATAAACTCTTCGTACTCGTTGATGACCTTTTCCCAGTTAAACTGGTATTTTATTTTATGCAGATTGTTACTCACCATTGTTTGTTCTATTTCCTTACGTTGCACATTTTCAACCAGGTTGCGTACTTCGTTGGCATTCGAAAAATAAAATGCATCCGCATGCAATACCGATTTGTTGAATGGGTTGTTGTGCGCGGCAATAAGGGCTTCGCTGGCCATGGCCTCCAGTAGCGACGGGTTGGTGCCGCCAACGCTGTGCCCATGAAAATACAGGTATGAGTTATTTTGCATCGAGCGCACCGTTCCGGGATCAAAAAGGCCACCTTTAAACTCAATGCGGGCGTCGTTTTTAAATTTATGGGTAATGAATTTTCCAAAACGATTACCCGTATCGCCCAACACTTTAAACTTGCGCCGCGAATGGCTGTTGTTAAAGCCCTCTAAAATGGTTTCAATATTATTTTCAGGCTCCATGCGGGCCATCAGCAGAAAATAATCTTCTTTCAGGGCTTCGTTATGGTTTACCTGTTCGCGTTCCTCTTCCGAAAAAAGATCGGCGCCATAGGGGATATACTTGCTGTTAATCTGGTATTTATCGCCCAGGTAGGATTTAATAACCAGCGAATCCGAGATGTAAAAATGGCTGTATTTAACGGCCAGTTTTTCGGCATATTTTAAAAAGCGCTGCACGTTTTTTGAGTATTTGGATCGTTTCCATTCCAGGCCATCCATATTAGTAATGATGGTGCTTTCTGTCGGGTACAATTTCCCCCAAACCGAACTGCTGGTATAGCCCATGATTAGCACGACATCAAAATTTCGTTTTTGCGCGTCGCGCAGGCAGTTAAAATCGTAAACAAACTGACCCGGCGAGCCTATCAAATATTCGGGATCGTAGCAATGCCTTATTTCCACGCCGTTCCAGCTACTTTCCTGGTAGGGGTGGTTATGCGAATTGTAAACCGTTACCGAGTGCCCGCGTTGTACAAGCCCTTCCGAAACATATTCGGATATGTGCTCAAAACCGCCGTAATGGTTCGGAATACCTCTGGTACCTAAAATGGCTATCTTTAATTTCATGCTGTAGCTGCTAAGTGGTATGCTTTTAAAGTTTTTACAGCCGCCTGTTTCCAGGTGTACTGTTCCTGTATTTTTGTTTGTAAGTGTCGGTTAACGGGTGCCAGACTGGCCTGTTCAATAGCTTCGCGGATACTTTGCGGACTTGCCGGATCGCAATAAAAGGCATCATCTCCAAAATATTCCAGGGTATCGCCTTTGTCGGTTATCACAATATTGCAGCCCATTGCACCTGCTTCAATAGAGCTTAGTCCTGTTGTTTCAAACCAGCTGGGTAAAACGTGCACTTTGGCCTGCTGGTAATATTTAACAAGGTCGTCCTGGCTCACACGGTCAATAAACTCGATGTTGGCCGCTGCCTCACTGCGACATTGCTGGTAATATCCAGGCTGATTAGGGGCACGGTCGCCAATAATTACCAGGCGGAATCGCGTATTATTTAAAGCCCTGATGAGGTTCAATTGGTTTTTTATACCTTCAATGCGGGCTGCGCATATCACCAGGTTTTCAGTTTTTTTTATCGATTCATCAGCTTTAAACAGCGCAGGGTTTATGCCATTGGGTATTACCACATATTCGGGGTTGCTGGCATAATCATGCTGTATCCGTTTAAATTCCGACTCGGAATTCGGCAGGATCATCGCGGTACGCTGTAAAATTTCGATGATACTTTTGCGCTGCCCTTTCCAGGTGTATGATAAACTTGAAAGATGATCGCGGCCAAGCAGCCAGCGGGCTATCGTTTTGATATATTCAATCCCATCGCCCGATAAGTGGCCCAATAGTTTGCCCGCCCCGGTGCGGTACTGCTGATCGTATTCGCTGTAATTAACCAGAATGGTTGATACCACAAAGGGCTTATTTGCTTTTTTACAGTGATATAAGATATCGGCAGGCCTGATGATATTGAAAAAATGGAGCAAATCGTATTTTTCATACCTGATGCGTTGATTTGAAAGGCATATATCTGCGTCAACGCCCAGTTCGGTTAGCTCGCGGGCGGTTTGCCCAATCTGTATCGTATCCCCACCGGGAACGGCATATAAAGTCGACCGCGTTATCAATGCTATCTTCATAACTGTTCTATTTTAAAGTTGATGTGATGAAGCCAGTTGATAAAGCTTTCCGGTAGATAACTTACGGTGTACAACAGGTAATTATCGAGCCGGAAAGGGTGGAGGCTGATGGCCCTTGCCACGTTTACGCGCGCCTTTTTGGGTTGATAATTATTGAGGAGGAATTTTTTGCCGCATAGCGCATAGTAAGCGCCTTCTTTTTTGCGCCGCGAGTATTGTTTTTCGCTGATGTGATATAATTCGTTCCCTTCAGCCTCGGTAATGCTGCGGTTTTTTAATGTGGAGTCTTTAATCGACCTGAATTTGCGCGAGTGCCATTTTTCGTCAATAGTGACCGATCCTGGGTTAAGCCTAACCTTAATCAAAGGCTGCGACAAGTTGCATGCCTTTTGGTCTTTTAAAATATTTACCCACAAAAAATGGTCCTCGTAGGTGTGGGCGTGCTCATTGTAGCCGCCATTGCTAACTACAAGATCTTTTTTATAAATCACACTGGAATGTATAAACGGGCACACCGAATATTTTAATTGCTGTATCTCCTCGTTCAAATGCCCTGCCGGGTGGTGGGTAAAAATATAGTGCCCGTCGGCATCAACGTATTCTGCAGCCGAGCCTACAATGCTGTATTCGGGATAAGTAGTTATAAATTCGTATTGAATTTTTAACCTTTCCGGATGGCAAATATCATCGGCGTCAAACCTGGCGATATAATCGGCCCGGGCATGGCTTAGCCCAAAGTTTAAAGCGGCGGCCACGCCTTTATTTTCCTGGTTGATCAATACAATGCGCGGGTCATTAAAGGATTCCGCAATTTTAACGGTATCATCTATCGAACCGTCATTTACAATCAGCAATTCAAAATCTTTAAATGATTGTTCCAGCACCGATCGTATCGCTTCGGCAATAAATTTTCCGGCGTTGTATGCCGGCATCAAAACGGTAAGTTTAGGCGCGGCTGGGTACATAGTTTATAGGGGATGAGGGCAAAGTTTCTTTAATATTCAGCAACAGCAGCAACTCAAAAAATACAATGACCGATAGTTGCTCAAACCAGTAATCAATAAAAAATACAGCCAGCATCAGCATGAGCAGGGGCAGGCCGTAGGTCAATTTTTTATAATGCCTGGCAAAAAACCAGATGTAAAACAAAACGAATGCTGCCAAACCCAGCAAACCATATTCGGCAAGTAGCTGGTCATAAACCGAAAACGGGCTGTTGGTTAAGGAATGCAGTTCGGCGCGTTTACTAAAAAAATTTAGGTAAACGTCGAGGTGGTTCATTATAAAATCTTTATTGATAAACACAAATTTTGAGGGGTACCCACCTTCGAGCCCAAGGCCGGTAGCTTTAAAAGCCAGCTTCGATGAAAAATTACCTAAACCATCGCCTGCTGCTATTTTAACCGGGTTGTGCCGTAAAAAAGCTACCGTTTGCAGCATGGCAATGCCCTTGCCAGGCAGACCCCAGGAAAATGTATTTTTTGAGGAGATGGGTAATTCACTTTCGTGATGATCGATAAAAGCCAGCAGTTGTCGTTGCTCGGCAGAGGTATCAATCGGTGTTTGATAGGGTGGTGTATTGATATCGGGTCCGGGAACGATAATGCGGCCCTGCCCAACAGAAGGGATTGGTGCGGCGGGTTTTGCCGGTGCCATAGCCATTTTGTTCCGGGCGTTTTTTATGCTATCCAGGTATTTTTTGGCGAAAGCCCGCCGGCTATCTTCCGGGCTAAGTACCTGGTTAACCTTCGTTTCATCGGCGACGGGCGGTGGCGCCACCACTTTTGGTGGTTCGATAGCATTTTTAAAGGTTTCATAAGCATACATATTATTCTGCGGCGAAACCTTAGCCATAAATACCACCAAAAACATCAGGCAAACAACAATAATGCTTTTTTGATCCTTAGTTGAGCGGAAAATAAATAACAGGCCCAATACTGCCATTAATGCCAGGTTGGTGAAATTACTGCCGGTTAGCAATAATACTGCCATACAGGCGAGGACCATAACCCAGTTTTTACGGCTGAGGAAATAAACCACACCAAATGCATTTAATACCGCATTAGTGGTGGAGGTATCAAATGTGAGTCCCCGGATATAATCCCCTGTACCGATAAAGTATTTTTGATATTCGCCCTGGTAGCGGTAGGGGTTTATAGCGCCGGTTTCCCATATAATATGCGCGATATTGAAAAATGAAAACGCCAAATTGATGATGAAGAAAACCAGTACGGTACGGTGGAGTGCTTCGGCGCTGTTGGTTTCGACAGATAGTTTAACCTGGTGAATAGCTAAAAGGCATAGTGCCCAAAAGATGATCCCCATAAAAAACAGTGGCAAATAGTTAGCGCTATGATAGCTTTGATTTACCAGCAGGCTGATAAAAGATACCCCGATGATGACTAAATAAAAAAGCGGCAGCCTCGAATTTTTTAAACTGAAATTAAACCTGAAATTAAACCGCAGCAAATAAATAAGGATAAGCGCAGGAATCTTCACCGCTAATTTTACATCTAAAAACAGCATCAAAAACAATAGCAGTTTCCAGTCGATTTTATCGGCTATCGTTTTAAAGCTGAAATTCCTAAGGCTGTAAACCATCAATCATCAAGACTTTTGTAGTCTGTTAGTCTCATCAGTAATTACTGCTTAAAAGTTTAAAGGGTTGCCTGTAAAACGGTCAGTAGGTGTGTTTTTTTGAGATGTTTCCTTTGGGTTAATAAAGCGTTATACTTTCTGCAAGCCTGTTTTGAGGGCTTTTTAATATCAACCGATTTTATAGATTTGAAAAAAGGAGTCCGGTTGAATCCGGGAGCCGATAAATAAAAAAACAGTGATAGTTACACAACGGGAAGAATTGCTGAAAGCCATTGCCGATCCGGAGGTGATCTGGGATGTAATTGTTGTAGGTGGCGGCGCTACAGGTTTAGGTACGGCGCTGGATGCCGCTTCGCGGGGTTATAAAACTCTATTACTGGAACAGGCCGACTTTGCAAAAGGAACATCGAGCCGGAGTACGAAACTGGTTCACGGCGGCGTACGTTACCTGGCCCAGGGAGATATTGGCCTGGTGCGGGAGGCTTTGCATGAGCGGGGTTTGCTGCTAAAGAATGCGGCCCATCTGGTAAAAAACGAATCGTTTATTATTCCCAACTACAACTGGTGGAGCGGCGCTTATTATACCATCGGTCTCAGTCTCTATGATATGCTGGCCGGTAAATTAAGTTTCGGTCGCTCAATGCATATTTCGAAAGCCGAAACCATTGCCCGTTTACCATCGATACAGCAAAAAAAACTGCATGGCGGTGTAGTATACCACGATGGTCAATTTGATGATGCACGGCTGGCTATAAATCTGGCGCAAACCGCGCTCGAACATGGCGCAACGGTATTGAATTATTTCAAGGTCACCAACCTCCTTAAGCAGGATGGTAAAATATGTGGTGTAAGCGCCTGTGATATGGAATCGGGTCGCGAATATCAGCTCAAAAGCAAAGCAGTCATTAACGCAACCGGTGTATTTGTTGATGAATTATTGCAAAAAGATGAGCCGCACAAAAAGCCGCTGGTAAAATCGAGCCAGGGTATTCATATCGTGCTCGACAGGTCATTTATGCCGGGTGACGACGCGCTGATGATCCCCAAAACCGATGATGGCCGCGTACTTTTTGTAGTGCCCTGGCACGGCTATTTATTGATTGGCACTACCGACACACCGCTCGACCAGCACAGCCTTGAACCGAGGGCCCTGGAACAGGAGATTGATTTTGTGCTACGCAACGCCGGCAAATATTTAACAAAAGCGCCCGAACGAAAGGATATATTAAGTGTATTTGCTGGTCTGCGCCCTTTGGCCGCGCCGCAGGATGGTTCGGCCGAAACTAAGGAAATATCGCGCAGCCATAAACTGATTGTTTCCGCATCCGGCCTTATTACCATAACGGGAGGCAAATGGACCACATACCGCCGCATGGCACAGGATACGGTGGATAAGGCCATAGAAGTTGCAGGGCTTCAATCAAAACTGTGTATAACAACTGATTTACCTGTACATGGCAATATGGATGGCGTTGACAGGAACGACCATCTTTATGTGTATGGCAGCGATAAAAATGCGGTATTAACACTTGTAAAAGAAAATCCCCAATGGGCCAAAAAATTGCACCCAGCCATGGAATATACCACCGCCGAAGTAATTTGGGCAGTAAGACACGAAATGGCCCGCACAGTTGAAGATGTACTGGCCCGGCGCTTACGTGCGCTATTCCTCAACGCCCATGCTGCCATGGCTATGGCGCCAAAAGTTGCCAAACTAATGGCAGAGGAACTAAAGAGAGATTCAGCCTGGGAAGTAGCCCAGGTTGCGCAGTTCACTCAACTGGCAACTGGCTATTTGCCGGTTAATTCATAAAGCAGGTTTCACTGCAAAAATTAGATTAGTTTCCCGTTGTTCATAGTAAAATAGTAACTTAACGCCACCAAAATTATAAATCGTTAATAACAAGTTTTATTGCAGGCAAGGGATTCATCATAGTCATCTATGAACCTTCGGCTATGAACCATGAGCCATGATCTATTAACCAAATGGAAGACCAATACATATTAGCCCTCGACCAGGGCACTACCAGCTCCCGGGCTATTGTTTTCGACCATAAGGGCCATATCCGGTCGGTAGCTCAAAAGGAATTTACACAGATTTTCCCTGAACCGGGGTGGGTAGAACATGACCCGAATGAGATTTGGTCGAGCCAGGCCGGTGTTGCTGCCGAGGCTACCACGCGGATGGGCATCAATGGCAAAAACATAAAGGCGATAGGAATAACCAATCAGCGCGAAACCACCATTGTTTGGAACCGCGAAACCGGTATGCCCATTTATAATGCCATTGTTTGGCAGGACAGGCGTACCGCAGCTTACTGCGATAACTTAAAAAATGAGGGATTAACAGAGTTGATTCGTAGTAAAACGGGACTCATTATCGATGCTTATTTTTCGGCCTCCAAAATAAACTGGATACTCAATCATGTTGGCGGCGCCAAAGAACTTGCTGCGGCGGGGCAATTGGCATTCGGCACCGTAGATAGTTGGCTGGTTTGGAAATTTACACGCGGCAGCGTACATGTTACCGATGTTACCAACGCCAGCCGTACCATGTTGTATAATGTCAAAACACAGGAATGGGACAATGAGCTCCTTCAAATTTTTGATATCCCCCGCAGCATGCTGCCTGATGTAAAACAATCCAGCGAGGTTTACGGCGAAACAACCACAACCATTTTTGCCTCCAAAATACCCATTGCCGGTATAGCGGGCGATCAACAGGCGGCGCTATTCGGGCAGATGTGTATCGATAAAGCCATGGTAAAAAACACCTACGGTACAGGTTGTTTTATGCTGATGAACATTGGCGATAGGTTTATCGAATCAAAAAATAACTTACTTACGACCATTGCCTGGAAAATTGACGGGAAAATACAATACGCTTTTGAGGGCAGTATATTTATTGGCGGGGCAGTGGTGCAATGGCTGCGCGATGGCCTGGGTATCATAAGGTCATCTGCCGAGGTTGAGGCACTGGCACTTGAAGTAGAAGATACCGGCGGCGTTTATTTTGTCCCTGCCTTTGCAGGCCTGGGTGCGCCTTATTGGGATCCTGAAGCAAGAGGGACTATCGTGGGCCTTACGCGCGGAACAACCTCGGCCCACTTAGCCCGGGCCGCCCTCGAAAGCATTGCCTACCAAACGGTCGACGTTTTGAAGGCGATGGAAGCAGATGCAGGCTTAAAAATTAAAGAATTACGCGTAGATGGCGGTGCAACAGCCAATGATCTGCTCATGCAATTCCAGGCGGATTTGTTGAATTGCAAGGTAATAAGGCCAACTATTGTGGAAACAACCGCACTTGGCGCCGCCTATTTAGCCGGCCTGGCGGTAGGATACTGGAAAAATGTGGAAGAGATCCAGCAGCAATGGCAATCGGAACGGGATTTTATACCGAATGCCGATGCTGCTGAAATAAAAAAGAAAATGGCAGGATGGGAGCGGGCGGTTCGGGCTACCCGGTCTTTTAAGCCTTAATGCAAACTCCGGAATCGTAAATCTAAAGCTAGGGCCACCGGCTGTTGCGAATGTAGAATCAAAATATAAAATGACTTAGGACTAAAGACTCGAGACTCAGGACTTAATAGTTATCACCTTAAATAAAATCACAATGTCAGCATTTATGGCCGAAATGATCGGCACCATGTTATTGATACTTTTAGGCGACGGTGTTGTTGCCAATGTTTTGTTAAACGATACCAAAGGCTACAACGGCGGTTTAATAGCCATCACCACAGCCTGGGGACTGGCGGTTTATGTTGGGGTAGTGGTCGCTGGTCCTTACAGCGGGGCGCATTTAAACCCTGCAGTAACCATTGGGTTGGCAATTGCCGGCAAATTTGCATGGGCAAACGTGCTGCCTTATATAGCCGCTCAAATGTTGGGGGCCTTTATCGGCGCATTCCTTGTCTGGCTCATGTATTACGATCATTTCCAGCGCACCAACAAGCCGGATTCAATATTGGCCGTATTTTGCACCGGGCCTGCCATCCGTAATTATACATCAAATATCATTAGCGAAATAATCGGCGCTTTTGTGCTGATATTTACGGTATTCTATATATCAGGGGCTGAGATTACCTCCACCAAAACACCCATTGGCCTTGGCTCGGTAGGGGCGTTGCCGGTAGCTTTACTGGTTTGGGTGATAGGCCTTTCCCTCGGCGGCACCACCGGCTATGCCATAAACCCTGCCCGCGACCTGGGCCCGCGGATTGTGCATTTCCTGGTCCCCATAAAAAATAAGGGCACAAGCGATTGGGCATACGCCTGGATCCCGGTTTTAGGCCCCATTGCGGGGGCGGCAATAGCAGCCTTTTTATATTTAAATCTTCATAGTTAATCGTGATAATAAAGAATTATAAAATCAATATCTTTATAAATCACTATTTAAGCCATATTTGCAGCATAGGCCTTGTTTGCTATGAAACGACTGTTGCTCCTGATTCTTTCAATATTGTACTTCCAATCAGCGTTTTGCAGCGGTGGGCAGGATAGCCTGTTTACTAAACTTGGTAACACCCTGGACAGGAAAAAAAATTACGACGCCGAAAAATTATACCGCATAAACGCACTGCAGCAAGACCTTAACAACGCAACCAACCCCGATCTTAATTTACGGTATAAAACCTACCTCGCCCTGTACGAAGAATATAAGTCGTTTAATTACGACAAAGCCTTTAACTACGCCCAAAAACTACAACAAACAGGTTACTTGTTAAAAGACCAGGCTAAAATAGCGGTCAGCAGGATAAAGTTTGGGTTTATTTACCTTTCATCGGGTATGTTTAAGGAGACTTTCGACTCCTTGAAAATGGTTAATGTGAAGTTATTGGACGATCAAACCAAAAAGGAATATTACTTTTTAACAGCCAGGACTTATTATGACCTTTCTGATTATGATAAGGATCAATTTTATACCACAATTTATAACAAACGCGCCGGAAAGTATATTGATTCGGGAGCCGCGTTGTGTAAGCCCAATTCGTTTGAATACATTTATTACAACGGTTTAAAATGTATCAAAACGGATAACATCCCAATGGCTGTTAACGATTTAAAAACCCTCATCAGCCACTATCATTTAACCGACCATCAGTACGCCGTTACAGCATCAACCCTTAGCGACATTTATATCAGGCAAAGTAAACCGGATAGCGCTATCAGCCTGCTGATTAATGCAGCCATTGATGACATACAATCGTCAACTAAAGAAACCGCCGCCATGACCAACCTGGCGCAATTGCTCGAGAAAAATGGTGATATAGAAAGAGCTTACATCTACATAAAACAGGCTTTGGAAGATGCCACCTATTACGGCGCCCGTCAGCGGAAAATACAGGTGAATGCTATTTTGCCCGTGATAGCCAGCGAACGGATAAACTCGGTTGAAGGACAGCGTCGCGTTTTGTTTTTTTATGCCTCTTCTCTTACGGTTTTGGCTATTATTATCATTGTGTTTGCGGTTATTATTTATAAGCAGTTGCAGAAAATACGAATTGCAGATAAAATCATACTCGAATCGAACCATAACCTGCAGGACAGCATCAACAAATTAAACGAGGCCAATGTAATAAAGGAGGAATACATAGGCTATTATTTTAACCTGATATCGGAGTACATCAACAAGTTGGATAAGTTTAAACGCTCGGTAGATAATAAACTAACCACCCGCCGCTTTGATGATATCCGCATTCTGGTAAATAACATTAATCTTACTAAAGAACGCGAGGAGTTGTTTATCAATTTCGATAAAGCCTTCCTGAAGATATTTCCCAATTTTGTTGCCTCATACAATGCCCTGTTTGCCGATGAAAACCATGTTAAATTATTGCCTAATCAATTGCTAAATACCGATCTGCGGATTTTTGCCCTCATCAGGCTGGGTATAAACGATACCGAAAAGATCGCTCACATACTTGAATATTCAGTCAATACCATCTATAACTACAAAGCCCGTATCAAGGCCAAATCGCTCATCTCAAACGACGAATTTGAAGACGCCATTATGGCGATAAAGGCGGTTTAAAAATACGCTCCGGAAATTTTCTTATCATCTTCTTTTCAATGGGAGCAGGGCGAGCCTTTGTAAATCTTTTCTCCTTGTAAACCTAAAACAAGTGATCGCTTATCGCGCAACGTCTTTTTTATCAATTTAAAGCCCTGAATCATCTAATTTTCAACCCCTGAATATTTTTCCGGGTTATACTGGGTTTATATTTCCATATTTTCAATAGGTATATAATAATCTGTATATCAGATTATTGCAAAATAACAAAAGTTCTATTTGTTTATATTTTGCCTTTGAAATTATTACATGCATTATTAATCCCTTCACTTTGATATGCCAATTACCCTCAATGATAAGGGGCCGTAATTGTGGCAATTATAAACCAATTGTATTCTAAATTTTAACTGTGTTATGAGCGGATTTCAAACATTTCCTTTTGCTCCTGTGCGCAATGCCGTGTCGCATCTTTTTGTGGATGTCGGCGCCCGGCTTGCCAAACGTGTGAGCACACACTTGCTTTCAGGATAATGCCTTTGGGCATTAAAAGCATTTCATCAATCAAAAACCAAATCAATCAATAAACTCTAAACTCTAAAGCATTATGTATAAAAAACAATTACTAAAATTATTTTTATGCCCCTTGTTTTTGCTGTTATCAACCTGGGCCATGGCTCAAAAATTAACAGTTAGCGGTACAGTTACCGACGAAACAGGGCAAGCGCTACCGGGAGCAACCGTTGCAATAAAGCAAAGTACAGCCGGCACCAATACCGATGTTAACGGTAAATACACTTTAAGCGCCAACAGTAACGATGTGCTCGTATTTTCCATGTTGGGATACGTGAAACAGGAAAGACTGGTTGGCAACCACCTTTTAATTAACGTTCAACTGGTTGAAGACCGCCAAACACTTAATGAAGTAGTGGTGGTAGGTTATGGCACCCAAAAACGAAAGGATGTAACCGGTTCAATATCGTCGGTAAAGGGCGATGTTTTTAAGGACCAGCCAATCACCAACCCAATTGAAGCCCTGCAGGGGCGCGTTGCCGGTGTAAACGTAATTGAAAATTCGGCCGCACCTGATGCTGTTCCTCAAATAATAATCAGGGGTGTTGCTTCATTTTATCAGCCCAACCCATTATACATAATTGACGGAGTAAGGCAAACCGACATGAACAATGTTAATCCCCAGGATATTGTGTCAATTGATGTTGCAAAAGACGCGGCTTCGGCAGCCATTTATGGCTCGGCCGCTGCAGGTGGTGTTATACTTGTTACCACTAAAAAAGGGTCGGGTATAGGTGCGCCGCCGCAGATCAATTTCAGCTCGAGGTACGGTATAACCAAACCCAAAGTAATACAATTGCTTAACCGCGATGACTATATCAAACTGCAAAACCTGGTAAACCCGTCATTTTTTGCAGGCGCTACCAAAACTGACACCCTTGCCAACACCAATTGGGTTGATGAATTATACCGGAATGGCACCGAACAAAATTACAATTTATCAGTTTCCGGTGCTTCGGAGAATATAAATTACCTTGCTTCAGGATTTTATAACCAGCAAACCGGTATTTTCCTAAAAAATTACTCAAATATCGGCGGGGCACGTGTTAACAGCGACTATAAGCTCAGCAAATATCTTACCATCGGTGAGCAAATAGATGTATCGCAACGCATAACTTCACCGCTGGTTGGCGCCGAGGCCGACTTGCATAATGCTCCGTTCCGTACGCAGCCTATTATCCCGGTTTATAACAAGGATGGAAGCTATGGAACAGAACCTTCGGGATATAAAATTGCTTTTGGCGGGCCAAATCCTTTAGGCGCCGTTAACTCAGCAGGTGCACAGGATGTGAAAAATAATTTCCAGGGAAATGCATATGCTGATTTGAAACTTCCTTTTCACCTTGATTTCAGGACCACTTTAGGATACAGCTATTATTTACAAACAACTGATTTTTTCCAGAACTCTTATAGTTTTGGTCCGGTTGCATCGTCAACCAATGGCCTTAGTAAATCGTATGCTCAAAGCAGCCAGTTACTCACCAATTATGTGTTAACCTATAGCCAAACTTTTGGAAAACATAATATAACCGCCCTGGCTGGTTATGAGCAGATCGTTAACAAAACAAATAACATCTATTCACAAATGAGCTCCATTGGCGAGCCCGGTTATTCATATATTCAAACTTCTTCTTCAGCACTGGCCCTTTCGGGCACATATGACCCTCAGGGCCTCATACAGTCGCAATTTGGCAGGGTGAATTACAATTATAACGAGCGTTATTTTTTATCAGCCTCAATAAGGCAGGATGCTAACTACGATGTGTTTGGGCCTGATAAACAAAAGGGCGTATTTCCGGCGGCATCTGTGGGTTGGACAATCAGCGAGGAGCCTCTCTTTAAATCGGTATTGCCAGGCATAAATAGCCTGAAATTTCGCGGAAGCTATGGACAATTGGGTAACTCCAATATTTCGCCATATTCATTTACTTCAACCTATAGCCAGTTCCAGGCAGCTACCGGGGCCACCGGTGGTGCACAAGGTTTCGCTCCTGGTCAGCCATTTCAAATAGCAAATACTTTAACCGGCCTGCCTAACCCAAATTTGCATTGGGAAACAATTACGGAGACCGATTTGGGCTTTGATGGCGAAGCGTTACACGGCAGTTTGTATTTTACAGCTGAATTGTACCAGAAAAAGACTTCTGATTTAATCTACAAATTACCATTATCAGCAAGTTCGGGATTTTCTCAGCCATATATTACCAATATCGGAGATGTTGATAATAAAGGGCTTGAGCTGATGGCCGGTTACCGGAATAAAATTGGCAAGCTCGGCTTTGACATCAGCGCCAATATCAGCTTCAATCAAAATAAAGTAACCAAATTAAGCGGCGCCGCAACTGACGCGGTTTATGATGGCTACAACTATTATAGCATGGGTAATACCAGCTTTAATCAAATGCCTAATGATCAAATAACTATTACCAAAGTAGGCCTGCCTTTTGGTTCATTTTATGGTTACAAAGTATTGGGCATATTTACCAGCGATGCCGAAGCGCAACAGCAAACCGTTAATGGTCACAAAGCCAATGCCGGCGACTTACACTTCCAGGATCTGAACAACGACGGTGTGATTGACCAAAACGACAGGCAGGTAATAGGTAACCCTAACCCCAAATTTATTTATGGCTTTAATTTGCATTTCAACTATGCAGGCTTTGATTTGGCCGCGTTATTTAACGGCGTAGGGGGTGTTCAATTATTTAATGGGGTTCAGGCTTATGAGCAATCTTTATTCCAGGATGGTAACACTACCTCACAGGTTTTTCATGATTCGTTCCTGGGCAGCAATGGCCTTACTAACCAGCCACGATTGCTTAGCCCCGTTGCCACCGGCGGAAATGCCCTGGATGCCAACGAAAACTACTCATCGGTAAACAGCTATTTTGTACAAAGCGGTGCTTATTTAAAGCTAAAAAACCTGCAATTGGGATACACTTTTAGCAACAAAACTTTACAACAGATCAGCATTAAAAGCCTGAGGGTGTTTATAATGTCAAACAACGTATTCACTATCACAAAATATAAAGGGCTTGATCCCGAACTGGGCAGCGCATTTACTACAGGCGGGGCAATTAGTCCTACTACACAGGGTATTGATGCGGTAACAAATTATCCTCAGGCCCGGATTTTTTCAGCAGGAGTTGATGTTAGTTTATAGAAATAACCTTCAAAATTTATTAAAATGATAAAGAAAAAATATATAGTAGCACTCGCATTCATTTTGATAGCGGGATGTAAAAAAGCCCCGGTTAACGTTGGGCCTACAAATCAATATAGTAGTAGTACTTACCCAACAACTATTACCGAACTGCAAACCGTCCTGGTATCGTGCTATTCTAATTTGCGGGATATCGGCCTGTTTGGTTTCGATCTTTTGCCAAGGATGGTGGGCCATTCAACGCACACCGTTAACGGAGAGCCGTTTTCATTTAACAGCGAAATGGCCGCTTGCAACCTTACCGCAGGAGACGGCGGTGCACAGGAAACATTTACTGCCTTATATGCGGGTATAAAAAATTGTAACGTTACCATTTATGCAGCAGGCGTATTGCTAAAAACAAACCCATCTGTTGACCAAAAAACGGTTAACCTGATAGTTGGCCAGGCTTACTGCCTCAGGGGATGGTATTATATGCAGCTTGAGTGCTATTTTGGCGAGGCATATATGCAGGCCGGCGGTGTAAACGGCGACAAAATGGGCGTTTCGTTATACACCGAAGTGCCTCAAAGTTTAACTGCAACACAAGTAGCACGCAGCTCGGTAAAAGATACATGGGCATTAATTATAAGTGATGAAAAACAAGCGGCAACATTACTTAAGGGGCAAGTTTGGCCCGCTACCGATGCGGCACGGGCCACTGAATGGGCGGCAAAAGGATTGTTGGGTAAAGCTTACGTTTATACCCAGGACTGGGCCGATGCTAAAACCACTTTAAATGATGTTATATCAAATAGTGGCAAATCATTAATGTCGTATGCTACCTATCATGATGCATTTAACGGGAGTAATAAATTCAATACCGAATCATTGCTTGAGTTATATATAGATTCCGATCCAAAAGGAGGGTATGGTATTTATAGTGGTGTTGCAAACTCGGCAACTATTGATGGCCTTTTATGGCCTCCTGTTACTTTTGGCGGATATAATGGAAACGGTACCCCGTTCGACGGAACAACCAACCAGCTAAATTTTATGGGTTATGGTTTCAATGATTACATTCATGATCAGAATATTTTGCGTTTTGGTTATACACTTTCCAGTAACTACCCCCTGGTTGCTAATCCTAAATATAATGCAGCCGTAGGGCCCACTTATTACAATCAGCAAATGGTGCTGGATCCAAACTATAAGCAGCAGGCCTTGCAGGCAAGAACCAATAATACGACCGATCCGCGTTTGTATGTAAATGCATTGCAACCCAGGGTTGATTCGGTGCTGTTTGATGGCACACACTTTGGGCTGATTGCGCCAAATCCAATGTCTTCAACATACGGATGGTCATTGAGAAAATATTCTCCGATTGATTTTAATGAAGCTGCCAATACCACAGTCGTTTCAGATAAGTGGGATTACTACCTGCTTCGTTTAGCAGATGTTTATTTATTATATGCTGAGGCCTGTATAGGTTCTGGCGACAATGTAAACGGGCTTGAATACCTCAATAAGGTTAAACGCAGGGCTTATAGTATGCCAATTAATACACCGTCGGTAATCGATTATAAATCGCTGACCGATGCTACTCCGGCTGCAAACCCGCTGAGCCCCGATCCTGTTTTAGGGCACAACCCTTTATACTACGAACGCTGGGCCGAATTATTTAACGAAGGCACATGGTGGTTTGATGTATGCAGGTGGAAGTTGGGTGATTCGGAAGCAGCATATTATAAAACAGCCATAAATGTTACTGGTCCGTTAACCTTTACCGATAGTAAATCTTATGTATGGCCAATTCCATTGAATGAGATGAACTCGAATTCCAAAGCCAAGCAGAACCCTGGGTACTGATGAATAGTTGATTAATAAGTGTAAAGCAGGTGAGATGGCTTTACACTTTTTTTCTTTTCCCTTTTAAATATACAAACCAACGTATGCATTCAATATGCCCCGGGCGAATTGTACGGATGTTATTTTTACCGGTAGTTTTTTTACTGCTGTACATTGATACAAATGCGCAGGATTCATTAAAAAACCTGCCCGAATACAGCTTACCGATCGCCGGCCAAAAATTGGTGATTGCGCACTGTATGACTAATATTATCAGGTTTAAAGGGCATCCTTTTGAGGATGCCTGTAACCCTGATTACTATTCGCCGCAGGGAAATATTACCGCCCCCTTAGGCGGATTGAGCCAGGTAAAAGTTATGGCCGACAGCCTGTTGGCCAATGCCAGCCTTGACGAGGCGGTAGAATTTGAGATGCGCGCTGCCATACGATCGGGGATTGATGGATTTCAGTTTTATTATACCCTGGGCAATAAATCCTGGGATGATATTATAAAAGCTTATTTTAGGGTGGCCGATAAAAAGCACATCAACTTTAAGTTTACTTTTTGTATTTCGCACCCCAAAGGCAGCACCGAGGCTTTAAAAATCGCGGAGTTTTCATCGCGGATAAACAGCATTTTCGCCGCGGTGGGCCGCAACAACCCGCATTGGCTGCGGACGCCCGATGGCAAGCTGGTAGTTTACCAATGGGAGGGAGAGCCGCTGGCCGATGTCCCCGCCGATAAACAGGGTTTACCTGAACAATTCTACATTGCGCGCGCCTACAAACGGCTGGCTAATGCCGTGCATGAGCGTTTTGCCTGCGTGTTTACCATCAATAAAGAGATCAGTCGCGATGACCTCGATAAATTTCTTGATTATTTCCCCGCTACCTGGATATGGACTTTGCCTTATGCTGATAGTAACTACATCGGTAAAATGGTTGCAGCAGAATGTAAATTGCGCCACCGCACTTTTACCGCATCGATATTTAGTGATTTTTACACTTCGAAGCTACAAAAAAAGGGAACCTGGGATATGTACCGAAGCGCCGCAGAGGCCGTAAAAGCCGGGATTGATAAAGTGGACCGGAAACGCGTTATAACAGGGCTGTCCTATAATTTTCGCAAGCTTTTTGAATTCGGCATAAAAAATGACGCGTCCATCATTAATGTGATCACCTGGAATGATTACCCGGAGGGACATCACCTGGCCCCTGAGATTAATCATAACGAAGGGTTTTCCATCCTCCTCAATTATTATAAAAACAAATGGAAAGGGCTGCCTTCGCCTTACAGAAAAAGGGATGTTGCCATTGTATTCTTTAAAAAATACAAACATACCATCCAGCCAAAACCATACAATATCCCGGTAGTAAGCTTCCAAAAGGAGTCGTTGCCCGAGTCATCCGAAGATTCAATTGAAGTGATAACGATTCTGAAAGCCCCGGCTTTTTTGAAAGTAAACGGGAATACCAGGAGTGTTCCAGGTGGATTGCAATCAATCCGGTTTCCAATGCATCCGGGGGCGGTTCATGTAACAGTTTCCCGCAGTAGTAAAATAGCTGTCCATTTTTTAACGCCTGAAGGTATTACGGACTGCCCGTACCGCAGCGACAGGATTACTTATACTTTTAGCAGCGAATTCAATAAATTTTATACTAATATGTTTACCCGGTTTAAGCCGGGGTATTCGCATGAGTATAACGCTCAATTCAAGGAGGTTGTACCAAAAAGAAACCGCAAAAACTAAATGATATTATTTTAACTTAGTCCGATATATCTAATAATAATACGAATGAAAAAAATACTTATCTGTTTAATTAGCCTGGTGGTATGCCGCAGTGTTAATGCACAGGAAGGCGCGCCGCTAAAGGCTAACATGGATAAAGTGAACCTCGAATTCAGGCTTGATGCCGGTGGACGGCCTGTTTATGCAGTTTATTACGGTACACAGCCGGTTATCAACCCCTCGCATTTGGGCATTAAACTGTTAAACGACAGCGACTTTTATGGCCATTTTCAAATTGCCGGAACCGAACGGAAAACAGTTGATGAAACCTGGGACCCGGTTTGGGGAGAGGTAAAACATATACGCAACCATTATGAACAATTAACCGTTCATTTAAAACAACAAAATTCTCCAAAAAGATTATTGGATATTGTGTTCAGGGTTTTTGCGGATGGGGTAGGCTTCCGGTACGAATTTCCGGTGCAGCACGATCTCAAATATTTTGTTGTATCGGATGAACTGACCGAATTTGCCCTTACCGGCGATAATAAAACGTTCTGGATCCCGGGCGATTATGACAGCAACGAATATCCGTATACAACATCGCCCATAAGCCAGGTGGATGCTTCGGTATTGGCAAAATCAGCCACGGATATTGCGGTGCGCTACGTACCGGATAAATATGGTATACAAACGCCGCTGATGATGAAAACCACTGATGGCCTGTATCTTAATATCCACGAGGCGGCTTTACAAAACTACACCTCGATGCAATTGCATGTGGATACAAAAACCTATAAGCTCACCGCCAACCTTGTAGCGGATGCGGTGGGCAACAAAGCCTATATGCGTGCACCCTGTCATACCCCATGGCGTACAATTATTGTGAGCAACAAGGCGGAAGATATACTGGCTTCGAAGATGATCCTTAACCTCAATGAACCTTCGAAAATTGAAAATACCTCGTGGATAAAGCCGATGAAATTTGTGGGCGTATGGTGGGAGATGCAAACCGGCAAAAGCACCTGGAGCTATACCAATAATTTAGATACCCTTGATGCCAACGGCAAGTTAATACCCAGCGGAAAGCATGGCGCAACCACGGCTAATGTTGAGCGGTATATCGATTTTGCAGCGAAGAATGGCATAAAAGGCGTCCTTGTTGAAGGCTGGAATACAGGCTGGGAAGAATGGTTTGGTAATTGGGCCGAAAAACCTTTTGATTTTGTTACGCCGTATCCAGACTTTGATATTAAAGCCATAACCGACTATGCTGCCGCAAGAGGTGTAAAAATGATTATGCACAACGAAACATCCGGCGCTGCCACCAATTTTGAGCGGCTGATGGATACCTCGTTTAAGTTTATGAAGAGTTATGGCTATGTAGCCGTAAAAACGGGCTATGTAGGCAAAATTATTCCGCGCGGCGAGCATCATGACGACCAATGGATGGTTGACCATTATATACGTGTGGCCCAAAAGGCAGCACAATACCAGGTAATGGTTGATATGCACGAACCCGTGAGGCCAACCGGCCTGCAACGTACTTATCCCAACTGGATGGCTTGCGAGGCCGGACGCGGCAACGAGTACAATGCGTTTAGTACCGGGAACAATCCCAATCACGAAACTATTATGCCTTTTACCCGCCTCATGGGTGGTCCGATGGATTATACCCCGGGCATATTCAAAATAAAAGGGTATTCTACCGATGTTCCAACCAGGCAGGTGCATACCACGTTAGCCAAACAAATGGCACTGTATGTTACCATGTACAGTCCCGTTCAAATGGCCGCCGATATTCCCGACAACTACGAAAAGCACATGGATGCCTTTCAGTTTATAAAGGATGTTGCCGTTGATTGGGACGATACCAAAATAATTGAAGCCGAACCTGGCGAATATATTACCACCGCCCGCAAGGAAAAGGGCGCGGATAGCTGGTTTATCGGCGCCATTACCAACGCTACCGGCCGCAACGCTGCCATCCCGCTGGACTTCCTGGATAAAGGAAAAAAATATGTAGCGATAATTTACGCTGACGCCCCCGATGCCGATTGGCAAAACAATCCGGAAGCCTATCAAATAAACAAATATTTGGTTGATGATAAAACCAAACTAAACGTTAAACTGGCAAATGGAGGAGGAGCAGCCATCAGCATAATGCCGGCAACAGACGCAGATAAAGGGCTGAAAATGTATAAATAGGCTTTAATTTTGGATTTCGGATGTTTGATTTGCGCCACCGCTGAAGCTAAGGCGGCACGCCGTCGGATTTTGCCTTATGTGCGGGAGATGATATTTTTTAAGTAAGAATGAAATTAGACACAGTTAAACCCGTATACCTGTTTGCGGCTTTTATGGTGCTTGCCATTACAGGCTGCAAAAAGGATAATTCCAGCGGTACGACCATAAACCCACCGCCGAAAAATCCGGATACCACTGTTACCGTAGTAACCGGCACAAAGCCTGTTATAAAAACCAATAACCAAAAAGTGTTTGTGCATTATATGGCCTGGTTCGAAACACCGGCAACGTCCGGTGCCGGTAAATGGGGCCAACACTGGACAATGGCTAATGAAAATCCCGATGTAATATTGCCCAACGGCCGCCGGCAAATTGCATCGTGGTTTTATCCTATGATAGGCCCTTATGCCAGTTCGGACAGGGATGTAATCGACTATCACCTGTTGTTGATGAAATACGCGGGTATTGATGGTGTTATTGTTGATTGGTATGGCGTTCACAACGTTTACGATTATCCGCTCAACAAACGCAATACCGATTCACTTTTTAACCGGGTACCTTATGCCGGTTTGCAGTTTGGTATCTGTTACGAAGATCAGACCCTTGGACAGGTTAAAGCTGTTGCAGGTATTGATACCGTTACCGCGGCACAGCAGGATTTTGCCTATCTGCAGTCGGCGTATTTTGGAAGCAGCAGTTATATCAAAATTAATAACCAACCTTTGCTGCTTGATTTTGGTCCACAGGGCCTAAAAACAACGGCAGATTGGCAGCAGGCTTTTTCCGGACTTTCGGTAAAACCCCGGCTGCTGGCGCTGGAATATGCCGGTGGCGTAACCGGCGCATCCGGCAGCGGCGAATTTGCCTGGGTGGATGCTACCGACCAGGCAAACCTGAAGTCATTTTACCAGGATCGCGCGGCATCACTTGCCACTTATTTTGCAGGCGCATACCCCGGCTTCCAGGATTTTTATAAACAGGGCGGATGGGGCAATACGTTGTTCACCATTGACTACAACACCACGGGCACCCTTCAAAATTGCCTTAACCTGGCCAAAACCAGCGGCACCAACTACCTGCAACTCATTACCTGGAACGACTATGGCGAAGGCACCATGATTGAACCTACACTCGATTTTAACTTCACCTTCCTGCAAACCATCCAGCAATACACCGGCGTATCCTATACCGTTACTGAATTACAGCTGATTTATAAATGGTACACCTTGCGGAAAAAATATGCGGGCAATACCGCCATCCAGTTAAAGCTAACCAATGCTTATAATGATTTGGTAGGGTTGGATGTGAAAGATGCTACAACAATTATTTCGGGGATTAATTAGGAAGGTTTGTCGACGTGAATGAGAATATACTTTCACTGTTTCCTAACCGCTTTCTCCCAAATAGCGCTCTGTTTGGTGGTAAAATACCGAATGATACCCATCAATACAGCGTAATTCATCACACAAAAATAGTAGGGGATAAAAAGTGCTTTGATGCGGATATGCCGTTTCTCCATGATCATACCGGTTAGGGCCAGTACATAAAATAAAACCTGGGCGGCCATAAATGCCTGGTAAAATAATTCTCCGGTTCGGAGTGCCAGTAAAATATTTAACACAAATACCGCGATCAGCAAAAACGGGGTAACGGTCCATCTGAGTACGCGGTGACTGACGTATTGAAACGAAAGAATGGGGTATTTGAAAGGGTTAAACAAACTTTTCAAACGCAGGATGGATTGAATGCCACCTGCTGCTATCCTGATTTTTCGTTTTAACTCCTCCGATACATTTTCCGAAGCAGTTTCGCTGGCGTAGGCATTGGGTTCATAAATAATGCGGTATCCTTTTGTGGCTATCAGCATCGAGATCATGAAATCATCCAACACGGTATCCGGTGGCACATCCTGGTAAAGCTCGCGCCTTACGCTGAATAATTCTCCCGCCGCCCCAACAACCGAGTAAAGTTCCGAATCCCATTTTTTTAAAGCCGATTCATATTTCCAGTAAAAGCCTTCGCCTGCTGCACTGGCATCAGCGTTTTCATCTATCTGCACACGCTTTTCACCTGCTACGGCACCAACGGTTTCGTCGGCATAATGGCGACAAATAGTGATGATGGCTTCGGGGTTTAAAAAAGTATTGGCATCTGTAAAAACTACGGCATCGGTATTAATAAAAGTCATGGCGCGGTGCACGGCGGCTATTTTACCGCTCCGTCCGGGTTGGTGCAATAACTGTACCTGTGGATAACGGCTTACTATTTCGTGCGTTTTATCTGTGGAGCCATCGGTAACAAAAACCAATTTTAGTTTACCGGGGGGATATTTAAGCGCCAGGCAGTTTTTTATTTTTTCTTCTATTAAAAACTCTTCGTTATAAGCAGCAACCACCAGTGTGCAGTTAGGCAGCAAATCGTTTATAGTCGCAATAATGGCCGGTTTTCCTTTAATTATCCGTTTTACCTTGATGATGAAATACAGCAGTATCCCATAACCCATAAAGGTGTAAAAAACAACAAAAACGCTCAGCCAAAATATAAGTTTCATGCAATGGTATTAATGGGGTATCCTAAATTGTTGCTATTTTTTGAGTGTGTAAAATTCCACCATACCGCTTTGAGCAGGGTGGGAATAAAAACGTAGTTTTTGGCTTTCAGGTAGTTTAAAATGTTGCGGGGCACTACCAGCAAAACAAAGTAAACGTAAAAAATAAGCCGCTTAAAGTACGGCGCATTTCTCCGGATGAACAGTATGCGGTTGCGGTTCATAAAAAACTCTTTGAGCTTGCTTTTTTTGCCCACCGAAACTGATTCCTTATGATAAATAAGCGCTTCGGTACAAACCCAGGCCGAATATCCGGCCCGTTTAATATGTTCGCACCAATCCAGTTCCTCATAATACAAAAAGAAATTTTCGTTCATTAGTCCGGCTTTTTCAATTGCTGCTTTACGCACCATCATGGCCGAACCATGGCAATAAGCGGTAGGGGCTGTGATGTTATCAAACTGCCCATTATCCTTTTCGCGCAGGCCAATGCAGCTGTTGCGGCAGGTATAATAATTAATGGGCGTATAGCCGGCGTATTGGATAAGGCTTTTATCGCTGAAGTATTTAATTTTTGGCGATACCATTCCCGCCTCAGGATTCGCATCCAGCACTGATGAGAGTTTTTCAACCAGCCCCGGCGTAAATTCGGTATCATTATTTACCATGAACAAGTATTCGCCTTTTGCCTCGCGGATGCCGAGGTTGTTACCACCTGCAAAGCCAAGGTTTTTGGGCGATCGAATAAACGTGGCCCCGGGATATTTGATGCGCCATTGAGATGTCTCATCTAAGTCGCTGCCATTGTCAACCACAATAACCTCCATGTTGTCGCCTGTCGGAGGGATAGACGCAAGCAATTCCTCGGTAACCTGGGGCTGATTAAAATTTACCGTAATGATGGATACTTTCATGATTTGGCGGCGGATACCCGGTCAAGGCATTGCTGTAGTATTACAGCAAACTTTTCGTCGTTAGGCGGTGCAAATATAGTGTTATGTTCGCCGGGGATATCGTGTACATTTACGCCTTTTAGCGCAAATTTACGCCAGCCCAGGTATTTAAAATCCGACATGTAAAATGTTTTGGTAGTAGCCCTGAAAAGGTCGACCTTAATATCCAACGGCTTCTGGAAATAATTGCGTTTTGCTTTGGCACTAGCCTCGTCAATTTCGTTATCATAAGCAAAAAAGCCTTCTCGCTTCTGTTCATTACCTTTAAATAGCTTCCAATAGGTCCGGATGATCATCCGCTTAATAATAATGCTTTTATATTCAATAGTTCTTTTAGGATCCTGTACAAATAATACAAAAGTGTAAAGCACTTTCATAATAACCAGCAAAATGGAATTTAACACCCGTTTAACCGGCGGATCAAAAATATCGGTTTGCTTGGCGTAAGTATCAAATACGGCCAGCATTTTTACTTCCTTACCCATCGTTATCAGCTGGCGTGCCATTTCGTAGGCAATTGTTCCGCCAAGGGAGTAGCCGGCGAGCGCGTAGGGGCCGGTTGGGTTTTGGGCCAGAATTTCGGATATATAGTTGGCTGCAATGTCTTCCATTACATCCAGCGGCTCGTCAACGCCGTTGAGGCCTTTCGCCTGTAAACCGTAAACGGGCTGTTCCTCATCCATATTCATGGCCAGCGCGTTAAACAACAATACGTTTAAACCTGCGCCATGCACAATATACAATGGCATTTTTGAACCTTGTGGTTTAATAGGTACCAGCGATTCCCAGGTGATGGACTTAGCATCCAGTTGCAATACCAGCGCCAGTTTTTCTATAGTGGAATGTTCAAACAGCGTAGCAAGCGGCAGGCGTTTGCCGGTTAGTTTTTCTATCCGCGCCATTATCTGCACCGCTACCAGTGAGCGACCACCAAGCGTGAAAAAGTTATCGAAAATGCTTATCTGGTCAAGCCCCATCAATTCCTGCCAAATTTCGGCAAGTTGTTTTTCAACATCGGTGCGTGGTGCAACATACTCACCACTGCGGGTAATTAAGTTATAATCGGGTTTCGGTAACGATTTACGATCCGTTTTGCCATTTGGTGTAATGGGGATGGATGTTAATAATACAAAATCATCCGGTACCATATATTCGGGCAGTACGGCCATTAAGGCTTCATGCCAGGCATGGGTTTGTTTTTTTAAGTCGATGGTTTCGGTACTATTAGCTAAAACAACGTAACCCACCAGGCGCGGATCACCTGGCGTATCTTCGCGTGCTATAACTACAGCTTCTTTTACATCGGGCTGTTTTACCAGGGCATGCTCAATTTCTTCCAGTTCAATACGATAGCCTCTAACCTTCACCTGGTGGTCAATACGGCCAAGGCATTGGATATCGCCAGATTCCTTGATTTTTCCCAAATCGCCTGTGCGGTATATTTTACTGCCCGCGACATCCGAAAAAGGATCATCAATAAAACGTTCGGCAGTCAGTTCCGCACGGTTTAAATAACCCAATGCTACGCCTTCACCCCCTATAAATAGTTCGCCAATTTCACCATCAGGTAAAATGTTCAAATTTTCGTCTAAAATGTAAACCTGAGTATTGGCTATCGGCTTACCGATGGTGATGTCCTCGTCGTTTTCAATCAGTTTTACTGTCGACCAAATGGTAGTTTCTGTTGGGCCGTACATGTTCCAAAGTGCGCTGCTGCGCCAGGTTAATTTGTTAACCATGTCTTTGGGCAATGCCTCGCCGCCGCACAGTATTTTTATAGGCAGATAGTTTTCCCAGCCCGCCTCCAGCATCATGCGCCAGGTATAAGGCGTGGCCTGCATAAAGCTTATGTTTTCGTCCTTCACAAGGTCCAGCAATAGGCGCCCGTCTTTCGAGGTTTCCGAATTAGAAAGAATTAATTGCGCACCGCAAATTAACGGCAGGTAAAGTTCAAGGCCGGCAATATCAAATGATATGGTTGTTACCGCCAGTATTTTGTCTTCGGCGGTCATGCCAGGTTCTTTTTGCATGCTCAGCAAAAAGTTAACCAGGTTAAAATGCCTTATCTGGACACCTTTAGGTTTCCCTGTCGATCCGGACGTATAAAGAATATAAGCCAGGCTATCTGCTGCAATGTTTACTTCAGGTTCTTTTTCGCTATATCCTTCAGATTTTTGCAGGGCATCTTCAATCAGTAGCTCGGTTGAGTTCGATGTAAAATGGTCTTTATATTTTTTGGAAGTCAGTAGTATTTTAGCTGCCGAATCTTCCAGCATAAATTCAATCCGGTCCCTGGGATATTCGGGATCAAGTGGTACGTATGCCGCGCCTGATTTTAGGATAGCCAATAAAGATATGATCATTTCCGGCGAACGGTCGAGCGCGAGCCCGATAACATCCCCCGGTTTTATGCCGCCTTCAATTAATACTTTAGCAAGACGGTTTGAGTTTTCGTAAAGGTTTTTATAAGTGAGGCCGCGTTCGTGGAATTTAATGGCAACTTTATCGGCAAATTTTTGGGCACATTGATTCAGAAAATAGGGCAGGGCCTTATCGCGCGGATAATCAGCGTAATTATCATTCCTGCTGCTATCGTAATGCTCAATCTGTACCTGGTTTGTCATATCCTCGTTTCGGCTTAATCCGTTCTCCATTTCCGCTATCTTACTGTATAATCCAATGTAACAACTTTATTACTATTATACGTATTATTCGGCGTTATGGATATGCGGGGTATGAATAAATTTTTTGTTTGCTCCTTTTAATTTAAACAATAGCAAAACCATCGTGAAAAATATTAATGGCAGCCGCATAACTGCTCCTAAAAACTTATCGTTGAGGAAGCTTGCAGGTATGGCCACCAGGATTCCTGTATAACAACAAGCGGTTGCGGCCAGCCACAATTGCCAGCCAGGGCCTATACCCGGTGTAAGTATTGATACAAATAGCATAAAGGGCATTAACCCCAGCATTAATACCCGTGGCAATATAGATAGTTGGTATATCTCGTTAAAATAATCGAAGTTTCCATGTTTAAAAAGCTGGGCAAAGCCGCTTAAACCATAAACTTTCAGCAAGTTAAACTGGGCCGAAAGCCACCTGCGGCGTTGCTTCTTAAATACCTCGGGGTTGCTTACTTTTTCATCAAATATCAATGCTTTTTCGGCATATGCCACGCCAATTTTATTGCGGGTTAGTATCAGTCCCATTTCTTTATCAAACCCGCCTACGGCATCAATTTGAAGCATAACATCCTTAAATAATTGATATTCAAGCGCCATACCCGAGCCTATGATGGCGGCCGAAAGGTTGAACACTCGTTGCGCTTTACGGAAAATGTGGTTATTAACCTCCTCGCTGATGGCATCCAGTATGGCTATTGGTGTATTGGTGTTTTTGGCAACTCTATGGCCCTGTACTACGCGGTTTCCGGCCTGTAAATAATTGTTGATCTGGTATAAAAAATCCGGGGCCGCAACATTGTCAATGTCGAATACGATGGCGGCGTCAAAACCATCAACAGTATTCTCAATCGCCTTGTGCAATGCTTTTGATTTGGTGCTGCTTTCAAAAACAACTTCCAATACCTGTATAGGCATTTTTTTTAGCTTTTCAACAGTTTCGGGCTTTAATGAATCGGCAATTACGCAAATATGAAAGAGGTCTTTAGGGTAATCAAGGGTAATGGCGCTTGCGGCCGAATTTAATATGATCTCGTCTTCTTTATAAGAGCATATATAAACTACAAACTTTGAAAGTTTGATGGTGGCAGGCGGTGTTTTTACCGGGAACAATTTGCCCGATACCGACAAGATAAATAAATA
>Ga0206865_1013_pt1 | contig 59958 bp, 52 predicted proteins | sample Alteio_BWOrgCont_39_FD_152628 | JGI IMG/M metagenome (GOLD analysis project Ga0206865, IMG submission 152628) | Enriched cells from forest soil in Barre Woods Harvard Forest LTER site, Petersham, Massachusetts, United States -... | ecosystem: Environmental > Terrestrial > Soil > Temperate forest >...
TCTATGTTGTTTCCAATCAGGATCGAAAAGTGAAACTAAACTCCAAAATTTTTCGGAATGATTCAGATATTTTGTATGGCAAAGCTCGTGAATAATGACGTAGTCAACTAAATGTTTAGGAAGAAACATCAGTTTATAGTTTAAACTGATCGTTTTTTTTGATGTACAGCTGCCCCATATCGTTTGCTGATCACAGATAGTCGCTTGATCATACGGTAATTGTGTCTTATTACTTATTACATCCAGGTGCTGAATTAAATGAAGTTTTGCTTTATTTTTAATCCAGGTTAGCAATTTTTCTTTCCCTATTTTTTTATCTAATAGGGTGCCTACTAGAACAAGTTCATGGCTCGGACGTTGAATCAATTCTAATTTAGCCTTACAAGATTCGTAATAAATCGGCCACAATTCACTCACCGCGTGAAAATAAATTTGCGTCGGCAGTTCATCTAGTTTTTTTGGTTGTGCTGGTAAAAAGTGTTTGATAATCCACTTTTTATGTTCTTCTAAAATAAATGGAATCTCTTTTAGATTAAAACGATAAGGGACGGTGATTTCTAATCCATTTGCTATTGACATACGCAACTTTACATGCCGTGCCCGCTTATGCTTTTTAATTTTATATAACGGTGGCCATTCAATATCAAAAGTCATGAAACAATCCGGATAATAAGTGCAAGATAATCTTCATCAATTATTCGAATGACTAGGTGTTGATGATGCCAATTTCTTTTCAATCATTTGTGAAAGCTTGACCATACGAGGTTCTGCTGTTTTAGGCATACGTTCAACAAAAAAATAAGTCATTTTCAATAAGTAATCACTGCCTGTTTTTGGAAAAAGAAAGGGAAAAATAGCATGAATGATACAGGCTAATCCCCCGACTAGCATATGAAAACCAAATATCGACGCAAATTTCATGTGTTGTAAGTAGGTTTCGCCTATGCTGTTAGGATGTTCAGTGAATATATTTTTCATATTTTTCTCCCATGTTATATATAGGGTCTGTTGACAATTGCAATTCTAGCTGCAAAACGAGTAAATTCCGAGTGAAGTACAGAATGTAAGATATTGACATTTACTCCAACAAGGATTACTTTTTACAACGATTATATCTTCAGGGCAGGGTGAAAGTCCCTACCGGCGGTAATTTTATTGAGTTAATGACCAATAAAAAAGCCCGCGAGCGCTTTTTCTTAGGGTCTGGTAGAAACGTAAAAGAAAAAATAGCAGATTTGGTGAGATGCCAAAGCCGACGGTAAAGTCCGGATGAAAGAAGAAATGATCATATCACCTCGTTTGCCTCAGCCAACTCCGGTAGTTGCTGAGAGATAGCATCTTTATTGATGTCATGTGATTCATTTAAGCCCTGAACATTTACATTATCTTGAATTTACAAGGGCTTATGTGAAAACCTCTCATTCAGATTATATGTTACTTGCACTACTCCTTGCAGAAGGCGGTCGCTTTACTGTTTCGCCTAATCCTATGGTCGGTTGCGTGCTTGTCAAGCATAAACAAATCGTGGGTGAAGGATTTCATTTGCAGGCAGGCGGCCCGCATGCGGAAATCATGGCCTTGCAGCTAGCTGGTTCAAAAGCTCAAGGCGCAACAGCCTATGTCACTTTAGAGCCATGCTGTCATTATGGGCGAACGCCGCCTTGTACTCAGGCTTTGATTCAAGCGGGCATCAAAGAAATATTCATCTCTTCGTTAGATCCAAATCCTCTTGTTGCAGGTAAAGGGATTGATTTGCTTCGCGCAGCAGGGATAACTGTGCATGAAGGCTTAATGAAAGCAGAAGCAACGCAGTTAAATGAAATTTTCTTTCATTACATACAATCCAAACGACCTTTTGTTATTGCAAAATGGGCCATGTCGTTAGATGGCAAAACCGCAACACACCAACTCGATACGAATGATATTTCTTGTCCTCACTCTCAACAACATTCACATCAAACTAGACAACAAGTCGATGCCATTTTAATTGGCGCTAATACTGCTATTCATGATGATCCCTTATTAACAGTGCGACATGCCTCGACCCATTCCACTTATGTAAAGCAACCTATCCGCATCGTTTTATCGAAACGAGGGCAGCTGCCTACCGATTTAAAATTATTTAATACTCCATTAGCGGCAAAAACTATCATTGCCACCACAGATAGGGTGAACACTGATTGGATCAAGACCATGCAAACAAAACAAATAGAAGTGCTCATCCTGCCCCAAGATGAAGAAGGTAATGTGGACTTGATGAGTCTGCTCGATGAGTTAGGACAAAGAGAAATCACTAGCCTTTTGGTTGAAGGTGGGATGACTGTACATCATCATTTTTTTAAAAAAAATTTGATAAATAAAATCCAGGTTTATCTTGCACCCATTATTATAGGTTCATTAGAAAAAAAGCATGGTTTAGCTAATATGCAATTAAAGCAAATCGATAGTGATTTTTATTTTTGTGCAGATTATAAAAATAAGGAGCTATAAAATGTTTACAGGCATTGTTGAAACTGTGGGACGTATCATCCAAATTGAACTAGATCAAGGTTGTAAACATTTTACCATTACACCTATGCTCCCATTTGATGATCTTAAGATAGGTGATAGTATAGCCATTAATGGTATTTGTTTGACCGTCACCCACATCGCACCTACAACTTTCAATGTGACTGCAGTGCCCGAAACACTACGACTCACGAATCTCATTCATCTCAATATAAATGATTCGGTTAATTTAGAACGTTCATTGCGGCAAGGTGATCGCATAGGTGGGCATTATATACAAGGCCATGTTGATGGCATAGGCCAAATTATTGACCTTGAATACGATCACAGTGCTGCCTGGTTAGTTAAAATTAACCTCCCAGCTCATTTAGCAAAATATGTCGTTAACAAAGGGTATATTGCCTTAGACGGTATGAGCATTACCGTCATTCATTCTACAGCTGAATGGTTTACTGTCACTTTCATCCCACATACTCAAGCAGTCACTATTACAAACAAATATAAGAAAGGTTCATGGATTAATATTGAAGTCGATATGATGGGTAAATATATAGAAAAATTAATAGGAGCCTACACACATGCTATCTCAACTTAAACGAGTAGAATTAGCTCTCGATGAGCTTAAGCAAGGTAAAATAATTATCTTGGTTGATGATCCTGAGCGCGAAAACGAAGGTGATTTAATTATCGCCGCAGAAAAAATCACCTCTGAAACCATGAATTTCTTGATCCGCCATGGCAGTGGTATTGTTTGTATCTCATTGTCAGCAAACCACTTAAATTCATTGCATATCCCCCTCATGGTATCTGAACAAAATAATTCAAGTGCACGCGGTACACCTTTTACTCTTTCTGTTGATGCAAAAGAGGGTATCACCACTGGTGTGTCCGCAGCGGATAGAGTAAAAACAATTCATACCCTCATTCAAAATGATGCCAATCCAAATGATCTTGTTAAACCCGGACATATTTTTCCTTTACAAGCAAAAGAAGGTGGGGTATTTGAACGTCAAGGACATACAGAAGGATCGCTTGATTTAGTTAGAATGGTTGGGTTAAAACCAGCCGCTGTGTTGTGTGAAATCATGAATCCTGATGGAACAATGTCAAGAGGAGAAAAATTAAGAGAGTTTGCCGCTACACATAAACTGACAATGCTGTCTATTGATGACATTCTTACTTACCGTTTACATAAAGAATGCATTATTGAAGATGAAACCTCATCACAATTTCCATTAGATAAATATGGTAAATTTACCATTTCAGTCATTAAAGAAAAATTTAGTAATTTAGAGCATGTAGTGTTAGCAAAAAAAATAGCATCATCACACCAACCGCCATTAATCCGCATTCATTCATCTTGTTTGACTGGTGATTTATTTGCTTCTGAACGTTGTGACTGTAATAAACAATTGCACTATTCGTTACAGCGAATTAGCGAAGAAGGAGGAATGCTGATTTATTTGAATCAAGAAGGAAGAGGTATAGGTTTATTCAATAAAATTAAAGCTTATGCTTTACAAGAACAAGGTCATGACACTGTTGAAGCAAATACCGAACTAGGACTGCCCATTGATTCAAGACAATACTATATTGCAGCCAGTATATTGCGTAAAAAAAATATCGATCATGTAAGGCTAATGACTAATAATCCAAATAAGATAAGTGACTTAAAAAAATATGGCATAAACAAGGTTGTAAGAGAACCTATGCCATCGTTTCGCCAGGAAAATAATCAATTTTATTTAGAAACCAAAAAAATAAAATTAAATCATATGATCGATATGGATGACTTGATCAACTACTAAAGGCTTTTCATTATGAAACATTCATTTGCAATTGTGGTCAGCGAATTTAACCAGAATATTACGGACGCGTTACTTCATGGCGCATTGGATCGATTTAACGAATTAGGTATTAACCAAAACAATATCACCGTGGTAAAAGTTCCAGGCGCTGTAGAAATTCCGCTGGTAGCTCAGCTATTAGCTAAAACTAAAAAATATAACGCCATTGTTTGTCTAGGCGCTGTCATTCGCGGCGAAACCAGTCACTACGATTATGTGTGCGAGCAAGTGAGTCAAGGTTGTCAACGCATTATGCTTGACTTTGACCTTCCGGTTATTTTTGGTCTCCTCACCACAGAGAATGAATTACAAGCAATAGAGCGAGCCGGTGGCAGCGAAGGGAACAAAGGCAAAGATGCGGTTGATACAGCGCTCGCTATGGTAGCAGTGGTAGGAAGTTTGGAGTAACAGCTCAGTGGTTACATTTAGCTTATCAGGCCCTCTCAATTAATATGATTCTTGGTTGACTTTTTGTAAGTGGCGGCTCAGGGTACGAAGATAACGGAACGAATAAGAGGTTGTTATGTTTTCTAATCAAATAATTAATAAAGCAAATTGTGATGAAATATTTACCATTTTTAATGAATGCACAGCAACAGTTTCCGTTGCTCAAAAAAAACATCAAAGTAAGATAAAATTATTTATTGAAAAATTTATTTGAAAATAGTACAAATACTGACACAAGGATTAATACTTTATGTGCATACTTAAAAGAAAATAACCTATCCTTATACATTAATAACACCTTTATTAAGGACGCGAACACTTATAACGAATTATTTAGCCCAAAGGGTAAAAGACGATGTCAATTTAAATCAATCCAATTACATGATGCCAATTCCGGTGAAGTAAAATGCTCATATTCAAAATCGAGGCAGAAATCACCTATACAAAACTCACAGCAAGAGCAATATTCATCTCTAGCCTTAAATTATAATTATAGCTATGATCATCCTGTAGAAATTACAAATATTCCGCAAAATATTTCAACTGTTAAAATTAATACGAATCAGAATATTGACAAACTCCCGCAAAAAGGAATTAAAAGTAAATATTCGAATTCTAGTCACCCTTCGAAAAAGCCAAGAAGTTCTAAAATAGGATTAGTGTTAGATGCACATACAGTAGGCGCTAACAATCCTAGCGAGCCATTTGCATTGCAATTAATGGACGCTATAAATCCTCATTATGTGAGCGAATTCACAAGCACAGCTCAGTTCCCTAGAGTAGATAATACTAATAATCCCTTTGCCTTTTTCCAAAATCTAAAACAAGGAACACCTGTTAAAAACGAAGCATTTAAAAATTCAGAACGATACCATCAACTAGATGAGAACACCATGCTAGCACGGGAAAATGAAAATATACTGGATAATAATTGTCAACAGACCCTATATTTTCGGAAAAAAATTTAATTCATTAAGTAAGTCATTCTTGGCTTAGGCTATTTAGCCATTGGATTAAAGCTGTAGTAAAAGCTATTTGCTAAGTAAAATTGAGTACATCTTGTAGAAAGGCCGCTGATAATTAGTAATGTTAAAATATTACCTAAATCGACTATCTTCGGAAAAGATTTACTTTTTTTGGCTTATAATGATATCATTATGATATCATTCATTGGTTATTTTAATAATGGGGGGATTATGGCTGAATTACTAATTAGAAATTTAGAGCCAGAGGTAATTAAACGCTTAAAGCTACGTGCTAAGCAGAATCACAGATCATTACAATGTGAATTAAAATCTATTGTTGAAGCTGCTACTAAAATGTCACTAGAAGAAGCAAGGAAAGTAAGCAATGCGTGGCATAAACGCCTGTCAAATCGTTCATTTAGTGACAGCGCAAAACTTCTTCGAGAGGATAGAGACCGTTGAAAGCTATAACTATAGCTGTAGATGCAAGCGTTGCTATTAAGTGGTTCATTCCAGAAGTCCATGCTATAGCTGCTACACGTTTATTACACAAAAATTTGCAGTTTATCGCACCTGATCTTATCTTTGCAGAAGTTGGCAATATACTATGGAAAAAATCCCGCTCGAAAGAATTAACACTTAATACTGCGAGCGCCATCCTAAATGATTTCAAAAGACTGCCTCTCAATAGCTTTGAAAGTGAACCTTTACTTGACACTGCATGGCAAATTGCTACAGCACACCAATGTACGGTCTACGACAGCCTATATGTGGCTTTGGCTCAAGCTGAGGGGTGCATATTAGTAACTGCGGATCGCGCCCTCTATAACATCTTAAGCTCTACAAATTTAGCTCATTTGTTGCTTTGGGTAGAAGATATAAAAAACCTTACCTAAGGGCTTGTCAAAGAATAACTTCCACTTTTAACATCTCATTATAATGTAACAGCTCAGTCTCCGTTTGGGAAACGCCGTCTGCGGGCACCTTTGAACGAAAGTTTGCGGGAAAAATGCTCACATACTTCTGTGTATGCTGCGCTTTTTCCCGCAAACTTTCGTCCAAATCTGCCGCGCAGCCGACGTTTGATGTGGATTCAAAAGGGGGCTGATCTATTACATTATAATGAGATGTTAAAAGTGGAAGTTATTTTTTGGCAAGCCCTAAATGAGCTTTTTTTGTTACTATTTTGGCCGTGATAACGTTTCCAATTCATCCCAACGTTGATAAGATTTTTCTAGATCTTCTGCAATCTGTTGGAGTTGGTTCATTTTTTCAGCTATTTCATCGGGTTTTTGCGTATAAAAATCAGGACATAGAATCATTTGTTGCAATTCACTTTGCTTTTTTTCTAACTCTTCAATTTTTTTGGGTAATTCATCCAGTTCTTTTTGTTCTTTATAACTTAACTTTTTACTTTGTCTTGGTTGAGCTTTATTCACCGCTGGTACATTTTTTTTTATCGGTGATTTATCAAGCTCATCCGCTATTTTGCGTTGTGATAACCAATCTTGATAACCACCTATATATTCACTTATTTTTCCTTGTCCTTCAAAAACAAGCGTGCTAGTCACGACATTATCAAGAAATGTCCTATCATGACTAACCAGTAATAAAGTGCCTTCAACCTGGTTAAGTAATTCCTCGAGTAATTCTAGTGTCTCAATATCAAGATCATTGGTAGGTTCATCCATGACAAGCAAATTGGCAGGCTTGCTAAATAGTCGAGCAAGTAATAAGCGATTGCATTCACCACCAGAAAGCGCTTTTACCGGTGTTAATGCACGTTGTGGTGTAAAAAGAAAATCACCGAGATAGCTAATGATATGTTGTTTTCTGCCATTAATTTCAATCGTATCACTACCTTCAACCACATTGTCCACCACGGTTTTTTCAAGATTAAGCGCAGCACGTCGTTGATCGAAGTAAGCAATTTCTAGCTTAGTCCCATGCCTCACTATTCCTTGTTGTGGCATAATGTTGCCTAATAAAATATTTAATAATGTACTTTTTCCTATGCCATTCGGACCTATCAGCCCAATACGATCACCTCGTATAATGCGAGTGGAAAAATCCTGCATAATGGGGTTATGATCAAAAGAGTGAGAGATATTTTCTGCCTCAATCACCAATTGCCCAGATTGCTCTGCTTCATTCAGATTAAATGCTGCTTTGCCCTGCATTTCACGACGTTTTCCCCGTGTAGCACGCATTGCCTTTAACGCACGTACCCGCCCCTCATTTCTGGTGCGACGTGCTTTAATACCTTGTCGTATCCAGCGCTCCTCTTGTGCTAATTTTTTATCAAAATCAGCATGCTGTTTGACTTCAGCATGCAGCATTTCCTCTTTGCGACGAAGAAAATTTTGATAATCACCAGGCCATGAAGTTAACTCCCCTCTATCTAATTCAATAATTCGTGTTGCTAAACGTTGTAGCAATGCTCGATCATGGGTGATAAAAAGCAAACCACAGCCAGAAGAAACCAGTTGATCTTCCAGCCATTGGATAGCTTCAATATCTAAATGATTAGTAGGCTCATCAAGTAATAATAATTCCGGTGATGCCACTAACGCTTGAGCCAGTGCTGCACGTCGTTGCCATCCACCGGAAAGTTCCTCTAGGCGTTGATCCGCATTCAATGCTAAGCGAGTCAAGATTGTTTTAATGTTTTGTTCAAACTGCCATCCATTTTTTGCATCAATCTCATGTTGTAACTGCTGTAATCGATTTAATTCTTGTTGGGTATGATTTTTTTCTAATTGCTGTGTCAACAGATGATATTCTGCTAACCATTTTCCTGTTTCGGCCAACCCTTGAGACACATATTCATAGACAGTTGCCGTAGTATTTTGCGGTAATTCTTGAGTTAGCCGTGCTAAACGCAAATGTGGTTTCCGCCAAACAGAACCACTGTCAGGAATCAGTGATCCTTCTACAATTTTCAGTAGAGAAGATTTTCCTGCGCCATTGCGTCCAATTAAACAAATTCTCTCGCCTTTGCTAATTTGTAGCTTTACTTTGTTTAGCAATGCTTCTAAACCAAACGCCAGTGAAATATTGTCTAAAATAATCAAATTTGTAATAGATCAGTCCCCCTTGAATATACACCAAACGTCGGCTGCACGGCAGACGGCGTTTCCTGAATGAAACCTAAGCTGTTACGCAAATTTTTCATGCTTGGTCACGCTCTTCACAGGCTTGCAACCATTCATTCTCAACTCGTTCTAAATCCTTTTTAATTTTCATTTGATTCATGAGATAGGTTTGCAATTTCTCTTTATTTTCTATTTCATACAATGATAAATCCGTTAACAATGATTCAATACAAGACGCTGCTTTTTGCAATTTATCTAACTCATCTTCCAATCGTTTTACCTTTTGTAATAAAGGCCGGCGTAATTCACGTTGCTTTGCTTCCCATTGTCGCTGCTCTTTCCTTGATAAATCTTGTGAAAAAGATGAGGTGGCAGTTATCTTTTTCTTACGAAATTCAAACAGCCATTGTTGATAATCGTTGAGATCACCATCAAAGTCTTGTAATTTCCCATCCGCCACTAATAACAATTGATCGGTTGTCGTGCGTACAAGAAATCGATCGTGCGTAACCAGAATCATAGCACCCTCATATTCTTGTAACGCAATACTCAATGCTGTGCGCATGTCTAAATCTAAATGATTGGTTGGTTCATCGAGTAACAGTAAATTAGGCCGCTGCCAAACTAATAATGCCAATGCCAATCGAGATTTTTCTCCACCCGAAAAATTTTTGACCGGCTCTAATACTCGGTCACCTGAGAAACCAAAACTCCCAAGAAATTTGCGTAAATCCAACTCTAGTGATTTAGGAGCCAGATGACGCAAATGGGTTAATGGTGTTTCAACTAAATGTAATTGATCGACTTGATGTTGGGCAAAATAGCCTATTTTTAAGCCAGCACTTGCTTCCCTTTTCCCATGGCTAGGTAATAATTCGGCTGCCAGTAATTTAATAAGACTAGATTTCCCTGCACCATTTGGACCAAGTATGGCGATGCGATCTCTCGGTGCGACAATTAAATTTAAATGATTAAGAATAATTTTGTTGCCATAGGCAATGCTAGCTTTCTCAAGCGTAATCAAAGGATGGGGAGTTTGTTCGGGTGATTTGAAAGAAAATTGAAAAGGTGAGTCTGTTTGGACAGCACAAATTAAATCCATACGTTCAATTGCTTTTAATCGACTTTGAGCTTGACGTGCTTTGCTTGCTTTGGCGCGAAAGCGATCGACAAATGAACGCATATGAGCAACTTGCTTTTGCTGTTTTTCATAAGTAGCTTGTTGCACTAATAAATCAGCCGCACGTTGCTTTTCAAATGCTGAATAATTACCCGTATATAACTTCAAATTTTTTTTCATAATATGGGCAATGTGATCAATTGTTTTATCTAAAAAATCTCTGTCATGTGAAATAAGCAATAAGGTCCCCGGATAATTACTGAGCCATTCTTCTAACCATAAGACTGCATCTAAATCCAAATGATTAGTCGGTTCATCTAATAACAGTACATCCGATCTACACATTAACGCCTTAGCCAAATTCAACCTTACCCGCCAACCACCTGAAAAATCACCTACCGCTTTTTGTTGTTCTTCTTGGCTAAAACCTAAACCTGCCAACAATTGTGCAGCACGAGCAGGCGCAGTATAGGCATCAATAATGCTGAGTTTTTCATGTAAAGTAGCAATACGAACGCCATCATGTTTTTGTTCTGCTGTTAACAAAGCAGCTTGTAAGTCACGTAATTCTATATCACCATCTAATACAAAATCGATAGCTGATTGTGCTTGTGAAGGAGTTTCCTGTGCAACATGCGCAAGTTTAAGCTGTCGTGGAATATCTAATTCGCCTGCATCAGGTTGGACTTCGCCAAGCAGCAGCGAAAATAAACTGGATTTACCTGAACCGTTAGCACCGATAATTCCAATTCGTTGTTTGTGATAAATTGTCCAATTGAGAGACTGTAATAATACGTGTTGGCCTCGACGAAGGATGATATCGCGTAATGTAATCATTGTATTATTTCATTTTATGATTTTATGTTTGGAAATATTACTTTCAAATTCAACAAATCTTTTCTCTAAATCCCATTGCAAACGCGCTTTCTCATTTGAATTCAAGAATGCTTTACAGGGTTTAGAAGTAATTTTTGATCCTAGTACATCCTTTTTACATGCTGGTACTATTTGCTGATATGTGACATCTTTCCAAAGACTTTTCCCTGGCAAAAATGCATAGGTCAAGCTATTACGTATCAATTTCTTCACTGTCTTATAGGTTAATTGAAAAGTAGTCACGGCGCGTTGATATTCCTTTGTCAAATTACCTCTGCTCACCCCTTCATCATCTGTTGATAGTGCGACAGGGACACCGTAACTCAAATAGAGGGGAAATGGATGATTCTTGCCTTCAATATTTAATATCTCTGCGTTGCTAGTGAGGTTAATCTCAACCATCACGTGTCGATTCGCCATTTCTTTAAGAAGCTGATCTGCATTATTTTCTTGCGTAATATCTACACCGTGTCCGATACGATCGGCATTAGCGACAAAGACTGCATCATGGATATGGAATTTCAATCCTTCTGGCGGCACGAGAGCATTATTCAATTCACCTGCATGCAAGCTGATATACACATTAGGATACAGTTGATGGAGAAATCCTACCATTTGCATATGCAGTTTATAATCGCGCATGGAGATAGGACCATCTTCAGGCTGCACCATATTTACACCCACAATTCGTTTGCCTTTACTTGCTGCCGCAAAACCAGCAAGTAATTGTGCAAAAACCATTTCAGGTGCTTGCTCACGCAAAACTTGATAAAGATAACGAACTTTAACACCACAACCTGCTTGAGATCGAGCACAGTCACATGCAAGCAAAGAATGCATTTTAGCTTCATCTTGAGCTAAAGTGGTAGACATATCATTTAAAATTTTCTTGAAATCAGCATGGTGGAGCAGCTTGTTACGCATACTAGCAAAATCAGGATCCCAGCCTAATTTCTTCCCTAATTTTCCTGATTCATTCTTGTCAACCGTCACCATTAATTCAAGATATTGTTCATTCTGTAAACCTGCTCGTTGCACAATCTCACTTAACACTTCGCCGCCATGGCTATTGGGAATCAAACTAAATTTCCCAAATGATGCAAAAAAGTGATCATGCCCTGATTCTTTTTTACTGAGGAAATGACGCATGGACCAATTATCAATCAATGTTTCTTTAAAATGATGATTCTTTATCGCATTATTTAACCGATTTTTTTCCTGACAGTTTAAATCAACATAAACAGTATAGGTATTTCGATTCACACAGAAGTTATCTGGGTAAGCATAGTTCAGCATATTTTCGGCGTAAGTTGCGCCTGATGCATGATTATGTAAATCACCACCTTTTGGAAGCTGATACAGAAATTCAAATAATTTTTGCGGGTTAGTTTTAATCGATTCAAAATAATGCTCGGTTTGACATTCTGTGAGAGATTGTGCGCAGGTGTTTACACTCAAGATGAATGCCATAATGCAAAAAATAAACTTAATTTTCACGAAATACCCTCTACTAATTATTTTGTATCTAACGTCTTCATGATCTGAGGAGCATAGCGCTCACCTGCTATCGCATCTGGAGCAAATAGCTGATCTAAGCGAGCTATCTCTTCTTTATTCAACTGCACTTGTGTTGCTTTTATATTTTCTTCAAGATACTTACGCCGTTTAGTTCCAGGAATAGGAATAATGTTAGGTGATTTTACCCGCACCCAAGCCAATGCCAATTGCGCATCCGTACATTTTTTTTCAAGCGCTATTTCATTTAGATGTTGCACCAATTGGTAGTTTTTATCGAAATTACCAGCTTGAAAACGCGGATTAGTTCGTCTGAAATCATTATTTTCGAAACTATTTGGTGAAGTAATTTTATTAGTTAAGAATCCTCTTCCCAATGGACTATAGGCAACAAAACTAATATGCAACTTCTCGCATAATGGAATCATTTCTTTTTCTGGTTCACGTGTCCATAAAGAATATTCAGATTGCAGTGCCGTGATAGGGTACACTTGATGAGCTCTTTGCAATGTCTCAGCATTAACTTCGGATAATCCTAGGTACCTTATTTTTCCCACTCTCACCAGATCAGCCATGGCACCAACGGTGTCTTCAATAGGAACATTTTTATCCAGTCGGTGTAAATAATATAAATCTATCACATCAATACTTAACCGTTTTAAACTCGCATCACACGCTTTCTTAACATACTCTGGGCTGCCAAACGTTCTTACTTGAGTATTGTTGTGATCTCTAACAATGCCGAATTTTGTCGCAATGATGATCTTATTCCAGTGATTTTTAAATGCCTTAGCTAACAATTCTTCATTCGCACCCAATCCGTATGTATCAGCAGTATCATAAAAATTAACGCCAAGCTCGAGAGCACGATGCAAAGTAGCAATGGATTCATTTTCATTTGTCGATCCATAAAACTCAGACATACCCATACAACCCAAACCAATTGCAGATACTCTTAATTTCGTATTACCTAATTGTCTTTTATCCATGTTAAGACCCTATTTTTGTATTGACTTATTTGCAATAAAATTAAAAATGCCAGAAAAATCGAGTTCACCACTTCCTTGATTAACATATAATTCATAGAGTTCTGTTGCTGCTGCACCCAATGGAATGGCAGCATCTACCGCTTCAGCAGCATGATGTGCAAGCCTAAGATCTTTCAGCATCATTTTTGCCATAAAACCCGGTTGATAGCCACGATTGGAAGGAACATTATCAATCACATTAGGCGCTGGACAATAGCTTGTCATGGACCAGCATTGCCCAGATGCATTTGAGCTAATCTCAAAAAATTTTTGTTGATCCAATCCCAGTTTTTCAGCAAGTGAGAAAGCTTCACATACACCGATCATAGAGATACCCAACAGCATATTGTTGCAAATTTTCGCCGCTTGTCCGCTTCCAGGAGGACCTGCATGCACTATTTTTTTCCCCATGGCTTTTAGCACAGGTTGTGCACGTTCAACATCTATTGCATGACCACCCACCATAAATGTCAGAGTAGCTGCTTGCGCGCCCGCCACACCGCCGGATACAGGCGCATCTAACATACCGATACGCAACTTATCTGCTTCCACATGTAATGCATGAGTAGTGGTAATATCAATGGAAGAACAATCAATATATAACTTTCCTGGTTTGAGATGAGAAAACAATCCATCATGCTGTAGACAAACCTCTGTTACTTGCTGGCCCGTTTGCACAGAAGTGATGATAATCTCTGCATTTTCAGCTAACGACCCTAAAGAATTTGCTGCGATAGCTCCCTCTTTCGTCATTGTGGTGATCGCGCTTGGCACGACATCATATACGTATACCTTAAACCCGGCTTTTAATAAATTGTGTATCATGGGATTTCCCATGTGGCCCAATCCAACAAATCCTATTGTTGTCATGAATTTTCCCTCGGAAACCAACGTTGTGTTACAGTTTTTAATTTGGTATAGAAGCGTATTGCTTCAGAGCCATACATTCCTATATCAGAAAAAATAGAACGTTTCCAGCCACCAAAACTATGGTAAGCCACTGGCACAGGAACAGGAACATTGACACCCACCATGCCAACTTGTACTTTTTCAGCAAACGTGCGTGCTGTATAACCATCACGGGTGAAAATAGCGGTACCATTGCCATACTCATGATCGTTAATTAATGCTAAAGCAGCATCAAACGTAGGAACACGCACCACCGAAAGCACAGGACCAAAAATTTCTTCACGATAGATGCGCATTCCTGGTTTAACTTGATCAAATAAACAACAACCCATGAAAAAACCATTCTCATAATCTGCTGGCTTATATTGGCTGCCATCAACGATTAACTTTGCCCCTTCTTGTTTGCCTATATCGATGTAAGATTTTACTTTTTCCCAATGCTGATGGGTCACTAGTGGGCCCATATTGATATTTGTTGCTAATCCGGGTCCAAGCTTAATTTTTTCGATAAGTGGTTTCATCTTGGCAATTAATTCGTCTGCCACCTCATCCCCTACTGCAACCACCACGGAAATAGCCATACAGCGCTCACCTGCGCAATCATAAGCAGCGGTCACTAACGCTTCTGCTGTTTGTTCTAAATCCGCATCTGGCATGACGATAGCATGATTTTTAGCACCGCCAAACGCCTGCACTCGCTTATTATGTGATGTTGCTGTTTGATAAACATATTCGGCGACAGGGGACGATCCCACAAAACTAACTGCTTTGACATCGGGATGAAGTAATAATGCATCGACTGTTTCTTTGTCACCTTGTACTACATTGACTACACCATCTGGCACACCAGCTTCCTTGGCCAATTCAACTAGGCGAATAGAACAAGAGGGATCTTTTTCAGAGGGTTTGAGCACAAATGTGTTGCCGCAGGCAATCGCCATAGGAAACATCCAGAGAGGAATCATGGCAGGAAAATTAAACGGGGTAATACCAACACAGACGCCAAGCGGTTGAGAAAAAGAGTAACTGTCAACACCAGATCCAATTTCTCCTGCATAACCGCCTTTTAGATGATTAGGAATACTGCAGGTAAAGTCGACTACATCAATGCCACGCTGGACAGAACCCAACGCTTCACTCAATGTTTTGCCATGTTCTTGTGTCACTAATTTCGCTAAATTTTCTTTATTTTGATCAAGGAGAGCTTTAAATTTAAATAAAATTTTTGCACGTTGAGGAGGTGTGGTGGCTGACCACTTGAGAAAGGCTGACTTTGCAGCCTGCACGGCTTTTTCTACCATTTGCTTATCCGCTACGCTTACATAACCAATGACAGCTCCCGCCGCTGGATTATAAAGATCTAATTTTTTACCTTGTGCTGTTATCTCTTGCCCATTAATAAAATGCGGCACTTCATACACCATTGCCTTCTCCTTTTCTCGCACTTCAGAATGTTGAACGTTATCAGCCATTATTTTCTCCTTCTATAACGCAATATAAACATAATCCTTAACCCACCAATGCTAATCGTTTGGCTGGCTCTGCTTCTTTTTGTTTGGTAAATACTGTGAGTAAATCATGCAACATACCCGTGTACATTTCCGTCATCATAAAAAAATCAGCGTCAAACTTCTGTTGTCTTGTTTCTATTTGATCTTGTAATTCTGCCATATCATCTTCCATTAACCTGATGGTGCGTAGAGAAAAATCGTCTGCAATCACAAAATTAAGACGGTCATGCCAACACAACGCCATTTGTATTACTTCGCAGCCGCCTTTAACCAGCGATTGAATGCTAACATCAAATAGATCTTGCTGCTGGCAACGAATGACTCGATTTTGTTGGTCAGGATCTTGGAGTACACATGATTTTTCAATCGAAAAAAACGAGGGATAATCTTTATTTTTTAACCAACTTGTCATAATAGAAGAAGGTTTGATGATTTCAAACGAACTAATTCCCTCATCGAGTGATTTTTTAAACATGGAAATGAATAATTCGGTTTTAGCAGGACTGATAGTGTTTAGAATTAGCCAATGATTTTTGGTATCAATATAGGCATAAAGACGGGTCAGTTTACTAAAAGCTCGTGGCAACAATGTTTGAATAATTTCATCTTTAAATGAGAGCTTTTCTTTTTGACGAACTTTTCTTGCTTCTGCTAGTTCAATGTGTTTAATTTTTTCTTTCAGCGTCTGACCGACTACACTCGCAGGTAAAATTTTTTCTTCGATTTGTAAACAAATCATTATACAGCCATTAATGCCTCGCGTGAGTGGCGCACCTTCTTCATCAACGGGTGATACCCAACCCATGCTAGCTGGCATAGATGGTAAACAGGGATTAAACGCCAACGGTTCGAGTTGCTCCGCGAGATGATGGGACGATGAAGAAATAGAAGACGTCAATTGAAATAATTGTAGTTGTTTGAACCACATATTGTGTTCCTTGAATAAAAACTCGGGCACAAACGATCCGAGTTTTTGTTAATATTTAGGTATAGGCAGGAGTGTAGACATGGATAATCAATAAGTGAAGAAATTTTTTCAGAGTTGGAAGCATCCCTTTTAAAAAGTCAGACTTTTAATCATTCTGACTTGTGCTGGCTCAACCTTAGTAAAATTGTCTTTTTTCTTAGCGAATAATTTACTTGATTCGCCTTTATCAAGACCTTTTAACTGATTAGAAAACATTCCGATGGCAGCAATACTAACGAGTTTTTCTTTATCTTCGTCTGAAAACACGTCAGGGGGCAAATGAATCAAGCACTCAACAATTCTTGGATCAAAATTTTTTGCTAATGCAGAATTTACTGTTTTGCTTAAATTCAAGCAAAGTTTGACTAAACAAGCTAACGTGGGATAGGAAAGATCAAAGAGAACAATACCCACTGTTCCTCCTGCTGCCACACCCGCTAACATAGTAAGTGTTTCAAATACCTTCGCAAACGCATGTTCTAAAGTAGCATTCACCACTTTATCAGCGCCATAATAGGCTAGATATTTGCCTGCATCGCCCATCATGAGTACCATCGCACTACCTGTATAGTTACTCACTTGCAATTTGTGGTCAATGACAACACCTGTCATACTCGCTGCTTCACCTATCGCTTTACCCACACCAAAACCAGGTAATGAAGACAAGACCCCACAAGTAACAGCCAATCCTATCGTCATAGGCGATACATTGAAGGTGAAATTGTTAACTGTAGACAATTCCTTAATCATTTGGTCGACATTTATTATGTTCTGACATAACTTAGGATCGAGGTAATCGGTGATGGTTGGATTTTTTTGCGTTCGCATCGAATTTTCTAACTTTCCCACTATCTTTCTATCATTGATCAACGTTCTATAGGTTGCCAAACAAGCAAGTTGAGTTTTAGGATCAATATCGTCAATGTCATCAACGTTTAATAGTAGACAACCTAAATCATAAAGTTCGCTATTTCGCGGCGACCGCCAATATGATTTTTTAATAGGCCTCAGAAACGCCAATAAAGCACCCATTTTGGCTCGTTGCGAACGACTAAGAAAATGATTTTTATCTTCGTCATTATAGTTCACCGGAATCACTTCGCTCAGTGCTTTGCCTAATTGTGCAAGATAAAGTCTTTCCGGATTGCTTGTTTTATTTTTATTTTTTTCTCGAGTTTCATAATCATCTGGTAAAGTCGCTAGTTTTTGATCGATGAATTTTTCAGAGGGAATCACTTTGAGCATGTTCTTGGCATTGGCGCTCACATGATTAAAAACTGCTTGGATATTGTTTTTTACTTGAGTTTCGACTTGATCGATGTCTAACTTTTTTTCTTCGAATTGAGCTTTAAACAGATTTTTATTTTTAAAAAAATAACTAAAAAATTTCCCTAGACATTCTAGGGTATCAAAATAATCAGGTTTTCCCGCTTCCTTACAGCCTAATTCTTCAAACAAAATGGTACGTAATGAACTGCGTTCGGGAGATAACCTTTTATACTCTTCGTCTATGCTTTCTAAGCAAAAGAGCCCTGCTGCAAAGACAATTCCTCTCAATTCGTCGTCATTCGGTTTTTTGTCAAGAATTTCTAGGCTGGAAAGAACGGCATCGAGGATATTGATAAGCTGTATTCTGTCTGGATTATTGTTGGTATACCTATTTCTAACTTTTTTTAATCGCTCAACTAACTCCTGCAACGAGAAACTAATCTTGTAGTTCATAAAAATTCCTTATCCATGGCTTTAATCCTATCTTATATTTCTTAACGTTTTCTTAAATGAAGGGTGTGACATCGTCTTTTCTTTTCAATGAATAATTTCTTAAATGAAGGGTGTGACATCGTCTTTTCTTTTCAATGAATAATAATGATACCCTCCTTGCTAAAAATAGCTTAAAATCGGCGCCAACAAGAGGCACAAAATTCGTCATGTCACTTCTTCACAAAACTTACGGCTTGATTTACGTAGCGATACTGGCAATAGTTAGCTATGGTATTGTTACTGTTCCGCTAATGGCCAATATGGGTATTAGCTCTCTTGTCGTCGCTATCCTATTGGGAATTATCATTGGCAACTTTTGGCATTATCCTGAATCCTGGTCACCCGGTGTTCAATTCGCTGCTAAGCGATTACTACGAACTGCGATTATCCTTTACGGCTTTCGTGTCAGCTTCCAACAAATTGCTTCTGTAGGAATAAAAGCATTAATTTTAGATGTCTTAGTGGTCTCATTGACACTCCTTCTTGGGTATTGGGCAGGCAGAAAAGTGTTAAAACTTGACCGCGACATGTCGATCTTAATCAGTGCAGGAGCCGCCATATGTGGCGCAGCTGCCGTGCTGGCGGTTGAAGATATCTTAAAAAATGAACCTTATAAAACAGCCGTCGCTATCGGTACAGTCGTACTGTTCGGCACCACTTCTATGTTTCTCTATCCATTTCTTCATCACACCGGACTATTTGGATTGAGTGATTATCAGTTTGGTATTTTCGCCGGGGCTAGCGTGCACGAAGTCGCGCAAGCACTGATCGCTGGCGATAATGTGGACGGTGAAGTTGGCAAGGTCGCTGTTATCGTGAAAATGATACGAGTTTTATTACTCGTTCCCGTTCTCATGCTGCTTTCTATACTAAATAACCGCTCATACAAGACCAGTTCAGGCAAACAAATGAAATTAACTGTGCCTTGGTTCGCCGTCGGCTTTGTCTTGGTGATAGGATTTAACTCGCTGCAATTGTTACCGACTGCCTTAGTAAATACGATTAATCAATTTGACATCATCTTACTCACCATGGCAATGGGCGCCATAGGCATAGAAACTAAATTAAGCAAGCTAAAAAAGGTAGGGTTGAAACCACTCTATCTTGCCATTATCTTGTTCAGTTGGTTAATGTGTAGTGTATTTATGATGGTAAAATTTTCGTAACCAGTAACAGAAATTCATTATAGGAGCATAATATGAGAAATCGCCACGATTTACTGCAATTGGAAAGAGATGCAAATAAAGAAGGGGCCTGGCAAGCAAAATTAGCTTACGCTCATTATTTATTAAAATTCGAACCTGAGCAAAAGGAAAATGCTAAAAAATATCTTCAAGAAATTATATTTAATGATATACGGGAATATATTACTGAAGCAAGATATCTCCATGAATCTCATTTTCCAGCTGACAATAAAAGAGATGCCGTAGCCATTGCTTCACTTGAAAAAGTAAAAACTAATCAAAATAATAGATTCCAACCAATTTTAAATCGAAGAATTCTTAGCTCTCCTGAATTTCAATATAAAACGATACGCTATAACTATGAACATCCTTCCATTCCGAGAAATAAGAGAGAGCGACTCATCAGTCAAACTATACAAAAATTAGAAACATTGCTGAGTTCGGAAGAAGAAATAACCGATACATTGCGTGCCAAGATTTATTTTCAATTAATCCATTTGCATATTGAACACGCTCAATTAAAAGGCCAGCGAAGTCATTTAGAAGAGGCGAAGAAATATTGTCAATTATTAACAAAGGATGAAACTTTATCTCGCATGAATAAAACTGCCTATGCTAAACAAATTTATCAGGAAATAAGTACGATTACTAATAAGCCCATCTATGATTTTAAAACGCATATTAAAGAATCTTTTAAAGCAGGCAGAGAAGGAAACAGAATTTTTTTCAAGTACGCAGGCATATTCATAGGTAATATGATAGATTTTTCCTTGGCGGGGATGCCGAAATTAGTTAAAAAATCCATGGACCAAGATTTTGTTCCGAAAGGAAAAACACTTCCGCAAGAATTATTTAAAAATTCAGGTTTCGGCGTTGTGTTTAAATATTTAGGAAAGCAGCTTGGGAAACATGTTGTAGGTAATCTTGTTGGAGGTCCTATTGCAGCCATAGCGGGTGTCGTGTTTTATCCTTTTGAATATTTTCATCAAAAATATCGAACAAATAGCGAAATAAAAAAAGTAGCAGAGAATGTTGTTAATTTGAAAAAAGATACGGTCAAAAAGTCATCCACCGCTTTTTGCAGTGACACTTTAAGCACCAACTCAGAATCCATCTTTGCCCATAACAAGGATAATAGTCGGTTTGATAAAAAAATCGATTATACTAAATCTGAGTTAGATCAACTTATTTCTGTGAAACACGAATCAAATCTATTTCCTAAGAATGAAAAAATGGCATATGCATATGGGAGAGTTTTTGTTAATGGAGTTTCAAAGCAGAAAGTTGATGCTTCTTCAACAATGCTCCCTGTCTATAACCCGCTAAAGGTATAGGCGTCAAGCTAAGGAACGTGGTCCGAATAACTTCCCAAACTAGCGCCCAGATTGACACGTTCTGAATGAGAAAAAGCGCAGGTGTACTTGCTGTACATCGAGCTTTTTCGATTGAAGAACGTGTCAATCTGGGCGCTAGTTTGGGAAGTTATTCGGACCACGTTCCTAAGTAATATTGTTACACGGCTCCTAAGGCATTGTGCAAGAATAACTTGTACATTGGGCGCTCAGTGTGGCATCAGATTTAAACGCACCGGAAGGAATACTCCTGACTTCTGCCAATTAGTGCGGTTTGAGAATATCTCAATAGCGGATTAGCAGATATTCTCAAACCGCACTAATTGGCAGAAGGAAAAAGGGCCTCGACCTTTTTTGCATCTTTTATAGCTAACTGTTGAGATTGCATCGTGCGTCAAGGCTGCCTCAAGCTATTTACTTAACATGACCGTTTAATTATGTCCTGCTGTCTATCAATACCTTCGCTCTTGCTTGAGCATGGCTTTCTTCTACGCCGAAATGTTTACACAATAGATGAATATAATGGGTGGCTTTTTCGTAACATAATGGCGTTAATTCTATCAATTGAGCGACATATTTTTGCATAAAAATGACTTCAGCAACATGTTCTACGCCTAAAGAAGAAGCATGAGTCACACTTTTTTGATGACGGCGATGGGAATTAAGAGAGGCAGCATGATACGCAATTTTTCCCGTTTGTAAAATAGCAGAATAAATTAACCAATCACCAGCAATTTTTAAACGAGATAATAAGGTTTGTTGTTTATTAATAGCATCTCGTAAATTGTCTTTACGGAAAATAACACCGCTGACATTCGGGATGGTATTTTTTATGGATAAAGCATACGCTAATTCATTCTTTCCATCATTAAAATAATTTTTATGCCATTTCTCTAAATCAATATCATTTGTATAATCATGATAATGATTGGCCAATAATTTTCCCTGATCATTAATTTGTTGTGATTGACTATAGCTCATTACCACTTCGTTATTGTCAAATGCTTGAATAATCTCATACACAAAATCAAAATCAGCTACATCATCTGCTTCACATATCCATATAAAATCCCCTTTTGCCATCTCTATCCCTTTCTTCCATTGGGCAAACACTGATCCAGAATTTTTATTATTCACTATTATTTTATGTTCGATACTTTTATCTGTAGCAGAAAAATAATCTTGAATAATAGTTAAACTATCATCTGTTGACGCATCATCGAGAACGATGATTTCAAAAATAGGATAACGTTGATTAAGAATAGAATCTAAACGCTTTTTTAAGAACCGAGCATAATTGTAATTTGGAACAATCACTGAAAGGCGTTTTATGGGTATATGCAGCCAATTTAATAAGTCAAACGTATAATGATGAAACGAAAAAAGATTTTCTATCTGTGTTGACCCTTCGCTACCTAATTGTTTTCTTTTATCCTCGTGATCAAGCAATTCTATGGTAGCGTTGGCAAAAGCAAGGACATCCTCTTTTGGCACCAAAAGACCACATCCTTGTTGAAGTAAGGTAGTAAATCCTCCCGCCTCCATAAACCCTATTACTGGCACAGCTACTTCTAGAGATTGCAACACGACAGAGGGAAATGGGTCTTCACGAGAAGTTAGCGCAAAAACATCCGCTCCCGCATAATAGATATCGGTATTCTCATCAAAACCACAGAAAAAAAAGTGATCTCGTAACACTTCGTTAGCAAGTTCAGCCTGCACCAATTTCTCCATGCCACTTTCCCAATGTCCTACCCAAACAAAATAGGTATGAGAATGGCTTTGTAAAATTTTTCGCCCTATTTTGACAAATAAATCTACTCCTTTACGATGATCTGCATACCCCATTCCCAAAATGACAGCCGCATTTTTTTGTATACCTAATTTTTTTCTTAATTCATTTCTGGCATATTCACGGTTATTTTTAAACCGATTTTTTTTAATCAATCCTTGTGGCCTGATTTTTATTTGAATTTCTTTTAAAGGAAATAGTTTATGAAATGCATTGGCAACGGATACCTCTGGAAAAACAATCATATCTGCATTTTTTGCAATACTTTGACCATGCAGATACAGTTGCATCGCTTCAATTACACCTGGTAATTCATGAATAAGAGGGAGAGAACGAACACCAGCCCGAACCAAGACCTCCAGTAATAAACCCGACACGGTAGTATTAACAATGGCATGCCTATGCCCTTTTGCCACTAATCGTTGAACGACGTCATGGATTTTTATTTGGTCATAGCCTGATAAGTCATGGACTTGACACCACTTGCTAAATTCAGGTATTAATCTTCCTCCTGAAAGTAATAGCAGATCAATTTCAAAATTAAAATCAATTGTTAAAGTTTTAGCGAGTTTCAAAGCTAAATATTGTGCGCCATGAGGATGCGCATCGTGAGAGACAAGTATTAATTTAGTTTTAATTTTATTTAAACTTGCTTGTGCTAGAGCATTATAAGTTGCTTGTAACCATGCATAACCATATTTTCGATCGGGTTCTAAATGTGCACCTTCTGCCCATTCATTCCATGCATTAATAAAAATAAATTTATCATCATTATTTTTGAGGGTATAAGCAATGGTTTCTTCCAACCATGTTTGATAAAGAGCAGGATTGGAATTGATAAAAGTAGTGCCTCGACCTGGTTTTCTTGCTTCATTATCCCATGAGGGAACCACCGTTCTAAATAAGGGAATAGTTGATTTCTCGGACAAACGTGCTTGATTAACAAGATATTGATAATCAAAAATATTTCCTTGGTAGTGTGGATTAATCATAGGTATTTGCGAATTGAGTAAGGGTGCACCTACCGCAAGATAATGAGGCGGAAAATCTATCAACGCATCAAACCCATTTGGAACAGTATTTGTTATGCCAAACGTACGCGCAGCACCAAGATATAAATCGCCTATCCCAGAATGAATGCAATATTCTCGCCATCTTTTTGCTGTTGCTGTTGGATCTGGTAACAAGACAGCATTATAGATAATGAGTAACGGTCGACCATTTATTCGAATATATCTTTTATCACGCAATGCTTCATCAATATCTTTAATAAAGTCAATATCGTCCTCTGCAGAATGATTTTGTTTAATTATAATTTCATTATCAAGACCATCCCATCGACGGGTCCAATTTTCATTAGCCCAACATAAACAAAATGGAAAATCTAATTGCGGATTTTCTAGCGCGGTTTTAAAAGGGTACCATAATAATTTTTTTCCAGCAAACCAATAATGATAATAACAAAAACCATAAACACCATAATTTTGGGCTAATTCAATTTGACGTTTTTGTGTTTCTATCAAGCGAAGATCATAAAAACCTAACTCGCCAGGTAAATGAGGTTGATAATGTCCTATGAATTGCGGCAGGGCTTTAGAAACATTGGTCCATTCAGTAAAACCTTTGCCCCACCATTCATCATTTTCAGGTATAGGATGAAATTGAGGTAGATAAAAAGCAATTAATTTTATTTCTGTTTGAATTTTTTTATTATTACTAAATTTAACATAATGTGATGAATCAAGTTGATTTTGTTCAGCTAAATGCTGGAACAAGCTGATGGATGCTGGAGATGAAGAAATAGAATCTAATCTATTTGGGATTACTTGCATGGTTTTTTTTATTTTTTTTCTTACTACATTTAAAAAGCTATTCTTTAATCCAGATACCCCCGCTATTTTATAGGTGTGGTTGATTTTTTTAACTATAGATAAATATTTTTTATTAAATATATATTTTCTAACATATTTACCCAGCCATCTTAACGGAAAGCATAAGCGCCAGCTATTTGATGTGTATACTTCCTTAAGAGATTGGCGAATTTTATTGAGGACATCTTCTTTGTCTTTTAAAAGAGTGGATAAGTTAGCAATTTGTTGATTTTTTTCATGCAAAAAAGGGTTACATCTTCCAGTAATCGGTTTTTTTCTTGAAGAAGCAAATTTAAAGAATCCAGTTGTTTAACTTTATCATTTATTGATGAAGTTAACTGATTAAATTGAGTATTTTTTTCATTTACCAACAATTGTGTATCAACAAGCAATTTTTCTTTTTCATGCAGGGTGACAGATAAATTTGAAATGACTTCGTTTTTTTCTTTTAAATCACCGTGATTCCCTTCGTAAAAGCTATTGTAATAATTAGAGAGTTCCCCATTTGAAGCGATAGCGATAAAGTAAAGTGGTTTATTCATGCCTCGATTGACAGAGAGGTTATGCATATCTCCAGAAAAAGTAATATATTCTCTATTGTTTGCATTCAGGTCTACGATATTTGAGCCAAACATTAGACGCTGACCCAATATATTAATGTGAGTAAAATAACTATTTAATAACTCTTCCAATTCCTGCTTATATAATTCTTTAACGTGAAAAGGATTTTTATATTGAGGCAAATCACTATATTCATATTTATCTGGGCTTGAGAGTATTAATATGCCGTTCTGACATAAGACCCTACTGATTTCCATCATCATTTCTTTATGCTGGGCATGATGCTCTATCGTTTCAAAACTAACGACGACATCGACGGAGCGATCAGGTAAAGGTATCGTAGAACAAAGACCCACTTTAAACTGTAAATTATCTTTTACATATTGTTGTTTGGCAAAAGCAATAGCTTCCTCTGAAATATCTACTCCAGTGACTGACTTGGCTACCTCAGAAAGAATATAAGCGCCGTAACCGTCACCACAAGCGATATCCAAGACTCTTTTGTCATGAATTAATTCCCGAGCAAAAAAATAGCGGTGTAAGTGTTCAAGCTCAATATTGCCCTTAAGGCTAGAAATATACCGTTCCCCGGTCCAATCCAGCTGTTTCTTAACTTGAAATCCTTCTTTATCCATGAACCCGCTCCTAAAGCTTGAGGCCCTGTACTATCTCGATAAACACCTGGCCACGATACTCATCATTATTAAACATATCAAAACTCAGCAATATGTTATCATTTGGTTTGGTTGATGGATAGCAAATGCAGGTTCTTTGAACCATTCCCATACTGCACCGTGTTATGATAAGAAGCATTGTCCTAGCAGGTTGGTCAATGGGTATCGAAATGATATTTTACTTATTTTTTCCTATTCTTTCAAACACGACGTATCGCCTTTGTATTTAGAGAAAATTAACCAGGAGACTACATGAAAGAATTAAATAGTCTTGCACGACAAGCAGATGTGTGTGCGGGACAATTAAAGGTATCGAATCGTATTCACTTGGATGATTATATTTTGATGTTTCTCCTTAATCATCCATCCTTTAATTCACCTGTAGATGCCATTCACTATTATTTTAACGATGGCCGAAAATCGGCAGATAAACTTGCTGCCCTTATAAATAATTTAGGTGAACGATTTCATCATAATGTGTCATTATTAGAATTTGCTTCGGGGTATGGGTGTGTTTCACGCCATTTGCCTGTGCTTATGCCAAAAATTGACTTTACAGCTTGCGATATTCATCAACAAGCAGTTCAATTTATTTCTGAACAACTCAGGCAAAAGGCTTTAATTTCGCATAAGAATCCCGAACAATTTTATTTAGGTCAACAATACGATATTATTTTTTCCCTTTCTTTCTTTTCGCATATGCCTAGAACGACGTGGGGTAAATGGATTAGGGCTCATTATAAACATCTTAAGGCGGGAGGCGCTTTAATTTTTACTACGCATGGGTTATATAGTAAAAAACATTTAGGCGATCCACAAATACCCTTAGATGGCTTTTGGTTTAAGCCTGAGTCAGAACAATTAGATTTAAATACGTCGGAATATGGGTCAACACTCGTGACACGAGAATTTGTTGAAAAAGAAGTATATAAACAAATCAATCGTCTTATTCATATTTATAAACCTGGGTTTTGGTGGGAACATCAAGATCTTTATGTCGTGACTAAAGAAGATTGAATAATTAATTGGAAATATTAGATAATGAGGGTCTCATTCTATTCAAATTAAAAACTTTATTATTAGGTGGAACTGGATTTTATGTTTAATGGAATAATGGAATTATATGCAATTTTCTAATAAAGGTTTTTGCGTTTGTTGTAATCAAGATACAACGTTTATAGCTAATCAATCGTGGCTTCGAGATCATTATGAATGCTCATTATGTAAATCTATTCCTCGTGAAAGAGCCTTAATGCATGTCATTAATCTTTTCTATTCACATTGGCGCAATGCAATAATTCATGAATCATCACCTATCAATCGAGGCGCCAGTTTGTTATTAAGAAATGAATGCAAAAATTATATTCCTAGCTATTATTATCTTGATGTTAATATGGGAACCTACTATAATGGATATCGTTGTGAAAATTTGGAAAATTTAAGTTTTGAAAATAACTCAATAGACTTACATATTTCGCAGGATGTCTTTGAGCATATTTTTGATGTAAAAATGGCATTTTCTGAGATCGCTCGAACTCTAAAACCAGGTGGAATGCATATTTTTACTACGCCTATTGTAAATAAAAATAAACCGAGTCAACTATGTGCTGAACTTACCAAAGAAGGTAAAATTATCCATTACTTAGACAATCCAGAATATCATGGAAATCCCATCGCTCAACAAGGATCACTGGTGGTGATGCATTGGGGATATGATATAACTAAGTGGATTCATGAAGCGAGCGGTCTGTTTACTGATGTTATTCATATTGATAATTTAGATCTAGGTATTCGAGCAGAATACATAGAAGTTCTGGTAACAAGAAAATCGATTGGATGAGAAATGAAATGTCTAGTCAAAATGATGACGTAGCGATTCTTCTCTGTACTTATAATGGAGAATGTTTTTTAGAAGAACAGTTAAACTCATTCGAAAAACAAGTCAACGATTGGCGTCTCTTTGTTTCCGACGATCATTCAAATTTTCAAACGTTATCTATTCTTAAACAATTTCAAAAAAAACACTCTGCTAAAAAAATAATGATTCAATCTGGTCCTCAACGAGGATTTGCAGCAAATTTTTTATCTTTAACTTGTTCTACGTGCATACAGGCTTCTTATTATGCATTTTCAGACCAAGATGATGTTTGGGAACCCAATAAGCTTTCAAAAGCTATTGCCTGGCTACAAACTATTCCAAGCGATTGCCCAGCTTTATTTTGTTCATCAATACGTTTAATTGATAGTCAAGGAAATGAAATTGGTTTTTCAAAAATCTTTAAAAGGCAACCTCATTTTTCTAACGCACTTGTAGAAAATATAGCAACTGGACATACTATGGTTTTTAATCAAGCTGCTAGAGAGTTGCTTTTAAAAGCAGGGAGTGATATTAGGATTCCAGCACATGATTGGTGGCTTTATCTTGTGGTATCTGCTTGCGGCGGAAAAATCTATTATGACTCTTACCCTAGTGTGCGTTACCGTCAACATAAAAATAATGTAACTGGCTATGACATGAGTCTAATTGGGTTAATAAAACGGGCTATTCATATGTTTATTTTCAATCATTTTAAATTAAAAATAGATATGAATATTCATGCGTTAGAAAGAATTTACCCTTATATGACCACGTCTAATCAAATTGTTTTTGAAAATTTTAAACAAGCTCGTCACCACCGGTTGATTAGGCGTATTTTTAAGACACATCAATCTGGCATTTACCGACAAACTCTCATAGGAAATATAGGCTTAGTTGCTGCCATCTTGACTAATAAAATTTAGAACGAAGACAGACGCTTTTATTCAGCGTTGTTTCGCAGCAGCGATATCAAATGACTTTTAAAAAACAGATGAAAAAACTCTTAATCTTGACAATACAAATAGGATAGCTTAAAAAATGTGAATGTCATCGTGACCTTTTTGCAGAAAATACGGCACACAATCTTGCCGAAATTGCCTGGAAATCTTGAGAAAAAAAATCGCCGAGAGGTGATGCCGACTAATTTAACGCTACCACATTTTAACAAGGAGGTAAAAATCTGATGAACTCAATCGAACAGTCTGTGCAGGTTGTTGCAGAGGCGTGGAAGCAGAGCACTTATTACGAAGATGCCGAAGCATGGACATTTATATTTTGGAGTGAGGGCCATCCCTTTTACCCATTGTTCAAGCACCTCGATCTGACAAATGTCCTGGAGCTCGCCTGCGGACATGGACGCCACACTGAAGTTATTGCAGGAGGCACAACCAAACTTATTCTAATGGATGTGCACGATGAGAACCTCACCTACTGCCGGTCCCGCCTTGCTTCCTTCAATCATATAGAATTTTGCAAGAATAACGGCTTTGACTTTAAGCCGGTAGACAATAACTCACTCAATTCAGTCTTTTGTTATGACGCGATGGTGCACTTCAGCCCAGACATCGTTCAATCATACCTTAGGGATACTGCTCGAGTCCTCAAGCCAGGCGGCATGGCCCTCTATCATCATTCCAATTACCCTGCTCCGTTGGATAGGCATTATGGACAGAACCCGCACGCGAGAAACCATATGACCGAAATGCTGTTTCGGCAATATGCCAACGAAGCCGGACTGACCATTGTCGAAACGGTGCCTCTGACGTGGGGAGATGTTGAAGATTTGGACCGACTAACGTTACTTGTGCGGTGAATATAGGACGCATGTTCGCCTGGGTCAGCCTCTAGGGTCTGTTGACAATTGCAATTCTAGCTGCAAAACGAGTAACATCGGTCAAAATGCACGCAAATTTTCGTCAAATAGTCCAGCTATTCTCCTCAAATTTGCGGGAAAAATGGCAATAAATCAGCCCCTCTTGAATCTACACCAAACGTCGGCTGCGAGGCCTCAAAAAGCAATACTCTCAAACCTACACAGAGGAATAAAGAAGACTTGACTTAATGGTATTAATAGGTAATACTTAGTAATAATATATATTACCGAGGTGCTCATGCCTACCAGCCATCCAATACCAAAGGTCGTTAAGCTTGACCCTGAAATTAGAGATCGTCTAGAACGATTAGGCGAGCTCAAGCATCGTTCGGCACATTGGTTAATGAAAGAAGCAATCACTCGTTACCTCGAACAAGAGGAATATAACGAACAGTTAAATCGTGAAACTCTTACTCGTTGGCAAGAAGCCGAACAAGGGAAAGTAGTTAGCCATCAAGCTGTCAGCAAGTGGCTTGATACATGGGGAACGGATGAGGAGAGTGATAGGCCACCATGTGGGAAATAATCTGGTTAAATAGTGCTGTTAGCGATGTTGTAAGACTTAGGGAGTTTATTGCTAAAGAAAATCCCAATGCTGCAAAGAAAGCAGCTGAGGCGATTCAAGATGCAGCTAAGCGCTTAATGGAAACCCCTTCAATCGGAAAACCTGTTAACGATTTGCCGCAATACCGAGACCTGCTTACTCGATTTGGGGCAGGTGGTTATGTGCTTCGTTATCGAGTGCACGCAGAAACTATTTATATCGTCCATATCCGACATTATCGAGAAGCTGATTTTAAATTGTAACGGAACTTTATCAATCATTTCATCTGATGATTCTAAACTTTACATAGGCAACGCCGGCAGCAATGATATTTCGGTCACTGATATTGCGGCAGATAATTAGAATCTGTTGATTGAATATCAAGTATGGATAATAGTTGCGTTACTAATTACACTATAGGTGTCAATCTCGATCCTTATAAAAACTTTTTATGGAGAAAAAATGAAAAGGAAAAAATTTTATACTTCTCTCGCCTTAGTTTCTTTTAGTATCTCACTTTCTTCTGCTGTTTTCTCTTGCACACGTTTACTACACGTTGATCCAAACCAAGGTATCATGGTGGGACGTAATATGGACTGGTTTGAAGAAATGCAGACTAAATTAGTTGTTTACCCTCGCGGTATTACCCGCAGCGGTTCTGCAGATACCAATCCTTTAAAATGGGTTTCGCAATATGGAAGTATTGTGGCAACTTCATATGATTTGGGCACAGCAGATGGAATGAATGAAAAAGGGTTAGCGGTACATGGCTTATGGCTGGATTCCACTGATTATGGTCAGCGAAATGAAAATATTCCAGGCTTGTCACTGATGGTTTCTGCTTTTTATTATCTTGATAATTTTAAAACGGTAGATGAAGCAGTCCACGCAACACAATCGGGCACATTTCAAATGCTCCCATTTTATCATCCTGGCACCGGAAAGTGGATTAAAGTACATTGGGCATTAGAAGATGCTTCAGGTGACTCAGCTATTATTGAATATACTGATGGTCAACCTAAAATTTATCACAGTAATAATTATACTGTGTTAACCAATGATCCTACTTATGATTTACAATTAGAAAATCTCAAACAATATCGTGGTTTTGGTGGTAATAAACCAATTCCTGGCACAAATGAAGCATCTGACAGGTTTGTTCGCGCTGCCTATCACGGCAACCATTTACCTGCATTTTCCTCTACTAACGAAGCGGTGGCAGGAATCTTAAGTGTTATGCAAAATGTTGGAGCACCTTTTACATTATTCAGATTAGATCCAACAAAAATTCATCGAACGATTTGGCGAACAATAGCTGATTTGACGCATCATGTTTATTATTTTAATTCTACGTCAAATTTTACTGTTGTTTATGCACAGTTAGATAAATTTTCACTTCAACCTGGCTCCCCTGTGATGAAATTAGATTTAGTTAAACACCCAAAATTATCAGGCGATATGACAGATAAATTCGAGAATGCTTCGGGTAAGCAATAAAAAACTTTGGCGGCTTAAGCAATTGTTAAAATTGTAGAATTTTCCCATTGGGTAAATGGCGTACAGACAAAATTAACTATTCTGTTGTAAAATTTAATTGAGTTTCCTCACAACGAGGAGATGAAATGAGTTTTTTGCGGAAGAAACCCATTAATTCAGTTGATCCTAAATCCTCTTTGCATCGTACGTTAAATGCCTTTGATCTAACCTTAATGGGAATAGGCGCTATTATTGGTGCAGGTGTATTCGTGTTAACAGGTATTGCGGCAGCCACTAAAGCAGGCCCTGCCATTGTTTTCTCTTATGTTATTGCCGGGCTCGCCTCTATGTTTGCAGCTCTGGCTTATGCAGAGTTAGCAGCCAGCATAGGTGGAGCAGGAAGTGCTTATAGTTATGCTTACGCCGGATTTGGTGAATTCTTTGCCTGGCTCATTGGCTGGGATTTATTATTAGAATACATTGTGAGTGTAGGGACGGTGGCGATTGGGTGGTCGGGTTACGTCAATAATTTTTTCCAGGCTATTCATATCCATTTACCTGATGCTCTCACTAAAAACCCCTTTGAAGGTGGTGTAATCAATATTCTGGCTGTCCTCATTATTTTCTTACTGACCGCATTATTGTGTATTGGTGTAAGGCAAAGTGCACGTTTTAATGCTGTCATTGTATACATCAAAATGGTGACGATTTTGATTTTTATTACAGTTGCCAGTATGCACGTCAAAATTGAACATTGGCAACCTTTCTTACCCTTTGGTTGGACAGGCGTGATGCAAGGTGCCTCTCTGGTATTTTTTGCTTATATTGGTTTTGATGCATTATCAACGGCAGTTGAAGAAACCATCAATCCTCAACGCAGTGTTCCTATTGGCATTATTTGTTCGGTTATTATTTGCACTATTATTTACATTGCCGTGTCTGCACTGCTTACAGGCATTGTGTCTTATACTACACTTAATGTGCATTCACCCGTGGCTGATGCATTATTGCAAATTGGCTATCATACCGCCGCTGGTTTTATCGCCGTAGGTGCCATAGCAGGTCTTACCACAGTCATGCTGGTAATGTTTTATGGGGTATCACGCATCTGTTTAGCCATGTCACGCGATGGATTGCTTCCATCTGCCATTGCTAAAATTCACCCTCAAACTCGCACCCCTATCTATATTATCGTCATTAATGGCGTTATCATGTCGATAATTGCAGGTATTGCACCGATTAATCGTGCTGCTGAATTGGTAAACATTGGGACCTTAGCTGCATTTACTTTTGTTTGTGCAGGGACAATTGTTTTTCGCTGGACTCATCCTGATATCAGTCGGCCTTTTAAATTACCCTTTAGTCCACTTATTCCTTTGCTAGGTATCTTTTTCTGCATTTACTTGATGATTAATTTACCCGCAGTCACTTGGTGGCGTTTTATGATCTGGGCAGTAGTTGGTGTCATCATTTATTTTTTATATGGTTGGAAACACAGTGTACTGTCGAGGAAAAAATGAAGCTGGATTATTTTAAGGAGTAATCAAAACAAAAAGCCGTATTGTTTTTTAATACGGCTTTTCCATTATGAAAAGATTAAGTCGACGGCTCTTCAACTACGGTGACTGTGAATGAAGAAGAAGCTGTGTTGCAACTATTTGATGCTGTGACATTGACTGTAAATGTTCGCGCAATCGTATGAACAGCATTTATGGTTAATTCACCTTGCGGTGTGATGGATACTGAGTTTGGCGTAACCGTGCCACTGGTTGACACCGAGTAGGTTAATCCATTGCCGCTAAAGTGGCTGATGGCATCAATGGTTTCAGTAGTGGTACCGTTAGGTATTGTTAAATTACTAAACGAATTGGTGACAGTAATGCCTTGTTCAGCACATGGATCAGTAGTTACTTTTTCATCGACAATTGCTAACACCTGCGGCATGTAAACGGCGGGGTCTGCAGTCCAAGCCAGCAGATTATCTCTAATAGGTGCTGTGGTAGTAGCTTCACCTTTTAGATCTTCACCTTTTAAGTTGGCAGGGACAGTTTGACAGCGTTGATCCAAGAAATAATTCGCGCTGAGGCCAACATTATAGGTATCAGGCAGCGTATTCTTGCCTATGGTATAGTCGCCAAATAACCCTAATGACCAGATGCCATAGTAATGAACATTGCTCCACGAAAGGTTAGCAGCATAATTATTGAATGGTTGGCGCCATGCAGCGGACAAAGCAAGACCCAAATTATCGGTTATCGCTTGGTTTAATCCGATTGTTCCACCAACACCGATGGCATCTTCGTTAGGGCCGTTTCTATTATCATAACGGACGTTGTCGTAATTGAGCGCAGCGCTTACTTTACCGCCTTGCCAAGGCGCAATTGCCACACCTGGTGCGATACCTGCGGCATTAGAACCTGCGATACGTCTTATATCAGTGAAGGGAACTAGCGAGCCTTGTGCATTGGTAAACTTACCAGTGACAGTGCTTAACGATTTGTTGGGTGCATGTGATACATATGCATTCAAACCGAATTGAGGTTGGTAGCTATAGTTAAGGAAATCATATTGATACCCTGCACCGAGAGCACCTTGATCTACCCATTTATCAGTATTGCCAGAAAAGAAAGCATAAGTAATTTTTTGCCACAGGTATTCACCGGATATTTTTAACCATTGGTTTTCAGTGAGTTTCCAGCCTAATGTACCACCCAGACGAAAATTTTTAATACCTGCTTCGCCAGCGATGTTATAAGCAGTGTAATTATTTAAGGTGCTAGTAAAGCCTACTCTTGCTGTGGGCCCCAAGAAAGTTTTGGGGTCGTCTGTATTGGGGATGCTTGTGGAATGGGCAGCGCTATAAAAAATTAGCGTGGCCATAAAAATAAGAAATTTAATGCATAATCTTTTCATTTTGCCTCCGTGCATTGGAATCTACTAAAAAATGAAGATAGAGCGTTAATATAAAGTAACTTTTTCTACAAATCAAATAATGATTGTTAGGGTCTGTTGACAATTGCAATTGTCAACAGACCCTAATCAATAAAAAAGCCTCATTGCGATTACAAGGGGATTTTATTACTATCACTTTTGTTTTCATAAGCAATGCTAAGGGTTCAATCGTAATAGCCCTTCTTGAATATACACCAAACGTCGCTGTGCAGCAGACGTTCTCTGATGGAGCCTGAGCTGTAATATCAATCTGGGTGCTAGTTTGGGAAGTTATTCGGGCCATGTTCCTTAACAGTCGATGACTATAAATCCTTTTTGCATTATTCTAATTCCTCTTTGAAGAATAGGGGCTGTTAACGTGGCTGCAAAACTCAAACAGTCTAATCCATTACTTTTTCCTTTTCTGCTCGTTTTTTATGAGATTGCTACTTATCTTTCAAACGATATGTATCTTCCTGCTTTGCCGCAAATGATGAGTGATTTAAAATTATCGACACAGCAAGCTCAGTTAACACTCACCACTTGGTTTGTTGGTTCAGCTTGTATGCCATTAATCATGGGAGTTATTTCCGAACGCTACGGTAGAAGGCCTGTCTTATTACTAGGAGGCTTAATTTATATTATATCAACGATAGTTTGTGCAGTATCATCAAACGTTTATTTGCTACTCATTGCCCGTGTAATAGAAGGAAGTATGGTTGCATCGGTTCTCGTTCCAGGTTATGCCTGCATACACGAATTATATGAGCAGAAAGAGGCGATACGGATATTAGCTTTGATGGGTAGCATCTCTGTATTGGCACCCGCATTTGGCCCATTATTGGGAAGCATCGTGTTGTATTTCGTCAATTGGCGCGGAATTTTTTGGATCATTGCGATATGGGCAACAATCGCTATTTTGTTATTAAGACGATGGATGCCAGAAACCTTGCCGGTAGAAAAACGTCATCCAGTCCAATTAGGAATATTATTTAAGCATTATAGATACATTTTAACCAACAAAAAATTTTTGCTACTTATGTTTGTTTTAGGTTTTATTTTTTGCGGTTTTATCGCATGGATTACCGCTGGGCCTTTATTGGTGATTGAGAATTTTCATTACAGTGCTATCTTTTTCGGTGTCATTCAAGCTATCGTTTTTGGTGCTTATATTTATGGCAATCGGTGGGTAAAGCTTTTATTAGAAAAATTGGGGATCATTCCCCTCATACGCTTAGGATTAGGTATTACCCTGTGTGGTGGCTTGCTTGTGTTGATAGCAGGGCTATATTTTCCTAACACATTATATCCTTTCTTATTTGGCATGATGATTTATTCTTTTGGCTCTGCTCTTTGTTTTTCGCCATTGAATCGTTCCATTATCGAAGCAAGTTCTGAGCCCATGGGTGTGCGTGTTGCGCTTTTCGCTGTCTTTTTAACTAGCTTTGCTGTATTGGGAAGTGGGTTAGCTAGTTTATTTTTTAACGGTTCTATTCTGTCTTTATCTTGTATTGTTGCAATATCGATCATTCTCTCATGTCTAATGAAGTTGGCTTATGTTTTTGTATGACCATGAGTGAATTCAAGAATATACACTAAACGTCGACTGCGCGGCAGATGGCATTCCGAACGGAGCTTGAGCTGTTACAAGATGATGGATGAGTTTTTAATGGTTATCATTACACAATACGCTGAAAGGATGTCCACATGAGGGATTCACCTATATTAAGGATAATACAAATAAGCGATACGCATTTATATGCTGATCGTGAAAAAGAGCTGTTAGGCGTTAATACTCATCAAAGCTTTCAATCAATTATCAATCTCTTACAAAATGAAAAAGATAAGATAGATGTTATTATCCATTCTGGTGATTTGTCGCAAGATTCTTCTGAGCATTCCTACGTTAAAATTGCCGATATGCTTAACCCATTTAATGTGCCTACCTATTGCGTGCCTGGTAATCATGATGATCCTACGATAATGGCAAAAATATATCCTCGTAAGACAATATCTAATCAACGCCACATTCTTCACAATAATTGGCAAATTATTTTATTAGACTCACATAAGCCAGGTGCTGTAGAAGGATATCTTGATCATACCCAATTAAGCTATTTACAAAATTGTCTCCAAGCACATCCCGAACATCATGCAATTGTTATCTTCCACCATCAACCATTACCAGTAGGCAGCCGTTGGCTTGATAACGTTAGTTTGATGAATGCAGATGAATTTTGGCGGATTATTTCGAATTATCCTAAGATGAAAAATATTTTTTTTGGTCATGTACATCAGCAATTTGAACAGAAAATGAATGGAGTGCAATGTTACTCTGTACCATCAACTTGTACTCAATTTAAGCGCAATCAAGAGCATTTTAGTTTGGAAAAATTACCTCCGGGCTATCGATGGGTGCATCTTTATGAAGACGGTAGCATAGAAACGAATGTAGTACGTGCAGCGGAATACGTTGGCTATTTCGATGATGGTGCTAAGGGGTATTAAAGAAATCAGCATTTTAATTTCGCCAAATTAAGCTATAAATTAGCGTAAATAGAATGAACAAACTAATAAGCGTAAACACGTAATCATGTATGGCACTATAAAACCAAACGAGCAATCCAACTCGCAAAATCTGTGTTGCGACTAATGCTAATAAACCTAATTCAATCAATCCGAGAGGAGAAACAGAAAGTGCACTCTGCCAAATAAATTTCATGTTGGTTGCATAACTAACTGTTTGCGAAAGCTCTGTATTCATATCATGATTGCCAAATTGCAGCAAATACATGAATCCACCGATAAGAACTAAAGAAGTAGAAATGAGGATTCCAATAGTAAGAATCATACTAATCATTTCTTCTATTTTTTTTATCTGAAGCACTTTAAATGACTCCGTTTCTAAAATAATGCATTGTAAAGCATCTGTAAGCCAATCAAACATATCACAATACTGAAAATAATTCGCAATAGGCGTGTATGGATTTTTGGCAAAATTTTTGCACCTGTAAATGAACCAATAATAACGCCAATCATCACAGGAAACGTAATTTTAGGATCAATGTAACCATGTGAAAAATAAATTCCTGCACTGACAGCAGCAGTAATGCCTATCATGAAATTGCTGGTGGTGGTGGCTACTTTGTAGGGCAATCGTAATGCTTGATCCATCGCTAGTACTTTTAATGTGCCGGAACCTACACCAAGCAAGCCAGCAATCAGACCAGCAATGCCCATGATAAATAATGCAAGAGGAACATTTTGTACACGATATGATTCCAGGCGATCTTTCAGTGGATAATTTCCATCGAGCTTTAAGGCGATCGCCCAAGGATGTGAGTCTTGATATTGTTCATGTTCTTCACGACGTTTAATGGTTAAATAAGCAGAAAAAAATAGGAGAAAACTAAACAAAATAGTAAGAAAAGTTTTTGAGAGGACGGCAATTAATAATGCTCCAATGAATGCACCAATTACCGCTGTTGTTTCAAGGAACATGCCTATACGAAGATTAGTATAGCCTTCGCGTAAATAAGCAGATGCGGTACCTGATGAGGTCGCAATCACAGAAATAAGCGATGCACCCATGGCTAAATGGATATTGACGTGAAAAAGTAAAACAAGAACAGGAATGATAACAACACCACCGCCTAGGCCGGTTAATGCTCCTAATATGCCTGCAAGAAATGCAAAGACAAGAAGTAGAGCAGAGAAAATGAGGATGGTCAAAATATCTCCTTAGCTAAGGGTTAAAACCCTAATAATGCAAAAATTTTTCCTTATTAAACATCATATTTAGCAATGCAGGTGGGTAAGGACATTAAAACTACTATAGAATTATAGGGTAAAATAAAGCTGTAGGGTACAAATAGGGAGAGCAACGTGATGCCAACAAGAGAGATTTATCTTACTCTTCTTATCGTAATCTCATTTCTACTTGCAATCCCAACTACTTTTGCTACCTACAGCAAAAGCATCTGTAAAACAGATGGTTTTGAGTGCTTTCGTGTTAAGCGCGGCCAATCGTGGGGATCATTGTTTCCTGATGAGCACGATAGAGGGGTAGTCATGCGATTAAACAGAATGAACACGCAGATTTATCCCGGTATTGTTCTTGCTGTACCGGAAAATTTATCTCATGCGGATATTATGGATGTTGCTCCCTTTCCTAGAAATGTTCAACCCCCCGGTGAGAAAGTCATCCTGGTAGATCCTAATGTGGGCGCATGGGGTGCATATGATCCAACTGGGTCATTAGTTCGTTGGGGTCCCGCTTCTGCAGGAGCTGATTGGTGTCGCGATTTATCCAGGCCTTGCCATACGCATGCTGGATCATTCCGGATCTTTTCGTTAGGCAGCAGCGATTGCTTTTCCACTAAGTTTCCCTTACCTGATGGTGGTGCACCGATGCCATATTGCATGTATTTTAATAATGGCCAAGCTTTACATGGGGAACCAAATGGGTTGCCAGGTTATAACGCTAGTCATGGATGTGTGCGATTATATGTGAATGATGCGGAGTGGCTACGCTATGATTTTGCTGAAGCCCCCAATAGTAATAACAATTATCGTGGAACGAGGGTTATTGTTAAAATGTACTAGCTGTTTCTGAACAAACTTTATTCAGACGTTGAAACTATTTTCCCTGATGAGGATGTGCATTGCGATCCAATCTCATTTCTGCAAAACATAGGAACCAGGTGCTTTTTCAAGCGGGATATAACCTTCTTTTTCACAACCCATTTCAGGAGGATTAACTTGTTGATGATGTGAGTGTTTAGTTAACCATTTTTCAAATGCAGGCCACCACGACCCATTTTTCGGTTTTGTCGAGTGATACCAACTATCAGCGTCAATAAAGCGGGCATCTTCTTTTAAAGTGGAAATCCGATAATAACGTTTGGTTTTTTTGGAAGGTAAGCTGACAATACCCACGTTATGGCCACCACTGGTTAAAGTGAATGTGACATCACCTGGCGTTAAAAGATTAATTTGAAAAACAGACATCCAGGGAGAAACGTGATCACGTTCAGTAGCAACAACAAAAATAGGCAAGTTAATATCCGTTAAGGCGATAGGTTTATTTTTAACAAAATATTTTCCTTCTGCGAGTTGATTTTGTAAAAATAATTTGCGCAAGTATTCAGAATGCATTTTATAAGGCATACGTGTTGCATCAGCATTCCATGCCATTAAGTCAGTTAAAGGTTTGCGAACACCTAACATATAATCATGAACCAGTCGCGACCAAATCAGGTCATTAGAACGTAACAATTGAAAAGCGCCAGCCATTTGATGAGTATCTAAAAAACCTTTTTCTTGCATCATGTTTTCAAGAAAAGCGATTTGACTCTCATCGATAAATAAGCCTAATTCACCCGGTTGATTAAAATCAGTCTGAGCGGCTAAGAGCGTCATTGTTACTAATCTATTATCATTGTCTCGCGCCATCGTAGCGGTCGCGATGGCGGTTAAGGTGCCTCCTAGACAATAACCTACTAAATGAACTTTTTTCTTCGGAACAATTGCAGAAACAACATTTAACGCAGACATAATGCCAAGGTTGAGGAAATCTTCCATGCCAAGATCGCAGTCTTTTTTCTTGGGATTTTTCCATGAAATCATAAAAACCGTATGGCCTTTTTTCACCAGATAGTTTACGAGCGAATGCTTAGGCGAGAGATCAAGGATGTAATATTTCATGATCCATGCTGGTGTGATTAAAACTGGTTCGGCATAAACTTTATTTGTGGTGGGTGAATATTGAATCAATTCAATTAAACGATTGCGGTAAATGACGTTGCCAGGTGAAACAGCAATATTTTCGCCAATCACAAAATTTTCTGCGCCAGCTGGTGGTAAATTTTCTTGATAGCGGCGACTGTCATCGAGAAAGTTTTCAAAACCTTTTATTAAGTTATGACCATTCTGATCGATAGTAGCTTTTTGAATCTCAGGATTGGTAAAGATTGAGTTTGAAGGAGAAAGCATATCTAAGATTTGGCGGAGGGTAAAATCAACCATGTCTGTATGATGGTGATTGGCACCCCGTACATTTGTTGCAGCTAGATGCCACCAATTTTGAATTAGCAAAAATGATTCGTAAAAAAAAGTGTAAGGAAATTTTTGCCAGCTTTTATCAACAAATCGTTTATCAGTAGGGGAGGTCAGTATGCAATATTCACCAGTGGAATCTCCAGAAATATGACCAAAATATTGGTTAACAAAATACAAAATACCTTGTTCATAGAGTTCGTACAATTCAAGTTGCTTGGCTGGGTGAATTAATAAATGAAAATACCAATCAAAAAAAGCAAGCATTAATGCGGCAGGTGAAATACCACGCGTTAGCTTGCCTACGCCAAATTGAAGTGATCGATCTAATGCTTCAGAATACTTTATTTGGTCGTTCTGTTGAGCGAAAGTATTCATGCCCTTACTCCTATCCACAATCTGCTCCCCCAGGGTGCCCGACCAAAGGGGAACAGAAGATCATTGCGAGCAAGTTGATCAGGTAATTATTTTTCAGCTCTTTCCGCAAATTTTTGTGCCTTCTCTACTGCTTTTTCTGTCACCTTAGCTGCAGTTGTCCCCCATAACTTAGTAAGCTCATCCATATTTTCCATAGATAAGTGAATGATTTTTTGTAAATATTCCAATGTTAGGGTAAGATCTTCATTCAATATATCTTTCTGTAAGTTTATGAAATCTTCAGGTTTCTTAATATTACTGAGACGTTTTAGTCTCTCAGAGAAGAGTGAATAACTTTCACCTATTATTTCAAGGTTTTGCGCGGCGATTCGCTTGCAAATGTCTGTTGTTACTTTATTCCATTCATTGATAGGAGCATTAAAGTTTTTATTCAATTTGAACCATTGTTCAAAACCTTCATTATACATGATAAAGCCCTCCATAAAATGGTGCGCTGCAACATATATATTAAATGTAAACTTTTTAATGGGATCTGTCAAATTGGCTTCTTCGGACCACGTTCCTTAGCTTTCTTTTTTTTGAGAGGTTCCTTTTTTAATGCCTGTTGTAGCAATGAAGGATTGGTTAATAATGCTTGATAGGCAAGCCACTGATTTTGAAAAAACTTTTTTTGATCAATGAATAATTTTAAGGCTTGTTCAAGATATTGACTAAATGTATGTGGTGATTTTTCATGATAAAAACGAATAAAATCTTGTAAAATGGCGGTAGTAAAAAGAGGAGTGGTGGAGGCTTCTTGTTCAGTGATGATTTGTAAAAGTGTGTTTTGAGTTAAATCTTTCTTAGTTCGTGCATCAAAAACTCGAAATTCTGCATGTTCTACTACTAGTTTTTTCACATCATCAAGAGTGATATAGGCATTAATCTCAGTATCATAAAGACGACGATTTGGATATTTTTTTATGATGCGTATAGAAGATGTCATGATGTCTTTCCTAAAATATATTTCCTAAACCATATAATGTCCGCCATTAATAGCAAAATTAGCACCAGTAATGTAACAATTTTTTTCATCTGCCAAAAATCCCACCACACGAGCTACTTCTTCTGGTTCTGCTAATCTCCCCATCGGAATTTCGGTAATGATTTTATCAAGAACTTCTTTTGGAATAGCCAGCACCATTTCTGTTGCGACATAACCAGGAGAAACGGTATTAACAGTAATCCCATGACTTGCCACTTCACGTGCTAATGCTTTGGTGAAGCCATGTATCCCCGCTTTTGCTGCAGAATAGTTGACCTGTCCAAACTGTCCTTTTTGCCCATTTATAGAAGAGATGTTGATGATTCTGCCGTAATTTCTATTTTTCATGCCATTGATCACGGCTCGTGTGACATAAAATACACTATTCAAATCTGTATTAATGACTAGGTCCCAATCGTCTTTACTCATTTTACAACATGCATGATCACATGTAATGCCAGCGTTATTGACTAAAACATCAATGGGACCAATATCACTCTCAATTTTTTTTATCATCACTTCAATGGAGTCAAAGTTAGTGATGTTACCAAAAGCAATATCAAAGTTATAACCAGCTTTTTTTTGTTCGGATTGCCATGCCAATGCAGCTTCATGTTTTCGGCTATATGCAGCGACAACACGCATTCCCTGCTGATATAATTCCTGACAAATTGCATGACCGATACCACCCATCCCCCCTGTTACCACAGCTATCTTTTTTACCATGATTGGTGCTCCTTGCTTGACTCTATTTTACCTGATGGATAATCTTGTTGCCATTCAGTTCAGTTTATCGTAAATGATGAATGCTTAAAATAAATTATGTGCCTGTTCACCGGGTGGAATCACTCCGTGAATGCTTACTACAGGAGGGAGATGCACTAGTGAAAATAATAGATCATTTTGAAGTCCCTTATTATCAGTATCTCAACGAAAACAACCAGCTTTCAGAGGATAAGCCTAAGCTAGCTGAAGATATCCAAACATTGTTGCAGCTGTATCGCTTAATGGTTCTTGTTCGTATCATGGATACAAAGGCAATTGCTTTGCAACGTACAGGAAAGTTAGGAACATATCCTTCGACACGAGGACAAGAAGCTGTCTTTGTTGGTATGGGACATGCATTGGCAAAAACAGATATTTTTGTTCCTTACTACCGCGATATGGGTACCTTAATTCAACGTGGTGTCAAATTATCACAAATTCTTCAGTATTGGGGTGGTGACGAGCGGGGCAATGTTTTTACCGATAGTCAAGATTTCCCATTTAGCGTGCCGGTGGGTAGTCAGCCTTTGCATGCTGCCGGGGCTGCATATGCGGTGAAATATCGAAAAGAAAATCGAGCCGTGCTGTCAATATGTGGCGATGGAGCCACTTCTCAAGGTGATTTTTATGAAGCACTCAACGTAGCAGGTGTTTGGAAATTGCCAGTGGTATTTGCGATATGTAATAACCAATGGGCAATTTCTGTTTCACGGGAAGCACAAACTGCTGCACACACTCTTGCACAAAAAGCGATTGCAGCCGGTATTCCGGGTGAACAAATCGATGGCAATGACATTATCGCAGTACAACATCGCACAGCAGAAGCATTAAAGCATGCACGTGAGCGAAGCGAAGCACGGCTACTGGAAATGGTCTGCTATCGTCAACATGATCACACGACCGCTGATGATGCATCCCGTTATGAACCAAAAAATTTACGTGAACAAGAATGGGTAAAAGAGCCCATCATGCGTCTGCGACGTTACCTTGAGCAGAAAGGGGCATGGTCAGAAAAACAGGAAGAAACATTGCAAGCAAAATGTGGCATCGAAGTTGATAATGCTGTTAAAGAATATCTCAATATAGAGCCTCAACCGTTGGAATCAATGTTTGATTACCTTTATGCAACATTGCCAAAAGCATATAAAGAACAACGCGACATGCTGAAGGACTTGGAGACAATCGCACATGACTGAAATAACGTTAGTGGAAGCAGTGAATCAGGCACTGGCTTATGAGATGGAAGCAAATCCTGATGTCATCGTCATGGGAGAAGATGTGGCTAAAGATGGTGGTGTGTTTCGTGCAACGGTTGGCTTGGTGGATAAATTTGGTCCCGAGCGAGTTCTCGATACACCGCTTGCGGAATCTATGATCGCGGGTTTAGCGATTGGTATGGCAGCACGTGGTTTAAAACCTGTTGCAGAATTTCAATTCATGGGATTTATTTATCCTGCTATTGATCAAATTATTAATCATGCTGCACGCTTGCGTAATCGAACTCGCGGCCGATTAAGTTGCCCTGTTGTGTTTCGTACTCCATTTGGTGCTGGTATACACGCACCAGAACATCATTCAGAAAGTACCGAAGCTATGTTTGCACATACACCAGGATTACGAGTTGTCATTCCTTCGTCACCAGCACGTGCTTACGGATTATTGCTTGCTTCTATCCGTGATCCAGATCCCGTGGTTTTTCTGGAACCATCACGCTTGTATCGCTTTGCGAAACAAGAGGTGGCGAATGATGGCAAGGCCTTACCATTGGATGTTTGTTTTACTTTGCGAATGGGCGATGATGTGACGCTGGTAACATGGGGTGCAATGGTGAAGGAAACACTTGCAGCAGCATCTGCTCTTCACGATCAAGGAATTAGTGCTGAAGTCATCGATGTAGCAACCATCAAACCTTTGGATATGGACACAATTTTAGCATCTTTGGAAAAAACGGGACGCTGTGTCATTGTGCATGAAGCTCCTTTGACCTGTGGGGTGGGCGCAGAAATTGCAGCTCAAGTAGTAGAGAAAGCATTATTTTCTTTGAAGGCACCACCTGAACGGGTGACTGGCTTTGACACCATTGTGCCTTATGCAAAACTTGAAAAGTATTATATTCCGAGTGAAAAACGAATTATTGAAGCAGTTCATCGTATTATGGAGTTCACATGAAAATTTTTTATTTACCCGATTTAGGAGAAGGCTTAGCAGAAGCTGAAGTTCGTGAATGGTATGTCAAAGAGGGAGACATGGTGAAAGTTGATCAACCACTGGTATCGATGGAAACTGCAAAAGCGGTGGTCGATGTGCCATCACCGTATGCTGGGAAAATAGTGCAATTGCATGGTAAAGCCAATGCTATCATTAAAACTGGTGCACCTTTTATTACCTTTGAAACAGATGAAGTACCATCCCATATAAATGCACCACGTGATCAAGTACCAGATAAAGGTAGTGTGGTAGGTAAATTGGAAACAAGCGAAAAGAAATGGGACGATGGAAATGTCATTATTGGTGCTCCGAAAGCAAAATCAATTGCTGTTAAAGCCATGCCTGCAGCAAGGGTATTGGCAAATCAGCTGAATGTAGATTTGAGTTTGGTCAAGCCAACAGGCCCGCAAGGATTAATTACACCTGATGATGTAAAACAATTGATTAATCAGCAATCGCATTCAACCCAATTACCAGGTCAAACTGAAGCATTACATGGGGTACGACGTGCAATGGCACAAGTCATGGCGCTATCGCACCGAGAAGTGGTACCTGTCACGATTATTGAAGATGCAGACATTACAGAGTTACCCCCTAAATCAGATATTAGCGTTCGTCTAATCAAAGCTATTGTTGCTGCTACCAAAGAAGAACCTTCACTGAATGCTTGGTTCGATGGAAAATCGTTAGAGCGAAAATTATTCAATGAAGTGCATCTTGGACTGGCAGTTGATACAGCAGAAGGATTGTTTGTGCCTGTTATCAAAAATGCGGAATCGCATTCAGAGCAAGAATTACGTCAAATAATTGACGATTACAAAAAATCGGTGAGCACACGCTCAGTTTCGCCGACAGATTTGCAAGGTGCAACCATTAGTCTATCTAACTTTGGTATGATTGCAGGACGTTATGCGACACCTATTATTGTCCCACCTGCTGTGGCCATTCTTGGTTGTGGCCGTAGTCGTGAGGTAGCCATTCCACGTCAAGGGCAGATCATCATTGGCCGTATCATGCCATTGTCACTTACGTTTGATCATCGCGCAGTAACCGGTGGTGAGGCCACCCACTTCTTAGGCAGCGTGATTAGGCATTTGTTAGAAAGGAAGTGAGTAACAGCTCAGTCTCCGTTCATAAGTGTTCTCGCAGCGGTGACACGGACGTCATTGCAAGGTCAATTAGGACGTCATTGCGAGCGAAGCGTGGCAATCCAGATTTAAAAGCAGTCTGGATTGCCACGCTTCGCTCGCAATGACGTCCTAATTTTCATCGTGAATGACATCCCTGAATGCTTACTTAGAAGGAAGGCTGCTATTACGATTAGTTTAGGTGGTTGAGTTAATCTTATTTTCATCATGATTACTAAAGGTGGCTCATTACATTATAAGGCATTTTTCTTGACGGGCCGTTGGAATTAATAGCTTATTTGCCTTGTAAAAATAATCGACAGAAAAGTTACATGCGTTAACCAAGTTTATTATATCATCATGGTTTTTAATAGTAATATTACAACGATTATTTTTGTCGTGTTTTATAGAAGCGTTATGACAGTATTGTCGAATAAAGTCGTGAAACTCTTTATCTTTAGCATTATCTTTAGGACCGCTCATTTCATGTTGAATCATCATTCCCTTTTTATTTAAGGACACAGTAATATCTTTTCTGTCAAAATAAGAGGCGACAACCCGCGCAAATTGATTACAAGCAGTGTCATTAGAAAATAAGAAGCAAGAATTGCTTGATGAGTTAATCTTAGTTTTGCTTGTTGCCTCCAATTCGCTAAGTGGAATCTCTAGATTTTTATCTTCAGTCGCAACCGCCGGAATGACAGGGGTTGTATTCGCGGAATACTCTGTTATTGCAGCTAGATGTTTGATAAGAGAATGTTGTTCGTTATTGGTTACTTCTATTATTAGCTCATTAGACGATTTTAATCGTTGAAAGCTAATATAGGTTTGATGGGAAATTATTTTAGGCGTCACCGCATCGATAAATATTTTTATCCATTTGTCATCTTGATTGAAGTCGTAATTGAATATCTCATATGGAACAATCATGCACTGCTGAAAAAAATGACGAAATTCTTTTAGTTTAGAATGTTCAGTAGAAATTTTACAAATATTTTCAAAATTCAGTAAATCACGTAGAAGTAGAACTATTTTTATAAGATAATCGATTGAATCATCTTCAGTAGATAATAAATTTTCTAACTCCTCGATGAAAATGGCAGAATCAGAAAGTGTCGCTTCGTCTAATTTTTTACTCTGTTCTTTATAAAGATGTATCAGTTCTTGCCCTGCTTTTTTTAATACGGTAAGAGAATAGAACACACAGGGAATATCATTATATGAAACAGAATCAGGTAAAAGGCTATCAATTTTATTATTTTCTTTTCCTTTATTATCTTCTTTGGACATTAAATAGCGAATGGCTTGTCTGGTGAGTAGATTAGCAAATGAATCTGGATGTGATGTTGATGCCTCATCTTTTAATAAGTAAACAACCAATTGATATTTAATTTTACGCAATTCAGCATTAGCCATTTTGGGAAAAATAGAGCTTAATTTTTCTGTAGTCATTAATAAATTAGCTAAGCTTATTTTAATTTTTTGTGTAGTGCGTTCTTCCATTTTTTTATTACTTAAAAGAGAATATAACACTAGCCATGCGGTAGCAAATTGATTTTGCTCAATATAATATTCTCCTATGTTAACTAGGAATAGAGTAGTTTCTTGTGGGTATTGTTGATATAAATTAACCAAACACTGTAGTTCGGTCATTTCATCTTTTTCAGAATCAGCTTTACAAAAAAAGGCATACGTATTTAGTAAGCTAAGATAGATGGCAGATTGATCGTTGGGAATGCTTTTATGAGAGGCAAGCAGCTCAATTAAAATATTTAGTTGCTCTAAATCAAGACCATCAAATTTTTTTGATAATGCTGTTTCAGCTAAAATGCATTCAACTGTAATTCGAGTGAGTCCAGCTTTTAGTTTACCAATTTCCTTTGAAGGTATGCTTTTTCTCAAACCAATAAATTGATCCATTTTATTTATTAAATAGCTACAAACAGCATTTAAAGAAATAGAATCTTTTATTTCATTTGGGTGATCAATGATATATTGGGCAGTAAAAAATGGGTTGGTGATGAATGTTTTGATTGCTTTTTTTGGATTTAAAAGAATGCAATATTGATAATAATCATTTTGAAAATCATATAGTATGTCATCATTATTTATTAGGTTTAGATGAAAATTACTAGGGAAAATATTTAAGAAACTTCTCGCTATTGTTAGGAGATTCGCTTCGTGAGCTATGATAGCAGTATTGGCTATTCCTAACAATATTGCTATTGGTAATTGGTTTATTTGATTTTTGGTTGCACCACTATGGCCCAAACGTATAACGTTATTTAATTCATGCAACAGTGATAAATTTCCACTCGCTTCAATGATACAATGCTCAAATAAATCCATATCATATGGATTAATCTGATATTTCTTTCCTTGTTTAATGTGATAATCCAACAAGTTGTGCAAATTATACAATGTTTCTTTATATTGCGTTTCGAACTCCATAATCAAATTATTATGAATAGTTTTGATTATTTCAGGCAGAGTGCTGGGGATAATGTTTTTTCTGAGCATTATTATATCTCGATGTATATTGGGTCTCCATGGAATGTCCTTGTACCATTCTATGATTATTTTTTCAAGAAAAGCTTATGGGATTGTTTTATTGCTATTAGTAGCTGGTGGCGATGGTGTTGGGATTATTTGCGTTGCTTGATTAGGTTGAGTCATTTGTGGTACTGGGAACATGATGGGCATAATAACATTCTTGCGATTTTGTATTTTATTCCATTGATATTGATACATATCGCCAACGTCATTAATAAAGTTTTGAAAAAAAATTTGCATAGATTGTTGTACAGCTTGTTGTTTACTTTGCAATGCTTTCTGTGCTTGTTCATTGGTTACATTTTGTTGAGATCCATACGTCGCTTGATAATTTATGGGATTACTGTTTGGTAAAGATATTTCTGTGGAAATCAGATCGCTTGAGTTGATCCAGCCAACAGTACCATTTTGCTGATTACCCACCTTTACCCAGTTGCCTTCTTTAAATATAGGAACCAAATTAGATGAATCAATAAAACCTATTATTTTTGCTCCAGCTTGAGGTTGATCGTATAAAGTAATGCTTTTGGCATAAGAAGAAGATAATAAACCCATCGCACCTAAGAGCATGAATACAAAACTAAGAATTGATGTTTGATATTTCATAGCCATTCCTCATTGTCTTAATTACTATACCCGAAGCGTTTCAGTTTTAGGTGTTTAAAAAGAAAGATTACAAGAGATTGAACAGATTTTTTCATGAAAAAGCGGAGGAATACTTGCTGTATTTCGAGCATTTTTCGGGAAAAAATCTGTTCAAGGTCGCAGTAAGATTTCATTTTAAACACCTAAAACTGAAACGCTTCGGGTATATACTCCTATTTAAAACATAGTTGATGTGCGGGTCAATTTCAAGCTTTGAATGACATTTCATGTCAATGATTATTCATGTATATTAATAAAATAAGGGAGAGTATTCATGGATAAAAAATCATGATTATGTTAATTAGCATAATTGGTATTATTGGAACAATTGCACTATTAATTTACCCGACAGCCACTCTTGATAAACCGGAACTGTCAGATCAGATTTGAGCTACCACACCGATTGTCGTTTCGAAAGACATATTTGTTATTGTTAGCATGAATGGTGTTGCGGCTTTGGTTTTAGGCTTACTGCCCAGTTTTTTTATCGATATTTGCCGCATTTCTGTAGGATAAAGCGCTTCTCGACCATAATAATTATTTGAAATACTATATGAATGTTTCCTAATTTAGATTTATAATGCCGCCTTTAGCGCATCTATACCAATCGTATTCCAAGATATGAAGTTGTCATTGCAAAAAGCGTTCCTCGGGATGATAAATTTTTCTGGATTGCTTCGCTGTGCTCGCAATGACGTAGGGTTCGCATTTCGAAGTATAACGGGTATAGCTGAAGCGACCATAAATAATATTAATCATTAAATAAATATGGAATACTTATGATAAGCACACGACAAGAAAATGCAATTATTGAGATCGATATCAATAATAAAGAAAGTTTTATAAACGCGTTACGTTTCGTAAAAAATGTTTTATATCACATAATCAAACATGCTAACCCACCTATAGCACATAAAAATACGACTTCTGCTTTAGTAGAAGCAGTTTACGGGATCACTGAGATTAATGAAACAACCATTGCGCAATATAAAAAAATTGGAGATGATTGTGCTAGATACTTAGATGAGAAAGTGTTGCCAATAAAAAATGCAAAGGGTTCTGGCAATATGTACCTATTGATTGGGGTGCTTGATTACGTCATGGGGACATGTCGGCTCGTGCAAGCAGAGCAAGAATTTCAAGCACAAATTGATTTTGATAATGGTTATCGTAATGCTCAGAAAGCGCTAAAGGAAGATAGTAAAGAGACATTAATATTGTTGAAAGTTTTCTTATTATTAAATATGTATATCTTATTAAAAAATCCCACCAAAAAAATACTTACCAAAACACAACAACACGACTATATCGAAAAATTTGAAAAATTAGGTACTCATGAAACGTCAGGCGATCATGAAATATTAAATAATATTTATGGTATTTTTCGTAAAGAAATCGGGCCTTTACAAATATCGAAAAAAATAGATCACCTCTTTGAAGAATGGAAAGCTGTAGTAGACCAACCCAAAGGAAATGAACTTAAAATAGTGACATGTGAATATCAGATAAGAAATTCTGATAAGTTCATTTTTTTAGGATTAGAAAATCAATTGGAATTTTATGGCCGCTTATGTGCAAATGCAATTTTTATTTGCATGTTTTATAAAAAAAAGCAAGATGATGTTGTGTTGAAAAAAACATATCGGACCGCAGGAGATCTTATCCAAGATGCATGCCAGTATGTGCAATTTGTTCAATTGGTCAACAGTGTAACAAATGAAATTTATCGTTATGGAGACGATGACGTATACTTTTTGCTTTGTGAGTTTCAGGAAATATTAAAAAGATTGAAAGATAATTATAAATATTGTTCCTTAGAATTTGATAAAGAAATAGCAGATTTAAAGTCTCGTGCAGAAGCCAAACGTAAAGCTGCTGAAGAAGAAGCCAAACGTAAAGCTGCTGAAGAAGAAGCCAAACGTAAAGCTGCTGAAGAAGAAACCAAACGTAAAGCTGCTGAAGAGGAAACCAAACGTAAAGCTGCTGAAGAGGAAACCAAACGTAAAGCGGCATTGAATACTAAAAAATTGGCATCAAAAAATCAAAGTAAGGCCATCAAAGCCATTCGGAAGCGTGAAAAAGATACACATGACGATGAACGTAAAGCCAAACGTCAAGCTGAACTAGCTAGCCGTAAGGCTGAAGAAGAAGCGAAACGTATAGTTGAAGAAGAAGCGAAACGTATTGCTGATGAAGAAGAAGCGAAACATATTGCTGCTGAAAAAGAAGCAGAACGTATTGCTGCTGAAGAAAGGGCCGTATGTATCGCTGCTAAAAAAGAAGAACAACGTCTAGCCAAAGAAGCGAAACGTATAGCTAAAGAAGAAGTCAAACGTAAAGCTGCCGAAGAAGAGGCAGAACGTATTGCTGCTGAAAAAGAAGAAGAACGTAAAGAAACGGAACGTCAAGAAGCAGCAAGATGCAGGGCTGAAGAACATCAACGTACAATTTCAAGGCTGACACTAAAAAAACAAGAGTCAAAAAATACAAATGAAAAACTGAATGAGGAACGGGTGCTTAATGTTAAAAAATACAAAAATAGAGAGAAAGAAATTGAAAAGCAAAATGCACGCATTAAAGAATCTCAAAAAAACATAAAGAAACTTAAAGATGATATTTATAAAAGAAAGCATTTAAATAAAGAATTGGAAAATAAAAAATCAACTTATTTTAATCAATTTTTTCCGTTTGAATATATCTCGTTTTTTAGAGCGTTATGTAAAAAATATACCATTAAATTTAACGGCCCATTGGTTGTGGGATGGTGTTTGCTAAATGATCTTGGAAAGATTGAATCATCAGATGAAATGATTACTCATATTCATCATATTAGTGCCTATATTGAAATTGGATATGATCAATGTGAAGCACTCATTGAAAAAATACGAAAATTTTGCAACACATCGAACAAAAAACTATATCAAAAATCTAATCATAGATACGTCAATTTTCAGATGGAAATAAAAAACGATTTAGTTCTTGATCTGACATTGAGGATCAAACCTCACTATGATGAAATAAAAACAATTGACCCTATCGCTATTACTCGTGGTGAGGCAAGCCTTATTTTTTCTGATGGTATGGAAAAACCAAAACTGAGAGTGAATATGGACGATGAATTTAAAGAAGCTTGCCGTTCTTGGAAAACGCCTGTGACATTGCCAAACCCAGATACTACACATAGTTATGCCTATCGTTTATTTGAATTACCTCAACAATATCCAGGCATTGAGATTATAGACTTAAAAAAAATTAAAAATGAAATATTGCCTGAATATTATCAAAAAACATTAAAAAAAACTCAGCCTGAATATAACCATATTATTTACCTAGAGCTTATTGATTTTGTAAAACATCATGTATTCAGAGATATCAATAACAAAGAAGCAATCGATTTCTTAAATCTTATTTTAAGGGTGCTTTTAGAGTCTGAGGGGATAGCTCATGCGGGTATTCATTCACTCGTTGAGTGTATTGTCTCATGTGATAAGAATGATATTTTATATTATAAAAATGAGACCGTTTTTAAAGCGCAAATTGATTTAATGATAGCAGAATTTTCCAATCAATCTGATGTAAGTTACATCATGTATCAGGTAACACATTTGAAATTATTATATCAAATATATGATGCATTGTTTAGCAAGAACATTATTTTAAAATCCTTAGTTACAGACCTCTTGATTTTCTATCGATTATCACCCGACGAGGATTTATTAAAAAATATCACTGATTTATTAATCAAAAAAAGTGATAAACAACGTCTAGAGAATAAATTTGATCCGGACTTTGCTACTTTTTTTCAGCCGGTCCAGGATTTCATTTTCAGTCATATTCAGCATCAGCAACAACAGGCGTTTTTGTATCATCAACAACAGGCGTTTTTGCAGCAGCAACAACAACAAGAACGGGTTTTAGGATTATCTTGGAACTTGCAGGCATTGCTGTATCTACAGCAGCAGACTATGGAAGGCCAGCAGATACTTTTGGGACAACAGATGGGACTTTTGAAACAACAACAGGCCTTGCAACCATCTTCTTATCAAGCATTTTTGTTGCAGAGTCAGGAAGTGTTTTTACAAGGGCAACAGCAAGCCTTGTACTATCAACAAGCACTTTTGCTGCAGCAGCAGCAACTGCTTGTGCAGCAAACACAACCACCGAGGAATGCTGTGAGGAGCGTACCTTATTATCGTAATAACCCTCATTATCCTAGCAACCGGAATGTACAACAAACGGCTGTGCACCAAACAGCTGTGCAACAAACACCTAGCAACCGTAATCGTAATGCACAACAACAAACGACTGGACATGCTAATAATAGGTACACGATGTTTAGACGTGACGGGGTCCTAGAGAGGCACCAACTAGGTGATTATGCATCTCCCATATCTTCATCAAGAAAGAAAAAAGGAGCCATGTCTACGTATAAGAAACGACCATGACGTAGTAGCTTGCTTCGTCGCTAAAAACGCTCCTCGAAGGGCGCTGTCTCGCATGACGGACCTGGGGAGCGTCCCGTGAACGCTTACTCGGCATAACACTGGTAACAGCTCAGTCTCCGGGAAGGCAAACTGAGCTGTTACTGTCGTTTTTTTTCTTCTTGATATTTTTTCCGCAGTACTCGTCGTATAATCTTATTTGATGCTGTTTTAGGTAATTCTGACGTAAACACGACATCATGGATTTTGAATAATGGATTTAAGCGCGTATTAATTTTATTTTGCATTTCTTTTATGATACTTTGTTTATCCAAATTTTCTTTAGTAGAGGCATAGACTACCAATAAACTTGGACCCTGATCATGAGGTGGAATAGAAATAGCTGCCACTTCAGTAATTTGTGGTATACCGGATAATGTGCGTTCAATTTCAGCTGCGCTGATTTTAATACCGCCTAATTTCATCGTGTCATCAACACGGCCTAATATACAATAATGTCCACCAGGGAATAATTTTATTTGATCGCCATGGCGACGTAAGGTTTTACCCTCTGTTGATTTTGGCATGCTCTGATAATAAACATGATAATGATTAGCGTTGAGTAAGGTAGTAGATAAACCTATTGATGGCGGTATGATGGCTACTTCGCCAATAGTAGCAGGTTTCCCTTCTTCATTAAGAATTGCAATATTTAATCCCATGGTTGGCGTAGTGAATAGCGAAGGATAATTATTTTCAATGACGGTACTCGTAAGATAAGCACCGCCGATCTCGGTACCGCCGCAATATTCAATGACAGGTTTATAGCCAGCAAGGGACATAAGATAAAGCATATCTTCCGGATTCGAGCACTCGCCTGTCGAGCTAAACACTTTTATTGTGCTCCAATCTATGTTTTCCATACATTTAGATTGTCGCCAGGAAGTAACTAATGTCGGTACTACTCCTAGCATATTAACTTTAGCTCGTTGGATAAATTCACCAAAGCCTCGATCTTTAGGCGCTTCCAAATACAAGGCAATACGGCCGTGATTAATGAGGGCAGCAAAGATTAACCATGGACCCATCATCCAACCGAGATTAGTCGGCCAAGCCAGTACATCACCAGCTTGAATATTTTGATGAAAAAATGCATCACTTGCTGCTTTAATCGGTGTTGTGTGGTTCCAGACGATAGCTTTAGGATCACCCGTGGTTCCAGAAGAAAACAAAATATTGCATGGGTCCATCGGATCGCGAGAAACAGAAATGAACATATCGTTTTCGATGAGAAAATCATGCCAAGCGCTATCTTCATTTCGTAATGGTAGGTCAACCTTGTTTTCACAAGGGACAACAATGATGGCAAGAGGAGTAAGTTGCGTCGAGAATGTTTGAATATTCTTAACTTTCTCATAAAGTGGAAGTTTTTTTCCACTCCAGGAAGTAAAGTCTTGCGTAAAAATTGCTTTTGCGTTGGCAATGCGAAGACGTGTAGCAATTTCTTCGGTGGAAAAACTATCAGCGATAGAAACTACGATACCGCCCATTTTGATGATACCGAGATAAATGGCGATGGCGTATTGATTCATGGGCATCGCGATACCAATAGCATCTCCAGCAGCAAAGCCTTGCTGGAGGAGACTATTTGCGACGCGATTAGTGAAGCGATTAAGCGCCTCATAAGATAATGTAAAAAGACTCTTCTTTTCATCCTCAAAAATAATAGCTGGAGCAGATGGATCAGCAGTAAAACAGCTGTCTGCAATGTTCATCACGGCATTGGGGAACCAGTTAGGTGATTCAACACCCTTCGTTAAATCAACGATCTCACCAGGCATTTTTTTAAAAACAATATTTAATTGACTTACCATCTGCTGCCAAAATTCTTGAAAATGGTTGATTGTCCAGGAGTGGAAGGTTTTCACATGGGAGAGATTCAATTTAGACATGAACTTAAAAATATTGGCTGAGATAACACCTTCTTTTGATGGCATCCAAGCCGGTGCTGTTTCAGGATCAGTACGCCAATGAGGAAATAGGGTAGAGAAAAATAATAAATGAATGGAAAAAGGAATAGTCGATGATAAAATCTCTTTTGCCAGTAACTGCCACGCTTCTTCGGGTTCATGAGCATTTTGCAAAAGTGCATCTATTTGCGGTAAGAGATGTTGAGCTGTCTGATGATCTAGGCCTAATTTGACCAGTTGTTCAGTGGCGATCCCTAACTTCATGAACTTTTTCCCTCGTGTCTTCTTTAGCGGAACTGCTGATATGCTATACTATCGCACTCAAAACGAGACTTCATTATGAATAAGAAAGCAATCATTTTATTTTCTGGAGGACTTGATTCCACTACTTGTTTAGCCATTGCTCAATCGCAAGGATATTCTTGTTATGCGCTTAGTTTTAGGTATGGGCAAAAACATCAAATAGAAGTAGAGAGAGCAAAGTCCATTGCTAAACAATATGGTGTAATTGAACATAAATTTTTCTCATTACCCTTAGATGATATACGTGGTTCATCACTAACAGATGTTGCTATTGCTGTCCCGGATTATCTTGAAACAAGTGAGATTCCTAACACCTACGTACCAGCTCGTAATACGATATTTCTTAGTTTTGCCCTTGCTTGGGCTGAGGTGATTGGTGCTAAAGACATTTTTTTTGGTGCTAATCATCTAGATTATTCTGGCTACCCTGATTGTCGCCCAGACTATTTACATGCTTTTGAAAAGCTTGCGAAACTGGCAACTAAAGTTGGAATAGAAGATAACACGCAATTTAAACTTCATGCACCCCTATTGTATTTAAATAAGGTTGAAATAATTCGTGAAGGTATGCGTTTGGGCATTGATTATGGCCAAACCATCTCCTGTTATCGTGCTGATGATCGGGGACGTGCGTGCGGCAACTGTGCTAGTTGCACTTATCGCAAGAAAGGCTTTGCAGAAGCGAGCATCATGGATCCAACTGATTATCTGTAACAGTTCAGTCTCCGTTCAAAGATGCCCGCAGCCGACGTTTGGTGTGGATTCAAGAGGGGGCTATCTATTACGCCCTTTTTGCGTCGTAATCCACCAAAAACTGATGGATTACGACGCAAAAAAGGCGTAATCCACCCTACAAAAAGTTGACTAAATTTAATCCAACATTCCATATTGTTTTAATTTTTTCCTTAAAGTTCCCCGAGAAATGCCAAGAATATTAGCCATTTTTACTTGGTTGTAATGAGTATGATTGATCAAGACCTCAAGGAGAGGTCGCTCAATTTCTTCTAATAAAATTGCATAGAAATCAACTGGCTGCTCATTACCAATATTTGAAAAGTAATTTCGTAGTGTATCTTTAACAACTTGTTTTAATGTAATCGTTTCCAGATCTTCGGCCATAACCATTTTTTTATTCATAAGTAAAACTCCGTGATGTCCTTAGTTTTAGTTATATCTTTCCATGACTTATAAGAACTAGACTTGATCTCCGACTTGGTGAACCGGAGATCAAAATATATTTTTTAAAGAGCAGCTTAAGATGCAATTTCAGCTGGTTCATCTATCCTAATGGTATCTAATGATTTTTGACCAGGCTCAACTTTTGACTGTTCGACAACGGTTAATCCAGGTGAGACGGACTTTGTTTTGACTTTAGCTTTTTTTGATTTTGCAGTTGCTTTGGTTTTTTTGGAAGCCTTAGCCCATTCTTTTTCAAATTGACTTAGATGTTTATCCAGTGATATTAGTTTGTCTTGTTTATTTAACAACAAACCAAGAGTATTAGATATGTATTGTAATTGATTATTTAACTCGGTATGAGTTTTCGCCATATCGTTATACGCTTTTTTAGCTTTTTTTAACATTTTTTTGCTGGAAGCAGTTTTTGATTCAATGGCTGATTGAACGCGTGTCTCAGCCTTTATTAATAAGGAGTTAACTTTATTCACTGCCTTCGTTAATTTTCTTTCTTTTCGCTGGTGAGTATTAACTTCTTTATTAAGTTGAGCAGCTAATTTAGCTGGAATTCGCATCAAATCCATTTCTATTTTTTGCATGTTGGCCAATACATTGTTAATGGTTTGGCGTTTTTTGGTACGTTTTGCGATTTTGTTTCGTGGCATATTTAATTATCCTCTGAGAACTTTAAAGACTTAAGATGTTAAAATTTAACTCGATCCACTTTAAAAGTCCACAACACCTAGAGAAAGGTAAACAAAAAAGTGTACATATATTGATTTAACTTCTATAAGTCTTTAAAGTACCTTCAGAGACTCGAAGTAGCTTGACTTGTTGGTTAAGGAGTTTTAAAAGAATGAGTAATGCGAGTTTGAAAGAACAACTGGAAGCAGTAGCTTCCCAATTATCAAATAAATTGGCAAAAGAACAAAAACTGAAAAAAAGATTTCAGCACGGTGAAAGGACAAATAAAAAGCCTAAACCTAAATGGCTTGATTATGTTCAGTACGGTGTCGAGCTTTTGAAAGTTTATTTTCCGTCTGGATTTAAATCTCCTAATGAAGTCAAACCCCTAAAAAAAGGGATTAAACAAGATTTAGTGAGGCGTCTTAGCACAATAGATAGTATTGTGACGGAAGATAAAGCGTGCATGGTTAAAAGTCTGGCCTATTATGTCAATACAACTGTTTATCATAAAAGTGTGATTGAAGGTGCGATACGTGTTGATTTGGATGGTAACCCAGCAGGAGTAGTATCAGCGGAAGAAGCGAAATATTCACTTGAAAGGCATCAAGCAAAGCTTCAAGCCAAACAAAAAAATACTATGTCAGCAAGCAGTCATCCCCTAAAGAGTGAATAATTCTAAATCATCTGAAATAGCTAACCCAGATTTTGATGATATTTTATACAAATAGATTTTAATTGTTCAATTTGTCGCCATAATCTAATACAATTATGGTTAGAAATTAACTACACTAACGAGGTATGTATGGGACAGCTTTCACGTCGCCTTTCTCCTGCTACTTTATTCATGCTTAGCATGAATGGCATTATTGGATCAGGTTGGTTATTTGCTCCTCTTTATGCTGCAAAAATTGCTGGCTCGGCCGCCATTATTTCATGGTTGATAGGCGGCTTTGCTTCGATTTTGGTCGCACTGACTTTTGCTGAATTATCTACTATGTTGCCAGTAGCGGGTGGTACTGCACATATACCTCAACTCAGTCATGGAACATTCGCTAGTTTCATCCTTAGCTGGATTGCCTGGATTACTACATTGATGTTGGCTCCTATTGAGGTTCAAGCAGTCTTACAATATGCATCACTGTTTTTTCCCTCTTTAATGCATGAAGTGGGAGGTTCACCTACTCTTACCCTATGGGGGTATGCTTGGGCTGCGATACTGATGGTTTCATTATGTCTCGTGAATATTCTTAGTTATCGTGGATTGATGCGGTTTAATTTTATTTTATTTGTTTTTAAGTTTTCAGTTATTTTGCTGACCATTTTTATCATCATGCAAACCCGTTTTCATCCAGCAAATTTTGCTGGTCTGTTGTCTTCTACTGTTTCTCCACAGGGTTGGCAAGCGATATTCAGCGCAGTGGCAACAGGGGGAATTGTGCTTGCTTTTAATGGTTTTAAGAGCGGTGTAGAAATGGCGGGTGAAACCAAAAAACTGGCAATTGCCATACCACTTAGCACTGCTGGATCTGTCATTGCTTGTTTATTGCTATATCTCGGGTTGCAAGTGTGTTTTATTGGTGCTCTCGACCCTGCTTCCTTAAGAGGGGGATGGCATAATTTAAGCTTTACTGGCGATATAGGCCCATTTGTTGGATTAGCAGCAGCACTCGGTGTTTTCTGGTTATTAAAATTACTTTACATTAATTCAGTTATTTCGCCTCTAGGAGCAGGTTTGATTTATGTCACCGCGACCGCTCGTATCCTATATGCTATGAGTCGGATTGGCTATGTGCCCAAATTCCTTTCTCGATTAAATCGTCAACACTTGCCTATGTGGGCTATCGTTGTTAATTTCGCATTGGGCATGCTTTCCTTTCTACCTTTGCCTGGGTGGCAAGCAATGGTGAATTTTCTCGTTTCTGCCATGGTGATTACTTGGGCGATGGGACCAATCGCATTAGTTTGCTTACGTCTATCAT